>Ga0118677_10006097_pt1 | contig 20638 bp, 14 predicted proteins | sample AliMusrvi5mmetaG_FD_86154 | JGI IMG/M metagenome (GOLD analysis project Ga0118677, IMG submission 86154)
GGCCGCGTGCTGGCCCACCTGGGCGTCCCCGCGGGCGAAGGAGGGGCGTGATGAAGATCGGAGCGGTCCTTCGCGCCGACGGCGTGCCGGTGCCCGTGGTCGGTCGGAACGCGGACCTCGTGGACCTGGCGGCGCTGGCCGCGACCCGGGGGACGTCGGTGCCGGCGCCCGGTCGCGCGTTCATCGCCGCGTGGGAGTCGGGGGACGCCGGCCTGCGGGACCTGGTGGCTGCGGCCTGCTCGCGCGATCCCGCCGACCTGCCGATGCTGTCCCCGTCGGCGGTGCGCTTTCTGCCCCCCGTTCAGGATGCCGCGACGGTGCTGGCGGTGGGCTTGAACTACCGGACGCACTGCGCCGAGCAGGGGAAGGCCCCGCCGCAGACGCCCATGTTCTTCGCGAAGCTGACGTCCTCGATGTCGGGCCACGGCGCCTCGATTCCCGCCTGGCCGGTCACCGCGGAGCTGGACTTCGAAGGCGAGCTGGCGGTCGTGATCGGCCGCGGCGGGCGGGCGATCCCGGAATCGTCCGCGCTGGACCACGTGTTCGGTTACACGATCCTCAACGACGTCACGGCGCGCGACCTGCAGCGCAACGATCGCCAGTGGACGCGGGCCAAGAGCCTGGACGGATATGCCCCCATGGGCCCGCTGGTCGCGACCCGCGACGAGATCGGCGACCCCCAGAAGCTGCGCGTCCGCACCTGGGTCAACGATCAGCTGCGCCAGGACGGCGCCACCGACGACATGGCGTTTTCGGTGGCGCGCATCATCGCGGTCGCGTCGGAAGCGATCACGCTGCGGCCCGGCGACATCATCACGACGGGAACCCCGTCGGGCGTGGGCGTGTTCGACAAGCCTCCACGATTCCTGGTGCCGGGCGACGTGGTGCGCATCCGGATCGACGGGATCGGGGAACTGGAAAACGTGGTGGTCGCGGGCGGCTGAAGCGCCGGCAATCGCGCTGAACTCGCGGCGTCAGAAGAACTCGACTACCGTCGCGGCGTCCGCATCCGAAATCGCATCCAGCGCGTCGTTGGCGGTCGCGTCCTGGGGGACGTCCGCGAGCTGGCACGCGCGCTCGCCCGCCTGCGGGTCGCAGTACATCATGCCGTCAACGCACGAGCAGACCGTCGCGTACATCCCTGCCGCACACAGGTTGTTGTAGTCGTAGGGGCAGGTGACCGCACCCGAGCATACGCGCCCGTCCGGCTGCTCGGCGGGGCACGCGGCCCCCTCCGTGAGCGCCTTGTCGGCGATGCAGCCGGCGGCCTGTGCAGCCCCCAGCGCAACGGCGCAGATGGACAGGATGCGCACGCCTGCCTCCAGGAGCCGGCGGTGGATCGGGCGGTCGCCTTCGGTATCGGTCGAACGGTTGCTCACCCGGGCTTCCTCCTTGTCGCCGTGTCCCAGACGGTGCGCCGCACGCGCTCCGACAGCGATTGTACGCCGCCTTGACGCCCGATCCCTCAAATCGGATACTCGCCCTCTAGCGAGAAGCCCCGATGGCGTTCTGCCGCCCCGTTCGTACCAGGCTCCGGTCGATGGGGGCCACCCTTCATGCCTTCCTGGCTCCCTCTGGCGAATTCGCCGATGCCTCCTCGATGCCGCGTCCGGCTCTTCGCCACTCGAGGGTCTTCGCGGTGTTCCTGGGCCTGCTCGTGTTCCTGGCGGGTAGCGGGCTGGCCCAGCGTCTCCTGGGGGATGCGGCGTCCGAGTTCCAGCACTACGGGCTCGGCGTTCGCCACGTCCAGGCCGGGCGCGTCCTGATCCTCCTGTTCGTCATCGTCGTGAAGAACCACCTCCGCAGCCAATACCCGCGCTGGCGGGCGCAGGCGTTCGTCGCCGTCTGCATCGCGGGCGTCCTGCTGGCCGTGGTCATCGCCTTGCCCACCTGGGAGTACCATGTCGGATTGCTGGCGGTGGTCCTCCTGGGGCTGGAACTTCTCCTCGCCCGGCCGCCCGACCGCGCGACGAGGTGGGTTGCGCAGTCCGGGATCGTTGCGGCCGCGCTGTGGTGGTGGTTCCTTTTCGTGTCGTCCTTCTGGTACGGGATCGGCCACCAGTTCTACGTCGACTACAGGACCATGCACGTCGCCCTGGGTTCGGTCGCGTTGATCGCGCTGGCGCTGCACATCGTCCATGCCGTCCGTTCTTCCCGCGGCAGGGTGCGGGCCCGAGTTGAAATGCCGCCGGGAGCGTCCCTCGCGAAACGGGGAGCGCTGATCGTGGCCGTCGTCGGCTTCTGGGCCGTGTTCGCCGGCGCCCTGGGATGGTGGACGAGCGACCTGTTCGTTCCCGATCCTGTCGTCGCGGCGGTGCCCTTCCCGGTGGCCTATGACACCTCGGCGGCGCAGGTGGGGCGACCTCTTTCCCCGGACCCTGGCGCGACATTCATCGAGTCGAAGACGTGCAGCACGTCGCATTGTCACGACGACATCTACCGCCAGTGGTCGATTTCCAGCCACCGGTACGCCGCAGTCACGACGCCCTATCGTCGGATGATCGAACTGGTGTACCGGGAACTCGGGCCCGAAGGGACGATGTTCTGCTCGAAATGCCACGCGCCCCAACTGGCCCTGCTGGGCCTGGCAGACATTCCGGGCGATGCGTCCCTGGACCCCTACCGGAACTCGGGCATCACCTGCCAGTACTGCCATTCCATCCAGGGAGCCGGCCCGGTCAATGGCAACGGCGACTTCCTCCTGGAGGTGAGGGCTTCGCATTTCCAGGGATTCCGCCCCCGGTTGAGCAGCCTGGCAGTCGCCGCCCAGCGCGAGTTCATCTGGAACAACCTGTCGCGGCATCGCACGGTCTTCCGGCATCGTGACCCGGAAGACGACGAGTACTGCGTCGGGTGCCATCGTGTCGAAATGCCGAAGGAATTCGTCGGGAACCGGACGCTGGTGCTGGGTGACGTGCACACGCCGTTCATGAAGTCGCGGGCGCGGCAGGAGGGCATTTCATGCTCCGAGTGCCACATGAACCTCGCGACCTACTGGGGAGGCACTCCGGCCCATGCCCGGCCGGACCACCGGATGCCCGGCACGAACAACGCCATGACCCGGATGGTCGAACCGCCCTTCATCGTGGAACCCGAACTGGAGGAGAGCGAACTCATCACCGAGCAGTTCCTGGCGGGCAAGTACACGATCCCTGCCTACGAGAAGCTGTACCTGGAGTTGATCGGGCACCCGAAGTACGACGCCTACGTGAAATACCTGGAGGGCAACAACAAGATCGGGGTCAGGCTGTCCGCTCCGGACCAGGCGGCTCCGGGCTCGTCCGTGGGCATCGAGGTATCCATCGTGAACAAGACGGGGGCACACGTCGTGCCCTCGGGGCCGGTCGACCTGAACGAGTACTGGATCGAGGTGGTGGCGAAGGCGGCAGATGGCAGGCCGGTCTTTTCCAGCGGGGCCATCGCACCCGACAACCGCCTGGCACCCGACACCGTCGTGTTCGGGGGAATCCCGATGGACTGCGACGGCCGCCCGGTGGAAAAGCATCGCTTCTGGAAGACCTGTTCGATCCGGGACCGGCGAATCATCCCCCCGGATGGCGAATCCCGCCAGGCCTACTCGTTCCGTCTGCCCGACGATGTGGCGGGGCCGATCGCGGTCAGCGCCTCGTTCTGCTACCGGCGGTTCAACCAGGACATCGCCGACTGGTTCTACGACGGGCGTGGGACGACCTTCCCGGTGTACCGGTTCGACACGGCAACGGCCTCGATCCGCGTGGCTCCCGTCCATCCGCCGTGACGCGGAGCGCGGGTGCTTCCCTTGTTCGCCCTTCGCCGCTACAGCACGTTGGCCAGCTGCTCGCGGATCCGTTCCAGCTCGGCCCGCGCGTCCACCGACAGGTGGCTGACGGCGGCGCTGTTGGCCTTGGCGGACGACGTGGACAGCTCGCGGCCCAGCTCCTGGCACATGAAGTCCAGGCGGCGTCCGTGAGGCGGGTCCGAGGCCATGATCGCCTTCCACTGCACCAGGTGCATGTCCAGGCGTGACAGCTCCTCGGCGACGTCCAGGCGCTCGGCCAGCGACGCGACGGCGTTGGCCATCGCCTGGGGTTCCAGCACCACGTCCGCCGCGTGGGCCAGGGCCCGCATCTTCCCGATCGCGCGCTCGGTCAGCACGACGGTCGCCCCGGCAGCCTCGCGACGGATGCCTTCCACCGCCAGGCACAGCGCGTCGATGCGGCCGGCGATGTCCTGCTCCAGCGCCGTGCCTTCGACCTGCCGCATCCGGTCCAGGGCGGTCAGCGCCTCTTCGACGCCGGTCATCACGGCATCCCGCACGGTTTCGTCGCTGGCGTCGGCTTCGACCGTGGTCCGCAGGACGTCCGGCGACGACAGCAGGAACGACAGCGACACGTCGCCGTCGATGCCCGCCGCCGCTGCCACGCGCCGTGCCGCATCCGCCAGCACCCGGGCCGCCGTTTCGTCCACGTCCACGCGCCGCGCGCCTTTCGACCGGTCCCGTTCGAGGACCACCGACACGTCGCCGCGGCTGCACACGGCCTGCACGCGCGAACGGATCGCCGGTTCCAGCGCCGCCAGCTCGACCGGCAGCCGCACCGCCACGTCCACGTGCTTCCGGTTCACCGAACGGATGGTGCATGCGTACGCCGCTCCGCCCGCCTCGAACGTCGACGCCCCGAACCCGGTCATGCTGCGCACCGCCACATCGTCCTCCCGCCACACGCCAGAAGCCCGCCCGATCCGGCAGTCGCCTCGGGCGCCCGAAGTATCACCTCCTCGCCGGACGGCCCGCAACCCCCCGACGCCGAACCATTCACCGCTTTCCTTTTGACAACCCCCGACCGGCGGTTCTAGGATAGGCCGGCCGAGACAGAGACGGCCGAGTGTTCTTTTCAAGGCACAGGAGTAACCATGGCCCCCCGTCGGCGGCACACCAAGTTCATTTTCGTGACCGGGGGCGTGGTGTCCTCGATCGGAAAGGGCATCAGCGCCTCTTCCATCGCGGCCCTGATGGACGCTCGTGGCCTCAAGGTCACGATGCTGAAGCTGGACCCGTACCTCAACGTTGATCCGGGCACCATGAACCCCTTCCAGCACGGCGAGGTCTTCGTCACCGACGATGGGGCGGAAACCGATCTGGACCTGGGGCACTACGAGCGCTTCACCGGCGCCACGATGGGCCGCATCAACAACGTGACTTCGGGGCAGATATACGCCCACGTGCTGGAGCAGGAGCGCCGCGGCGACTTCCTGGGAGGCACGGTCCAGGTCATCCCGCACATCACCGACGAGATCAAGCGCCGCATCATGGCCGCGGCCGACACCGCCGACATCTGCATCGTCGAGGTGGGCGGCACCGTGGGCGACATCGAAAGCCAGCCGTTCCTGGAAACCGTCCGCCAGATGCGCCTGGAGCTGGGCCGCGAAAACACCGCGTCGGTCCACGTGACCTACGTGCCGTACATCCGCACCGCGGGCGAACTGAAGACCAAACCCACCCAGCACTCGGTCATCGCGATGCGGGCGATCGGCATCCAGCCGGACATCATCGTGTGCCGGTCGGAACGGCCGATGCCGCCCGAGGTCAAGCGCAAGATCAGCCTGTTCTGCAACGTCCCGCCCGAGTGCGTCATCGCGGCGGAGGACGTCGCGTCCGTGTACGAGATGCCGGTGCGTTTCCACGAGGAGGGCCTGGACCAGCGCCTGATCGACCAGATGAACATCTGGGCGCGCGAAGCGAACCTGTCCGAGTGGCGGCGCATCGTGGACCGCATCAAGAACGCGACCACCGAGGTCAACATCGCCATCGTCGGCAAGTACGCGGATCTGAAGGAATCCTACAAGTCGCTGAACGAGGCCCTGCTGCACGGCGGCATCGCCCACGGCTGCAAGGTCAAGCTGAACTTCATCGAGGCCGAGGACCTGGAAAAGTCCGAGGACGGCGCCGCGCTGCTGGGCGGCGCGGACGGCATCCTGATCCCCGGCGGGTTCGGGCGGCGCGGCACGGAAGGCAAGATCCGCGGCATCCAGTGCGCCCGCGAAAACGGCACGCCGTTCTTCGGGATCTGCCTGGGCCTGCAGTTGGCGACCATCGAGTTCGCGCGGAACGTCTGCGGCATGGAAGGCGCGAACAGCACCGAATTCGACGAGGCCACGAAGTACCCGATCGTGGACTTCCTTCCCGAGCAGCGCGGCATCACCCAGAAGGGCGCGACGATGCGCCTGGGCGCCTGCGACTGCACCCTCGAGGAGGGCAGCCTGGCCGCACGGCTTTACAGCACCACGAAGATCATGGAACGGCACCGCCACCGCTACGAGGTGAACAACGAGTTCCTGAAGCCGCTGATGGACAAGGGGCTGAAGGTGTCCGGCCTGCACACGGGCGAACGTTCGACGACCAGCGAGGCGCTGCCCGACGGCCGGAAGGGCCTCGTCGAGGTCATCGAGCTGCCCGATCACCCGTTCTTCATCGGCTGCCAGTTCCACCCCGAGTACAAGTCCCGTCCGCGGGCGCCCCATCCCATCTTCGCGGGATTCATCGGCGCGGCGTTGAAGTACCGGCTGGCCCGCAACCCGGTTTGACACCGGGTTTTCAGGAGGATCCATGGCCTGTCGACGACTGCTTCCCGTGGTCCTCGTCGCCGCGTTCGCCTGCGGCGGAGGGGCGGACATCGATGACAGCCGGCCGAAGGCGCTGCGCATCAGCCCCGGCGTGCTGGTGAAGGACTCCATCGACGCGAAGCGGGACAAGGTCGACTGGAAGGACTTCTCGTACTACCAGGACTCCCGGGCCACCATCGTGTTCTCGTTTGGCGACCGGTTTTCGCCCCACTCCGTGGAAGGCGAAATCAGCCTGTTCGACTTCGAGGGCAGCGCGCTGCAGAGCCAGCGAATCGTGCCCGGCACGGTGGACTACAAGTTCGTGGTGCCCGTCAAGAAGGACAAGGACTACTTCTTCCGTGTCGAGGCGCGTCAGGGGAAGGCCGCGTACCTGGTCGAAACGCGTATCGACCCGATGGACCCGTGCGATGCCTGCGGGCCGGGACAGGCGTGCGTGAAGGGCGCCTGCGTTGCCATGACCTGTTCGCCGCCCTGTCGCCGGGGCAGCGAGGTCTGCGAGCAGGGCGCCTGCGTCGAGGCGTGCCCTGGCGGCTGCCGCAAGGGCAAGGTCTGTGACGTATCCGAACGGCGTTGCATCACGGCCGAGCCTTCGGCGCCGAAGGCCCAGGCGCCGGCGCGAAAGGGATGCCCGACCTGCGCCGCGGGACAGACGTGCAACGAGGAAACGAGCCAGTGCGAAGGCGCCGCGGTGGGCATCGCGGGCGCGGTCCTGAGCGTCGTCGAGGAAGGCAGCGGCATCGTGATCATCGTGAATCGCGGCTCGGAGGACGGCGTGCGGCGCGGGGCGCCCGGGCGTGTGGCCGGTATCGCCTTCACGGTGCGTGACGTGTCCGCCACGAAGTGCAAGGTGTTCCTGAGCGCGAAGCCCGCCCAGGTCCCGTTGAAGTCCCGCGTCACCATCGAGAAGTAGAGGTCAGGTCCGGGGCACGCCGTACTGCAGTTCCTCCGTCGCGGCGACGGCGGCATCCACCAGGCCTTCCACGTCGAAGCGCGACTCGATCTCCCGCGTCGGGTCCAGCCGGGCGGCCGTTTCCGGATGCGGCGGCACGAACAGGCTGCAGCAGTCCTCGTAGGGCAGGATGGACGTCTTGTAGGTCCCGATCTGCTTGGCGAGGAGAATCCCGTCCAGCTTGTCGAAGGCCAGCAGCGGCCGCAGGATCGGCAGGCCGGACGCATCCTCGATCGCCGACAGGTTTTCCAGCGTCTGGCTGGCCACCTGACCCAGGCTTTCGCCGGTCACCAGGGCCTGCGCCCCCGAGCGGACGGCCAGCTTCGTAGCGATTCGCATCATCATGCGCCGGTACAGCACCACCAGCATCCGCCCCGGGGCGTGGTCGCGCAGTTCGGCCTGCACCGCGGCGAAGGGCACGATCCACAGGCGCATCGACGCCTGGTACTCGGCCAGCATCCGGGCCAGCGTTTCAACCTTCTCCCGGGCCTGGACCTTCGTATAGGGCGTCGCGTCGAAGTGCACCGCGTCCAGGTCGCATCCGCGCCGCATCATCTGCCAGCCCGCCACGGGGGAATCGATGCCGCCCGACAGCAGCAGCAGCACGCGCCCGCCGGTGCCCACGGGCAGCCCGCCGGGCCCCTTCACGGTGCGCACCGACAGCATCGCGTGGTTCGGCAGGATGTGGACCCCGAGGGTCACGGCCGGGTCCTTCATCTTGCCGGGGACGTGGTGCTTCAGGAACACCTGCGCGCCCAGCCGCACCGACAGGTCCATCGACGTCAGCGGGTATTCCTTGTCGGCCCGGGACGCCGCGATGCGGAACGACGACGCGCCCGCGACGTGCTCGTCCGCGATCGTCATCACTTCCGATTCGATCACGCCGATCTCCCGCGGGACCAGCCGGCAGGGCGAGTAGTTCTGGATGCCGAACGACCGCTGAAAGGCGGCCTCCAGCTCGGAGGTGACCTCGAAGTCCGGCAGGTGCGTCCCTGTCGCGTGCTGGTGGATCACCATCAGGTGGTCGTAGCCCTCGCGGACCCGGAACGGCCCCGCCCTGCGGATGTTGCGCTCCAGCGATTCCTTCAGGCGGGCCGTGAACCAGGCCTTGCGGCCGCCCTTCAGGAACAGTTCGGCGAACCGGATCACCACGGCATTGGTCGTCATCGTCGTCCTTCCATCGAAAGTCGGGGAGCGGTTGCCGGGGCGAACACCCGCGGATCAGCCCTGTCGACGCACCGACGGCGGGAACAGGTCGGACATCGAGGTGCCGTCGTGGATGCACCCGATGGCCCGGGCGAACAGCGGCGACAGGTCCAGCACCTCGAAGCGGCTTTCGTGCCCGGCAATCTTGGCCGCCACCGGCACCGTGTTCCCCACGATGAAGTGCTCGATGGGCGAGTTCACCAGCTTCTGGACCGCGTTGCCCGAAAACACCGGGTGGACCGCGGCGGCGACGACCTTGCGGGCGCCGACCTCCATCAGCTTGTTCGCCGCCTCGACCAGCGTGCCGCCGGTGGTGATCTCGTCGTCCACGATCAGGCAGTTCCGGCCCTTGACGTCGCCGATGACCTGGCGGACGACGGGCTTTTCGGAGTGGTCCATGCGCGCCTTGTCCATGATGGCCACCGGCATGCGCAGTTCGTCGGCGTAGTAGGCGAAGGCCTTGGCCGCGCCGGCGTCGCCGAACACCAGGACCCAGTCCTTCTTCGCTTCCTTGTTGAACAGCACGTTGTTGAAGTGGTCGAAGAAGATCGGTGCGGCCAGCAGCTGGTCCATGGGGATCCGGAAGAAGCCCATGATCTGCGGCGAGTGGAGGTTCATGCCCAGCACGCGGTCCGCGCCGGCCGTCTGCAGCAGGTCCGCGACCAGGCGGGCCGCCACGGAAATGCGGGGCTCGTCCTTCTTGTCCGACCGGCAGTAGGGGTAGTAGGGCAACACCGCGGTGATGCGGGCGGCGCTGGCGTACTTCAGCGCGTCGATCATGATCAGCAGTTCCACGAGGCTGTCGTTGACCGGGTGCGACGAGGTCTGCACCACGAACACGTCCTTTTCGCGGACGTTGTCCTGTAGCCGAACCATGATGTTCTCGTTGGAGAACCGAAGTGTCTCGCTGCGCCCGAGCGGCTTGCCCATGTGCGTCGCGATGCGCTGGGCGAGGTCCGGATGGGACGTTCCCGAAAAGACGATCATGTCGGCTTTCATGAGGTGCCTCCGATCCTGCGAGGGTTCGCAAGGGCGGGGCCTTTATAGACCCGGGGAGCCTTTCCGTCAACCGGTGGGCGGTCTTTGAAGGAGGGAGAAGAACCCTACTGCGTGCAGCCGGAAAGGAGCTTGTGGGTGCACAGGCCGGTGACGGGGTTGCAACCGTCCACCGTGCACTTGTTGTTGTCGTTGCAGTTCCTGGCGAAGTGCTGGACGAAGCCCGTGACGGTATCGCAGGCGTCCACCGTGCAGAGGTTCAGGTCATCGATGACCTTCGGCGTGAAGATGCAGGCGCCGGTCTTCGGATCGCAGGTGTCGATGGTACACGGCGCCCCATCGTTGCAGATCCGGCGTTCGTGCTTGCAGCGTCCGGTCGTCGCATCGCAGGAATCCGCGGTGCAGAGGTCGTTGTCGTTGCAATCCTTCGCGTCATGCAGGCAACCCAGGGCGGCGTCGCATCCATCCACCGTGCAGGGATCGGTGTCGGTGCAGTCCTTCGGGGTGACGATGCAGGCGCCAGTGGCGGAATCGCAGGTCGCGATGGCGCATGCATCGGGCGCCACACAGGTCACCGGCTTGTGCTCGCACGCTCCCGTGTTGCGGTTGCAGGAGTCGACCGTGCAGGGGTTTCCGTCGTCGCAGTTCTTGTCCGCGTGGAAGCAGACGGTGGTGTACCAATCGCAGGAGTCGACCGTGCAGGGGTTTCCGTCGTCGCAGTTCTTCACCGTGGACACGCAATGGTGGGTGCTGTCGCAGACGTCGGTCGTGCAGTTGTTGCCGTCGGCGCAATCGGCGTTGGTGGCGCAGGTGGCCGTCGGCCGGAACGTGCAGCCCGCGGTGGGCAGGCAGAGGTCTTCGGTGGCCGGATTGCTGTCGTCGCAGACGGCCGCATCGTGGACGCATCCGCCGGTCGTCAGCGAGCAGCGATCCGTGGTGCAGGGGTTGCCGTCGTCGCAGTTGACCGCCTTCGATTCGCAACCGCAGGTCGTCGGGTTGCAGGTTTCGGTGGTGCACGGGTTGTTGTCGTCGCACGTCACTGGGGTCTGCAGGCACAGGCCCGTGAGGGAATCGCACACGGCGGTCGAGCAGCAGTCCTTGGCGACGCAGGGGATGGGCGGGTGGAAGCATGCCCCTGTGCTGACGTTGCAGAAATCGTTGGTGCAGGCGTTGCCGTCGTCGCAGTCCACCGCCTCGAAGACGCAGAGGCCCGTCGTCGGCTCGCAACGGTCGTGGGTGCACGGGTTGTCGTCGTTGCACTGGATCACTGCGTGGACGCAGTTGCCGTTCCGCTGGTCGCAGGAGTCCACCGTGCAGGGGTTTCCGTCGTCGCACGGGGCCGGGGAATGCACGCATCCCAGCGTCGCGTCGCACGCGTCCAGGGTGCACGGATTGCCGTCCGAGCAGTCCAATTGGACGAATTCGCAGCCGCCCGTGGCCGGGTTGCACCGGTCCGATGTGCACGGGTTCCCGTCATCGCACGCGATGGGGACGAACTGGCAATTCCCGGTTGCCGGGTTGCAGGTGTCCAGTGTGCAGGCGGTGCTGTCGGCGCAGGTCTTCGGGACCGAACTGCACGCGGCCGTCGGGCCGTCGCACAGGTCGGTGGTGCAGGGGTCGCCGTCGTCGCAGATCCCGGCAACCTTGGCGTACTCGCAGTTGCCCGTGGTCGAACTGCAGCGGACGTTTTCGCACCGGTTGCCCTTGAAGCACTGCGCATTGGTCTGGCACTTCGGGCAGGTGGTCCCGTTGGACTTGTAGACGTGCCGACAGCCGATGAGCGGGTCGCAGGTGTCGGTGGTGCAGGGGTCGCCGTCGTCGCAGGCGCTCGAATTGTCGGTGTGGACGCACCCGGTCGCCGGGTCGCAGGTGTCGGTCGTGCAGAGGTTCGCGTCCACGCACGAAATCGGGTCGTACCGGCACGCACCCGTGCCCGGGTCGCACGAGTCCACCGTGCACGCGTTGCCGTCGTCGCAGAGGACGGCGTTGTAGATGCAACTGCCCGTCCAGGAGTCGCACATGGCCGTCGTGCATGGCGGGCCCTGGTCGCAGGCCCTGTTGAACACCACGCACTCCCCGCTCAGCGGCGAGCAGATGTCATCCGTGCAGAGGTTTCCGTCGTTGCACACGACCGGTGTCCATACGCACAGGCCGGTCGTCTGGTCGCACGAGTCGGTGGTGCAGGGATTCCCGTCGTCGCAATCGATCGGCAGCGACCCGCACTCGCCCGTCACGGCATTGCAGTAGTCGTCGGTGCAGTGGTCCAGGTCGTCGCACACCTTCGGCACGAACATGCACAGGCCCGTGGTCACGTCGCAGGAGTCGACGGTGCAGGGATTCTTGTCGTCGCAGAACTTCAGCCGGTAGGTGCAGGTGCCGGTCCGCGAATCGCACAGATCCTCGGTACACGGGTTGCCGTCGTCGCAATTCGTCGGACGGAACACGCACTCGCCGGTGGTCGGGTCGCACGAGTCGGTGGTGCAGAGGTTGCGGTCGTCGCACGGCTTGTTGATGTGGAAGCACGCGCCAGTCGTCCGGTCGCAGCGATCGAGGGTGCACGGGTTGCCGTCGTCGCAGGCCGCGCCGCAGGTGTAGCCGCACACGCCGGTCGCGACGTTGCAGACCGGCGTGATGCACTTGTTCCCGGGGGCCACGCAGTCGACGTCCTGCGTGCAGTGGAAGTCCGCGCAGGCGGGCTGCGTCGAGTTCTTGTACGGGAGGTAGACCTCGCCGCCGCAGGCGGCATCGCACGAGTCGGTCGTGCACTTGTTGCCGTCGTTGGCGAAGACCGCCGTGTGGATGCACTTGCCGCCGGTGTCGCACGAATCGTAGGTGCACGGGTTGCCGTCGTCGCAGTTGAAGCGCGTGTGGCCGCATTGACCGGACCCCGGGTCGCAGAAGTCCAGCGTGCAGGGGTCGGCGTCCTCGCAGTTCTTGATGTCCCAGCGGCATTTTCCACTGGTCAAGTCGCACACGCCGGTGGTGCAGGGGTTCGTGTCGACGCAGTCCTGGTCGGTAGTGCAACTGTCGCACGGCGGGACCGAGATGCGGGTGTTCGTGCACCCGACGCCCTGGACGCAGGTGTCGGCCGTGCACTGGTCGCCGTCGTCGCACGTTTCGGGACGGTACTCGCAGGTCCCCGAGGACGGTTCGCAGTAGTTGTGGGTGCAGGGGTCGGTGTCGGCGCATACGACCGGCGTGAACTTGCACTGGCCGGTGATCGGGTCGCACGAGTCGTTCGTGCATCGCAGGCCGTCGTCGCAGGTCTTCGCTTCGTGGACGCACCCGACCTGGGCGCCGCACCGGTCGATCGTGCAGGGATTCCCGTCGTCGCAGTTCTTCTTGACGAACCGGCACAGGCAGGTGTCCAGCTGGCACGTGCCGCTCTGGCACTGGTCGGCCGCGTTGTTGCAGTTCAGCGGCACCCACTCGCACAGGCCCTTCGGGTCCGCCTCCGAGTTGCAGCGGCCGATGGTGCAGCAGTCCGGCGTCAGGAAGCATTCGGAGTCCTGGCCGTCCGGGCAGTGCTGGCAGGACGGCAGGGGAGAGTGAAGGCATTCGCCGGTGCCCTCGATGCACGAGTCGGTCGTGCACGAATCCTGGTCGTCGCAGTCGACCGGGAACGAAACGCACACGAGGGTTTTCGTGTCGCAACGCGCGGTGTAGCACGGATCGGTCTGGGCCTGGGCGCAGGTCGTATCGTCGCCGGCAGTGCATGCGACGCACTCGGGGGGCGGGTTCGATACCAGCGCGTACTGGCAGGTACCGCTCAGCGGATCACAGGTATCGACCGTGCACGGGTTGTTGTCGTTGCAATCCTTGTCGGCCACGTCGCAGCGGCCCGTCGCGTGGTTGCAGGTGCCGACCGCGCACAGCGACGCCGGCTTGCACGCCTCGTCGGTCTTGCAGGGGATCGCGCATTCGGTGATGTCCACGTGCGTGCAGCCGGTTCCCGGGATGCAGAGGTCCAGCGTGCACTGGTTGCCGTCGTTGCACGGGTTGGCGGAATGATGGCAGTTGCCATCCACGCAGGTGTCGATCGTGCAGGGATCGCGGTCCTCGCAGTCGATGACGGTCTTGCAACCGGCTCCGCAGTTCGGGATGTTGATGTGCTGGCAGCCGGTCGTGGCGGAGCATCCGTCCTGGGTACAGGGATCGCCGTCGTCGCAGTCGATCAGCGTCAGGTCGCAGGGCCCGTTCGGCGTATCGCAGATGCCGACGCCGCACTTGCCGATGATGGTCTGGCAGTCCGAATCCTTGCAGCTCTGCCCGACCGGCGGGAGGGTCTTGTGCTGGCAGCCAAGCGTCGGATCGCAGGTGTCGAAGGTGGTGTCGTCCCCGTCGTCGCAACTGATCGACGTGTGGACGCACGTCAGGCTGGTGGACGCACAGACGCCGGTGGCGGAGCCCTGGACGCACTGGTCCAGGGTGCAGGCGTCGTTGTCGTTGCATTCCGCCGAGGATTCGCCCGCGACGGACGCGGTCGTGCAGGGCGAAGTGCACACGCACACGTGGGTGCAGCCATTCTGGGCGTCGCACGAATCGGCCGTGCACGGATCGCCGTCGTCGCAGGGCTTGGCCTCGTAGGTGCAGACCTTCGTCATGCACAGTCCCTGGGTCGGATCGCAGGTCGTGCCGGTCGGGCACTGGATGCCGCGCCCGCATACGGCGGCGCCGTCCTCCACGGGAATCGTCGTGCAGGACCCTTCGAAGCAGTTCGGACTGGGGTTGGTGCTGGCCGTGTTGCACTGGTCGGCCTCGGTGCAGACGATGCACATCAGGTCCGCCGAGGTGTGCTCGCAGCGGTAGCCGAGGTTCGGGTCGCTCGGGTTCGCGTGGCACGTGTCCGTCGTGCAGGGATTGAAGTCCGTGCAGTTGACCGGCGTGTTGAAGACCTTGCCGGTCGCGTCGCAACGATCGGTGGTGCACGGGTTGTTGTCATTGCACCCGGCACAGGTCACGTGCTTGCAGACCTTCCCCGAGGCGGGGCAGGTGAAATCGTCGTAGCCGTTCTCGTTGGAAATCGGGCAGGGAACGCACGTGTTCAATACGCACGGGTCCGGGCTGTAGCAGTCCGCATCCAGGTTGCAGCCGGCGCACGGGGTATCCGCCTGGTAGATGTGGCTGCAGCCGCCCTGCACGCCGGGGCTGCAGGTCGGGTCGTAGGTGCAGTCGAGGCCGTCGGAGCAGTTCCGGGTGACCAATATGCAACGGCCGTTCTGGCACTTCCCGACCGAGCAGGTGTCGGTCGGGTCGTCGGGGCAGTCCGTGTCGATGAGGCAGACGAACGTGTCAGGTCCGAGGTCGGTCGCTTCCGGCGGAATGTCCTCCGTCCCGCCGTCGCTGTCCAGCAGCTCCGGGACGTCCAGGACGTCCAGCAGGTCGCGGCCGCCCACGTCCTCGGGCCCGACGTCCTTCACGTCGATGAGGTCCATGGCGTTGTCCCCGCTGTCCTCGTCGATCTCCGGTCCCAGGTCGGGCGGGTTGGTCTTGGTACCACCGCAGGCGACGAAAGCCACCGTCACGAATACGACCGGAAACACCCATCGACAGCGGCTGGCCATGTCGGACCTCCTTGGACTGGGGACGACGCGACCCGCCACCCAGGGGACCGAACCCCTGCCTTGGAAAGCGCGGGTCACTCGCAACGCGGGAATTTTATCAGATTGGGCTTGTTCACGACAATTCTTTCGCGCGCGGGACGCGAAGGCGTTGTCGGGTCGCACCCCCCGCGAGGCTGCCGCTGGCGGCGCGTGCCTGATTCACGGGAATATCGGGCCGGGGGGTGGCGTCCAAGGGGGCCAGGGGCCGGTGGTGGACGGCCTCGGCTCTTTACAGGGCGCGGGTTTGCTCCTACCATCAGGCCGGGTTCCCGGCGCGGCAACACAGGCTCAGGAGGTGGACGATGAGGACCGCTGGAACGTTCGTCGGTTGCTTCGTGACAGCGCTGCTGCTGTCCATGACCGCCGTGGCACAGGAAAAGGAGGCGCCGCCCCCGCCCGCCCCGCCCCCGACTCCGGACCAGGTCGCGACCGGGGAGATCCGGGTGACGATGTCGTCGGACTACGCGAAGGTGCTGGTCGATGGCGAGGCCTGGGAGGAGAACGAATTCCTGAACAACGGGATGCTGCTGGTCCTTCATGCCGTGAATCGCACGGTCGAGCACAGGATTTCCCTGACGCCGATCTATGCCGGGCTCGCGCCGGCCGAAATCGTCGTGAAGGCGGACGACTGGAAGCTGGCCACCGTCGCGAAGAACGAAAAGATGTGGCAGATCGAGCGGAAGGTGGTGTTCGCCAAGGCGGCGCCGAAACCCGCTCCCAAGCCCGAAGCGACTCCGGCCACGCCGTGAAGGCACGTTCGTCGTCCGCCGGCCGTCGTCCGTCGGAATGAGATGCCCCGGGTCCATCCCGTCAGCGAAGGACTCCCGCGAAATCGAAACCATGGAGACCGATGACGGGATTGGTACGATCGACTCGGGCAGCGGCACGATGGTCGGCCGACGATGTGGGAACCGGGTGGAGGAGACCTGCTCGACGAGGGTTCCGACGGCCGACGAACGACCGCCGACGCTCCCCGCGGCTACTTGCCCTTCATGGCCTTCTTGGAGGCCTTCAGGGGGTTGACCTTCTTGACTTCGCCGCCCAGCTTGCGGACGACGTGGGTGCCCAGGTTGCAGGAACCGAACATCCACTTCGCTGCCGGGTCGTTGAAGGCCTTGCAGAACTTGCCCTCGCCGATCACCTGGACGTGCGTGCAGCCTTCGCACTGCTCGACGATCTTGTGGGCCGCGTTGCCCGAGAAGGTGAGCGGCAGCTTGGCCAGGACGGTCGGATCCAGTTCCTTCGTCGTCAGCATCGGATGCCTCCATGGAACCCGGGCGGTCGGTCAATGCCGATGTCCACCCGGGAACCTTGCGCCGGGGCCGTCCACGGGCCCTTCGGCGGTACCGGTATCAGGCCTTCGGCTCGTCCGAGGCCAGCAGGCCGGGCGTCGCCAGTCCGAGCGTGAGGGCCACCTTGGCGGCCTTGACGCGCTCGTCGCGGCGGATTTCACGCTTGCGGCGCGAACCTGCGGCTACCTTCTTCTTGTCGCGGATCCTGCGCACCTTCTGAGTCGCTGATGCCATGGTTCGTCCTCCCGAATCCAGGGGCGAGCAATGATACCGGGAAGCGAGCGGGTGTCAAGGGTGGTTTGGATCGGTCCGGGGCGACCGGGTGGCCGGCCCGGGAACGACCGTCAATTCCGCGACCCGTTCGCCCGGAGGAGGAAGTACAGCAAGGTGAGGATGGCGCTGGCTGCGGCGGCCACGTAGGTCATCGCCGCGGCGTTCAGCACGGCGGCCACGCCGTCCCGGTCGGAGGTCGACACGAGCCCGAGGGCAGGCAGGACCTTCTTGGCGCGGGCGCTGGCGTCGAACTCCACGGGCAGCGTGATCAGCGAGAACGCGACGGCCAGCGAGAAAAGGCCGATGCCGACCCAGACAAGGCCGCTCAGGGAATGGATGAAGAAGCCGACCATGATGAAGATCCAGGACAGCTTGGACCCCCAGATCGCGGCCGGCGCCAGGGTCTGCCGAAGCGCCAGCGGAGCGTAGGCGGCGGCGTGCTGCAGCGCGTGGCCGCACTCGTGGGCGGCGATGCCGGCGGCGGACACGGAACGCCCGGCGTACACGCCCGGCGACAGGCGCAGCACGCGGGAGGCCGGGTCGTAGTGGTCGGTCAGGACGCCGTCGATCTCCTCGATCCGGACGTTGTGGAGCCCGTTGCCGGAAAGGATGGACCGGGCGACCTGGGCGCCGGTCAGGCCCGAGGACGACGGCACCTGGGCGTATTTCCGGTAGCTGCGCTTGACCTTCCACTGGGCCCAGAGAGTCAGGATCATGGCCGGCGCGATCATGAGCAGGTACAACGGGTCGAAGAACACGTTTCCACCTCGCGGGACGTCAGCCGGGCTTGAAAATGGGGTCCACGACGCCTCGTGTCAACGCCTGGGGCGCGCCCGAGGCGTCAGAAGGGCCAGGTCGCGTGCAGGCCGATGGACGTGGCCGAAGGGACGACCTGCCGGTGCATGAACGGGATCCGCAGCTCGACCCGCACCCCGAGGGAAACCCAGTGCACGGGCTGGTATTCCAGGGCGAGCCCGGCGAGGACCATCCCGATGACCGGCAGATCGCGGGTTGCCGGCGACGCCATCACGCCGCCGCCCACGAAGATCTCGGGCCGGAAGATCGAGTCGTCGAGGACCAGCGAGAAGCCCCCGGTGGCGGTCATCTGGTCGGCCGCCGGTCCGGTGCGGCGCGGCAGGCCGGCCCAGGACACCTGGACCCAGGCGTCCCAGTCGTCCGACAGCGAGCGCCGGTAGCCGACGAAGGCGCCGGCCCCGTCGGAGGGGCCCCCGTCCCGCCGGACCAGGTGCTCCCAGGAGAGGCCGGTGCGAACCGCGTTCGGGAGGGGTTCGTAGGCGAGGGCCGGCGAGGCCGCGAGGACGGTCACGAGGAACGCGAGGAGCCGGTGTTTCCAACGGGTGCGCACGACGGTCGATTGTTGTGGAAACCGTCCGAAAATGCCACAATCGCGTCGCTTCCCGGACTGGATGACGGCAGGTCGTTTCGGCCCCACCGAACCGGGAAAAGCCGAGCCCGAGGTCGAGCCGAATGATCCGTCGCAGCCAGCGGCCCTCCAGCTTCCTCCGCTTCCGCGTCCTGGGCTTGCCCGGACCCGGAGGTCGTCGCCCCACGGCGTGACGTCACGATCCGCGCCCGAGCGCGGAGAGGACCCACGCCTTCATCCGGGAAAGTCGATACGGGACGCAGCGGGCCGCGCCGATGAGCGCGGTGGGAGGAGCCATGAAGGTCGCGGTCGTTCACGGGGGAACGGAGGCGGACGGCGGTCCCGCGGTGGAGCCGCCGGACGTCGCGATGGTGTGCCAGGCGCTGGATGTCAAAGGACATTCCACGGCCAGGATATCGGCTGACGACGGCCTGGAAAGCGTGCTGCTGAGCCTGCGTTCGTTCTCCCCGGACGTGGTGGTTTCACTGGTCGATCGACGTCGCGGACCCGCGCGCGAAACGCCCTACCCGGCGCTGTTCGCGGAAATGCGGCTGGCGTACACGGGGTCCGCGCCATCGGCACTGATGGTGGCCGCGGACAAGCACCTGACCAAGATGGTCGCCCGCGAGAACGGGGTGCCCGTGCCGCCCGGGTGCATCGTCACGGCGGCGACGCTGACGTCGATGCAGTGGACCGCGATGCGGCTGCCGGCGTTCGTGAAGCCGGCGCACGAGGAGCAGACGCGGGGGATCGGCCCCGACGCCGTGTGCCGCACGCCGCGCGAGCTGGAGGACAAGGTCCGCAGCTCGCTGACGCAGTACGAGGCCGTGGTGGTCGAGGACTACCTGCCGGGGACCGACCTGGTGGTGCCGTACCTGGAAGGCGTGGGCGACGGCGTGCTGCCGCCCTGCGAGGTGCTGTTCCAGGCGGGCTCGCCGTTCCGCCACGTGATGTGGGGCGAGGCGGACACGCCGGCGCTGCGATGCCCGGCGATCGTGCCCGAGCCGGTGATGACCCTGGTGAAGGCGTACGTGAAGCGGCTGGTCCGCGTGATGGGCCTGCGGGACTTCGCGCAGTTCGACTTCCGGCTGACGCCCGACGGCGTGCCGTTCCTGCTGGAGGTCAACGCGGTACCCGAGCTGCGGCCGGGCGCGCCCTTCCTGGTGTCGGCCGAGCGTCGCGGCCTGACCCCCGCGGACGTGGTGCAGAAACTGGTCGAGTCGACGGCCCGGCGGCGCCGCGTGTTCAGCGCCGGCGTCGCGCCCGCCGCGGGCAAGGAGCGGAAGGGCGTGCGGGTGGGCTTCGTATACAACCTCAAGCGCGTCACGCCCACGCTGGAAAAGGACAGCGACGCCGAGTTCGACGCCCCGAAGACGATCAACGCGATCCGGGATGCCCTGGAACGCCTGGGCAACACGGTGGTGCCCCTGGAGGCCAACGAGACCCTCGCCGGGCGGCTGGGCGACGCCCGCGTGGACGTGGTGTTCAACATCGCCGAAGGCTGGCGCGGGCGCACCCGCGAGGCCCAGGTGCCGGCGTTGTGCGACCTGCTGGGCATCCCGCACACCGGGTCCGACGCTACGTCGCTGGCCGTGGCCATGGACAAGGCCGTGGCCAAGGACCTGTTCCTGCGCAACGGCATCCCGACCCCGGTCAGCCAGCTGTTCCGGACCGCGAAGGACCGGCTGGAGCCGCGGATGCTGTTCCCGATGATCGTCAAGCCGAACGCGGAAGGGTCCTCCAAGGGCATCACGGGCGACAACTCGGTGGCCACCAACGAGGACGAGCTGCGGCGCATCGTGAAGGACGCGCTGGATCGGTACCGGCAGCCGGTGCTGGTCGAGCAGTACGTGTCCGGGCGCGAGTTCACAGTGGCGCTGTTCCAGAGCGACTCGGGGTTCCGGGTGCTGCCGCCGCTGGAGATCTGCTTCCTGGACGAAAAGAAGCCGTACCCGGTCTATTCGTACGAAATCAAGCAGGACTGGGACAAGAACGTCCGCTACGACTGCCCGGCGAAGATCGACAAGCGGCTGGAGCGCACGCTGGCCACGGCGGCCCGGAAGGCCTTCCTGGCACTGGGGTGCCGCGATTATGCCCGCGTGGACATCCGGCTGGGGGGCGTGAACCACGTGCCCTATGTGCTGGAAGTGAACCCGCTGCCGGGCCTGACGCCGAACTTCAGCGACATGTGCCTGATCGCCAAGGCGGCGGGGATTTCCTACGACGAACTGATCGCGATGATCCTGCGGTATTCCGTGCGACGCGCCCGGATCCGGCCCCTGAGGGGTCGCAACGGGGCGTCCGCGACCCCCGGCGGGATCCCGACGATCGTTCC
>Ga0118677_10006099_pt1 | contig 20636 bp, 12 predicted proteins | sample AliMusrvi5mmetaG_FD_86154 | JGI IMG/M metagenome (GOLD analysis project Ga0118677, IMG submission 86154)
CCATAGCATAATCCTTTAATTCGTAATAGACCGTTCCGATATTATTGTAGGCTTCGTTTAAATGAAAGCGATCCGTTCGGGGATAGTTTTCAATGGCCTTTTTATAAAACAAAATTGATTCATCAAAGCGCTGCTTTTCGCGCAACTCAAGGCCTTTAATATAGTTTGCCCGGGGATGATTGGGGAACAGCTGCAGGCAACGTTCGAGCAGCCTCTCAAACTCGAATGCATCAAAAAAACTGTGTACAAGAGCTTCCCGGCACAGCACTTCAGCAGTTTCGCCAACCCGCTTTTTTGCCTCCTGAATATATTTCAGGGCTTTGTCCTTTCTGCCGTCCTCCGCCTCCGACATTGCGCCCACTATTTCGCGAAAAATCGGTTTGCAGCAAAATTTGTACTTTTTGCCCGATGCGCAGGGGCAGGGATCATAGGCATCTGGCACAAAGAGCTTTGCCGCTTCCAGATCATCCTGGTCCATACCCTCCTCTGCGGGAGCATGAAACATCGATGAAGGTGAAAAGAAGTGCTCCCCGAACGACTCTTTTGCCGGCGCGATAATATCTTCGAATGCGGAGGCAGGGTGAAACTCAAGTTTGAAAGGCTTGGAGGCAGCTATCTCCTGCAATGAGACTTCAATAGGGTCGCCTTTGGCCACGAGGACTCTTTTCGGCCAGCACTTTTTTTTGTCATAGGCGGTCTGAAAGAAATCCTGAGCCTCCCGCAGGGGCAGCCCCTCCTCAAGCGAAATCGCATGGGAAAGCATATAGCCGCTGGCAAGTTCCATCAGCATGTACACGTCCGCAGCCTGATCCGCGACCTGCGTGTCGAGGCGAAAAACCAGCCACGCATCATGCGGAGTGAAATCGTCATGTTGAAATTTTTTCATTATCGGTTGCCTTTTAAGTATTCATAAAAACTGGTAGGCGCAGCCCACTGGCTATTTATCTTCCGGTTCTACAACTTCCCAATGGCCACCCTTGGTGAATCCAATGCGGCGCAAGCGGTTTTTTTCTTTAAGCTTGTTGATCTGCTTTAATATCGCTCTTTTGGAAATTCCAAGGGCTTTACCCATGCTTTCTGTGGTTATTGAATTATTATTCCGGATCAAATTAATAATTTGATCCTCGGTTTTCGGTGAACTTTCTGGTGAACTTTCTGGTGAACTTTCTGGTGAACTTTCTGGTGAACTTATCTCCAAATCTTCCTTACTTCTTCCGTACTTCTTCCTTACTTCTTCCTTCGTTTCACCGGCGTTTTCACCAGCGTTTCTCCGACGTTTCACCGGCGTTTTCACCGGCGTTTTTACCGGCGTTTTGGCATCAGCCTGCGCCACTTCCCGTTCCAAGTCCAACGCCTCCGTTGATATGGGAAAGGTGGTGCGGATGAAATGGGTGGCAAAGGTGTAGGCCGTGCGGGGGTAGGCCTTGAGAATGCGCGGCATGCCGGAGCCCAGATATTCCACCATTTCAAGATCCTTGAACACCCGCATCAGGGTTTTATTGCGGGGCATGGAGTAACCGGCGAAGAAATCGTCTTGCTCTTTGCCGGGGTGAATGATGCCTGCCGAGGTGATTTCCATCCGGTCGGGAAAAATTTCAAATTTGGGCACCAGTTCGGTGCTGTAGTCGTTATGGATGATGGCGTTAATGACCGCCTCGCGAAGAGCTACTTTGTCCCACAGCGTGCGATTGATGCGCTCTCTGGAGGTAATTTTGGTGATATTGCGGTTTTCCACCCCTTCCAGCCGGTCGAGCACCTGCTTGCAGGTTTTGACCAGACAGCAGAAGCCGTAATCCTTGCTCTCCTGCAAATCAACCCGGTCAAGGCCGGCGTATTTTGCTACCTGCACCGAGTTGCCATTCTGATCGGCCAGCAGGTAGGCTGCGTAGTTGTAAGCGCCGTCCTCGGTCAGCAGTTCCAGATTAGTGGCAAATTTATCGCCCAGGGTAAAACCGGCTTCCTGATAGTAAATTTTTAGCTGTTCGAAGCTCAGGTCTTGCCGCGGGGAGCGGATACGGGCAAGAGAGTTGCGTGTACGGCGGGCAAACAAATCTTCAATCATGCGCACCGGCATGGGTTCGCTGGCGCTGCCAATGCGGATGAAGCAGCCTTTTTCTGACATGCCGAATTTACGCAGGTAATAGGGCTTTTCCGGGCCGCTGGCAATGATGATCTTAATAACATTTTCGCCGTTGCGGGTTTCGCAAATAACATCGAACAGGCCAAGCGCCGAGGGCTGGATATTGTTCTTTAAACGATCTTTGATCGCCAACTGAACCGCATCGCAGTCCGGCACACCATAGACCGTTCCCGCCTTGTCGATGCCCAGATAAATCATGCCGCCATCATGATAATTGAGAAAGGCGACGACCTCTTTTTCAAGGTTATCGGTCAGTTCTCTTTTAAACTCAATGCGATTGGACTCCACTACCTGCTCTCCAGCGGCTGCATAAGTTCATCTTTAAGGCATCGCACTATTGCTGAAATAATTCTATAGCGCGGTTTCCAAATTTGACTGACCTGTTTCGTTTTAGCACCTGTTGACAAATGGGTGGTCCCCATATTTTTTTTATGATTAATACTGCCAAACATGTAGACGCGACCCCCGACCCACGACCAGAAATGTCAAGATAAAGACTTGACCCTAGACATTCCCTCCAGTTACAGACAACATCTTAGAAAAGAATTCAGCTTTATTGCCACATAAAATTTTCATACTTTTTCCTATTTTCTTGTTTTGGTCATGCGATAAAATTATTGTGCCCGGATACTTGTTTGCATACCACGCTTTATATATTATGAAAAAAGCTACTTTCTCTGAAGTCAGTTCCATATATTTTTCACATGCATCAAACAAAAAGTGGTCATTTGTGTCAGGACAAAATTCGATAGTTGAATCGGGGTCTTTATCTGCATGTTTAAAATAATTTTTCGCCTCAGTTATTATTTTTTTGAACTCTTTCCGGTATTCGTTTTTGATCGGGAAATCACTTATAAGCATTGGCCTGCCGCCACATTTCTTATTGAGATCGCTGAGGATACTGTGTGCTGCCCCGGTAAGAGTATGAATTGAAACAGGGTCAGCATCATTAAAATAAAGTCTTATTGCAGTTTCTAATTGCCTTTTGGCAGCATCAAGTTTTGTGATTTGGATTCTAAACATTGAATTAAATCTCCAATTTTTCTGTATCCTACTGGTGTCCATTACTTTTCCAGAATACAGCATTAGCTTTTGCTTCGCCATACAAGGTTTAATTAATCGAGCTATTGCAAGCGTTCTGGGCTGGACTCAGTCTATTTTAATTTTTTTGCCTTTCGCTAGGTGTTGCACCAAGCTCCTAACTGAGGGTTCTCTGGCCATTTCACTGGCACATGGCAGTGATTAAAACGCTCCTTAAATACTTTCAGTTGACCATATTGTTCATCCCATGTAGCGACCAAGTGCTCAATGCATCTTGTTATAATTGATTCTCTCAATAGACCAAGCGACAGTTCCTGTCCGATCACTTCAACTTTTCACGGAACCGGAAGGCATCATAACCTTTGCGTTTGCCATAGTTCACTCGCATCTGCCGTATTAAATCGGCAAGCACATCATCGTTCATTATTTTTTGAAAGACCAAACGAAGCCAATGCTATCAAGTTTCACAATTTGATCTTGCTGCAAAAGATTTCTTCTTTTTTTTTGTCTTTGCTGACCAACCCAATGTCCGAGTTTTGGGTGCTCTTTAGATTCAGTACTCACAATGCAATGACCATACATATCACGGTATTTTAACAATTTTGCATACATTACATCCCAGGGTTCCATAAGCATTGTTTCTGCCGATCCCCAATTAAATCCGATACTTTCAAGACGCTCAATTTTGTGTAGTGCAAGTCTGTTTAATCTCATTTGAGATCTTTGCAGCATTACCCATTGGCCTAGTTTTTTATCCTCATGCCATTGGTGCGGGACATCACAATTGCCGACTTGTTTTTTATATTGCAGCAATCTGTCAAACATGGTTTCCCATCTTTCGGGCTTTATATATTTTCTCGGACTTTTGCTAACCCCCCAGTCAAAACCAATATTATTCAGTTTTATGGTTCTTGTTTCATTGAGTTCGCGTTTCCGTCTTAGGGTTTTTTGTATGCTTATCCAATGGGCAAGCTTTTTGTCATCCATAAATATTTTTGCAGCTTCAATATGACCATGCTCATCTTTATAGCTTAAAAATCTTTCAAACATGTCCTCCCATGTGCCACGGTTTTTTCTCTTCCAACTTAACTCAATTTTATTTAGCAGTTCAATTCTTTGAGGGGATAGTTTGTTTTCAGAATAGTATTTTCTTTGAGTTTTAACCCATTTGCTCAAAGGGGTGGCCCCCCCCCGTGTGTAAACAATATTGCAATGACCATAAGCTTCTTTGTATTTTTTTAATTCTTCATATCTTTCAAACCATTGCGCATCGCTTTGGTCGTCGCCGGACATGGGGAATTTGATGTTTTCAAGCAATTTTAGCCGTTCAAGGGATATGGTTTTACTACGGATTGCTTTACGCTGTGAACTAATCCATGATTTAAGATCTGTGTATATAGGTTGTAGAGGGTTAGTAAAAGTACCGTTTTGGTCTTGATACTCCTTCAATAGCTCATAGAAAAACAACCATCCGGTCTCTCGTCGATCCCAAGCAAAATCTATTTCATCAAGTTTCTTTATCTGGGCATCCGAAAGATTTGAGTAATGACAATCATCCGTGCTATACGTGCCTTTATATTTTTGTCTTTGTATCCAAACCCAACTTGCCAATTTGCTATCGGAATAAGTGCGGGGAACATTGCAATTTTCATTGTTTTTTTTATAGTCTACTAATTTTTCATAATATACATCCCATAATAAATCTGATTTGTTTTTTTGATAATCCCAGTCAAAACTGATTTCATCTAAAAGTCCGATCTTTTTTTCATCTAATTTCTTTTTTTTGCGGAAGAATCTCTGCGCTGCTACCCACCTTCCCAAGATGAAATTTTCATCGACGGTCACATTAGTGTGTCCGATTTTATTCTTGTATTCCAGTAATTGGCCATAAAATCCATACCAGGAACTACAAACCATTGAAACACAATGAGTAGCGATGGCGTCCTTCAATTGCATTAGCGATATTTCCGGCCCCTGTAGCGCCAGTTTGCCACTGAAGGATCCTCCGTTAAACCCTTTTACATGTGCTATACCGATTGCAATTGCTTCTATGGTATCTGCAAGTATTTCATCTTGCTCTTGTAACGCCTGTAAAATTTCCCAAACCTCATTAAAATCAGCCCTCGGAACGGCGGTTTCAATCTCCTCGCCTTGAGCAACTTGCACAAACAGTGGGACAAGAATGTACCCAGATTTTTTGTTTGGCGCCTTGCGCATTGCTCTGCCTGCGGCTTGCACAATATCAACAAAGCTTCTTCTCGGGGATAGAAAAGCGACCATATCAACCGATGGCAAATCGACCCCCTCAGTCAAACAACGCGCATTAGATATTACAGCATTGTCTGCTGCTCTAAATTGATTCATCTCTTTTTCACGAGCACAGGTAGGCATTTTGCCATTCACGTGGTACGCGCTAAACTGCGAGAGGTGAGTGCAAATCCCTTCGGGGGAGTTTTTTGTGAAAGATTTAGCTGCTTCGACAGATTCATGGAATGAAAAAATCTTTTTTACGCCATATTCTTCTACGGCCCTTTGCAAAGCAATCTGATTTGCTACCTGCTTTGATTTAATGAGATCATCATGAATGGGGGTTAAGCCCCTTTTGAGCATTTCTGCATCTATCATTTCTGATGTTATGATAGAAACGATTACTTTGTAATCACAGATAATGTCATGCTTAACGGCTTTTGCAAAAGAAAGAGAATATTGCACCGGCCCATAAAGAGCCGTATCATCCATTGAATATATTTTTACCGGTTCGCCTATAGCATCTTTTTTGTGTGGATTGTAGTGGCGTGGTGTTGCGGTGATAAAAAAACGTTTTTTAATTCGAATGTTGTTTTCGTGTAGCGCATAACCAAATTTGCTTTGCCGGCCCGCAGTTTTATGCGCCTCATCAAAAATAGCAACGTCGAAAATAAAATCGTTGGGAACCCCCTTACCAATAATTTTTGATGACTGATAAGTTGAAAAAACTATTTTAGGCCCGGTAGATTTTGAAACAATAAACTGATTAACTATATTAGGATCAGTTGAAACAGGAAAATCTAAATCTGACTGTCTTACGATTAAGTCATCGACCCCGTTTTTCACTGTAGCGTCAGAGCAGACACAAAGGTATGAAATATTTTCAAAGATTGTTTCTTTCATCCATTCATGCAAGGTTTGCCTCAATAGCGCAAGCGAAGGCACGAGAATCAGTATGTTTTGTGCTTTTAAATTTTCAGTGAGCCATAGCGCCAAAAGTGTTTTGCCTGTACCGCATGGCATTATTGCCGATAATCGATCATGAGTCTCAAAAGATTTTAATAATTCACTTAAGGCTTCCTGCTGATGAGGTAGCGGTGATTTTCTAATCCTTTCTGCTTTGATCCCCTCAAGCCATTTTTCTATTGCATGGAAATCCTTGGTTTCGAGACGATCAAGATCAATACCCCGTATACAATAAAAGCCTTTTCTCTCATTCATCAATGCGGGGAGATCATCACAATTTGTAAAAAGAATCCTTTCCCCCACGTGATCCGATAAGCCCATAAAAGTTGACAATTCACTCCAGGTCAAACTTGGCCGATTAGTTCTGTATTTTACCTGATAAGCATTATAACTCCCTAAATTTGTTTTAATGATGCCATCAACGCCCATATCGTTGCCTGTGTTTAAGCCGAATTGGTTAAGCACCTGATTGGGGATTGATTCAAATGGCCAGATTTCTTCAGTTTGAGTGATATTTTGGGTTGCAAGATACGCTTCGGCAAAAACCTCAAAAGCATCGCCCCGGTCTTTGGTGGTGGGCAGGGCTGCAATTCGTTGCTCAAGATCAGTAAAAGAATGAAGATCTTTAAAAAATTCTTTTTTAAAAAAATAGTCCGTTTTGGAGTGCTTTGGTTTTTGCATATAGCTTATTTTTGAGGGTATTAAATTATTTGAAAAGATTACCACCCTGCAAGGTTCAACTGTGTGGTTTTGTTTATTGCGCCAGTTTGTAGGCCGGTCTATAACGAAGAGGTTCTGGCATTATAATTCATCTTCTTTTACGGCATCCCAAGAGTCCTGAAAATCCCTATAACAGATATCAAGTTGCTCTTTCAACGATTCACAATGAAACTGCTGCCGTTGTAGTTCTAATCCATCAAGAATAATAAGATGCGCAAGCTGCAAAGCCATATCGCTTTCTGAAAGCTGCGCCCCAAATTTAAAAGTGCTATTGTCACCGGAGGTTGCAAGTCTTGCAATAATTGCGCTTGACGTACTGTGTAATAATTTCGTCGGATCATAATATGCAGCAGCTAGAAGCGGTTTAAGAGTCTCTATCTGGCGAGCCATAGAAACAAAATCGAGCTTATTCCAACTTTGGCTAAGGCGTGTTGTGCCGCATTTTTTACAATCCGTTATTGTAAATCTTGATTTAACTTTATCAAAATTTTCTTCTACTTCGCTATATGACGCAGTCGTAAGAACATCTTTGCCAACAACTTCAGTAATAGATTGAACGAGCTTGTGCTGAGAAACCCAATAGTAATCCATAAAATTTTGTGCTGTGTCAGGAAACATTTGGACATACCGGGCATTTACAGCGCGTTCATACAAACCTCTGAGAATTTTCATCCCGCCTATGCCATACCCATTCCCGCATAGCAGAAGTATTTCCATAAAATCTTCACAGCATAATCGCCCTAAATAAAATATTACTATCTCGTGTATTTCAGAAGTTTCAAATTTTCGAATAAAGGCTGTTTCCATCGCCTCTGTCAAATGAGGGAATCTGTCAAAGAAAACTTTGTGCCTTTTAACAAAAGCTTTGCCTTCGGTTTCCGATCCAAATCCTGTAATGCAAGAACTAAACATTATGCTAATCACTCACCTTATGTTCATAAAATAACAAGGCTTCAAGTCAACACATTTTAACAAAATCCGCGCCCAAATACCGCCTTGCAAAAAATACAGCCCCATAAAAAACAGCAGGACAAACTATACATGCCCTGCCGTTGTATTGCCCTATCACTGCACTTATCAATTAACCTCTTCACATTGGTATTTATGAGGCGCGCTTGATTTTTTTTGCCGGCCATTTTGGAAAATTACGGTTCCACGCTTCCAGGTTCAAAACCTGACAGCTTTTTGAAAGCTCCGAAGTCCATCGCTTTGAAGCTTTCCCAACTGGCAGTTCAGTCTTTAGGCTTTTTGCCATTTTTGAATTTAATGCATTATCAAAATTAAGAAGACAGAGATAATGAATGGGCTTATCAACCTTATGTTCAGCATGTCGATATAAATATGAATCCCTGAATTTGTATTTCAGGTAGTTCTTCAGCCATTTAAAATAATCATGCCTGGCTTTACAATCTTTTTCATCAACCCCGGTATCTTCATCAAATTCTTCCGGCTGATCATATTCCTTTATTTCAACAAAAAGGTACGCCGTATCCAACTCGGCGATAACATCAACCGCTTTTAATACGGTTGCTCCATGGTAGGTGGGTTTGCTTGTATCTTGTTCATCAAATTTGAAGGCATGTATCGCGTCTTTAAAATCAATCTGGTAACCATCAGCAACTACGATCATTTCCCCAGACCTCCCATATCTTTTGAAACCTGCCGATCAATCAATGATCCGAAGGTGTCATCGATTGTGTTGGGAGATAAACCTTGAAAGGAATCACTCTTTGAATGGGCAATCTCATCGGTCTTTTTATCACGGTATAAACTGTGATAAAAAATACTATCCTGGTCATTCACTGCAAGGTCAAATTCCTTGAGCAGTATATAATCATGGGTTGAAATAAATATTTGAACTCCCAGTCGCTGGAGTTCCAGCAATATGTTGACTACGGTTCTCATCAATTTTGGATTCAGGTTTGTTTCGGGTTCATCCCAGAAAAGGGCGCTCCCGCTTAACAGTGTTCCATTCTGAATAAGCAGCCAGAGAAGCCCCAGCTTGCGATACCCTTCCGCCAAAAGGGTGAATTCAAGCTCACCCTGTTTGTTCTTAAGGAAAAACTCTTCATTCTTTGCTATGACTTTACCATCCATTGACTTCTGGAGTATTTCAAGAAGTTTCCCTCGGTCTCTGTCAATCGGCCCTTTTAAAGACGAAAGAAAAGCCCTGTCAATAATATCAGAATACACCTCTTCAAAGTGGATGTTCCGGGTGGCGTACAGTGAACGAAAACCGGGGGCATTAGCCATCATGTCTTTTACCGGTATAAAGACTGATTCAACGAGATTTTCGGTCCATTGTTTGGTGGCCCCTGTTACCTTGGCTTTTTCAGCTGTCAAGGTGTGATTGGTTATAGACAAGCGCAGGGATACTTCCTGTTCACCTGACCCTTTTCGTCTTATTTCCACAGAGCCGCTATTGCTTGTTTTTGACCGTTTCGTAAGTCTCCCGATTTGTTTATTAGCTGGATAAAACACATCATTGATTTTATCCGCAAAACTTTTTTTGCTTTTTGTAATATCACAGGCCGAATACAATGCCTTTAATATATGGGTTTTTCCGGTCCCATTCTCTCCGATAAAAATATTGACGCCTTTTGAAAACTCAATATCGAGTTTATCGAAAGCAGTAAAGTTATCAAATTTTATTCTTGTTAACATTTATTGGCCTCCCGAAATGCTGTTTTCATGATCTTATCGGTTTTTTTGTGATAATACTCAATTTTTACTAATAGCACCCGCCAAAAAAATTTACGGGGATACTGATCGTGAAAACTATTAAGTTATTACAAAGAAACGGCAGGACAAACATAGTATGCCCTGCCGCCGTATTGTCAAAAAAGCGCCCTGTTGTCAGTCCTTCATGATCAGTTCCAGCATCACCGAGCCGAGCTCTATTTTATCGAATTCCCTGAGCTGAATCGAATCTTTTACCGTATTGCCATTGACCTTTGGTTTGGTCATGCCCTCGACAAAACTGAGTACGTAGCCGTTGGGCCTTCGGCTGATGGTCGCCGCGGTTGAGCCCATGAGAAACCCGCTTATAACGATATCATTGGAGCTGTCTTTCCCCAACTTCACGAGTTTTTTCACCAGCGGCACCTCGCCCTCGCCGCCTTTGAGATAGGACAGCACGCCCACCTGCTCCTTCTTTGGCGCGGCAGGCGCCGGGGGCGCGTTGTTGGCCGTATTTTTATCCATCATGGCCCGGTAATCATTGGTGTCAAGCACCATGGTCTTATTGTCCATGCCGGAGGACTGCTGCTCGGCGGGAGCCTGTTCACCCGCGGACAGCTTGAAAGCCAGATTGTGCTTGCCTATGGTAATCACATCGCCGGCCTTGAGCCAGTGGGAGGTGATCATTTTGCCGTTGACAAAGGTTCCGTTCTTGCTCTGCAGATCGGTAAGCAGGCAGCCGTCATCCAGCATGTCCACCTTGGCATGGCTGCCCGACACGGCTAGATTGTCGATAACGATATTATTCGTCTCGCGGCGGCCGATAATCAGTGCTGAACCCTTTTCAATCGGGTATTCCGACAGGTCCGTATCCTTGAATTGCAATGTCAAGGTTGGCATTTCGATGTCCCTCCCTATTTAAGAATTGTTACTAAAATAATTTTTTATGTATGCAAAAAGTCGCAGCCACAGGCGCTGCAGCGGATGCAGGTGCGCGTCGACTCCGGCAATTTTGACAATGACTACGGTTATATTATCCTCCCCGCCACGCTCGTTGGCAAGATTTATAAGATGCCGGCACGCATCCGGGGGCGGCTCTCCGGTTGCGATCAGCGCGATCTCATCCATTGAAACTTTATTGGAGAGGCCGTCTGAGCACAGCACCAGGACATCATTTTTAAAGCACTGCAGTTCGCACACATCAGGGGCTATGTCATCGGCCGTGCCGATAGCGCGCGTCAGCATGTGCAGTATGCGCTCATCTATCATATGCAGCCGCTCGGGCCGCGTGGCTGCGATCTCGGTGGCAACCGTGTGCATGACCGATATGAGCTCCGCCGTGCCGTCATGCACCAGATAAATCGGGCTGTCGCCCACATTGGCCGCAATGACGGTCGTATCCGTGCAGTACACCCCGGCGAACGTTGAGCCCATGCCGCGGCAATCGCTACTCTCCCTGGCGCGGGCGCGAACTGCTTTATTGGCCTCGCGGATGCCCTGCACCAATTGATTGGCATCCGGGGAGAGCGCATCATCGCTTATCGTCAGGCAAGCAGCATTGCCGTTTGCGAAAAAATTCTGCAGCGTCTCTACGACCAGCCCGCTTGCGACTTCTCCCGCCAAGTGACCGCCCATTCCATCGGCAACCACATACAGCTGATGGGCCTCGTCAATAAAATAGGAATCCTCATTGCCGTCGCGTTTCTTGCCGACATCCGTCAAACCCGCAGCCTGGAGATGTACCATACTCCCCCTTTGTTCCCTACTACATCGAAAGATTGTTCGAAAAGTTAAAATTTATAAAAACCTATCATTCTTTTATGCTTATCGCAATTCTAAATCCGAGCGTATCAGCGACATTCTCGGGGATGGTCCCATTGCGGCTCGCGCAACGGGCCTCTTTATCTTCTATTCTGCTCCAGGAGCTGCCCTTGTAGACCGAGTTGCCGCGGTCAGACCCAAAGAAGCTTGCGGTCCATTCACTTAAATTACCTGCCATGTCCTCTGCGCCATACACCGACGCATCCAGATAAAAAGCGCCTACTTTATCAGGACCCTCGCGACGGACCTCTGTTGATCTTGCCATGGAGCAAAATGAAAAGTCGAAATAATTGCCCCACGGGAAAGCCCTTCCATCGACGCCGCGTGCGGCCTTTTCCCACTCCCACTCTTCCGGCAGACGGAACTCCCAACGGTCATCGTAGGCCTTACTCAGCCACTTGCAATACTGGCGGGCATCGACCTGCGCAATGCCAAGCACCGGCCAGTCAAGGGGGAACGAAGGCTGGTACTGGCTGCCAACCTTCCGCCAGTAATATCCTGAATCAGGAGCCTTACGCGGAATATAGCTCTCCATGGAACCCGGCCTCTGGGCCTCCATGTAATTGAGAAACTTGAGATACTCGCCCACTGTTGTTTCATTTTTTGCAATGAAAAATCCGGGCGTCTTTTTTACGCTCCGCGGCGGTGAGCCGATGGCGCCAGCATCGCCGCCGGAGATAAACTCACCCCTTGGCACATATACAAATCCCTTGGGGACCTCATCCTCCTTGAATAGCTTGACAATATCCAGCTTCTTTTCTTCGCCCCGCTCGATGACAACGGGTATCCGCGTTTCAATAGAGCCGGGCTTTTGAACCACGATCACATACGAGCCCGCGGGCATGCGCATGTTTTCAATCTGCGCGACGCGGTTAAAATCACGCCCGGCCAGGAGCTTGCCAAGAGGCGCGGAAGCCGTTGCTTCAAGCTTGAACTGCGGATCAATGCCGCGCAAGACCTCATCACCCGCGGCCTTTGCGCTCGAATATGCCTGCGCACTGAACGGCGCGGGAACCAGGCGCCGGTCAGGCCCTTCAACAAAGCGGAATATATAGAAGCCGTCTGCCGCAGGGCTGGTTCCAAGCGTAAGGCCGCCTTCCTTGTCAAGCAGTGCCTTATATGCGCCGTCATCAAAGGCCAGCAGCAGTTCCCGGTAATAGGCCATGTCGCCGCTGTCTCTAAGCGTTTCGGCATTTCTGAATTTTTCATAATAGATTTTTGCAAGCGCTGCCCGGGCCTCTTTATTCTCGCCGTCAAGGCTTAAAATTTGCGTGTAGCTTGAAATCACCCGGCCCTCGGTCTTCAGCCTGTCGACAGTTGCCGACAAGAGGCCCCGTTCCTCATCCCAGAAGGTTTTCTTACGGTCATAGCCCTCATAACCCTTGAGCTCCGCCCTGGCTTTTTCAACCTTTCCGGTCATATCGGAGATCTTTTTATCAAGCTCGGGAACAACGGCGGCGGTTTTTTCAACTTCTTTAATTTTTTCACCGGCAAGGCGCTTGTTTTTCAGCGCCAGTGATTTGCCGCTTACCTCGGCTATGCCCTTCCTGGCAGCGGTATTTGCCATATCAAGCCCGAGAACCGAAAAAAAAGTTTCTTCGGCCTGCTCGAATTTTCCGTCGGTTTTAAATTGATCGCCCTGCAAAAGCAGCTGTGCAATCGTGGCCTGTTGTTGTTTCTGCTGATAGATCGCAGCGCCCATGCTGCCGATAATCAGGCAGACAATGGCCGCTGCTATGCCGATAGCTGCCACCTTGTTGCGGATGACCCATTTTCTTGCCATGACAAGCAGGTTGTCTCTTTTTGCCGAAACGCTTCTGCCGTCGAGATAGCGCTGGATATCGTCCTTTAACTCTTCGGCGCTGCCGTAGCGCTCGTCCTGCTCTCGGGCCATTGATTTCATGCAGATGGCGACAAGCTCGGCAGGAATTTTTCGCTCGGGGGCCCGCAGGTCCGGCGACTGAAGCTGCCGCTTGCGTGCTTTTTCCAGGGCCTCGCGGGCATTCTTGCCGCGGTACGGGGCCTGGCCGGTAAGGATTTTATAAAGAATGCCGCCAAGAGAGAAAATGTCTGAGCGCTCGTCAAGCTCGGAAATTTTTCCCAGGGCCTGCTCCGGGGACATATAGGCAGGGGTTCCCATGACCTGCCCCTCCATGGTGTGATAGGCGCTTGCCTGGTCCGCTTTGCCCGCGCCGGTATTGATATCATCGCGTCCCAGCACTTTGGCAAGGCCCCAGTCCATGACAAGCACTTCGCCGAAGCCGCCGACCATGAGGTTTTCCGGCTTCAGGTCCCGGTGCAGCACGCCCTTGGCGTGGGCATAGCCGATGGCGTCGCAGACCTTCATGTAGATCTGGAGCAGCACCCCCAGGCTGTATTGCTGCTGGTAGTCGGCCTTTGCCTTTGCAACCTTGTCAAGCACGTCATCAAGGTTCTCGCCGTGCACCATTTTCATGGTGAAGTAGATATTGGACTCTTCATTAATGCCGACTTCATGCACCGGCACGATATTGGGATGTTCGAGCTGGCCCGTAATCTGGGCCTCTTCAAGAAAACGCTTGATATGGGCGGGGCTGGTGGCGGTAGAGGGCAGCATCACCTTCATGGCCACTTTGCGCCGCACATCCTGATCGACCGTCGAGAAAACCGCGCCCATGCCGCCCCGGCCGAGCTCCTTGTCGAAAATATACTTGCTCTCGGCATTGGTTTTTGAAATCAGATCATTAATAGTCGCGGCTTCCTGCCCGGTGACCTGCCTGCCGCGGCGGGTATAATACATCCTTGAGGCATGCTCAAGATCAACATCCGGGGATATCTTCAGGACTTCGCGGATTACTTTGGTTGCAGCCATGCTTTTATTCATGGTGAACATCGTCGACGCCCAGGTGCCCGAGCGCTGTGAGCGGGTGCCCTGAGCGCTTGACTGGGCGCGGCTGCCTGCCGCGGCGCCGGTCCGGTTAGCCGTGGTCGCGCCGGTTACCTGCATGGTTTGGGCGTCCTTTGTCTCCTCTACGACAACCGTCCGGTCTCCAGTCTGATCCGAGATGGCGACGGTTTTGCCGTCATCTGCAGGGATGGCCATTGTTGTATCGCCCAGCTTATCCCCGACCGCCATGGTCCTGCCGGCATCTGCAGGGATGGCCATTGTTGTATCGCCCAGTTCATTCCCGATGGCCATGGTCTTGTCGGCATCACCGCTAACAGTCATGGTTTTGTCGGCATCATCTGATCCTGCGGCCATGGTCCTGTCAGCGCGTGCTGCCAGAGTCGCCTTAACTTCGTCAGCGTCCAGATTCACGGTAGGCCCGGTGATTTCAAAACCCAGGGCCATTGTTTTGTCGGGAGTATTTCCGGCAAGCGTCTGGCCTGCATCGTCCTGCAGCATCCGGTTTTTTGCCGCTCCGCCTTCTCCGCCAAGCATGACGGTACGGTCATCGCCGGGATGGCAGGCTGTACAGAAGTATTTTTCGCCGACAGCAATGGCGCTCTGCTCAATCTGCTTGCCGCAGACGCAGCAGCACGGATTATTTTTTTCCGTCATATGACGTCTCCAAAAACAATGAACGATTAAAAACAGATTTAGGCATTAAGGTATTTAGGAATTCAAGGATTAACCCAACCTGCAAAAAACGGCTTTAGCACTTTTCAATTCCCCAATTCCCCAATTTCCCAATTTCTAAATTCTTTATTTTTTCCCCATCTGTTCCAGACGGGCAATATTCTCCCGGACTTTGTTGGCGGACTGCTCGTCTTTAAGAGCGGTATAAATTTTAAGAGCACGATTTAAAAAATCAAGGGCTTCGGCATGCTGCTTCAGAAGCGCGCTGGTGAAACCGAGCGATGTTAATGCAAGGGCGCGCTGTTTTTCATCCTTTGCCTGTAGAAAAGCCGTTGCCGCATCGCTGTAGGAGGCATGCGCCTCGGGGTATTGTTTGAGCGCACGCTGGGCATCACCCAGGTATAAGAGCGCAAGGCCGGTTTTAGCCGTATCACCCGCGATTTTATAACAGCCCAGCGCGCCGGCATAGGACTGCGCAGCCTGCTCTCGTGAGCCCTGTTGCTCCTGCTCAACACCACGGGCAAGCAGGCTGTTGCCCTCGGAAATCTTTTTTTTCTTTTCAGGGCTGAGCCCCGTAAAAGCCGCCAATTTTTTCTTCAAGGCATCGCTTTTATACAACCCGCTGTATTCAGCCGCAAGCAGCGTTGCAAGTGATGTCGTGGTTTTCTCCTGGTCTGCAGCCCCTTGAGCGGCTGCCTGCAGCGCCTGTTCCAGCAGCCAGTCCATGGCAGGCTCGCAGTTTGCCTTCTGTCCCTGCACCAGCCACCTGACGCCGGCAGAATCGCTTTCCTCTGACCGCGCAACAAACGCATTTAAAAACCCTTCAAGGTCCAGGGGCTTCAGGTCCTCCTCCCGCGGCAGGTTGGCAAGGTTTTCCCGCGCGATTTTCACCACTGCCGTATTGCCCGTGCGCGTGCCGATTTCAACGGCTTTCTCATAATGCTGCCGCGCTTTGGCGTAATCACGCGCGACAAAATGATAAATGCTGCCCCGGTTATTCCAGGCAGCCGCCAGGTCGGGCTTCATCTTTATGGCTTTGTCAAAATATTTTGCCGCGTCATCATATTTCTGCAATCCGTACAACGCGCAGCCCATGCCATACTCAAGCTCCGCGCTGTCGGGCTTATCAAGAAACAGCGAGTCCATGTATTTGAGGGCGCCCTGCGGATTTCCCAGTGCCCCGTAACACAGCACCACGCCGCGATAGGCCTGGCTGAACGCACTGTCTGCTGCTATGGCTTTCTGATACAGGGGCAAAGCATCAGCATGTTTTTTTTCTTTATACAGGGTTTCGGCTTTCTGAAACAATGCCTGCGGGGTTTCCTGGGAAAAGGCAGGCGCTGCGCAGCACAGCAAAAAAACGGCAGGATACAACAGAAGAGCTTTTCGGAATTTGTCTTTCATGGCACTGTATTGAATATTATTTTTTAATGCCGCCGGAACCAGCAAAAAAACAAATCCCAGGCACGAGTAATTTTCAGTAAATAGAGAAAAAACACAAGCATTATTTTACTGTTGCAGCGCGAGGGCTGCCTGCTATCGTTCAAGCAGCTGCAGAAAAAAATCAAGCAGCACGGGGTTGAATACCGTACCGCTCAATTTGCGCATCGTCGCGATTATATCCTGCACCGGGATGGCATCCCGATAGGGGCGGCGGCTGCGCATGGCATCAAACACATCTCCGACGGTGATCATTTGACTTACGATGTGCGGCCGCCAGATGCCGGGAATGCAGGGATAGCCGGCTCCATCAAATTTTATATGATGCTCAAGCGCGGCAACCAGGGCAAGAGACGGGATGTCTTTCTGGTTTATGAGATATTGCGCGCCCAGTGTCGTATGCTGCTCCATGGTAATGCGTTCATCCTTGGTCAAAGCCCCCGGCTTGGCGATAATCGAATCTGAAATAATAAGCTTGCCCACATCGTGCAGCAGCGCCGCCACGCCGATATCATGCAGGTTGCTCCCGCTGAAGCCGAGCCCTTCGGCCTGGCACATCGTCAGCAGCGCAACATTGGTCACATGGACAAACGTATATTCATCATGGGTTTTTATGGATGCCAGGAGGCTGAGCGGATTCATTTCGCGGCGGAAACGCCGGACAAATTCGCTTACGATCCCCTGGACGACTTTGACATTCATGCGCTCGCCCCCCTTGATCCGGTGATAGAGCTCGCACATTTGCGACAGGCCGTGCTCCCGGAACGCTACAAAATCGCCGATTTGATCATCAAGGGTTTTATCCTGCCCGGCATCAGTCTCTTGTTTGCCCTCGCCGCCGGCATTCCGGGACATTTCTATTTTGCCAAGCTTTATACAGCTTGTGGACTTCAGCGTTTTTGCTTCCACGGACGCCAGGTCCTGTATCAGGCGCTCAAGATGCGAGCGGGGCAGTCCGGTTATGAAGGTAATACGCCCCAGCCCCTTTTTTTTTAAAATTTTTGCCAGCGCTTTCCCTGATGAGGCCGGAAAAACAAGCTTGCGGTTATTGCTTATCAGGTCCTCCTCTATCAGGAGTACCGTCACCTGCGGGTTTTCTTCCAACAGTACGCTCAAGCTTTCATGCGCCTTGTCAATATAGGGCGCAACCTGGGGGTGCGTCGGCGGATACAGCCCCACATTGGTCACGGCTGCCGTAAGCAGCGTAAGCGCCCGGGAAAACCCATTGTGAAAGTCATTCTGGTCCATGCTGTTTTTAAGCTCCGATACTGCGGCATATTTGCCTGATCTGTTCATTTCCTGAACGCAAGCCGATAGCGGCAAGCTCTTTAATTGCGCCTCGCGGGTAAAAAACAAGGGATTCGAATAAAGCAATCTTGGTTTTTATTAAATTGCCGGGCGACAGGGTCAATCGTGCCCGGGCTATTTTCTGCAGCGACGGCAGCACAGCCGGATCACCCAATTCGCCCAGGGCCTGCAGCACCATGCAGTTCAGCAGCATTTCCCGTCTAAAGGGCATGAACGTCTTTATCAGGCCCAGCAGCTGCGCGTCGAATCCCGCTACATGGTAGGTGTGGACCATGAGAACCGCCCGTGAAACCTCTGAAACATTACTGGAGCGAAGCTGCTGCCGAAGGGTTGCAATGGCGCCGGGATCCTTAAAGTGCAGCAGGACTTCAAGGGCTTCGTAGCGCAGGTCCTGATCAGGATGCTTTAGCAGGGGCCGCACCGACACAATGACGGAGTTATCACCCGCGGCTTTAATGAGCCGGAGAAGATTGCGCACATAATGGAAACTCCGGTGATGAAGACGCGTAAGCGCCGCCTCGACAGAAAGAGTTCCAAAGCTGCATAAAAGCTCAAACAGGCGCCGGGTTCCCTCGGTAGTCTGTTCATTGGCGTATAAATCAATCAATTCGGGGATGACCTGCTGCCCGGTCTCTTTCAGCAGGGTTATCAGATCGCTGCTGGCATCATCGCCGACGTCGGCAAGCTGGCTCACCATCTGCCGGACGAATGCAGGCTCGAAAAAAATCTGGATGGCCATTTTGGCCAGTGCCCGGACATCAGCCTGCGGCTTGCTGTCGGCATGCTGCCGGAGCGTTGAGAATATAATGAGCATGGGGCGGAAGCTGCTCGCATCAAGCAGCGCCGGCACAAGCTCGATGACTTTTTGCGTAAAATCATGATAGACGCTGCTTTCGATATCCTGATCCATGAGGGCGATGAGCACGCGTCCGATATGCATATCAAGGCTCTGCCTGCCAAGGCTTTCAAGATGCTCATCAAGGGAAAATTCCGGGGGAGGCGGGATACGCGCCGGCGACTCATTCAAGTCGTTCAACTGACGGGCATAATCGGCGGTCATGTGTTTCTCGTACTCCTCGCGTTTGGGAAGAATCTGGAGGGCTTCCATAAAAGGAAGCGCGTCGCGGGAAGACAGTGTCGCGCCTTGAGTGCCAGAATCCGTCATGGTGTCTTGAACTGATGATAATTTGACCATAAGCTTCTGCAAAGCCGGCGACAGCTCCTGGCCCTCAATATCGGCAAGCCCCAGCATTTCCGCGGCAAGATCAGTCGGGAAGCACTTGAGCAGCTCGTCCATGCTGTCCTGATCGGACATCAGGAGGATATTTTTCTGCGCGGTTTTCAAAAACCTTTCGCGGATATGGGGCTTCAGATTATGCAGGATGATATTCATGCGCTCAAAAAACCGCAGGGACTCTTTTCCCAAAAGACCGCGCCGGAATCCGACGCCGGAAAACTGCGCCAGCACATCGGCATAGTTTCTGAGCGCCACCTCAACGGCAAGCGTCCCATCATTGAGCTGTCGCACGATCTTCCCGGGGGACAAATCGACGCCGTCGGCCTCTTCGTCGAGTTCCGTGCCATGCTGCAGCTCGCCATCGCCTCCCCCACGCACGACGATCTGCGCTTCGTTCTCAAGCACTCCTGTGGCGAGCTGCCCCCCGCCGCCCTGATGCAGGGATTCAGCAACAAGGCCGCCCGCGCCCTTTCCCGGTCCCGTGCGCAGCCCTTTCGTGAAACGCCCCCACATATCACCCGCCGGGAAAAGCTCCTCGGGCTGGGCTGAAGCACTGGGGCCTTTTATTTCAGCCTCGTCGGTCGGGCGAAACATGCTGTAGTCAAGCAGTTTTATACTGATATGCTGCAGCCCGGCCGCCGCTGTAACAGAAGCTATATCCCCCTGTGCCCGTACATCCTCGGGCCGCATGGAGAGCAGTCGCTGCAGCCGCAGAAGTTCTTCGGCTTCAATGCCTTGTGAAAGATACAGAGCGGTAATGCCCAGACGGTTCAGCCCCGCGGCAAAATCACGAAAAACCGGATTTTTCGTTTCAATGCGCCTTCCGCCCAGAAACAGGTGTTCTTTGGAGGCCCCGATAGTAACAACCGGGCTTATCTGAAAGCTTTTTTCCAGGGCTTCAAGTGAAGAGGCCGTACTCTGGGTAATCAGGTGGTGGCCGTCCGGATAAATGGCAAGATTTTTTTTAAGTATGTTAAGCTGTATGACAATGTCAGCAAGCAGCTTGATCTCTGCGGGAATGGCTGTTTTAGCCTGCGCCCCCATAGGGGTTTTTTGTTCAGGGAAACCCTTTTCCTCATGCATGGTCACTAGCCCCTTCAAGAGAAGCTTAACGGTGAATGCGTCAAAGGCGCTTGCCTCCTCCTGTTTTTGCAATTTGATCCTACTATAGGTGAAGCATTTATCCATGTCAACCGCAAGATAGAGGAGTGTTTTTTATTCCCAATAGCTGTCACCGCGGGGAGTGGTATTGTTGTCATGAGGAAAACGCAATGCTTATGGCGATGGTTTTCCTGATGAAGGCAGCCCCAACGCTTCGCGCTTTTTGCTTCCGCTCTTTCAGGGCGAAATCAAGCCATTCGCCATGCAGGTGGCTGTTGACTAGAGCATGTAACTTTATTCTGTAGCCGTTTGCACCGGGGAGTTATTGGCTCATTCGCCCGTGCTATATTCTCGCAAGATACGCCAATGGTGGAAAT
>Ga0118677_10006100_pt1 | contig 20636 bp, 9 predicted proteins | sample AliMusrvi5mmetaG_FD_86154 | JGI IMG/M metagenome (GOLD analysis project Ga0118677, IMG submission 86154)
TCACCGCCAATGCCAAAGGCGCGGTCGAGACGTGGAAGGATTTGTCGGGAAATGACCATCACGCCATGCCTTGCGTCGGCACGCCGACCCTCGCCACCAACCAGCTCAACGGGAAACCAGCGGTTCAGTTCAGGAGCGCGGCCGGACCGTGCGCACTCAACTGCGACGGGCCATTTTTTTCAGAGTCTCAATACGTCATAGTGCGGTCACCATCCGCCACCTGGAGCAACGATGGCAGCTTTCTCGGCCGCCGCTGGTCGCGGGGTTCGAGTCATCGCCTGAGCAGGAACACCACGGCGTTTTGCGACCAGTTCCCGACTGCCGTGTCCAAAAATGGCAAGTCGATCATGGAAGGACCCTTCAACCTGGCACCCATCACCGATTTCATGATCCTCAAGATCGATGCTAACGATTTGGACATGAGCCGGAATGTCTACCAGATCGGCATGGGGGATGGCGCATCGTGTGACCTTGACATCGCCGAGATCATTGCCTACCAGAGCCGGTTGTCGGCCAGCGACGACGCGCTGGTGGGCGGCTATCTGGCGGCCAAATACGGCATCAAAACCACCTATCCAGCCTGCGCGGGTCAGGTCACGGCGTGTAGCCTGGTGAATGCCCCGGTCTCTGCGCTGACGCCCACGTCGGCAGCGCTCAACACCACGCTGAATTGTCCAGGATCGGTCTATGAAATTCGCGCCTACTGGGGCACTGTCAACAGTGGCACGGATCCCGCACTGTGGACCGCGTCGGCGAGTCTCGGCTCCTGCACCGATGTCACGGCCAAGACGCTCAGTTACCCCGCCACCGGACTGAAGCCAGGAACGACCTATTATTATACCTTCTCGGCCAGCAATGCCCACGATACTTTCTGGGGGACCAAGGTGCTGAGTTTCCACACCGGCATGCCGAATGCTGGCGCGACAGTGTCATCTGCGGCACCACCGGTGAGCAAGGGCCTGGTCTGCTGGTTCGATGCGGCTGTCGGCGTGACCGCTAACAACGATGGCGTGGTCCAGACCTGGAATGATCTGTCGGGCAATGTCCATCATGCGACGCCGGGTGCCGGCACGGTGGTGCGTGCAGCCAACCAGATCCATACGAAACCGGCCATGCAATTCAGGAAAAGCTGGCTGGCTTGCGCCGGAACCTTCTTCGCGAAAGAACAGTATCTGGTGCTGCGTTCCCCCACGCCGCAATGGAGTAGCGCAGGCAGCTTCTTGGGTCGCGTCAAGGGTCGGGCGTCAAGCTACAATACCTGGAGGAATGACACCGGGTTCTGGAGCGACCGCCCGCCACTCGCCGTGTCCAGGAATGGCATTGTGTTGCCCGGGATGGCCTTCGACTGCTCGCCCATCACTCAATATATGCTGCTCAGGATCGTCGTGAACGATGACGACACCACGGCGGCGGGTTATGGCATAGGAAATAATGATGGCATGGCCGACTGCGGTTTCGATGTCGCCGAGATACTCGCCTATCAATCCCTGCTGACACCCGCAGAGGAAGCCGCGGTGGGCGGTTACCTGACGGTGAAATACGGCTTGACCACTGCATACTCCGCACCGTCAACCGCGAAGCAGGTCAGCCCTGCCGCAAGCGAACTGGCGGCGGCCAAATACAAGGGTTGGCAGCATTCCGGTTCGCTGTGCGTCCTAACAACTCAGGAGGGTGCGGATCTTCCAGCTACGGCCAAGGAGTCCGACTTCCCGGTGCTCGTCCGCCTCGACAAGGACTGGTTCCGCTTCAACGAAGCGAAGCCCAAGGGTGAGGACCTCCGCTTCGCCTCCGGCACGGGCCTGCCGCTGGCCTATCAGATCGATCATTGGGATGCTGTCGCCGGAACCGCCGCCATCTGGGTACGCATTCCCACCATCATCGGCAATGCACGACAGGTGATCACCATGTATTGGGGCAAGAGTGATGCCGCCAGCGAGTCGGATGGCGCGGCCGTCTTCAATAAATCCAATGGCTATTTGAGCGTTTGGCACATGGACGAGACGCTCCGCGACGAGGCGGGAACGGTCACCGTGCAGGACGCCGGCACCACAGCTGCGCCAGGCATGTTCGGCCCGAGCCGGCACTTCAGCGGCGGCCGGGGCATGAACGGGGGTGGGAAGATCAGGACCTATCCCTTCGCTTCCACCTCCCATACCACAGAAGCGTGGTTCAAGGCCGATAAATTCAATTCCTCCCTTATCCGCTGGGGCAGGGGGAATATGGTGAATTTGCGCCTGCTGAGCACCCCGGCCCACTTTGCCATCACCAATTGCTGGGGCAGCCCCATCCAGCAGGCCAGCAGCGTGATGGAAAAGAACCAATGGATGCATGTGGCGTACACCTTCAACCTCCAAGGATGGATGATCTATGTGAATGGCCGGCCCGATATGCCTGCTGTCTGGAATAATATCCAAGAGATCGCAACGCCGGTGGAGTTGCAGATCGGCGATGGGTTCGCCGGCGACCTGGACGAGATCCGCGTCTCCAACGTGGTGCGGTCTGCCGACTGGATGAAGTTGCAGTATGAGAACCAGAAGACGGTGCAGACCGTGGTTGGCCCGTTGATCCAGCCGGGCAAGGATTTCTCGGTCTCCGAGAAGAGCGTTACCCTGGCGGAATGCAAGACCCTCACCCTCACCGCGAAGGCGGGTGGTGCCCAGAAAATTTCGTGGAGCATCGTGCGCGAAGGAAAAGAAACCCTCGTGGCAGTCGACCGCTTCAATTACACACTCGCCGCCGGCCGAGTGACCGGAGACCAATCGTATATCCTGCGCTTCAAGGCGGTCTTTGCCGACGGGGTGAAGAAGGTGGATATTCCCGTGACCATCCGCGAGGATATCCCCGATCCGGTTTATACCCTGAAAGCCCCGACGAACTGGGATGGCCGTGAAACCATTACCCTGCAGCCCCAGATTGCCAATCTGACGGCTCTTCAGGCCAAGGGCGGCGGTGAGCTGACTTATGAGTGGACCTTCCCGCCCCTGCTGGAAATGAAGTCCATTGAACCAGGGAAACTCATCCTCAGGCGCGCACGCAACAGCGGCACGCTGCCGATCACGGTGGCGGTCAGCAATGGCGGCAAGCCGGTCACCCAGACGGTCCAGATCGCCGTGCGTGAACCGGCGAAGGATGCCTGGGTGCAACGCACGCCGGACAAGGACGAGAAGCCGGTCGACAACCAGTTCTATGCCCGCGACGACACGAATGAAGGAACGCTCTATTACAACGGCATCCTGAACGATGCCGCCGAGAGTGTATTCCTCAAGCTTTATGCCGCTGACAAGCTCATCAAAACCGAAACTAGGAAACCCGGAGCTGACAAGTCCTATGCTTTCGCCGTCAAACTGAAGCCGGGGCTCATTGTTTATAAAGTTGAATTCGGCACCAAGGATGGCAGCGGGGAAAAGATCGTCCACACGGCCTCGAACCTGGTGTGCGGGGACGCCTATCTCATCGACGGCCAATCCAATGCCGTTTCCGTGGACTGGGGGCAAGGCGATGATAATTTCACCAGCGAATGGGTCCGCAGCTACGGCTACGGCGGCCCCGATCCCAGCAAGGGATGGGGCAAGGCGGTGCGCCGTGGCGGTGGATGCAGGGAAATCGGCTATTGGCCGATGGACCTTGCCGCGCGTCTGGTCGATACCCAGAAGTTGCCCATCTGCATCATCAATGGCGCGGTCGGCGGCACCCTGATCGAGGCGCACCAACGCAATGAGGCCAAACCCACCGATGGGGACACCATCTATGGACGCCTGCTGACCCGTATCTCCCAAGCCAGGCTGACCCACGGTATTCGCGGCGCCTTCTGGCACCAGGGTGAGAACGATCAGGAGTCGCAGGGCAAGTCAGGTGGCTATGGCTGGGAGAACTACCAGAAACATTTCATCAATATGACCGCGAACTGGAAACAGGACTACCCTAACATCCAGCATTATTATATCTTCCAGATCTGGCCGAACTCTTGTCAGATGGGTGGCACCAAGCACAGCGACAAGCTGCGCGATGTGCAGCGTCTCCTGCCGCGCCTGTATTCCAACATGAGCATCATGTCCACCCTGGGCATCAAGCCGGAAGGCCCCTGCCACTATCCGCCCGCCGGTTATGCGGTCATGGCGCAGATGGTGGCACCCCTGGTGGAGCATTACAATTATGGCAGGACCTTCGACAAGCCCATCACTCCGCCCGACCTGCAAAAAGCCTCCTATTCCAGCGCCAACAATGATGAAATCACCTTGGTGTTCGATCAACCCATGGTTTGGGATAATGCCCAGGCAAACCAATTCCATTTGGATGGCCAGGACGGCCAGGTAGTGTCCGGAGAAGTGTCCGGCAATGTGCTCAAGCTGAAGTTGAAAGCGGCTAGCGAGGCGAAGGAGATCACCTATGTGACCGATAAGAATTGGGATTGGGGTAAGTTACTCATGGGTAAGAACGGCATCGCTGCCCTCACCTTTGCCGGGGTCAGTTTGAATCCCGAAGGTAAATAGTCATGAACGAAAACCATGAATAAGCTCATCATCACGCTCATGAATGCGGCGGCAGTCATCACGCCGCTGGCGGGTGCCGCGGCACCGGTGACGGATCAGGTTCCTGGCGTGATTGCCGACAAGCAGGCGTTCCAGCAGCCCGATTGCGTGCATCTGACCGGTTGGATCGGCTCACGCGTCGATGCCAACGAGAAGAACCGTCTGGTGCTGATGGATCCGAACCGCCTGCTGGTCAGTTATCGCAAACGGCCGGGCGGGCAGGAGTGGGATGGCGAACATGTCGGTAAATGGCTGCATGCCGCCACCCTGGCATGGGTGAACACCGGCGACCCTGAATTGCGGAAGAAACTCGATTACACCGCCACCGAACTGGTCAAATGCCAGCTCGCGGATGGTTACCTGGGGACCTACACCGATAACAACCGCTGGACCGACTGGGATGTCTGGGCGCACAAGTACAGCCTGCTAGGCCTGGTCACCTACGTCCGCTTCACCGGCAACATAGAGGTGCTGCCGGCCTGCCGGAAGCTGGGCGATCTCCTCTGCAACACCTTTGGCGACGAACCGGGCAAACGCGACCTCATCGCCGGCCATCATGTCGGCCTGGCGCCAGGCAGCGTGCTCGAACCTATGGTGCTGCTGTATCGGTTGACGGGTGAACCGCGCTATCTCGACTTTGCGAAATATGTACTGCGCGCATATGAACAGCCGAACGGGCCGAAAATTGTCTCGCGACTGCTGGAACTGAAGCGGGTGGACAAGGTCGGCAACGGCAAGGCCTATGAAATGCTCTCCTGCATCAACGGTATCCTTGAGATGTATCGCACCACGGGTGATCCCAAGCTGTTGGAGGCATGCCGCAACGCCTGGCAGGACATCGTTGATAAGCGGCTTTATATCACGGGCGCCGCAAGTTACGGCGAAACCTTCCATGACGATTTTGACCTTCCCAATGGATCTAACATGGGCGAAACCTGTGTGACGGTCACCTGGCTCCAGTTTAACGCGCAATTGCTGCGTTTGACGGGAGAAGCCCGTTTTGCCGAGCAGCTCGAGCGGGTGGTGTTCAACCAGTTGTTTGGCGCGCAGAAACCCGACGGCAGCGCCTGGGGCTATTACGTGGAGATGGAAGGAAAGAAACCCTACCGCGGCTCGATCGATGGCCATTGCTGTCTTTCCAGTGGACCGCGCGGGGTGGCCTTGATTCCGACCTTTGCCGCCAGTGTCGATGCCGATGGCGTGGTGGTCAATCTCTATGACGCCGGCACGGCCAAACTCGCCTTGCGTGATGGCAAACCGGTCGTGCTGACGACCGAAACGACCTATCCCAGCGATGGCAGGACTGTCATCACGGTGGATGCCGGGTCGGCGGCCCCGTTCACATTCAAGACGCGCATCCCGGCGTGGTGTCGCGAGTCATCGGTGAAAGTCAACGGCAAGCTGGTGGATGCCAAGATCGGTGACGATGGCTATGCCGCCATCAAACGCACCTGGGCCAAGGGCGACGAGGTGGAATTGAATTTCAGGCTAGAGCCGCGGGTGATTGTCGGCGACCACAAGAACGCGGGGAAAGTTGCCGCCATGTATGGACCGCTGGTGTTGGCGGCGGATGAAGCGCTGTTAGGAACGAGCGGCTTGCAGCTCAGCGCGGTGAGCATGCCCACGGATTTGACCGCGCTGGCGATTGCGCCGGAACCGGCACCTGACACATTGAAGAGCTGGCCACAGGCCCGGGTTTTCCATATCAATGCCGTCTCGCGTGGCAAACCCGTGGAAATCCGCCTCATTGCCTTTGCCGAGGCGGGTACCCTTGGCGAAACCTACAAGGTCTGGCTTCCTCAGTATGCGTGCAGCAAAGGCGATTTGTTACTGGATGGCAGGGAGAGCCGCTCGCGCCAGGGAACCACGACGGACGGCTCTATCAATGACGGCAATGTTTATACCTTGGTCAATACGTATACCGCGCAGCCGGCGGAGGAGGATTGGTATGCGGTGACGCTGACCGAGCCGGTAACGATAGCCCGCGTGGTCTATGCCCATGGCGGAATCTACCACGACGGTGGCTGGTTCGATGCCAGCGCCGGCAAACCACACATCCAGATCCAGACCAGCAAGGACGGGGCGTGGGAAGAGGCGGGTGAGCTCAAGGATTATCCGGCGACCACAGCCGCCAATGCAGCCGCATTGCACCCAGGTGACGCGTTCACCTGCCAGTTGGCAGCCCCGGTCAAGGTGTTCGGCGTCCGGGTCATCGGCAAACCGGGTTGTGGCGATAGCCCGAAGCAGGCGTTCTCATCGTGCGGCGATTTGCAGGCATTTGAAAAGTAGCATCAGTTCACGAATTTAATACATAACAACAAGATCGACATATGAAGATTCCTCTGATGATGGTCATGGCAGCCATGCCACTTGTCCCTGTGCACGCGGCTGATATGCTCCCTCTGCCGGATAATGTCACCTGCGCTATTGCCGACAAGCAGGCGTTCCAGCAACCCGACCGGGTGCATCTGACCGGCTGGATCGGCTCACGCATGGAGGCCAACGCGAAGGGCCGCCTTGCGAAGATCAACCCGGACCGCCTGCTTATGAGTTATGAACACCGGCCGGGATGCCAGTCGTATGATGGCGAGCATATCGGCAAATGGCTGCATGCCGCCACGCTGGCCTGGGTCAATAACGGCGATCCCGAACTGCGCAGGAAGATGGACCAGGTTGCCACGGGCCTGGTGAAATGGCAGCTCGAAGATGGTTACCTGGGGACCTATAACCAGGATGGCAAACCATGGGCCCGCTGGACCGAATGGGATGTCTGGACTCACAAATACAATCTCATCGGTCTCATCACCTACGTCCGCTACACCGGCAACAAGGAACTGCTGCCGGCCTGCCAGAAGATGGGCGATCTGCTCTGCAAGGTTTTTGGTGACGAACCAGGCAAGCTCGATATCAACGCATCAAGCGCCCACGTCGGCATGGCATCTGGCAGCGTGCTTGAGCCCATGGTGCAGCTCTATCGCCTGACGGGTGAAAAGCGTTATCTGGACTTCGCGAAATATATGCTGCGTGCCTGGGAACAACCGAACGGACCGAAGATCGTCTCGGTGCTGCTGGACCAGAAGCGGGTGGACAAGGTCGGCAACGGCAAGGCTTATGAAATGCTCTCCTGCATCAACGGCGTCATCGAGATGTATCGCACCACGGGTGATCCCAAACTGCTGCAGGTCTGCCTGAATGCCTGGCAGGACATCGTCAGTAAACGACTATACTTCACCGGCTCAACCAGTGCCGCCGAACATTTTCACGATGATTTCGACCTGTCCAACACCAATAAGGTCGCCGAAACCTGCGTGACGGTCTCGTGGTTCCAGCTCAATATGCATCTGCTGCAGCTCACGGGTGAAGCCCGCTTTGCCGAACAACTCGAAAACACGGTGTTCAACCATTTGTTTGCGGCGCAATTGCCGGCTGGCACCGGCTGGGCTGTGTTCACCGTGATGGAAGGCAAAAAGGTTTACTATAACTCCAATAGCACCCCCGATGTCACCTGCTGCCTGTCCAGCGGTCCGCGCGCGGTGGCCCTGATTCCGTGCGTTGCCTCGAGTGTCGATGCCGAGGGCGTGGTGGTGAACCTCTATGATGCCGGCACGGCCAGGCTGACATTGCGTAATGGCAAGGAGGTGGTTCTAACCACCGAAACGATCTATCCCAGCGATGGCAGGATTGTCATCACGGTGGACACCGAGTCGGCCACCCCCTTCGCATTCAAGGCGCGCATCCCGACCTGGTGCCGTGAATCGATGGTGAAAGTCAACGGCAAGCCGGTGAAGGTGGATAAAGGGAAAGATGGCTATGCCGCCATCAAACGCACCTGGGTCAAGGGCGATAAGGTGGAGATCAATTTCAAGCTGGAGCCGCGGGTCATTGCCGGCGAGCGCTCCAACATTGGCAAAATAGCGATCATGTATGGCCCGCTGGCATTGGCGGCCGATGAGGCCACCCTGGGCAGGGAAGGGATGCCAATCGGGGCGATCAGCATCGGCAAAGCGGATCTGGCATCCCTGGCGATCAAGCCGGAACCGGCACCAGAGAAAGTCAAGACCTGGCCACATGCCTTGGTGTTTCATTGCAATGTCATCGCGAATGAAAAGCCGCAGGAAATCCGCCTCATGACCTTCGCCGATGCGGGCAGCTTTGATGAGAGTTATAAGATCTGGTTGCCGCTGAGCCGCAATGTGCTGGTGGATGGCACCGAGAGCCGGTCGCGCAAGGGGGATGGCACCGGATCGATTATCGATGAGAACGAAACTACCTTTGTGAACACCAATGACGGCACGTGGCCGAAGGAGGATTGGTATGCGGTAACCTTGCCGGATGCGAAGACCATTGCCCGCGTGGTCTTTATCCATGGCAAGACCTTCAACGTTGGCGGTTGGTTCGATGCCACCCCCGGCAAACCGCGCATCCAGATCCAGACCAAATCTGGCGGAGCATGGGAAGACGCCGGGGAACTCAAGGATTATCCGGCCACCGCCGTCAACAACGCGGCCACGCTTAAAGAAGGCGAAAGCTTCACCTGCCAGTTGGCGGCCCCGTGGAAGGTGTTTGGCGTCCGGGTCATAGGCAAACCGGCTTGTGGCGGCAACCCGAGTCAGGCGTTCTCCACGTGCGCCGAATTGCAGGCGTTCGCGAAATAGCCGCCATTCCTTCTAACAAACATAGATTTGCACTCCATGAATCAAGAAACCGAATCCAATCACTGGCTTGCCGGAAGAATCATGCCGGCGTTTGTCAAATATCTTCTTCTGGCCGTTTTGGTGCTGGGGTATTCCGGGGGACTGCCTGTCCGGGCGGCCGACACGCCGCCGGAATTCAGCAGGCTCAGCGTTGTGAACGTTCACAGCACCTGCATGAGCAAGGATATCGAAGCAGCCATCATGCTCCCGTCCTCTTATGTCGGCAGCGCGGGCCGCAGGTATCCGGTGATCTATTTTCTGGACGGGCACTCAGGCAATGGGAAGCGCCTGTTTTATGATTTCTACAAGGACGATTTGCTCAAGCAGAGCGATCAGTTCAACGTCATCATGGTGGCGGTGGGCAGCTTCAATACCTGGTATTTTGACAGTCCGGTGAAACCGGATGTCAAGTGGCAGCAATTCCTGATCAAGGAATTGATTCCATTTGTGGATGCCAAGTACCGCAGCATTGCCAAGCGTGAAGGGCGGGCGATCACCGGCATGAGCATGGGTGGGCACGGGTCGTTCTATACCGCTTTCCGCCACCCCGAGGTGTTTATCGCGGCAGGCAGCACCAGCGGCGGCGTGGACTTCCGGCCATGGCCCGATAACTGGGATATCGCTGCCGTGCTCGGCAAAAAATCCGAACATGAGAAAACGTGGGACGACAACGTCGTGGTCAATAATCTGAACGCACTGCCCAAAGCCAGGATGGCCATCTATTTCGACTGCGGAACGGATGATTTCTTCCTGACCGTCAACCGGGCGTTGGATAAAAAAATGACCGGCATGAAGATTGTGCATACCTACGAGGAGTTTCCAGGTGGCCACACCCAGGAATTTTGGGCGCGATCATTCCCCAAGCACGTCGAGTTCTTCAGTAAATATCTCGCAACCGGTAAATAATTACAAATCGCATGAATCAACTGTTAGTAATTACGGTTTTAGCGGTTGCGACGCAGACGGCTTATTCTGACGTGACCCTGAACGGGGTTTTCACGGATCACATGATCCTCCAGCGGGATATGCCGGTGCCGGTTTATGGCACGGCAGAGCCCGGCGAAAAGGTGACCGTTGCGTTCTCCGGCAAGGAGAAATCGGTGGTGGCTGACAAGGATGGCAAGTGGAGTGTCAGGCTTGATGCGATGAAGGTTTCGACAAGCCCAGCGGTTATGACCGTCGCGGGCAGGAACAAGCTCACGCTGAGCGATATCCTCATGGGTGACATCTGGATTTGCAGCGGCCAATCCAACATGGAATGGGTGCTGGGGAATTGCAACCGTCCGGACGATGTCCAACAGGCGAACTTTCCGCTGATCCGCCTGTTCCAAATGCGTGGCACGGTGTCGTCCTCTCCACGCACCGAGGTCAGTTGTATTCCCTGGACTCTCTGCACGCCCCAGTCGGTCAAGGATTTTCCGGCGGTCGGCTATTATTTCGGACGCAAGGTGCACCAGGAGACGGGAGTTCCGATTGGTTTGATCCGCAGCGCCCAGGGCGGCACTGCCATCGAGCCATGGACCCCGTATGCGGGGTTGGCCATGGTTTCCGAGTTGGCCAAGGACAAGGAGACCCTCGATAACCAGATCAAAATATATCTCGATAAGTTGGCAGGCATGCAGCCAAAATTCGACACCTATATCGCCGAGACGAGGAATGCGCTCAGCGGCAAAGTCGAAATGCCCGTCGCTCCTGAACTCCCGTCACCACATCCTGTTTCCAACAACGCGCCCCAAGGCTGGAATTGTCTCTACAACGGCTACATTCATCCGCTCACCCGCTTCGCCATCAAGGGTGTTCTCTGGTATCAGGGGGAATCGAACTGCAGTAACGCCGATACCTATTTCCCGAAGCAGTGCGCCCTCATCGGCAGTTGGCGCAAAGCCTGGAACCAGGGCGACTTCCCGTTCTATTTCGTGCAACTCGCCAATTACGGCAATCCCACTGACAATCCGGGAGCCGACGATGGCGGCTGGGGCAAGCTGCGCATGGCACAGTTGAAATCGCTTGTCGTCCCCAATACCGGCATGGCGGTGGCCATCGAACTCGCCGATATCGGCAATCCTAACGATGTGCATGCCAAAAACAAAAAAGATGTCGGCGAACGCCTGGCGCTGTGGGCGTTGGCCAGGGACTACGGCAAGAGGAACCTCGTCTTCAGCGGCCCGCTCTATAAAGGCATGAAGGTTGAAGGCGCCAGGATCCGCATCACCTTCGACTCGACCGGCTCAGGTCTAACCGTCGCCACGAAAAAAGGCTATGACCCTGTCGTCAAGGACCCCCAGGGGAAACTGCAGAAATTCGCCATTGCCGGCGAGGACAGGAAATGGGTCTGGGCGGATGCCGTCATCGACGGCAGGGCCGTGGTGGTGTCATCTTCCAGTGTTGCCAAGCCCGTGGCGGTCCGCTATGCGTATTCCATGAATCCGGACGGCTGCAATCTCTACAACAACGAAGGTCTGCCTGCTTCGCCCTTCCGCACCGACGAGTGGTAGGCAACAGGTGATGCCAAAGAGTCCGGCCTGATGGGGCCGGTAAAGCTGATGGAAGAATAGAATTTGCTGGCGTATAACAAAAAAAACAAACAACCAAAGAAACAAACAAATTATGATTATCGTTGAATCTTATCCAGTAGCGGTATTGATGTGTATCATTACGATGTTGTGTTGGGGATCGTGGGCCAACACACAAAAACTCGCGAGCAAGGAATGGCGGTTCCAGTTGTTTTACTGGGACTATGCCCTCGGTGTGTTCCTGGTGTCGCTGTTGCTGGCCTTCACGATGGGCAGCACCGGCAGCGGCGGACGCGGGTTTCTCGCCGACCTCCAACAAGCCGACAGCCACTGGCTCGGTTCGGCGTTCATCGGGGGCGTGATCTTCAACCTGTCCAACATCCTTCTGGTCGCCGCGATTGACATCGCCGGCATGGCGGTCGCGTTCCCCGTGGGCGTCGGGCTGGCGCTTTGCCTCGGTGTCATCACCACGTATCTGTCCAACAAGGTGGGCAACGCGCCGATGCTCGGGATGGGTGTGGCGGCCATCATGGTGGCTATCATTATCGACGCGCTTGCCTACAAACGCTTGTCCAGCGGCGGCACGAAGACCCCGGCGAAAGGCATCGTGATTTCTGTTGTGGCAGGTTTGTTGATGGGATTCTTCTATACATATGTGTCCCAAGCCATAGGGACGATCCATCCCGGCACGAATGTCCTCGAAGCGGGCAAGCTCAGCCCGTATACGGCCGTGGTCTTGTTCAGCGCGGGCTTGCTGTTGTCGAATTTCCTCTGGAACAGCATCATGATGGTCAAACCGCTCACCGGTGATCCGGTGCCATTTGGCGATTACTTCACCAAGGGCAACGCCCGCCTGCACCTCGTCGGTATTCTCGGCGGCATGATCTGGAACGTCGGCATGAGCTTCAACCTCATCGCCAGCACCAAGGCCGGGGGTGCCTTGTCGTATGGACTCGGCCAGGGTGCCACGATGATCGGCGCCTTGTGGGGCGTGTTCATCTGGAAGGAATTCAAGGGCGCACCGCGCGGCACCAACAAGCTGCTCGCCGCGATGTTCGTGTTCTATCTGATTGGCCTGGCCATCCTCATCGCATCAAAACCATAACAACCGGAGTGATGGAGTCATGGAGTGTTGGAGTATTGAAATCCACCACCCCGCAACTTCGTCACTCCCTTACTCCACAACTCCATTACTCCAATGTCATCCTCTTCCATCCTCGTCGTCGGTAGTTCCAACACTGACATGATCATCAAGCTCGACCGCATCCCGCGGCCCGGCGAAACGATTCTCGGCGGCGCGTTTGTCACCGCCGCCGGTGGCAAAGGCGCCAATCAAGCCGTCGGTGCCGCGCGCGCCGGCGGGCAGGTCACCTTCATTGCGCGTGTGGGTCAGGACATGTTTGGCGATCAGGCCGTGGCCGGGTTCGTCAAGGACGGCATTAACGTGGATCATGTGACGCGTGACAAGACCCACCCGTCGGGTGTGGCGCTCATCTTTGTCGCCAAGGATGGTGAGAACAGCATCGCCGTCGCCGGGGGGGCCAACGCCAAACTCTCACCTGCTGATGTGAAGAAAGCCAAAGCCGTGTTCGCCGGGGCCAGTGTGCTCGTGATGCAACTCGAAACTCCGTTAGAGACGGTGCAAGCCGCCGCCGATCTTGCGGTTAAGGCCGGGGTGCCCGTCATCCTCAATCCCGCGCCCGCGCAGCCGCTGCCCGACAAGCTATTGAAATGTGTTTCGATTCTGACGCCTAACGAGACCGAGGCGGAGTTGTTGACCGGCATTGCCGTTACGGATGAGGTTTCGGCTGCCGCTGCCGCCAAAAAACTGCGGGACCGCGGGGTGCAAACCGTCATCATCACGCTCGGCGCGCGCGGCGCCTACGTGGCGACGAAAAGCGGCGGACAACTCGTGCCCGGATTCAAAGTCAAGGCGGTGGACACCACTGCGGCCGGCGACATTTTCAACGGCGCGTTCACTGTCGCGTTGGCGGAAGGCAAGCCGTTGGATCTGGCGGTTCGCTTTGCCCATGCGGCTGCGGCCATCTCCGTCACGCGCCTTGGCGCGCAGCCGTCCGCACCGACACGCAGGGAAATTGAAAAATTCCTGAAAGCATGAAACGAAGGATGCAGCTATGCAGGTAGCACTCATTGAGGATTGATCAGTTAGATGGAATGAGAACCGGATGAAAAAGTGTGTATCAGCACTTTTGTTCATGACGGTGCTGACACTCATCTGCAACCTGATTTGCTCCCAGACGATACAGCGCGAAACTCTTATCGCCTTGAAGCCATGAAAAGGAAGGAAGTGCGCAATGAAATTTCCATTCACCCTTTCCGAGCCGGGCCGATGCTGTTGCCGGGGATGAATTCCGCGGGATAGTTGATGGTTTTGTGGTCCGCGCGTCCTTGTCTGAGAGCCGCGACCCAGCGCACGATGCGGCGGATGATGGGGTCGTTGTCCCATTCCATGTGGGCGATGACCCGATGACACCAGGCGAGCGACGGGTCATAATCGGCTGAAACCAGCGAGACGTGGTCCGGCACCCGGATGCCGCGTTCGGCGAAAAACCGCAGGGCGGCCACCACCCGGGGTGTTTCCTCGATGATCAGCGCGGTGGGCGGCGTCATCTTGAACAGGTTTTCCAACAAGACATACAGCCCCTCCGGGGTTTCCTCCCAAACCTTAGGGCGGGCAGGATGCCCGCGCCACGTGGCCCGGGCATTCTGCCCGGAGCCTCCTAACAAAAGTTACTCCCGATTCCACGCCCAGCGCCGGGTTCTGGTGCTACAAAGGAAAATGGGAACCACAACCGAGCCAAGCGAGATGGCCAACGGCAAATTTCAGATTATACTGATTTGGAATACGTTATGTCGCCATGTCCGTTCACCCAGAAGGTGAACGTCCTAACTGCTATTTAAGCCCGAAAACAGAGTTACGTTAGAAGTTCTCGAAGAAGACGCCCCACTGACATCATCCGATGTTCAAGTCGGTGAATCTATCGGAATTCCAAGCCGGTGCCCACAAGCCCTTGGTGATTTGCGGATATTTTTTTTCCAAAGTCAAAAAAAACGATTGACACCTTGGAGAGTTCCCTTCAGAAGGCTTCAGTACTTCACGCCGATGTACTGTGCGCATCGGTGATCAAAAGTTAATAATAAACGGAAGTTTTCCAAATAACAGCAATCCGCAACCCTGAAACATGATACCTGAACCATCACTAGGCATGAAAAGTATAAATATCAACCAATCCATGAGAGTTTTCCTAGCCCATTTTGCCTTTGTGTTGGCGGCAGTCATGGTGTTTTTGTCAGGGAGTGCGCAGGCGCTGACCTACTACGCCAATTGGACGTTCAACGCTGGAAACGGAGCCGATGCGAGCGGCAATGGCCATGATCTGGGTGCCAGCGGCCCCACCGTGGTCAGCCCCACGCCTTGGGGTCCATCAGCCAACTGCGTTTCTAATACCAGCGGTGGCGACTATACGCGTTACGGCACGGTTCCTGGAGTCGCGCTGCCAACCGATAACTTCACCTTGGGCCTGTGGGTCAAGGGTGCCTTTCCAGCTTATGCTTCGGGCACTCAATCCAGCATGCTTGACACAACGGGCGGTGCGAACGCCCTGTGGATTGGCACCAGAAAACTCGACAGCGCGCGCGATGAGTGGTTGATCCAGTATAATGGAACCACCTTGGCAACTTTCCCCGTGACGCCGACTGCCTCGCAGCACATCGAAGTGACGCGTGAGGCTGGTGCCTATTCGGTCTGGCTTGACAACACGCGTGTCGCGGGACCGACTGTCGGCGCGGCTTTTACCTGGGGTAGTTTCCACGTGGTAATCAACTCTGGAGGTGGCACCCGTTATCGTGGGTTATTAGGCGATGTCACCTTGACCGACGTCGTCGTCCATTCGCCGGAGGCGAAAATCACCGGTTTCGGCCCTGGTGCCACCGTGGTCGAGCCATCAGGCGGCGTGGGCAGTATCGCCTGGACCGTGCCTTACGGGACGAATCTAACCAGTGGTCTGGCGCCCACTTTCACCATGTCCGCCGGTGCCACGTGCGATCGCGTTTCCGGCACCAGTTATAACTTCAATAGTCCGGTCGCTTACACTGTCACCAGTTCGAATTCTTCCGTCGTCAACGTGTATACCGTGACGGTCACTGTGGCTCCCCAAAGTCCGGCCAAGAACATGGTCACCTTCGTCTTCCCTACTTATGGATCGGCTGCGATTTCCGGGACCAGCATCGGCATCACAGTGCCGAAAGGTACGGTCGTGACTGGCCTCGCACCCACTTACACGGTTTCCCCGCTTGCAACGGGAGATGCGAGCTACCCATCCGGTACCACGCGGGACTTCACCACTCCGCAAACCTACAGGGTCACGGCCCAGGATAGCTCCTACCAGGACTTTGTTGTCACGGTCAACATTGCGGCGCTGCCGGTCTTAACCGGATTGGACGCCTGGTACGATGCTTCCTTGGGTGTGATCACCAGCGGAGCTACGGTTACGGGTTGGAATGATCAATCTGGCAATGGCAAGCACGCCACGGTCGGTGCCGGCACTCCGGTGTTGGCTGCCTCCCAGGTCAACGGGAAGCCGGCGGTGCAGTTCCGCGGCAACAACCTGGCCATCAACTCCAACATCACACCCGGGCAGGAGTTCATCGTCTTCAGGTCGGGCCGTTACTCATTCGATGCCGGCAACCCTAACAATTGGGGCAGCGACTGGGGTGGCCCGATCGGCCAACAGAATGATAACGGCTGGATGTTACAGGGCAACTCGCGACAGATGTGGAATGACAGAGTGCCCAAACTGGTAACGGTGAATGGCACGAACGCTGTCCTATCAGGTACCAATTGGCTGTTCTCGAATAACGTCAACCAGTACATGGTGCTCAAGGTGAATCCCCTCAATACCGGCAGCGACAAAGGCCGGCTTGGCCGTCCGAACAACAGTTGGGGACCTGGCGAACTCGACGTGGCTGAGGTCATTGTTTATACCAGTCCGCTGGCGGAGGATGACGAGGATCGGGTGGGCGGCTACCTCGCGAACAAGTACAACATCACCACGGCTTATCCGCCGGTCACGCCCTCGGCGATCATGAAACGCTTCGGGACGAGCGGCAATCCGGGCATTGTCAACGAGGCGGCTCACACCATCGACTGGTACGTGCCGTATGGGACGGACGTCACAACCCTCACGCCTCCCTACAAGCTCGTTTACGGTGCCACCTGCGACAAGGCATCCGGTTCCACCCAGAACTTCACCAATCCCGTGACGTACACGGTAGCTTCCTCGGATTCGCTCATCTCACAGCCCTATGTCGTGACGGTCCACACGTTGCCGAATTGGCCGACGCTGATCAACGTGAACTATTCCGGCGGAGCAACCGGCACCTTGAGCGGCATCTATTCCTACGATTTCGTCGCCCGCGGTAACGCCGCCAGCGTGGCCCCGGTGAATTACGCCGGAAGCACCTGGACGGACGCCACGAGTTCCACGGCCAGCGCCAGCAACCTGAAAGACTCGCAAGGCAATTCCACCACTGTGGGATTCACGACAAGTTGTAACGCAGGCCCCTGGGGCGACTGGAGTGCGCTCGGCGCTGCCCGGATTTCGCACGCCGTGGGTGCCAACTACACGGCTTACCAACCAGTGTTCGCCCTCAACGGGCTCAACGCGGGTCACAAATACGACATCTATGTCGCAAGCACCTATAACAACCAGAACAAGCCGGCGGATTGGCAGGTTGGGACCGCCGTCAAAAATCTGGCAAACACCACGAGTGAATCCACGAACTGGGTTGAAGGGAAGAATTTCATCCACTTCACCAACCTGATCCCTCTGGCCAACGGAACGATCACCGTGAAAGCCAAGGGCAATGGCGAAAGTGCGGGTATCAGCTTGAACGCCTTCCAAGTCCAGGACATGGGCGTCAGCGGATCGAATCCGGAAGGGATTTTCTATGCCTTCAGCTTCCCCGGTTCCTCCGGTGTCAGCACGACGACCATCAACGGAACCAACATCGCCGTGACCATGTATGCCGGCACCAGTTTGAGTGCCCTCGCTCCCACCTTCACGACGTCCGCTGGCGCGAGCGTCACGGCGGCGGGCACCACGGTGGTTTCCGGCGGCGCGCGGGACTTCACCAACCCGGTCCACTATGTCGTCACTTCCGAGGACACCACCACCACCACGGACTATACCGTGACGGTCAATCTCGTCCCCAATAGCGGTCATGTGAATGTGCATTTTGATAACACGCTCAGGACCGGGCTGTATGGCCCGGCCCCCTTCAACGGCCTCGGCAAGGTCTGGAATAATACAATCAACGTAAAGACGGGCAGTGCCTTGCTCGACGAAGACGGAATCCCAACGACCATCGGCTTCAATTGTAGTAGCAGTGACGGTCCGGGCGCGTGGGGCAACCCTTCCCTCGCTTTGCTCAAGGGTGCGGTGTATGCGGGTAATGGACAAACGCGGAACATGGTGATCAGCGGCCTTGTCGCCGGCAAAACATATAACCTCTACATCGCCAGTTATTTTTCTGATGGCACAAAGAGCATGGGATCGTTTACGACGGCCAACACAACGACCACCCCTATACCCCAGCTTTGTAACAATGGCAGCGACGCTGGCTCAACGTGGGGCCTGGGAATCAATTATTTGCTTTTCCAAAACGTGGCACCCGACGTGAGCAACAACATCACCGTCGCCTATACCGGCAGCGGTAATTACGCAATGCTCAGCGGCTTCCAGTTGCTGGACACCGGGATCAAGAGTCCTTATTGCGACATGCTGACCTACGGCCCGGGTGCCAACATCTCGGGGACCAACATCACCTGGAACTCGCCCTACGGGACGAACTTGGCTGCCTCCGCTCCCGCCTTCACCATCTCCGGCCTGGCCACGGTCACGGTTAACGGCACTCCGGTGGTTTCCGGTGCCCCGAAAGACTTGAGCGGCGGCCCGGTGCATTACATCGTCACCGCCGAGGATGGGATCCACTCCACCGATTATACGGTGACGGCCACCGTGGCGACACCGCCAGTTGCCACCGGATTGTCCTGCTGGTTTGATGCGGGCAGTGGGGTTACGGTCAGTGCCGGCGCGGTGCAGAGTTGGACCGATCTGTCGGGCAATGGACGTGTCGCCACCCAAGGCGGCGGCACGGTGACGCTGGTCCCGGGCGACGTCAATTCCCGTCCGGCCGTGCATCTGAGGAGCGGCGGATTTATGAACGCTACTACGGTGGCATTTACTTCCATTGTTAAGGAACAATACGTCGTGGTGCGTTCGCCAAACGCCACCTGGACCGCCGGCTCATTCTTCGGCCGTAAGTCCGATGTCTTTCTCACGGTGCGGGCATCCAGCTACAATATGGCTAACGGAACGACCGGCTTCTGGCAGGACCACTTCCCGCTGGCTGTTTCCAAGAACGGCAGGACAATTGCGCAGGCTGCGTCGAATGGTTCCGCCTTCAGCGGAATTGCTCCCATCACCGATTACATGATCCTCAAGATTGTCGTCGATAACGATGGAGTGAGCACTTTCGGAACCTATCCGTATTATCAGATCGGGAAGAACGAAACCACAGGCACCATGGACTTTGACGTGGCCGAAATCATCGGGTACAACAACAGCGGCAGTACGCTATCAACTGCGGACAGCAACACGGTGACCGCCTATCTTGCACAGAAATACGGGGTGGCAATCGCCATTCCCACCGGTTTCAGCAATTTGACGGCGAGCCAGAGCATCGGTGCCGGCACATCCAGTGTGACCTTGAGCGGCACGCTGAGCGCTCCAGGTCCGATCTATCCGGCAGCGGGAGAACTTGTGGCGGTGACGATCAACGGGGTGACGCAAAACGCCACCGTGACTGGCACCTCAGGGTATTTCTCGGTCGCGTTCCCAAGCGCGTCGATTCCAACCAGTGCCACACCCTATCCGATCAAGTACGGCTATGCGGGCAACGCGACCCAGCTCGGGGTGGCCCCGGATAATACCAGCACGGCGTTGACGGTGACCGCAGCCCTCTCCGGCTACGCCGCATGGGCCAATGGCACCTTCAGCCCACCCCTGACCCTCAAGGCTTCAGGCGACGATCAGGATGGCGACGGCCATACCAATCTCCAGGAATACGCCTTCGGCACGGATCCGACGGTTTCGTTCTCCGGTGGAATCGTGTATGTGTCGGGTGGCACCGTCACCACGCACGGACAACCTGTCGTCTTCGCGCAGGGCAATGATTACTTCACGGTGTTTGGCCGCCGCACGGACCATGCAACCGCCGGGCTGACCTACAAGGCTCAGTTCAGCGCGGGCCTGGACGCCTGGGTGGACAACGACGATGTTGCCAATGCACCCGTCCAGGTGGCCACCGACGGAACGGTTGACGCGATCCAGGTGAAGTACCCGGAATTCATTGCGACCCCGAGCGGTTCGCGGAAACCGACGTTCTCACGGGTGATGGTGGGCATACCCTGAGCGGGAGACCGGTAATCAGTAATCAGTAATCAGTAATCAGATGTTAGAACACGGGGGGAGCGCGAGCGAACCCCGTGCATTCCGGCAAAGCCTCAACTGACATGACTCAGGCTTGAAACATAAAAGCATGAAATCGAAACACCTACATTTTCCCGCATGCATTGTCCTTGGGTTGGTGATGCCCGCCTCGGCGGACGTCATCTACAGCAACCTCAAGGACATCGGCATCCCTGCCGACTTCGCCGGGGTGTATCTGAATCTGAACCTGCCCTACGACTCCAGCAAGTCAAACACGAGCATGTCAAGCCCGGTCGCCGGCTGGGACATCAATGCGTACTACGGCGGGATTGATCTGGCCAACAGCCCGGCCTTCCAACCGGTGCGCGCCAACAATACGACCAATTG
>Ga0118677_10006105_pt1 | contig 20617 bp, 20 predicted proteins | sample AliMusrvi5mmetaG_FD_86154 | JGI IMG/M metagenome (GOLD analysis project Ga0118677, IMG submission 86154)
TCGTTACCGCAACCGTCGTAGGAGATTTGGTCTGCGGTTCAACCTAATCGTCGGTATTTACAATATGGAGATTAAATGAGAGTGAGTTTTGAAAGAGGTCTAAAGAATTAAGTTACAAAATAAATGGCCTGGCTTTTGAAATTGATAACCTGATTGGCTTTGGTCACAGAGAAAAAATTTACGCTGATGCTTTTGAGGAATTACTCAAGAAAAATAAGATTGAATATCGGCGAGAAATTTATTGTCCGGTGAAAATTAGTGAAAAGCTATTGGTCAAAAGATATTTTGATTTTTTGGTTGATGGGAAGATTATTATTGAGTTTAAAACCGGTGACTATATGTATAAGCAATCCTGCAGTCAAATCTTTAGTTATTTAAAAAGTGGTGATATAAAATTGGGATTAATAATCAGGTTTACGAAAAATGGAGTGAAGATTAAAAGGATTCCGAATATTCCAAAATAATATTAGGCATTCGCTATTAGGACATTAGACATCCATTGTTGATATGAAAATTTTGGGTATTGATCCCGGCACCGGTCGGATGGGCTGGGGGATAATTGAAAAATCAGGCAATGTTATTCGACCGCTAAAATATGGTTGTATCCAGACGACGCCAAACTCGGAACACACCGGCCGGCTTTTGCATATTTTTGACTCGCTTTCTGTTATAATAAAAAAAGACAAGCCGGATGAAGTTGCCGTAGAAGAGTTGTTCTTTTTCAAGAATCAAAAAACGGTAATTTCGGTCGCTGAGGCGCGCGGGGTGGCAGTCGTTGCCGCCAAAATTGCCGGTCTGCCCGTTTTTGAGTATACGCCGTTGCAGGTCAAACAGGCGCTTACCGGTTACGGCCGGGCCGACAAAAAGCAGATGCAGGAGCTGGTCCGTATTACCTGCAAAATGAAAGAGTGCGTCAAGCCGGACGATGCGGCTGATGCGCTAGCGGTGGCGATTTGCCACGGACAGACTAATCAAACAATCAAATAACAACAATGGATGTCAAATGTTCTAATAGCCAATAGCAAATATTGGACATTAGCCATTAGGTGATTTGCTATCCGTTGTTGAAATAAGGAGGAGCCGTGCCTGAACTAAGACAAAATATTATTACTGATGATTGGGTCGTAGTGGCACCGGAGCGGGCAAAACGGCCACAGGATTTTGTGATTCCCAAGGGCGTGAAGGTGACCGATAAATCGAAATGCCCCTTTTGCGTCGGCTCGGAGGGCTACAAAAAACGCGATGTGGCCGGTCGACCGTCCGGTCCGAATACTTATGTAATCGAAAACCGCTATCCGGCTTTCATCAAAGACGAATCAAAAAAAAGCACCCGCAGTTTTTATCCGGAAGAGGGTTTTTACCGCGCTCGCGCTTCGGTCGGTGATCATGAGATTGTGGTGATCAAGGATCATAATCTGAAATTACCGAAATTTCCCAAACCGGTGATGCTGGAAGTGCTGGAAACGTTTCAGAGTCGCTACAAGTGGATGAAGGAGCATGAAAAAGTGGCCTCAATCATGCCGATTTATAATCATGGCGCCGAAGCCGGCGCTTCGATCGATCATCCACACGCTCAGATATTCGCTTCCGGTATCGTCGCCAATACGGTTGGCAGGGAGATGGCCGGCGCTGACCACTATTATGATATCAATGGCGCTTGCGCTTACTGCGATATCATCAAACACGAGCTGAAAGAAAAGGTTCGAATCGTCTACGAAAATGATTCCTGTCTCGCCTTTAATTATTATGCCAGTCGGTTTCCTTTTGAAACTTGGATAATGCCGAAAAAGCATGAGAGTCAGTTTGAGGAAACGGACAAGGCGACTCTGCGCGATCTGGCTGATGCTCTGATGGAAACTCTCCAAATGCTCGATCGTACCCTTGACAATCCGCCTCTAAACTTCTATATTCATACTCTACCAACGATTGATGCCAATTCGGCCTCTTACCACTGGCACTTGGAGATTACTCCGAGGGTCTCCACTTTTGGCGGATTCGAATTGGGCTCGGAGGTAATAATAAACGTGATGCCACCGGAAGAAGCGGCAGGGTATCTTAAAAAAAATAAATAGATGGTTGATTCAGAAAAACAAACAGATAATTCCAAACAAATTACAGAAATTTCCGCTGTTCCCAATCCGGGACTGGTCGAATTTTCTCAACCCATTTTGTCTAAAAACAGGGAGCTTCTGCCTCTGTACCAAAATTCCAGACTCTATTCGATGTTGAAAGCTCAAAAAAAGAGTGAGGGAGAATCGGCAGCCATATTCACCGATATCGACGACACTGCCTTTCTGCTGAGCGAACCGGAAACGACCAAAATATTATTTGATGAGGCGGAACAACAAAATTGTCCTGTAATCGCCGATACCGGTAACCAAATTCAGGTGGTAGAACGGAGAATAGCTGAAGGGGAGTTGCCATATTTTCAGGCAATTTGTAGCTCGGTTGGTTCCCAAATCTGGGTTTTGAAACAAGACGGGGAAAATCTCAGTTATATTCCAGATTTAAAATATAGAAAAAAGGTATTGGCGACAGGTTTTGATCGAAAAGAAGTCGTCAAGTCTGCATGGCAAGAAATTGTTAGCAAGACAGCTTCGGGTCAAGAATTAAAATTACAATTTCAGTGGCCGGAAGATGAGCAGGCGTTTTTAAATGGAGAACCATATTTAGAGAATCAGGAGTTTAAAGTCAGTCTTCAGTTTGAGGGAGATTTATTTATAGCGAAGAATCTTAAAGAGCAATTCGCTGGAATATTCCCTAAATTCAGAGTATCTGTTTGCCAAATTAAACCGCTGGAGGGCGAGAGGGCTCTCTATTACCTGGATATCTTAGCTTTTGATAAAGCGGATGCAATCGATTATTTGGTTGAGGAGCTGGATATCGATTCCGGGATTGTGGCAGGGGATAGTGGAAATGATATTTCAATGCTTTCCAAAAGCTCTGACAAAATTCATTCAGTTTTGGTCGGCTACCCAAAACCTGAAGCTCTTCTCGCCATGGAGGTTATAATCTCGCAAGAAGGAGTAGCAGGAAGAGGAAGCTTTAGGCGAGTTCCGACAGCGACCGGCACAAAACTGTTCTATATAGAGCGCAACGGTCGGAAAGGCCCGCACAGCGTCAAGAGGGCTGTCGAGCTATTAATAAGGGCCCGAGCAATCAGCAGAATTAAAAAAAATTTAGCTTTAGCCAATAACGGCTAAATCTAAAAAGGATAAATATGAAAATAATTCAAGTTTGTCAGAGATTTTATTACGGTGGCGGCCAGGAACGGCATGTTTTAAATATCTCAAAAAATCTTGTCCAACTTGGCCACCAAGTCACAATTATCACCAGTAATTTAGGCGAGCAGGCTAGTTTCAGGAAAAGTTTGAAACTCGGTGGCGTAAAAATAGTTGAGCTGATCGGTTATTCTGTTTCCGAACCGACTAATCAGGTTGTTTTTCCTGATCTTTTGGCCTACCTGTTGGACCACGACTTTGACATTGTCCATGCTCATGGGACACTATGCCATTCTTCGCAAATTAGCGCAGTAGCGGCAAAATGTAAGCAGAAGCCATTCGTTTTTACCCCGCATTATCATCCATGGAATGTTTTCGATACGGAGAGAGTAAGACATATTAGAAAATATTTTGAACGGATTGTGACGGTTCCTGTTATCAAAAACTCTTCAGCCACTATTTGCGTCTCGGATTATGAAAGAGGACTACTAAAAAGAAAATATCCGGAGATAAATATTGATAAATTAAGGGTTATCCCAAATGGTATTGATATAAATGTAGTTAGTGAATCGGAACCAAGAAGAGATGTCAGAAAAAAATTTAAAATTCCCGAAAATAAAAAATACGTTTTGGTGTTTGGTTCGACCACAGATTTACGCAAAGGATTGGATCGGGCTATTAGGGCCTTTGACCTGATTGTCAAGAAAATCCCCGATGCCTATCTTATTATTATCGGAGCAAACACCGATACTTCGCCCGAACTAAAAGATATGATAAAATCATACGGTCTGGAAGATAAGGTCAGAACTTGCGGCTATATTTCCAATATAAAAGAAAAAGTAGCTGTTTATCGGATGTCACAGGTACTGATTTCGCCTACAATTTACGAGGCATTCGGTATTGTCCTGGCAGAGGCGATGTATTCCAGGGTGCCGGTAGTGGCAACCAGGTGTGGTGGCGTCCCCTATGTTATGCAGCACGGCGAACATGGCTATCTAGTCAGCGGTTACAATAGCATTCATGGTTTTGCCAAATATGCTATTCGTCTTCTTTCAGATGAAAAACTAAGGCTGAAGCTGGGTGAGGCTGGCCGTAAAAGAGCTATTGATAAATTCCAGTGGTCACAAATCTCCCGTAAAATTGAGAAATTATATAAGTCTCTGATCAATCACTAAAAGGACATTATGCTTTCAGCTTGTATTATCGCAAAAAATGAAGAAGAAAATATTGCTAATGCAATCGAAAATCTCCAAGGTTTTGTCGATGAAATTATAGTTATGGACAATCAAAGTACTGACAAAACGGCAGAAATTGTTCGCAAATATAAAGAGGTGCGCCTGTTTTTTTCCGATATTAAAAACGATTTCGGGGCGCTACGCAATTCTATAGCTGAAGTAGCCAAGGGAGATTGGCTTTTTATGGCTGATGCCGACGAACTTTGTTCCGAAAAAATGAGACAATCATTAAAGAAAATTACCGAGGGCGATTATGATGGAGTTTCCTTTCTTTGCAAAAATTATTGCGATGAAAAATTGGTTCAAACTAGCCGCAAACTTTCTTTATTCAGAAATTATGGCCGATATAAAAATGCGGTTCATGAAAGCGTTGATGGCCTAAAAAAAATTGTTTTCGTCGGTGACGAAGATATCTATACCGACCATCGAAAGCCGAAAGAGGAGCAGAGAAAACATTTAGAGCTATATAAAAGAATAATTGATGACAATATTATATTGGCAAAAAAAGATAACAATCTTGAAAAACTGGCTTATTACGAAGAAGAGCTAAGAAGGCATCACATCAAGGAACAGATGTGGCTTAACAGATATATTGAGATTTGATTTTGTTAAACAGCGATTTGTGTTAATCTATAACAATGCTGAACGAAAAAGAAGTTTCAAAAATTGAGACGATTGTCAAGGAGCAGTCTCTTTTGTTGCCAAGCGATGCCAGCTTATTTTTTCAAAGAAGAACAAAACCGCTTTTCACTGGAAAGTGCAAACAGTCTAATCGGGACGTTGTTTTCCGAATAGCCCTGGCAGAGCCCTTTAAGACATCTCTAAAAAGAGAAACCGAACTGTATTCGTTGAGCGACTCTCTCCGCTTTTCTTTTTTCCCCGAGGTTATCAGTCAAGGCAAAGACGCTGATGCTTTTTGGTACACCTACGATTTTATCAAGGGTAATATCCTCGGTAACACCTACCAGATTGATCCAAAATATTGGGATTTCAGCATAATCAAGAAAATTTTCGATACCTTAAACGATTTGGAGTCACTCTGCAAAACGATGGAGCTGGAGGTTGCCGATTCAGAGTGGTGGAAACACCTGATTTTGACTATTCTAAAAAAAGATAAAGATTTGGCTCAATCAAAAATTGTGAAAAAAGCTGTCGAGAAGATGAACGCATTTTTGGACAGTAAACGCTTTGAATATTCATCTCCCGTCCATGGCGATCTTCATCCTCAAAATATTATTTTTCCGGATCAAGATAAATGCAAAATTATTGATTGGGAAACAATTCACAGAAATTCTCCGAGCCTGGATTTTTCTTTTCTCTGGATTCGGTCGTATGACAATAAGAAGCGCCGGGAGTTGAAAAATTTAATGCTCTCTTTATATCCACGAGTTGAGGGGGAGTCAAACTTTGTTTTTCTGGTGAATGCCCTGAGGGATTATTTCGAGTGGCACTTGATTGTCGGCGGACACAACGAACTTATCGAGAGCAAAGATTTGCTTCCAAAAACAGATCCGGCCATGGTTATCGCCGACCTTGAATCGATCGTTACTGATCTCTTAACAGCTTTATAAGTAAATCGAGAAAAATGCCAAAAATTTCATTCGTAATGCCAACCAAAAATCGTGACGATCTGATCGCTGAAAGCATCAAATCAATTATCGCTCAAATATTTACCGATTGGGAGCTGATTATTGTTGATGACCACAGTGACCCGGGGGACAGGACAGCCGAAATCGTTCAAGGCTTTAATGATGAGCGAATCCGCTATTTCCAATTGAGGGGCCAGGGGGATGTCACTGGAATCTCTCATGCACGTAATTTTGGCAATAAAAAAGCGCTGGCACCGATTATTGCCGTTGCTGATTCCGATGACATAGCTCTGCCCAAAAGAGCGTCACTGGTCTGGGAGTCGTTTCAACGCAAAAAATGGGATGTTTTTTATGGAAAATATTTGAAATTGGTCGGTGAAACCGGCGAAGTGAGCGAACCGAGCCGTCAGCCTTTACCATATTCTTTTGCAGATTATCTAAATGGAAAATTTTTTATTCCGAACTGTTCTTCGGCCTATCGCAAAGAAATTGCCGGTCTCTTTCCTTATGATACTTCTCTCCAAATGGCGGAGGATTTTGATTTCTTCATTCGCGTCGGTGCGGCCGGAAAAAAGTTTTATTTCTGCCCTGATTTTATCTATCAATATCGTATTCATAATGCAAGCATCACTAAGGGCAAAGGTTTGCGTGAACTCGAGAATAAGATAATTGCCAAACATGGATTAGTTAGACACGAAGAAAATAGATAAGATATCATCATTATGATTTCATATTTGAAAGGAAAAGTTGTTGTTGGCAAAAACGGTTTTATCATATTGGAAATCGGCGGAGTTGGCTATGGCGTAAATGTCGGCATAGATAAAGTATCGAGAAACGAACAAGAGTATGAACTTTTCATACACGAGCATATTCGAGAAGACGCGGATGATTTGTATGGCTTTCTGACTTTTGAGGAATTGGAACTGTTTGAAAAATTGATTTCGGTCAACGGAGTCGGGCCAAAAGCGGGCATGAATATTATGGGTTCATTTAAATCGGATGAAATTAAATCCGCCATTTCGGCCGGCAATGTCGCCTTTTTTAAAGCCGTTTCCGGTATCGGCAACAAAGTGGCGGCCAAAATAATTTTGGATTTAAAATCAAAAATTGGTAGCATTGAAAGCGGTAGTATTATTTCCGGAATTGATGCCAGCGACGATGTCGGCGAGGCTTTGCAATCCCTCGGCTATAAACCGGTTGAATATCAGAAAATTTTGGCGAAAATGCCGGCGGAGATTGATTCAACTGAGGAAAAAGTCAGATGGTGCCTTAAGAATTTGGCGAAATAACCATCATACAGACAACAAATCTAAACAGATTACAGATTGCTCATACACAGATCTGTAAAGCTGTAATATATCTGTTATCTGTCTAATCTGTATTCAGTATGAACGAAGCAAATGAAAATTTAGAAACGGATTTGACCGGGGCGACTTATTCGGCTGATGATGAGGTGTTGGATAATTCTTTGCGGCCGAAAAAATTGGGCGATTATATCGGCCAAGAGCCGATCAAAGAAAATGTCGGCATTTTTATTGCGGCGGCCAAAAAGCGACGGGAGCCGATTGAGCACATACTATTATATGGGCCTCCCGGCTTGGGCAAAACGACGCTTGCTCACATTTTGGCCAACGAAATGGAAGTGGCAATCAAAATTACCTCCGGCCCGGCCATCCAGCGTTCCGGCGATCTGGTGGCATTGCTGACAAATTTAACGGCCGGCGATGTCTTATTTATCGACGAAATTCATCGTCTCCAGCGGACGGTCGAAGAGGTGCTTTATTCGGCGATGGAGGATTACGCTATTGATTTGATATTGGGCAAAGGCCCATCAGCCAAATCGATGCGGATCGATCTGCCAAAATTCACTCTGGTCGGCGCTACCACCAAATTCGGTTCTCTCTCCGGTCCTTTGCGCGACCGTTTCGGCGCCGTCCACCGGCTCGAGTTTTATTCAGAGAAAGAATTGGCCGAGATTATCCGACGTTCCGCTATCATATTGGACATCGAAATCGATGAGCCGGCACTTCTTGAAATTGCCAAACGAGCCCGACGCACCCCGCGAATTGCCAACCGGATTTTAAAAAGGGTTCGTGATTATGCGCAGGTTAAACATAACGGTCTTGCCAATCTCGAAATTGCCAAAACGGCGATTGACAAATTGGAGATTGATGAACTGGGATTGGACAAAAACGACCGTGATTATCTCTCGGCCATCATCACAAAATTTGGTGGCGGGCCGGTCGGCCTGGAAACCTTGGCCGCAACATTGTCGGAGGACAAAGACACGATTGAGGACGTGATTGAGCCATATTTACTTCAGCTTGGCTTTATAAACCGGACAAATCGTGGTAGAATAACGACACCACTGGCATATGAACATCTGAAAGTAATAAATAATTCTGGACAAAACAAATTACTTTAAATAACTGCTCTAAGCAGGGAGGAATAAATTATGACAATCGATAATACCGGGCCGGTTTTGTCTAGCGAAAGTAACCCCGAACTTAAGGAAAATGATTCGAGATTAAAATATGCGGTCGCTTCGATTCCATCAAGTAAGCACCCGGATGTTAATGAGGATTTTTTGCTGGCGAAACCAGAGAGTGGATATTTCGGAGTGTTTGACGGGGTGAGCATGGCGGATAATGGGGAGCGTTCTGCTAAATTAGTCGCTGCAATGTTTAATGGTCTTGCGAACATTAACGGTATGGATTTTAGTGATGAGGAAATAAAGGATATGATCAAGGGGTATCTCGAAAATGCCAATAAGTTGCTGTACGATTCATCCCTGAGAACCGGTGAAGTTCTACAAACGACCGCAGTTGTGGCATATATTCGGAAAGAAGGAGAAGCCTACAAGATAACGATTGGCAATGTCGGAGACAGCAGGGTCTATTCTTTTAGTGAGGGTTCATTGGAACAATTAACGATTGATGATAGCGCTATTAAACTGAAGCACACTGATCGAGAAGAACAAAAAAGGATTCAAAAGAAACTAAGTAATACTACTAAGCCAAATTCACTGTCTCCTGAAGAGCTAGCTCTTTTCAAAAACAGAAGAACCATAATCCAGAGTATTGGTATGGAAAGGATAAAGCCAAGCATCGAACAAATAAATGCAAAAGAAGGGGATTTGATATTATTGACCACCGACGGCATACACGACAATTTAACCGATGACGAAATTGAAGATATTGTTCGGAGATGCGATGATCCTGACACGATAAAAGATTTAATCGCTCGGGCTGCTATTTTAAGGAGTAATGATCGCCTAAGTCAGAGGTCAAAAAGAGACGATATGACAGTTATGGTTGTCAGATTGGGCAATTCCAAAACTGCCGGAAAAACTGAGGGCAGCATTCGACAGGGTTGGGCTAACGTTGATGAAGGACTTAAAATAAGCGATCGAGAAAAAGTCATCTCTGCCGTGTCTAGTTTCGATGAGCTCTTTTCGGCGCTGAAAAGTATGGATGGTATTGGGGAAGGCGACAGACACTATCCAAGCAATCTTTTAATCTCAATTATATCTCGTGTTAGGGCGGGAGAGAGCGACATTGATAATGTCACGAAACAGCTAGGTTTAAGAAAAAAAGTTAGAGAACTAATGGAAATAAACCAGAAGCGCTCTGAAATATTACAAATCACTCCGGACAACTATGTTGGTGAAGATTTTTTCCCTCTAAGAACCAGAAAAGAAGATGGGTCGGCCGATGGCGTTTTCCCTCTTAGGCCGACAATAGATCGAGACGATAATAATTTTGTTGGAAACGGTTCGTCTGTACAACTATCGCCTTGGTGGATGAACAATAATGACCCCGTCAGCAAATTAATTAGAAAAATCAAGGGTTATAACTTTTAGCCCTATCTGTTAGTTTTAAATATCCAAATACATTATTTAGCTATTGTACCTAGGCTATTGATTATCGACAGTTCAAATTATGACAACAAAGGGGACAAAAATTTTGGTCCACGTCTGTTGCGCCGCTTGCGCCTCGCATGTTTTTAAGGAACTGGAAAAAGACGGCTTTGTGCCGATCGCCTTCTTTTATCATCCGGAGATAGACGATAAGGAAGAATATGAAAAAAGATCGGCTGACATCAAAAGCCTTTGTTCTGAGGACGGCGTTTCCTTGATCGAAAATAAATTTCAGCCGAAGGAATTTTGGTCCCAAATCACGCCTTTTACCGATAAAGATTCGATTAAATTTATTAATGATAAGGACCGTTACCGTCGTCGTCGTTGCCAGCTTTGTACCGCCTTCATAGTTCAGAAAACGGTCGAAGAAGCAAAAAAATTAAAAATAAAATATTTTACTCTGACCAATTTATGCTCACCTTACAAGGATCATGAGGAGATTATTGCTCAGGCCAATGAAAAAGCCCTTGACTATCAATTGAGTTTTTATTATCAAGATTTTCGGAAGGGCTACTGGAACGGTCGCAATTATGCTCGCAATCATGGTATTTATTTATCAACGCACTGTGGTTGCAGTGAGTCGGTCAAGGAAAGGATTTTGGAGTAATATGCCAACAATTTTATTCGCTTATTTAATTATCGTTTTCCTCTTCGTCGTCTATAGCGCGATTGCGATTTATCATCTGATGCGCTACGGTTATTCCGGTGATCTTTCGAAGTTAATATCAGTCCTTTACCTTATTGTGGCCGGAGCAATTATTTTAGTTACATTTCTGATATTAATTCCATTAACATTGATGAGCTAAGATGGTTATCAAAGACAAATTTTTCCCAAGTCAGGAGAAAACGGAGCAAGTTTTTTTGCTTGTTCGCAAACATTGGTTTGTTTACATTATTTTCGGTTTCTTTACTATTTTGATGCTGATCCCAGTCTCTATTTTAGTACCTTACCTTCTGGTTAACCAGGCCGCCTTTACCAATTTGCAACTATCCGAATTTACCGCCGGAATCAGTACCTATCTGCTTGTGATGTTGGCGTTATTAATTTATGGTTTTGTTAATTATTATCTCGATGTTTATATCGTCACGGATAAACGGATCGTCGACATTAGCCAAAACGGTTTTTTCAATCGAGAGATTTCCGAACTTCATATTCACGAGGTCCAAGATGTCAGCGCTCATGTTAAAGGTTTTTTTAAAACGATATTGCATTTCGGCGACGTCCATATTCAAACGGCCGGCGAGCGGGAGAATTTCATCTTCGTTGATATCCCTCATCCTTACACTGTAGCCAAGGAGATTGTTGAATTGCATGAGCATGAGATTGATAAAACGAGACGGACGAAAACATTGCCGATGAGGCCAATCGCAATAGGTGTTGGCGAGCCGGAAAAAGGTTTCTGGCTCGAAAAAATTGAACGGGAAGCCAAGAAAATTTTAAAGGAAACACCTATATCCAAGAAGCTAATAGCCGGTGGCGTTTTTCCGGCTAAACATTTGCGCAAGAAGTTTAAACTTGATACCGGCCATCAACTTTATCAGCCCCACGAATGTCAAGACGAATTAAATAACAAAAATGAGGGCGAACTTTGCGAGGGCAAAGAAGTGAAACTAAATTGACCTAATTAACCTAATTTCTAAATCCTAAACGGATATTGTTAAATTATTAATTTGGAATTTGGAATTTGTTTAGGTCGATTAGAGCAATTAGAAATTAGAATAATTTGTGTAATGTTTCTTTCTGATTTTGATTATAAATTGCCGGTAGAGTTGATTGCTCAACACCCGGCCACAAAACGCGATTACTCGCGTCTTTTAATTTTGGACAGAAAAACAGGGAAAGTCGATCATCATACTTTTTATGATGTTATCAAATTTTTGAAGCCGGGAGATTTATTTATACTCAATAATTCCAAAGTTTTCCCTGCCCGTTTGGTCGGAAAACGAACTGACACCGGTGGAAAAATAGAGCTGTTGCTTGATCATCAGACCGAGTCGGGAGGTTGGATGGCAATAGGAAAAGGATTGAAACAGAATATCGAAATTGAATTTGAAAATTCAAAAATGAGGGCGAAAGTTGAAGAAAAAAAGTATGATGAATTCATACTTTCGTTTAATTACGCAGGCCCTAAATTTTGGCGGGAAATCGAGAAAATCGGTTTGATTCCTTTGCCTCCATATATCAAACGGCCGGCCAAAGATTCAGCTGAGGATAAAGAGAGATATCAAACCGTTTACGCCGAGAGAATCGGCTCTGTGGCGGCGCCGACTGCCGGCTTGCACTTTACGCCGAAGTTGTTGAAATCCGTCCAGAAGGCCGGAGTCAGAGTCCAATTTTTGACATTGCATGTCGGCCTTGGCACTTTTTTACCGGTCAAAACAGACCGAATCGAGGATCACAAAATGCACCAGGAATATTTTGAGCTGGATAAGAAACTGCTCGATGAAATTCGTCAGACTAAAGAAAACGGTGGTCGAGTTATTGCAGTTGGTACGACAACAACGCGGGTGCTTGAAGCGATGTTTTCCAATCAAGCTGTAATTTTATTTGAAGACAAAAATATTATTTCCGGTCGGACCAAAATATTTATCTATCCCGGTTTTAAATTCAAATGTGTCGATGGTTTAATCACCAATTTTCATCTGCCAAAATCGACTTTGTTGATGCTTGTTTCCGCGTTTGCCGGCCGCAAGAATATTTTAAATGCATATGAGACTGCAATCTCAAAAAAATACCGCTTTTTCTCCTACGGTGACGCCATGCTTATCAAATAGTGCCAAAAGATTACAAATCCGCCAGCTGGCGGAACAAATTAATTACAACAGCACAAAGAGAATCGATGGAAAAAGCAGGAATTTTTTGGTAAAATGAATGTTATGGAATTTATTTCAAAAAGCGAAAAAGAAACTATAGAGTTTGCGTCTGAGATTGCCAAAACGGCCAAGCCGGGTGATATCTTCACATTGGAGGGAGATTTGGGCAGCGGCAAAACAACTTTTGCCAAGGGCTTTGCTCTGGGTCTTGGCATAAAAAAAGCGATTACATCGCCGACTTTTGTAATTATGAAAAAGTATGATGTTTCCGGAAACCCAAATAATATTGAACGGCTCGTCCATTTGGATTGTTATCGCTTCGGCTATCCCTCTGAAATAGAATCGGTCGGACTTTCCGAATATTATTCTGATGGCGAATCAGTTATTTTGCTTGAGTGGCCGGAGAAAGCGGATCTGCCAGACGACGCTAACACCCATGAAATATTGTTTGAGTATCTCGATGAAAATCGACGCAAAATTAAAATCTCAGCTTAATATCAAGATAAAATGAAACTATACATTGATACGACCGGTGATGAAACTTTTCTTCGTCTAGATGATGGAGGAAAGTTTTTGGCTGAAAAAAAATGGCCGGCCGGCCGCAACCAGTCAGAAGAACTTTTGCAGGAAGTCGAATTATTATTGGCGCAAAATGATTTGAGTAAAAAAAATCTGACTGCGATAATCGTCAATCCCGGTCCGGGAAAATATACCGGTCAGCGAGTCGGAGTCACTACGGCAAACTTTTTGGGCTTTGCTCTTAATCTACCGGTCTCATCGGGTAAGATTCAAGATTCAAGATTCACAATTCCAGTTACGCCGGTTTACGCTCATCCGCCGGTTATTACAAAATCGACCAAATAATTATAAACAGCTCCGAATCTGGACGTTTGGCCATTACTCTGGTAAAATTGATTTCATTGGAATCGTGGAACGAAAGTGTCCTCAAAACCTTAAATTCGATGAGGGGGATTTTATTTAATGGAAAGCAGCTTTATCAAAAAGACCGCAACTGACAAAAAAGAAGCATTTTATCGCAAAAGGGGCTGGCAGATATTTTTGTCGGTACTCGGCCTGGTTTTGATTTTGTCGATTTCCTATGTTGGCTATGTCATCGCTTCGGGTATGAAGACATTCTCCAACGGAATCGGTAGTACTCAATCAATTATCAAATCAATTCAGGGCAAGACGATTTTAAAGGGAGAAGATAGCGATCGTGTCAACGTTCTTGTTTTGGGAATGGGTGGTGCGAATCATCCCGGCGGTACGCTCTCCGATTCGATGATATTGATGAGCATTGAACCGAAGGAAAATAAAATTGCTCTGCTTAACATCCCGCGCGATTTACTGATATCTATCCCCGGTCATGGTGATGACAAAATTAACGCCGCCTTTGCCGACGGTTACAACGAATACCGCGCCAAAAATTGCGCCAAAAAGACCAACACTACTTGCAATAGTGAGGCGCTGTCCGCCGGGGCTGACCTTTCCAGAACGACAGTCGCCAACTTGACCGGGCTGAGCATAGATTACAGCGTCAGTATGGATTTTTCCGGCTTTGAAAAAATAATCAACCAACTTGGCGGTGTCGATGTTTATGTCGATAAGGCAATCTATGATCCCTACTTTCCTGACGATCAGATGCAGGGCTATGCTCCGTATTCCATCAGCGTCGGCCAAAAACATCTTGACGGGGAAGCGGCTCTGAAATACGCCCGCTCTCGGGAGACGACCTCTGATTTTGATCGAGCTGCCCGCCAGCAAAAAATTCTGATGGCTGTAAAAGAAAAAGCAACTACGCTTCAGGTTTTGACCAATCCCAAAAAGATTGCCGATCTGATTAGCGTTTTGGGTGATAGTGTCAAGACCAATATGACTTTGGCTGAAACGACTAGCTTGGCAGGGGAGATTACCAGGGTAGATAAAAATTCAATCATCACCAAAGTTATGACAACGGCCTCGGATAGTATTTTGGAAAACTACACTGCCGACAACACCTATTATCTCCGACCCAAGGGTGGCGATTATAGCCAGATAAAGAGAATCGCTCAGAAAATATTTGATCCGAGCGTCGAGGGGGTGGCTAGCGTAAAAGTCGAGAATGGCTCAAGCACGGTCGGAGTAGCCGGTGATTTTGGTAAAATATTACAGGATAATATCGATTTCAAAATGACAACTATCAGTACCGCATCGGTCAAATACGCCAAATCCCAGATTCAGGATTTTAGCGGTGGTACCAAGCCAACTGCACTGGCCGAATTAAAAACGCTCTTGCCGGGAGCCACCGTCGTCGTCAAGCCGACCGGAAATAGCGCTGTTGACTTCATAGTGATAATCGGCAATGATTATCAGTAGGTAGATGTATGGCTTTTTTGTATAACCAACCGACACGGCGAATTTTGCTCACTCTCATTTTACTTTGGGGTTGTTTTTCTTTTTACACTGTCAACAGCGCCAGCCTCGTTTTGCTCTGTCTGACCGGTTTTTTGTCTCTTCTCTCTTTGATTTTTATCTGGAGCGAAATTTCCGCCATCTTTCTTTTGATTTTCATCTCCTTCCTCTCGGCCTACTCCTTTTTCATCGCGCTTTACCAGTACAATTTGCCGATTTATCTTGTAATGCTGGCCGTGGTCGTAATTTTTGGATATCTTTTTACTTATACCGAGCAAAAGATCGGCATCTTGGGCGACAAACGTTTGATTTACCTGGTGCTCTTTAGCTTGATTATTTTAGAAATTTTTATGGCTCTGAGCTATTTTCTGATCAGTCCGATTAGCCAAAGTCTGATAATTGCCACTGTCAGCTATCTTTTTATCGGATTTTGTTATACAATCTTGGCAAGGCACACCGATAATAGATTTATTACCTATGTCAGTTTGAGCGTTCTGATTATCGCCGTCGTATTTGCGACTTCGAGCTGGGGCATTGTTGCTTAACGAAATTTATAAACAAGGAGAATATGAAAAAGATAGATGAAAATGAGCTGAAACCGGAAAATGGAACAAAGACTGTTGCCAAAAAGAAAATTGCAGGATTTATAAACATGTCGTTTGCTTTTCTCGCTAAGGTTGTTGTTTTTCTGTCCAAAGTCTGGTCTAAAATTAGGATTTTTTGCAAAGCGATATCTGGCCATTGCAAAATTTTTTGGCACAATTGGCTAAATTCGAGATGGCCGAAGATTGTCGGACGCGTTGCTATCGGTCTGGTTATTTTACTAGCTCTGGCTCAACTGGGCTTTGGAGTGATGATTTATGGGCTTCATAGCGAAGACAAGGCCACCCGTGTTGCGGCCAAGATTATTCCTTTCCCTGTTGCTGTTTCGAACGCTTATTTCATCACTTACGCTGATTATTTGGCCGAAAAAGACTATATTCATCATTTTTACAGTTCAACCAAGCAGGGCGGTGTTGATTATCAGCAGATTGACCAACAGATTCTGGAGCAATTGATTGAAAACAGAATTTTAAGCCAAGAAGCGATTCTCCGCCGTGTTTCCGTCCCCAAGAAGGATATTGACGCATCAATAAATCAGATTGTCCAGCAAAACGGCGGTCAAGACCAAGTTCAAAAAGTTTTAAACGATCTCTATGGTTTAAATCTGAACCAATTCCGGCGACTGGTCAAAACCCAGCTTTTGCGTGACAAAATTAATAACGATGTTATTGCCAGGGTCAAAGTCCGCCACATTTTGATCAAACTTGACGCCAACGCCGATGCCACCACCGTTACCGCCGCCAAAACCAAGATTGACGGTATCGCCACCGAGATAAAAGGCGGACTTGATTTTGCTGCCGCCGCCACCAAATACTCCGAAGATTCCGGCAGCGCCTCTTCGGGCGGATCACTCGATGCCTTCGCTCGCGGTGAGATGGTGCAGGAGTTTTCTGACGCCGCTTTTTCAACTCCGGTCGGCAGTATCTCGGCGCCGGTTCGCTCTTCCTACGGCTGGCACATTATTTTAGTCGAGGCCAAGACCGGCGAAGTCCAAATGTCTTTTACCGATTGGCTCGCTTCACTCAAAAAGCACAGCTTAATAGTGCGGTTTATCAAATTGTAAAATTCTGATCAGAATATTAGGACTTAAAAAAATCCGCCTAACCACATAATTGTGGACAAGCGGATTTTTTTGTCGATACGGTCTGAAGCGGTATGAAAGGGCTGCCACCATCGCTTCTTAGCTCAATCAGTTGAGATAAAAAGAATGGTGTGGGCATGCGTCGCAATGTCGCAAGCCCACACGGACTCGGTACCAATCATTTCAACCACGGAGGTGTTGCGTTCCTCTCCCCTTTCCCCTTTGAGAAAAGACGAGTTATCGGGGGTAATATTATCCCCAATAAGACTATGATAAATACTATCCACCCTCCGAAACCCATATCATACTCCTTTCCGGATTACTCCGTGCGAGATACTAAATTTATATCACATTTAGAGCCTTTTTTGCAAGCTTTTTGGGATATTTTTGGGGTTATTTTGACAGTATGGGAGCGCAAATTTCACAAAAAAGCCGTATCTTACAGCTTTTTTTCTATCACAAAAATCGATTCGCTCCCTCGCTCTGCCACACTACAGTGGTCTAGCAGGGTAAATAATCAATATAGGACTTAGGATATTACGATCTATTTGCTCAGCTCACCATCAATAAATTTTTTGACGCTGTCAACATTGGAAAAAAGCTGATTTGGGAAGACGATGGTGGAATTTTTTTCGACCGCGATTTCGGCCAGTACTTGGAGATTACGAAGTTGGAGGGCAATCGGGTGTTTGGCGATAATGTCAGCCGCTTTGCCCAACTGATCGGCAGATAGAAATTCACCTTCGGCGGCGATAATCTTAGCCCGTTTTTCCCGCTCGGCCTCGGCTTGTTTTGCCATCGCCCGCTGCATCGTATCAGGCAATTGGATGTCCTTGATTTCAACGGTCGAAACCTTGACTCCCCACGCCTCGGTGTGTTTGTCGATAATATCTTTGACTTTTTGGTTAATCTTGGCCGTTTCCGAGAGAACTTCGTCTAAATTGAACTGGCCGACGATATTGCGGATGGTTGTTTGGGCAATCTGATTGACAGCCGAAGTTGAATTTTGAATTGCGACGAGCGATTTGGTGGCATCGACAACCTTGTAGTAGGCAACAGCGGCAACATCGATCGAAACATTGTCCCTGGTAATAATTTTTTGCGACGGCACCGGCATGGTGATAATTCTCATCGAAACCTTTGTTATTCGGTCGATAATCGGAATAATCATTCTCCAGCCCGGCTCTTTTTCACCGGCGACTCGGCCGAGACGGAAGATGACACCTTTTTCAAACTGTTGGACAACGCGCAGAGAAGCGCAAACCAGAACAAACACAATCACTCCCAAGTAAAACCACATAGGGCTCCTTTCTATTATTATGTCCTGACTGTAGCACCGTGGATTTGAAATGTAAATATGACCGCCGTAATTGCTCCCTTATGTTGTCATCCTCGGGCAGGCGTAGCCATGACCCGGGGATCCAGTTAATTTTGTTCTGGATTCCCGATCAAGTTGGGAATGACAGTGAGTAGGCTACATAACCGCGCGTGTCAAACCAAAGTTAAAATGTCACCTTTTCGCCAAAGTTAAAATGTCCCTTTTTTGATAATTGCGCCACGGGTGGTTGGCGGATGGAACCCATATTTTTCTCAGTTTTACCTCCTGTATCTCTTTAATTTTCAACGGTTTTACTTCCAGCTTTATGGCATTTAATTTGCACTTTCTTAAATGAAAAGTAATTTCTTCGTCCAAGCTCTCCCAAACCTCAATGATATTTTTAGGGAAGATTAAGGTTGGTTGTTTTTTCTCAAGTTGAAACCAACTGTTTTTGTATCTTACCGTCATATCGCAATTGATATGTCTTTTTTCTTTAAGGCAGAAGATTTGATCTAAATCGTAATCCTCAATTTGCCGGTGCAAATCGATTTCATTTTTGGCAGCGACAGCGAACATTGCGTTATGCTTGTCAATGTATTCACTCTTCAGAAACTGATTAGCTGAGTCAATGTCGCTGATGCCCTGAAGTCTTAACTCTTTTACCAACCGATCCTGTAGGGTCTCAAAGAGTCTTTCGACCCGGCCTTTGGCTTGCGGGCTTCTGGTCCAAATCAGGTTGATATCAATCTCGTCCAAAGCTCGTTTGTACTGTGTGATTTTTTCTTCATCTTCATTATGGAGATTCACTTTGTAAACTCCACCGCGATCGACATAGAGTGCCACTGGCCGGCCATAATCAAGAAGATATTTTTTGGTTGATTTCATTAAGGTCGCAGTCGATTCATTTGCGGCAAACTCAAGATGTAATATCCGGCTGGTTGCGTCGTCGATGAAACCGAGCAAAGTACAGGCCGGGCCGCGATCTTCAAACCAATGATGCGGACTGCCATCGACTTGTGCCATTTCACCTAACGATTCTTTTCGCTCTCTCAAATAATGGCGATTTATCTTTTTGACCTTCGGTTTCCAAAGGCCTTCTTTAATCATCCTGAGACGCAACGTCTCGTGGTTGATTTTAATCTTGTGAATTTCCAAAAGTTTTTCAGCGGCAAACTTGGGACCGAAATCATGATACTTTTCACTGACCAAATCCACGGCCTGCTTAATCTTGTTTTCCTTGTTGTGATTGTTGCTCGGTTTCCCCCGTCTTTTGTGAATCAAACTAATCGCTCCAAATCGACGATACTCCTTTAATTTTCTCTTGATCTGTCTGATACTCAAATCAAGAATTTTAGCCGCATCCTTTTGCTTGATTTTTCCGTTCCTCAAATCCTCAAAGACACTAACCTGATTTAATTCTTTTCTTACCATTTGAAATGTCTCCACTTTTACCCTCCGATTATCTGCCTACTTTCTTTCAGTTTAACAACCGGAAGGTGACATTTCTACTTTGCTCATTAAGGTGACATTATCATATTGCTTTAACAGCTACATAACCGCGCGTGTCAATACTTAGTTAAAATGTCCGGTTTGAACTTTTTAGAAATGTCCTGTTTTTGTTAAATTTCTAATGTTTCTGTTTACCCAATATTTCTTCCATGGATGATTAGGTTTCGGTTTGTGCGCTTTACTCTGATTGCCGGCAAGGACATAAACCTTTTCCTCTTTTCTCTGTTTTCTTAATGTCTCCAAATCCTGTTTTTTGATTTCCTTGAAATTTAAATAATATTCTTTTTGTCTGATTTTTAATTCTCCGTTTAAATATTCTTCAATTGTTACCTTTGACTTTTGCAACACTGTTTTTGGCTGTGTCTCATCCAGCTGAAACCATTTGCTTTTGAACCTAACCGTAAAGTCATTACTGACCAGTCGCTCTGACCGGACAGTGAATATTTGGTTAAGATCCTCTTTGCAATTTAGGGGCGTGTGGAAGTCACCCTCTTTTTTAGCCGGTATGGCAAACTTCTGATTGTACTTGGGGAGAAACTCCTCTTTTAAATATTTGTTGGCCTCAGTGATGTTACCGATGTTTAAGAGCCTCAATTCCTTAACCAGGCGATCCTGAAGGGTACCAAAGCCATTTTCAATCCGGCCTTTGGCTTGCGGACTTTTAGCGTGGATTACTTTGATTCCCAGCTCTTTGCAAACTCTCTCAAACTGGGTCAAAACTTCCGGATCATCCATAACAGTTTTGTGGCTAACCTTGTAAACACTACCGCGGTCTAAGTAGATTGATTTTGGTTTGCCGTATTTCTGAATATATTTCAGCCAGAAGGTAAACACTCCCTCGATATCTTCATGTTCGGTGAAATGGCCATAAAGGGTATTGGTGGCATCGTCCTTGGAAGCAAGGAGACAACAGACCTTCCCTCGCAGTTCAAACCAA
>Ga0118677_10006106_pt1 | contig 20616 bp, 11 predicted proteins | sample AliMusrvi5mmetaG_FD_86154 | JGI IMG/M metagenome (GOLD analysis project Ga0118677, IMG submission 86154)
GGCCGGTGGTCGTTGTCCTCGGGGCAGTCTGTTGTTTCTGTGTGTGGATCATCTACTGCCAGGGGTGTCAGTTCGGCAAGCGGCTCGACAAGTTGTCGGATGCGATCATGAGGCTGGCGGCCAACCTGAAAGAGCGGCCGTGCATCCGGCACAAGGACAACGATTGAAGCACAGGGTGAAGGATGAGTTATGAATACTGAACTCCTGAAGAAGCCGCCTTGCGGCTGTTCTGGAAAGCGAAAGACACCTCAGGAGGCCACAGGCGGGGCGACCAGGGATGGATTGGACCGTGCCGAGTACCACCGCATCATCGAATCCTTTGACGTTCTGAGCGTGCCGCGCGACATCCAGGTTCTCATCCGGGAGGCCTTGGACTCCAAGTCCTGGGACTGGTTCAAGGAGTGTGATGGTTGCACCTGTGTCTCCGAGATGTATTGGCCGACGAAGTACTTTCCGCCGTGCCTGCGGCATGACTTCGATTGGCAGACCGGCCATGGGGGATGGCGGTCTAATGTTCGATTCTACAGGATCCAGCGCGCCTATGGTATGTCGGTGCTCTGGGCCGGTGTCCGTGCGGCCGGTGTTACAGTGGCTTGGTTCGGTTGGGTGAAGTGGGCGAAATAACCGAACGGACGCTGACAATTGAACCATTGGTCTTCAGGCCGCGCACCTGAAGGTCAATGGTTCAGAAATTTTCAGGTTTTTCAAAGCCGCCACCCGTGCACAACCCGTGCACACGCGACACGTTTTTTCACAGAATTTCACAGCGTCACCCAAAGAGGGCTCTTGGAGGGTGACACCCATTTCAACCAATAAAAACGGGCCTGATATTGCTATCAGGCCCGTGCCAAATTGGTAGCGGGGGTTGGATTTGAACCAACGACCTTCAGGTTATGAGCCTGACGAGCTACCGGGCTGCTCCACCCCGCAATGCTGTGTCGTATTAATCAGAGCAGTTGAAAACCAGTCCGATCAAGCAGAGACAAACTATAATCGGATTCAGATCAAAGGGCAACTTTATTCCTAAGAAACTTAGCGCATGCCGCCTCGCCGGATCAATTATAGCATCTCGGAGGGGGTGACGCGCATGACTTCCTCGGCGGTTGTGATGCCGTTCAGGGCGGCTTGCCAGGCGTTCCTCCGTAAGGTCTCCATCCCTTTCTCCACGGCCGCTCGGCGTATCTCGTCGCTGGAGGCATTTCTGACAACCAGGGCATGCAGGGTCTGGTCAACCATGAGTATTTCAAAGACGGCGAGCCGTCCCTTATAGCCGGTGAATTTGCAGTCGGGACACCCCCGGCCACGGACAAAATGCGGGGTGCCGACGTGGTCCGGAAAGAGCAGCCGCACCTCCTCAAGGATATCGTCCGGCAAGTCCACTGCCTCATGGCACTTCTGACAGACGCGCCTGACCAGTCTTTGCGCAATGACTCCCTGCACGCTCGAGGCAACGAGATACGGCTCGATTCCCATGTCGGTCAACCGGGCCATGGCCCCGGCTGAATCATTCGTGTGAAGCGTGCTGAAGACAAGGTGGCCGGTGAGTGAGGACTTGATGGCGATACCGAACCATTACTCAGGCACAAGCCCACGGAGTCGCCGGTGATAGCAGTGTAATGCCGAGTTCCTCCTTCACGGGTTTGCCTTTGGGATAGAGCGCCGCGAAACTGAGTGACAACTTGGTGTAAGGATCGTAGGAATTGAAAACCTGGGCCTGGTATTCATCGAAATAAAGCAGGTCCTCGCCGTTTCTCAACCCGTTTCTCAACTTGGCGGGAGAGTTGTTGACCGTGGTGACGCGGGGCACGGAAAGGGTGCGCCCTTTTCCGGAGATGTCCAAGGCGTGGAGAACCGCCCCGAACAGGGGTTCCGTCAACACCCCGCGATAGGTCAGGTTGAGCCCCTGTGGGGACGTGGGTGGATTCACGGTATTGGCGCGGTCCGTTCCAAAACTTCCCTGCGGTCCCAGCGGGAAAGTTCCCTTGTCATCATACCCATAGGGTGCATAGGACAAACTGGAGTCCTTCACCACCTTGGCGCCGGAGCCCAGGGTCTGTGAGGAGTTCAGGATCCAATCAATGCCCAGCTCCCGTAGATCACTGGCCCGGGTTGTGACGAATCGCGCCTCAATCAGCACTTGCGGCGGGACCACATCCAACGCGGCGATCAAGTCTTCGATCAAGGCCAGGTTGGCATGGGTATTCCGGACGATCAGCAGGTGCATATTCCGCTCGAATTGGTAATCGGCGCCAGGGACGGCGGGCACAAACCGTTTCAGGGTATCCTCAAGCGAGGTCGTTCGCGACGACAGTTCGGTCGCCTCGCCGGTCAATCCCGCAAGCCCGTCGGGGCGATCGGTTTTGGCCCCGGCCGCCTTTGGGGTCTGCAGATCGTCCCAGTCGCTGGCGTGGAACTGGAGACCATGCTGAAGTTTATAAAGGCGCGTTTCCAGGGGGATATGGCCTGCCGTGGCCGGTGGCGGGACGATTGAGACAGCCGCCAATTCCCGGCAGGATGATCGCACAGATCAGGTACAACGCGGTTTGAGTTTTCATGATGGCTCCCTCTTGAGCCTGAAGTTTCCCACAAGCGGAAGGGGGCGTCACCCCCCCGAAAGGGTGGTTCTTCTCTTCTGCCCGATTTTCAACCCGGCCGTTTCGTTGTCGCCTCCGGGATGCACTCATGGTACGTTTCCCCGCTTTACAGATCGAAACACCATGAACGACTTGACCAACCAGTTGAAGGCCGCGACAGAACTTCTGAAGACGGTGGCGGGAAACCGGGCTTTGATGGCCGGGCTTACCCCTGATGAGCGGCGGCAGTTGATGTTCGCGGCGGGCGAGGTGTATAACCCCGATATCATCGAGCGACGGCGCCTGGTCAGGGCCACTGAGCGGATGCGTAAGGCTCAACTGGTGGGGCGGGATCAGACCAAACTGAATGCCACAGGGATCCGGGAGTTGCGGAAAAAGCCCGTCTACATGACTCCCAATGTGCTCGCCCCGGCTGATTTTGAGCAAAAGGATGTCGAGGATCCTGACTTCCGTGAAGTGGTGGAACCGCAGAACTGCTATATCTGCAAGCAAAACTATACGGCTATTCATCATTTTTACGACCAGCTCTGCCCGTCCTGTGCGGACTTGAATTTTGCCAAGCGCACGGAGTCGGCGGATTTGAAGGGCCGGGTCGCCTTGCTGACCGGAGGGCGCGTGAAGATCGGGTACCAGGCCGGAATCAAACTGCTGAGGGCGGGGGCGCACCTGATTGTGAGTACCCGTTTCCCGCGTGATTCCGCCCTGCGGTATGCCGCCGAACCGGATTTCCCGGAGTGGGGGGGGCGCCTGGAAATCTTTGGCTTGGATTTCCGTCATACACCCAGCGTGGAGGCATTCTGCCGGCATCTTCTGGCGACGCGTCAACGGCTGGATTTTATCATTAACAATGCGTGTCAGACGGTGCGAAGGCCGCCGGATTATTACCAACACATGATGGTCCGGGAGACCTCGGCATTGAGCGAGATGCCCGAGCCGGTGCGCCGATTGCTGGGGGCCTACGAGGGGTTGCGCGGCTATCACATGCTGCCGGAAGGCGATGCGGTGGCCGTCCGGAAACGGATGTCCGGGGTGGCCGGGTTGACCCATGCGGCGGAGTTGTCACAGGTGCCACTGCTCCCCGATGAACTTGCGGCGCAGGGGGATCTTTTCCCGGAGGGGCGGCTAGATCAGGACTTGCAACAGGTGGATCTGCGCACCACGAACTCATGGCGGCTGCTGATGGCGGAGGTGCCGTCGGTGGAGCTGCTGGAGGTGCATCTGGTGAATGCCATCGCGCCCTTCATCCTGAACGCGCGCCTCAAGCCGCTGATGCTGCGTACGCCGGAACGCGACAAGCACATTGTGAACGTGTCGGCCATGGAAGGCCAGTTCTACCGGAAACTCAAGACCACCCGGCATCCCCACACCAACATGGCCAAGGCGGCGTTGAACATGATGACGCGCACCTCGGCGACCGATTATTACAACGATGGCATCCACATGAACAGCGTGGACACCGGTTGGGTGACCGATGAGGATCCCGTGCAACTGGCCGAGGAGAAGACCCGTATGCACCGGTTTCATCCCCCGCTGGACATTGTGGACGGGGCCGCCCGCATCGTGGATCCGATCATCTCGGGCTTCAATACCGGGGTGCATATCTGGGGTAAGTTCCTCAAGGACTACAAGCCGGCGGATTGGTAGAATGGAATTGTATATTTTTCCCTGAAAATATAGCATTTCCACTCAGCAGAGACGAGGGGGCGAGGATTTTGCATGTGACGGGTGATAAGGGTGGGGGCTATGAATCAAACCAGGGCGAGACTACGGACTTTTGGTGCATTGATTGTGATCGTTGTATCCATCGTATTCGGTGGCGTCGTTACCCGTGGCGCCACGCTTGTTCATGATTTCTATCTGCCGTTACCCGAGACGCAGATTCGCAACACGATGACGAAGTTGCAGACAACGGGCATCGGGACCAACATGTTCACTGCCTTTTCGGTTGTGATCACAACGTCTGGAACGGTCCTCTATTACGACCAGTGGGAAGATGGTTATGAGGTTAATCTCCAGTCTCCCGTGCAATCTTCAACGAAGATTTGGGGGAATGGCAACGATGCGGACGGGGTGCCGCCCGGATATGCCCATGATCCCACCAATTTCACGGCGGGAACGGTGCTTACGCTAACGAACAACCTGACCATACCTCGAAATCCCTCCCTGCCTTTGTTTGATGGCGGCGACCGATTGGCGGCCACCAAGGCCATCGTTGTGTCACGTGCCGCCTGGGCCAATCCCCCCGGCACTGTGCTGGCCTGCGCCGTTGAAGTTCCCGCCACCATTGACTATGGAACCCGGTTTGTCGTCCCGATAGGCGAAGACGTCAGCGCCAACAGCATGTTTCAGTATGCGGGGTTGTTCGTGATGGCCGGATCCGACGGGACGAGCGTGATCATTGATCCCGATGGCCCCTCGGGATTGGCCCCTGTCACGAATGTCCTTAACCGGGGTGAGTCGTACCAGTATAACGGGGGCATTAAGAAGGGGGCCACTGTTGTGGCCTCAAAGGGGGTCCAGGTCCATCTGGCGACCGGTCAAATTGGAGCGAACTACGAATCCCGGTGGTTCCGGTTATATCCAACGGAACAATGGAGCAGCAGTTACATCACGCCCGTGGGCACGGCGGCCAACGGGAACTCCACCTATGTTTTTTTGTTTAACACGAACAGCACTCCCCTGGTCATCAATTATGAGTCGCAGGCGGGTTCCGGAAGTTTGATCGTGCCGGCCAGCATGGGCTCCACCAATTTCCTGATGCCGCAGAATTCAGGGGCGCGCTTCAGCAGTCCCAGCGGGTCGGTGTTTTACGCTCTTTCCACAGTGGGCGCCGGTGCCTCGGCGAATAATGTCTGGGACTGGGGATTTACGTTGGTTCCCTTCGACGGGTTGACGAGCCAGGCGGTGGTGGGATGGGGGCCCGGGAGCAATGATGGGACGCAGAACGGGAGTCCGGTATGGGTTACCCCCTACAAGGCATGTCGTGTCTATGTGGATTTCTATGGCCGGGGCGGGACGAACTACGACACCTATTATGACTTGGCGGCGCTCCAGTCCCAGCGGATCTATAACAATGCCACCAAGACCCAGACCGGCATGAGACTGTTCACCACGGATGGCACGGTCATTACCGCCGCATGGGGCGAAGATCCCTCCGTTGCCGGCGCCGGGAATCCCTACATTGATGCGGGAACCACGGTGATTCCATTTCCGGTTCCCTCCATGACCAAGGTTTCCAATGTTTATTCCGACGCTCCGCCGATCGGGGTGTACAGCACGAATGATGTCCTTGAATACACCGTCACAGTCAACAACAGGGGGTTGCTACCGTTGGGGAATATGGTGGTGATAGACGAAATGCCGACCAACACACTCCTGTACGTGACGAATTCCACCACGATGATCAACGATGGCGTCACGAGCGCGGTTCCGGATCATCTGGATGCGACGCCGTTTCCGCTGGGTCCTACCAACGGCTATACGATAGCGATCATTCTCAAGGGAGGGACCACCCAGTTCAAGTACCGGGGTAAGGTGATCGGCACGGGCTCCCTTAAGAATACCTTGAATATGGGCGAGATCAACCTGACCAATACGGTTGTGGTGCCGGCGGGGGGGGCGTCGAACGTCGCGCAGGTCATTTTCACCGACACCAATGGTGTGGATTCCACCATCTATGCCGCCGGGGCAAATATCTATGTGACCCTCACGAATCTGGCCTTAAATACGGATACGTCCTCAACACAGACTATCCAGGCGGTGGTTTCGGATCCCGCCACCGGTGACAGCGAGCTCATTACCCTGCGGGAGACGGGAACCAACACGGGTATATTCCGGATTGTCGGGTTCCTCCCGTCCTCCACCACCAATGGGGCCGCCACGGGGGATGGAATTCTATATGTCAACCAAGGCGATACGATCCGGGTGGACGACTTGAACGGGTACAGCCTGACCGATACAGCTCTCATCTCGGTTCTTTCTCGAACCAAAGTTCTTTACTTGAGCGCGACCAATGCTCTCAACCGGATTGATCCGGCGGCGAACGGTCTCACCAATACTATCCAGTCGGCATGGTTGGGGGCGGGTGGTGGCGGTATAGTGGTAGATAATACCGCATCCCTAACCACTGCAGTTACAGTCGTCACCAATTCTTTCACCACCGGTAGTGCGCAGAACCGGTTAATGCTTGTTGGCGTGAGTATTGAAAACAATGGCAACACGACTGTTGGCGGTGTGTCTAATATCACATACGGAGGAGTGGGATTTTCAAAAGTGTGTGCGAACGAGATCGGGGTTACTTCAGGAGCTAATGCCCGGACTGAAATCTGGCGTTTGCTTAATCCCGCATCAGGAACCGCGAATGTCATTATCACGCAGACGAATAGCGGCACTGTAAGGCCTCTTGTTGTCGGAATCATGACGTTCTCGGGGGTGGATCAGACAACTCCCTTGGGATCCGTGTACTCAAATCTAGACACCACAGGAACCTCATCGGCGGCAACAGTGACGGTAAGTTCTGCGGTTGGAGACATGGTGTTCGATACGATTTCAGTGGGCAGTCAGTCGTCGGCGTCGCCTGCATCCCTGACGTGCGGCGGGACACAGTCGAATCGGTGGAACAAGCCGTGCTTTAATGGGGTGCAAGCCTATATCACGGGTGGCGGAAGTACACGAAGTGGTGCGGCCAGTGTAACAAATACCTGGAGTTGGAGCGGGGGCTACAACTGGGAGATTTCCGCGGTGTCCATCAAGCCCGCCGTCGGCGGTGGGGTAACCGCGACGAATTTTGTCCAATCGCCGGTGTTCAGCATGCCTTTCTCGATGCCTTCCGGGAGTTCTATTTTCATCACCAACTCGATCACGGTGACGAACGGATCGGCGATGCCATCCAGTCCCACGAATATCTGGGCGATTCTCAGCGCCGGAGGGACGAATTTCATGACCCTGACGAACACGTCGTTCAATAGCAGTTCCAGCAATTTGGTCTGGAGCGGAACGCTGACCAATACGGTGTTGGTGTCCTCTAACCAGGCCATCTCGATGACGATTACAACCGCCCTGGCCAATGCAATTTTCAGAATCAATTATGGCAGTACGAACGCCCCGTCGGCGGTCTATCTGCCAACCACCAATATTATCTCCATTGCCAGTATGGGTGTCTACGACGCTGCCTATCCGGGTGGTTCTGTGGTGGGATCGGGGCTTAACGGAGATATCTTGTATATCCGTGTTACCGCCGCGGATCCTTTCGGGGCTTATGATGTCACCAAACTCGGCCTCATTGTGACGGATCCCAGCAACACCGCTTTTTCAGTGACCCTGACGAATGCCCAGATGGTGGCGTCGAACAGCTATTCGAAAACTTACGAATATCTGTGGCAGACAACGGTGGTTCCCGGGATCTATTCCATCGCCGCCACCGCGTATGAGGGCACGGAAGGGATTGTCGCCCAGAAGACGATGACGATTCCCCTGGCGATCAAGGACCAGGGCGGCACGCCGGCCACCGTCATCTTCTATACGGGCAGCAACGGCCTGCATACCACCACCTATGCCACTAATGAGACGGTGTATGTGCGCCTGACGGATCTGGATCAAAACACCAATTCCCTCGCCGTGGATACCGTCAGTGTGCGGGTGACCAGTACCAGTAGTAACGATTGGGTCTGGGTGACCCTCTATGAAACGGGGACCAATACAGGTGTCTTTACCAGCTCGGTTCCGGTCAGCGTGTCCTCCGGCGCGACGAATGACTCGTTGCTATACGCCCCCGGGGGATCGGTGCTCAACGTGTATTTCACCGATCCCGGGGACCCGACAGACACCGCAACGGATATGGCCACTGTGCCTCTTACGCCTGGAACGCCCGGTATCTTTGTGCAAAAGGTCCTGGTGGATCCCTCCAGCGGTCACGCCACGATGGGCAGTCCGGTTCAATTCGACATTTCGGTGATCAACAGCGGAAGCACCACCTTGAACACCTTTTCGGTCACGGATACGTTCCCGACAAATATCTTCAGTTACACGACGGCGGTCCCGTTGCCCACCAACGCGGTGTTCTCTGGTCCCATCACCTGGACCAATGGCTCGCTTCTGCCCGGACAGCAGGCCTCGATCAGTGTATATTTCACCGCCATAGGATCCTCGGCGCTGGCGACCAACATGGCTGTGGCAAACTCGGGTGTGAGTGCCACCAACCGGGCGACGATCAACATTACCCATCCCTCGGTGCTGGTCTCCAAACTGCTGGTCAGTCCGACCAACGGCCCGGCGGGGGTCGGCGACACTGTGGTCTATCGGATTGTGGTCACCAATAACGGTGACACGGCCATTCCCTCCCTGCCGCTCGAAGACAACTACAGCTCCGCGTTCTACCAGTTTGTTTCGGCGGCAACACCCCCCGATGGGTTCGGCGGCGGCAGTCTGTTGTGGTATGACCTCACGGGCTCCAACAGTCTCGCCGTGGGCGGAGTGCTCAGCAATGATGTCACGTTCCTTGTGAAAGGCGGTGGTAATCCGGCCCAGAATCAAGCCAGCGTGAATTATGCGACCGATGTCAATGGTGATGCGGTTCCCCCCTCAAGTTACACGACGGGACTCGTCACGAGAGCGTCTTCGGTCAGCGGCTTCGTCTACCTGGACCCAAACCACACGGGTGTCTATAGCAACAACGACACGGGACTTGAAGGGGTGACGGTGACCCTCTATACCGATCCGAATGGCGACGGTAATCCCTCCGATGGAGCCGTGGCGGGGTTGTTGACCTCCGATGCGAACGGCTTCTATGAATTCCTGAACCTGCCCACAGGGAGGTATGTGGCTGTGGAAAGCGACCTGTTGGGAATGGCCAGCAGCGGCGATACCGCGTCCCCCAATGATAACCGGATACCTGTTGGCGCCACAAACTTGGTGGCCTTCACTAACAACAACTTCTTTGATTATATTCCGGCCTCCACCAACTATGCCACGATCAGCGGCTCGGTGTATAATGATCCCAATGGAGTGGCTGCCACGAATCTGCCGTTGGCAAATGTCGCCTTGGACTTGATTCAGGATGTCAATAACAACGGTGTGGCCGATGCGGGCGAGCCGCTTATCCAAAGCACAACATCTGGTGCTGGTGGATCCTATCTGTTCCAGAACGTGGTTGCCGGATACTATGTGGTCCGCGAGACGGACCCCGTGGGGTATGCCAGTGTGAGTGACCGGGATCCGACCAACGACAACCAGGTGGCGATGACGGTGACGGCGGGAGGGTCAAGCGCCCTCAATAATTTCTTTGACGTCCAACCCTCGTGCCTCTTGACCAAGCGGTTGGTATCGCCCGCCGGCGGTGTTGTTGTTGCGGGGCAACCGGTCCGGTTTGTGATTGGTGTCACGAATACCTCGCCCGTGCCCTTGACGACGCTGCTGCTGGCCGATTCGTTCCCGACGAATTGGCTTGGTTTCCAACAGGGACAACCGGTTCCGAATGTCATTGCTTCCGGCGGAGGTCTGACGTGGTCTAATGTCGGTCCCGTCTCGGCCTGGGGCTCTGTTTCGGTGACGTCGGATTTTGTGGCCGTGAAAAGTGCAACCGGCATCGCAACCAACGCGGTGACGCTGTCGGCTTCGGCCACGAACAGTGTCGCTCTTGCCGGTCAAAACACGAATGCGACCGTCTCGGTGTTGAATGCTTCGGCATCCATTTCCAAGACGATTGTCAGCCCTACAAATCGTCCCGCTATCTTCGGTGAGACTGTTGTTTTTGCGATTGCGGTGACGAATACGGGTTCCGAGATTCTTGGAACTGTTCCCGTGATGGATCTGTTCGATTCCAACATTGTGAGTTTCGCAAGCGCCTCTCCGGTGTTGAATACGACGAATGCAACCAGTCTGGTCTGGACAAACATCGGCCCCTTGAACGCCGGCGCCAGCGCTGTCGTTACCGCCCGCTTCACCGTGGTCCATTCCGGTTTATGGACAAATCAAGCCCTGTCGTCGCCGAGCACAACCAACGGCCTTCCGGTGCCCTCGATTACGAATGGTGTTGCGGAGACGACCGTTAGTCCCGGCTTTGCGGTGGTGAAGACGGCGAGTCCGAACGTTCTGCTGGCGGGCGGCACGGTGACCTACACGTATGCGGTGACGAACACGGGTGACACGGTGCTGACGAACGTGGTGGTGACCGACGACAAGCTGGGTTCAATCGGCTTGGTTCGGTTGCTGGCCTCGCATACGGCGACGAACCTGACGGCCTCGACGAATGTATCGGCGGATGTGACGAACGTGGCGACGGTGATCGGCCGGCCGGCTGACACCAACGGGGTGCCGATTCCCGGCCTGCAACCCGTGACGAACACGGCGAGCACATCCGTGGATGTGGTGGCGCCCGGCTTCACGGTGATGAAGACACTAGTCTCGCCGACTAACCGGCCAGCGATCCCGGGTGAGACTCTCTCCTTCACGATCACGGTGGCGAATACCGGCGATGTGACGCTGGTGACGGTGCCGGTGACGGACACCTTCAATACGAACACTCTGGCCTTTGCCTCCGCGGGTCCGTCGCCGAACCAGACCAACGCCAACAGTCTGGTCTGGACCAATGCAGGCCCGCTTGCGGCGGGCGCCTCAACGAACCTGGCGGTGACGTTCACGGCGGTGGGGTACACGACGCCGGGCTTCGGGACGAACGTGGTGATGGTGGTTCCTGAAACGCCGACGAATTATCCGGCGGTGCCCCCGGCGACGAACAGCGTGAGCTATCCAATCAACGCCCCGGTGACAATCGGCGGATCGGTCTGGCGGGATCTTGACCGCAATGGCGTTAAAGATGCGGGGGATACCAATGCGATCGCCGGGGTTCAGGTGATCCTCTATTCAACAAACGGTGTGCCGCTGGCGACGAATACGACCGATGCGGCGGGGAGTTATTCCTTTACCAACCTTCCTCCCGGCGTGTACAGGGTGGTGGAGACCGATCCGGTTGGCTACATCAGCACGACGCTGAATGTCCTGACGATTTCCCTGGCCGACGGTCAGACGTCAACCAACAATAACTTCCTGGACGCAGCGGACGGTGTGATCGGCAACCGGGTCTGGTTGGACGAGAATAGCGACGGGGTGCAGGACGCGGGTGAAGCGGGGATTGCCAACGTGCGGATGATCCTCTTGACAACCAACGGGGTGGCCTTGGCGACGAACGTGACCGGTGTGAACGGAGGCTACCTTTTCACCGGCCTGCTGCCGGGCGCCTATGTGGTGCGGGTGGATACAAGCAGTCTGGCGCCGGGGTTGGCTGCGAACCAGACGTCCGATCCGGACACAGCGACAAACCATGAAACGACCGTGATCCTGGCCGGGGGGCCGGCGGCACTGGCCGCCGACTTCGGATACAACCTCGCGGCCGCCGGCAACGTGACCGGCAATACCGGAACGGGTGCGATCGGCAACCGGGTGTGGATCGACGCGAACGGGAACGGGATTCAGGATCCCGGCGAGCCCGGTCTGGCCGGGATTACCATGGCGTTGATCAATCTGGGCGCGGATGGAATTCCCGGCACCGGTGACGATACGACTAACACAACATCGACCGCAGGCGACGGCAGTTACAGTTTCAACGGCCTGGCGGCGGGCGCCTATCGGGTGACAGTCAACGGCGGAATCACGCCGGCGGGGTACACTCCGACCGGCGATGCGGATGGCGTGTTCGACAACCAGACCACCACACCGCTCTTGCTCTCGCCCGGAGATGTCTATGTCAATGCCGACTTTGGATACCGGCCGACGGCCAGCAGCACCCTTGGTGGCGTGGTTTATTTCGATAGTAAAGCGAATGGGACGAACAATGTGGGCGACACCGGAGTGGGCGGAGTGACCGTGTCATTGCTCGACAGCAACGGCGTGGTGGTAGCCACGACTCTGACCGCGACGAACGGGCAGTACCGGTTTACCGGTGTACCGGCCGGGACTTACACTGTGTGGGTAAGCGATACCGCCGACATTTTGGCGTTGCTGCGGATCTCGGGCGATCCCGACGGGCCGGGCAGTCTGGACGGGCGGAGCACGTTGACCGTGGATGGGACCAGCAGTTACCTGAATCGTGACTTCGGATACACCGCGCCGGGGCAGATCACCACGACGGCATTGATCGGTGACACGATCTATCTCGACCGCAATGCCAACGGTGCCGCGGATGCCGGTGAGGGAATCCAAGGTGTAACCGTGCGACTGATGGACACGAATGGACTGGTGCTGACCACGACGGTGACCGACGGGACCGGCCATTATTATTTTGGCGGGCTGGCGGCGGGGTCCTATGTGGTGGGGGTGGCGACCAATACCTTGCCCGGAACTGCCGGCCAATTGACCAACAGCGCCGATCCGGACGGCGGAGTGGCGAATCAGTCGTCCGTGACGCTGGCGGCTGGTGAAGTCAATCTCACGCAAGTTTTCGGGTATCGGGATTTGACCGCGCCGAACACCATCACCGGAACACTCTGGCGCGATGCCAACGCCAATGGGGTTCTGGATGCCGGTGAGACGAACCGGTATGCGGGGGTGACCGTGGCCCTGCTGGACACCAACGGGAATGTCGTGGCGACCACCGTGACGGCAGCGAATGGCGACTATACCTTCAGCGGGATTCCGGACGGGACATTCAGGGTGGACGTCACCGATATTGCACAGATTCTGAACGGGGCATGGCATTCGATGGGGACGCCGGGAACGGACAACAACAGCCAGAGCGATCCCTGCACGGTGACGGTGACGGGTGGGCAGACGGCGGATGTGGACTTCGGCTACTATCAGGACGGGGCCTCGCTGGGGAACAGGGTCTGGTATGACGTCAACAAGAACGGCATTCAGGATCCCGCGGAAATCACGGGCGTGGGGTTGAGCAATGCGTTGAACAATGTGCGGGTGACGCTGCGGGTGGTGTATCCGAACGGGACCACGAATGTCGTGACCACGCTGACGGACACGAATGGGTATTACGGGTTCAAGAATCTGCTGCTGGATGAGAACTTCGATGGCGTCACGGGAAGCGAGCCGACGTATATTCTGAGCGTGACCATGCCGGCAACCAAGATTTACCCGACGATCCTTGGGGCGACTAATGCGTGGCTGGATTCCAACAATGCCACCGGGACTGTTGCCCAGGCGGTGAAAGGGATTGTGGATGTCGGCTTGCAGGCGAACCCGGAAAACGAGCCGGCTCCCGCGAGCTATGATTTCGGGTTGCAGTGGAATACGACCTTGTCGCGGTTGACCGGATTCCGGGCGTTCAGCCGGGAGGGCCAGGTGGTGGTAAGCTGGGAAACGGCGGAAGAGCTGGACACGGCGGGCTATTATCTGGAGCGGCTGGTTAATGACCGCTATTGGCGGGTGAACGACGGGTTGATTCAGTCCTACGAGATGGGAGGCGGGGTGTATGAACAGGTGGATCCAGCCGCCAGGGTGGGAGGGACGTACGTCTACCGGTTGATCGAGTTGGAGACGGGTGGGAACCAACTGTATCTGGGGCCGTATCGGGTGACGGTGGACGGGGCCGCGTTGTCGTTCGACGAATGGAGTCGGGCGATGTTCGGCACGCAGGCTCTCTTCAATCCCCAGGTGTCCGGCGAGGATGCCGATCCGGATGGTGACGGAATGAACAACCTGGCGGAGTTCAAGGCTGGAACGCAGCCGATGGACAAACAGTCCGTGTTGCGGATGCGTTCCTCCACACAGGGAGCCGGGAACGGGTTCATGGTGCGGTGGTCGTCGGAAAGCAACCGGTTTTATTCGATTGAACGTGCGACGAATCTTCTGAACGGCTTCTCGCCACTGACGAATGGGATCCTGTCAACTCCGCCGGAAAACGAGCAGCTTGATACGCTTCAAAAGGCGCCCGGCGCCGTGTTCTATAGGATCCGGATTGAGTAAGGCGGTGAACGGGTGAGGCGTGACGTCAAGACGTCAGAGCGGGAGTGTCTTCAGTGGGCAGGCTCCCGATGGGCTGTCCTGGCAATTCTCTTCGCCGGATTGGCTGGCATTACCGCGCAGGCGGGATCCGCCGCCGTTCTCACCACGGATTGCGTCGTCAAGGACGGACGGGTTGTTGTCCTGTGGCAGGCTCCGTGCGACATGGCTCTCGCCGGTTATTATGTTGACCGCCGTGACGAAAAGACGGGCCGGTTCGATCGCATCACTCCGCAACTTGTCGAAAGCTCGCCTCAACTGGATGCCGAAACATGGTATGAATCCGTTGATCCCATGGCCTTGCCCGGCCAGACCAATACCTACCGGTTGGTCGAAGTCAGGACCGATGGGCGGGAGTGCCCTGGCGTTCCCTTTGCCGTGTGTTCCCATCATGACATGGCCAGTCAGGCGTCAGGGATGGCGGCGCCGGTGTCATCGTCTTTGCCTGCTGCGCTTGCCTCGGCGGCGGTTCCCGGTGCGCGCGTCAAGATTCTCACGGCACAAGCGGGTGTGTATGGCGTGTCCGCGGAATCCCTGGCGGCCAATCTCGAGGGAATCGCCGCGACGGATGTTGTCCAACGTATTGCGACCGGCCAGTTCCGGCTCACATGCGGGACGAATGAAATTGCCTGGACCCCGGATGCCGGGAACACGGGCCTTCTTTTCTATGCCACGGCGGCGGACAGCATTTACACGACAAATAATGTGTACTGGATTGATCCCCTGCCGGGAACGGTGATGAGCGTGCGGCAGGCTACCGCGCCGGGTCCTGCGGTCGAAGGATTGACGTTCAGGGACATCAGCCACTTTGAAGACGATCATTATGCCGACTACACGATTTACTCGGATCCCGAGGCGGATATCTGGTACTGGGCGAAATTAACGGTGACAAGCAATACGGCGGCATCGGCGAACTGGCCTGTAAATCTCCCGTGGGCACAGGCCGGTGAGGGTTGGTTGAAGGTCGAATTGAAGGGAAGCAGCACCGATCCCGCCCTTCCGCATCATGCCCGCATATCCTTGAACGGGCAACTTCTGGGCTCGACAGACTGGGTCGGGTACAACGTCAGCAGCGAATCCTTTGCCGCCACAAATTGGATGGCCGGGACCAATATTGTAACGATCGAAGAGTATTGGCAGCCCGGCGATGCGAGTGTTTCCGTATGCCAGATTGTTTCCCTTGATGCATCCTATGGAACATTATTCAGGGCGTTTAACGATGTGCTCGAGTGTCCCGCTGATTCCAATGCGGTGTTGACCGCGGACGGGTTCAGCCGCGCCGGAATCAGGGTGTTTGATATCTCCGACCCGTTGCGACCCGTGGCGCTGGAGGGAGAAGGGGTCGTGATCGAGCCGGCGACGAACAGCCAGTGGCGGGTAACGTTTGCGCCGGATAGTCCGGCCGGACGTTATTGGATCACAGCGGGTGATCCCCTGGCTCCGGTCGCCGTGGCGGGCCGCCCGGCCGCGCGCTGGAGTACTCCGTCGCACCGGGCCGATTATGTGGTGGTGTTCCATCATTCGCTCAAGGACGGGGCGCAGGCGCTGGTTGACTATCGTCAATCCAAGGGGCTTGAAAGCCTGGGGATTGATATCGAGGACATTTATGACGAGTTTTCGTCGGGGACTGTCACGCCCCACGCCATCCGCTCGTTCCTGCAGTATGCCCAGGCGCACTGGGACCGTGCTCCCGCGATGGCGGTTCTGGCCGGGGTGGGCAATTTCAACTACCGGAATATCGGGAATAACACCAATGCCCCCTGTTTGATCCCGCCCATCATGGTGAGGGATAACGGGCCGGTGGGACTGGTGGGGGTCGATATGCCCCTGGGCGATACGGATGGGGACCGTGTTCCCGACATTGTGATCGGGCGCCTGCCGATTCTCTCGAGCAATCAAATGTGGGAGGCGGTGCGCAAGATCATGGCCGTTGAAGCGGCGGCGACCAATTGCACCCCGGTCAGTCTTGTGACGGACGCAAACGATCCCGGACTTGGCGTATGGGGGGATTTCTCGCAGAGCAGTGACCTCCTGGCGTCCTTCATCAGCGCTCCCTATGTGCGTGATTGCAATTACGGTTCGGCGACGTCCAGCATGACGTTTGTGCGGGAACGGTTTGTGGAGCAACTCAACCAGCCGAGAACGCTGGTGACGTACATGGGGCATGCGAACGATATGTGGCTGGGATTAAGCGCAACCGACGGATATGTATTGAAAACGGATGACCTTCCCCGTCTCACGAATAGCGCGCCGTCCCTTCTGTTGGGGATGACCTGTCTGTTCGGCCGTTCCTCCTACCCGCGGAGCGGTGGTGGTCTCGCCGAACAGTTGGTGCGCAAGGCGACGGGCGGGGTCGCCGCGGTGTGGTCCTGCGCGGCCACGTCCTACAGCGATGACAATACCCGGATCGGCACCTGGCTGGTGAAGAGCTGTTTCAGGAGGAACGGGCTCCGGTTGGGGACGGCCATAAAAGAGGCCATTGTGGCCTATTCCCGTGATCCCGCCTATTGGCCTTGGGTCGTGGAGACCTATTCCCTGGTGGGCGATCCGGCGCTGGACCTCGGATTCCTGAGCGGGGAACCCAAGACCTACGAAGAGTGGCGGCGGGCTGCTTTCACGGAGGAACAACAGGCGGATCCGGAGATCAGTGACCCGCTTGCCGATCCCGACCATGACGGGTTTTCGAACCAGGACGAGTACAGGGCGGGAACCCTGCCGCAGGATGCCGGGTCGCGCTTGTGGATCAGCGCCGCAGCCCTGGCCGGTCCGGAACACCGGTGGATTCAATGGCCCGGTGAGTCGAACCGGTTATACGCGGTCGAATGGTCAACCAACGGGCTGGTGTCATTCCAGGAGAAGGCCGCCTATCTCTGGGCGACGCCACCCTTTAATGTCTACACGGATGCGGTGAGTTCGGGATGCTCCCCGGTTTTCTATCGTGTGAAACTGATGGATGTGCCATAATTCCGACGGGATGCGGGAGGCGGATGGATATGGATTTCTGGGCACGGATCGTGACAATCAAGGAGAACGTTGTGGCCCGCCGGATCGCCGGCGAGGAGTTGTTGATTCCCATCCAGGGGCGGTTGGCGGATATGCAGCGGATTTTCGCACTGGATCCTGTCGCCGCCCATATCTGGAAGAAACTCGATGGTGTGGCGGATTTGGAGACGATCCTGAAATCGGTGACGGTGACGTTCGAAGTTTCCGAGGACCGCGCCCGGAGCGATGTCCGGGCATTCATCCTCCAATTGGAGGCGGCGGGACTTGTTTCAGACTTGCCCCGGCCGGGGTGAGAGGTGTGTGGCGGCAATGACTGATGATCCCTCAGAGTCCTGTGTCGATGGTGGTGAGTTTTTCCGGACATTGAGGGGGCATGCCGCTCTGGCGGGGGTTCCCGTCGCTGTTGCGATCGCCCCGACTTACCGGTGTAACTTCCGCTGTGTGCATTGCTATGCGCACTCATCCGGGACCCTTCCGCCCGAGTTGTCCTGCGAGGCCTGGCTGGGGATTGTCGACCAGCTTGCCGAGGCGGGCTGCCTATTCCTGTTGATCACGGGCGGGGAGCCGTTATTGAGACCGGACTTCCACGATATCTACCGGCACGCGAAAAAGCGGGGGATGCTGGTGACCGTCTTTACGAACGGAAGTCTGGTGGAGGACTCCCATATCCGGCTTTTCAAGGATTATCCGCCGCGGTTGGTGGATGTTTCCCTTTACGGGATGTCGCCCGAAATTCATCAGGCCGTGACCGGTGTGGCGGGGCTTTCGGGGACGCCATTGGAGTCGGTTCGCGCCCTGCTCCGGGAGGGGATTCGCGTGGCGTTGAAGACCGTGCCGATGAAGGCCAATCACGGGGAATTCGGGGCGATGCGGAGCCTGGCCGCGTCGCTTGGCGTGAGCTTCCGTTACGACTCGTGTATCATGCCTCGGTTGGATGGAGGACGGACGCCCGTTGAGCAGCGACTCCCGGCGAAGGAGGCCGTGGCTCTGGAGTTTTCCGATCCCGGACGTGTTGAACGCTGGAAGGCCGTTTATGCCCGGAAGCCTGGCGCCCGGGGAAACGGGCCGCTATACCGCTGTTCAGCCGGACGGACGCTGGCGTTTATTGGTCCCGATGGGAGCGTGCATCCCTGTATCGCGGCCACGCACCGGAAGTACCCCTCGGCCACGGCGTCGTTTTCAGATGCGTGGACCCGGATGGTGGGGGATATCCGGCAACTTCAAGCCGCGAAAAATTCTGAGTGTGTTCACTGCGGAAAAAATGTATATTGCGGGTATTGCCCTGCGTTTTGCCATTTGGATGGCGGCGATGAATCCGGGGTGAGCCCATATTTGTGCGACATAGGCGGTGCACGGTTGAGTTATCTGAAGGGATTGAGCGATGGACGGGACGACTGATAGGGGGAATAGCATCGGGACGCCGGCGAGACTGCCTTATGTCACGCCGGCATTACGCTCCATCGAATTAATCACCGAGGAAGTGCTTGCCGATAATTGCAAGGTTTCAGGGTTGCTCGCCTGTGACGATGTCGGGGGCCCCACGTTGAGTTTCGGATCCTGACGTGGACTTTTTGAGACTCAATATTGCCGGAACCAAGTTGCTCCTGTCATCGCCCCTCCCGTTTTCCCCCGTTCCGTTTCCTTCCGAATACCGGACCTTTTGCGAGACCGGAGGGGAGTCCCCTGCTGACGAGATCCATGTGCAGTTGAAGCCCGGTATTCCAGATGTGACACAATGGGGTGTGCTGTCGAATTCAGCCAGGCCTTGGCGGTTGTTTCGGGACGGCGACGTGCGACGGTTGGTATGGGATGGAAGCGACCCCGGGGATCCCCTCTGGTTGCTTGAATTCGTGCCGGGAATGCCATCCGTCACGGTCTATTGCGGCTCCCGATTGATCGAGGGGACTGGCGCTTCAAAGGCCCTGCAAAACCCGATGCACTATCCGCTCGACCAGTTGCTGATGCTGTATCAACTTGCTGAAAAAGGAAAGGGGATCGTGCACTCAGCCGGTTTGGTTCTGGAGGGGATGTGCATTGTGGCGGCAGGCCGGTCCGGCGCCGGGAAAAGCACCCTCGCGCGGTGTTGGGCGGCACTGCACGGGAACGAATCCCTGCTCAGCGATGACCGCATGATCGTGGGGCGATCTCCGGTGGCCGTTGACGCTTATGGCACGCCCTGGCCCGGCGAACTCGGGGCCGCCCGGAATGAGCACAGGCCGCTCGGGGCCATGGTTTTCCTGGAAAAGTCAAAATCGAACCGCCTGACTCCGATCCCTCCAAAGGAGGCGATGGAACGGTTGCTTCCGGTGGTCTCGATCCCCTGGTTTGATCCTGAAATCATGGCCATTGCCCTTACCAATATTGAGTGTTGGGTGGAAGGCGTTCCGGCCTATCGATTCGAGTTCACCCCCGATGAGGGCGCGGTGAGGATGCTCGAGACGCTGTGCCGGATCAGCGGCGGGCCAGTTGGCGGCGCCAGGCCCCAAGCCTGATTCGACTGCGCGCGACAAGCCAGCGCAACCATGCCTGAGTCCAGCCCACCCACCGCTTATGGGGACAATCCAGATGTTGTCCATCGCAATGCGTAACCTTGCCCATCACCCCCGTTGCGGAAATCCATTCCAGGGGATCCGCAAAGGCGTCTCCGCGGAAGCCGAGCAGGAATCCACCGGTAACGCGGCGTCGGGCGAGCAGGCGATGGCAAACGAGCCGTCCGCCGGGTGTGGAATAAAACGCGATATCACCCGCTCGGAGGGTTTCCGCCGGGACGGGCTCAAGCGTCACCACTGCTCCGTCGGGAATGAGCGGGGCCATGCTCCGGCCTTGAACCCGTACCCGGACCGTGCGCCCTTCCCTCAGGAGGTCGGCAACACCCTCTGACGACGCCACAGTTCTGATGGATTCCGGGATGGTCATACAGGGAAAGCATTAGCACGGGCGCCCCGATGGAAACAAGAATGAAGGTCAATGGGCTAGGAGTTTTTGCCTTGCCGCCTCTAACAGGAAAGTCCATATCGTACTCATCAGGGGGGAGGCGCTATTATTATGGAAGAAAAAAAACCTCGCCGTATCCACC
>Ga0118677_10006107_pt1 | contig 20615 bp, 20 predicted proteins | sample AliMusrvi5mmetaG_FD_86154 | JGI IMG/M metagenome (GOLD analysis project Ga0118677, IMG submission 86154)
GGATGATCGGGACCTGCAGCGCGGGCAGAAGCAACAGATTCTTCAATAAGGTGAGTTAGATCAACAGGTTCTAACGACAGGGGCCTCGCCTCATCCATCCGGGCAAGCAAGAGTAGATCTTCAACCAGTGAGCCCATGCGAATCGATTCCTTCTCAATTCTGCCGACGAGCTCCTTAGTCTTCTCCTCACCCGATACCGCGCCTTGGCGATGCAACTCTGCAAAACCACGGATAGCGGTTAGTGGGGTTCGGAGTTCATGAGAGGCATCGGCGACAAAGCGACGAAGCTTGGATTCCGAGGCATTCTTCTGTTCAAAGGATTCTTCAATGCGTCCCAACATGGTGTTGAGTGATTGGGTGAGACGACCTACCTCAGTGGAAGGTTTCAGCTCTGGAAGACGAGCGGACAAGTCTCCATCTGCGATGGCTGCGGCAATCACCTCCACTTCAAGCAATGGCTGAAGGCTTAACCCGATCAACCATCGTGAGACCAGACCGATAACAATCAAGACCGCAATGCTAATTAAAAGGAATAACCAACTCAGTTCATGCAACGTCTTATCAACGCTAGAGAGTGAGACCGAGACAATCACAGATCCTAAATTCGATGGTAAGACAAATGCTTCGGCTCGGGTCTCAGAGTCTGGATTTGAAGTGTGGACCGTGAAGGGTTTGCTATTTGTTGCAGCGACTTGTGCCAAAGTCATACCGCTAAAAGTTGGCTGCGCTCCTCCGGCCGAGATATCTCCGCCGAGTTGGCCAAGCAGAACACCACTTGGATCTAAGAGAGTTACAGAGGTTGCAGTTGGCACTCCGCGCAATGGACTAACTGCTCGAAATGGTTGCGCTTGAGTCTGGGTATTAGTTGTGTCATCACTATTTGGATCAATACCAGCTCGCACTAAGCGACCAACGGTTCCTCCCGCGATACTCGATAGTTGAGAATCGACTTGGCGAATAAGAAAACCCCGTAACTCGGCATTGGCTGCGAAATCAGATGCACCGATTCCAATTGCCGCCACGACCACAGTGGCCAGCAATAAGCGATTGCGCAGGCTCCATTGCGAGAAGACGGGGTATTTCTTCATAGTGGAAGAATTATCTTAGTTTCCGGCAGGAATTCGCATTCGATAGCCGACGCCACGCACAGTGTGAATGAGAGCTGGTTCGTAGATATCAATCTTCTTGCGCAGATATGAAACGTAGGTTTCAACAATTCCAGCGTCACCGCGGAAGTCGTATTGCCAGACGTGATCTAGTATCTGCGACTTACTAACAACGCGATCGGCGTTGATCATCAAATAGCGTAGCAATAAAAATTCTGTAGGGGAGAGATCGATTAAGTTGCCAGCACGACGAACCTCATGAGTTGCCTCATCGAGCTCAAGATCTGCAAAGCGGATCTTCTCTTCGTCGACGGTGGCTTCAACGGCGCCGATGCGGCGAAGAAGAGCACGTAGGCGTGCTACTAACTCTTCAAGTGAGAATGGCTTGGTGACGTAGTCATCTCCACCAATCGTGAGGCCGGCGATCTTGTCATCAACAGTGTCTTTGGCAGTCAGAAATAGGACTCCGACGCTATGACCTTCCGAGCGGAGTTGGCGACAGACTTCAAAGCCATCTTGGTCTGGCAGCATCACATCAAGGATCAAGGCGTGAGGTTTAAATTCTTCTGCAATCGTCAGGGCTTGTGAGCCGGTAGCTGCGGTGCGGACATCAAAACCCACGAAACGAAGGCTGGTCGCAATTAGTTCACTGATCGAACTCTCATCATCTACAACGAGAATTCTCTGCAAATTGGAATTGGATGAATCTGCCACGGTGACTCTTTCTTTAAGTGCGGTCATTTCTTAATCCTCCACGGAACTGTTTCTACACCCATAGATGGGCGCATAAGAGAGGATTCTCTAGTTGGCTGGGGATTTTCTGAGAAATAGCCGAAGTTTTCCACAGGGTTTATCCACGGTGTGGAGAATTACAGCGGTGTAATTAAGAGGTAATTAACGCCACTTCGTGGCGAGGCTGAAGCCTGCTGCGATAAAGCCAAAGCCGATAACCATATTCCAAGCCCCAATATGAGGGATTGGGTAGCCGGTATTGCTGACGTAGTAAATAACGATCCAGACCAGACCGATCAAGAAGCCTGCCAACATGAGTGGAGCTAGCCACTTTGGGCTCTCCTTGGGAAGCGGAGCCAGATGGGCTATCTCTTCCGGAATGTAGAGCGGGTCCTTCTTGCGGCTCTTGGACTTAGGCATGAGTAAAAGGTACACCACGATAAGAGCAATATAGAAAATCTCAGAATCTCTGTAATCAGTAGCCTTATCCCATGGCTCGCATACTTGTCGTTGATAACTATGACTCCTTCGTCTACAACCTGGTGCAATATCTTGGCCAACTTGGCGCCGAAGTTACCGTGGTCCGCAATGATGAGGTCGATTTTTCCACCGTGAGCAACTTTGATGGAGTTCTCATCTCTCCAGGGCCGGGCACGCCAGAGGCGGCTGGGGCGAGTATTGAGCTTGTTAGATATGCCGCTGCCAATCAGATCCCGCTACTGGGAGTATGTCTCGGCCATCAAGCTATTGGCGTTGCTTTTGGGGCGACAGTTTCGCGAGCACCTGAGTTGTTGCATGGAAAGACTTCAGTAGTTCATCACACAAATCTCGGATTGCTGGCAGATCTTCCATCGCCATTCATCGCGACCAGATATCACTCTCTCGCCATAGAACCAGAGACTCTTCCCTTTGAATTAGAAGTAACGGGTAAAACAGATTCTGGAGTTGTCATGGCGATCGAACATAGAACGCTTGCAATCTCTGGAGTTCAATTTCATCCAGAGTCAGTCCTTACCGAACATGGACATCAAATGCTCGGCAACTGGCTGGAGCGCTGCGGTGATGTCGGCGCGCGCGGACGTTCCGAAGGCCTATCGCCCGTAGTAATTCGTTCTTAATTTATCCTTTATGGATTAGTTGGCTGCGTATTTACTGTAATCGTGACGGTGCTTCCAATATTTTGAGTCGTTCCAGCATCAGGTGCTTGGGCTAAAACAATTTGATCGGCCTGAGTTGAATCAAAGGCGGTTGCGGTCCTAACTAAGAACCCAGCTTGGGTGAGCGTTGTGATCGCTTGAACTTGAGTTAAGCCAACCAGATTTGGAACCTGCAAACTTCCACTAGCTATCTGCAAAATGACTCCAGTACCAGCTTGCAAGATGCTGCCTGGGGATGGATTAACACTAATAACTGTTCCAGGTGGCTGATTTGAATCTTGCGAAACAGTTTGAGATATTGTTAAACCTGCGGCAGTGAGTGCATTGCGGGCATCTGCAAGTGATAACCCAACCAAATTAATGGGAACTGAGGTATTACCGGCTCCGGATGATTCGTTCAGCGTGATGCTGCTACCAGGAATAACTTTGGAGTCGGCAAGAGGTAATTGACTAGAAATTCGGCCCTTAGGAATTGTTGAAGATGGCGCCTGTTGAATGGTTATGGTGGGAAAGTTTGTTAACAGTGCGCGAGCCTGCGCTTCAGTTAAACCAACCACATTTGGAACTTGAAGCGACGGTGTTGCAGGTGAATGAGTCTTCGTTAATAGAGTGGATCCCGCAATGAGAATAAGCGCCACAACCACTCCACCAACCAACAAAAATCTGCGGCGAGGTTGGGTTCTCCGGATCTTGGTGGTTACCTGCTCACCACGTGCAGCACGGCGTAGATCTTCGAGCATTGCACCTGCATCTTGGTAACGATCGCTCGGATCCTTATGAAGTGCCACTTTTATAATGGTTTCTAAGTTCGGATCGATATCTGGATTTATATCCGATGGAGCCGGCAGTGGGGCAGAGACATGTTGGAAGGCGATCGATACAGGTGTATCGCCAACAAATGGTGGTCGTCCAACGAGAAGTTCATACATTAAACAGCCAACGGAATAGATGTCGCTTCGTGCATCCGCATATTCGCCGGTTGCTTGTTCGGGAGAGAGATACTGTGCGGTTCCGACCACATTCCATGTGTTGGTCATCGTGGCACCAATGTCATCAAGTGCTCGTGCAATGCCGAAATCCATCACCTTAACTTTGCCCGACTCGGTGATCATGATATTTCCAGGCTTAATATCTCTGTGAATAATCCCTTGTGTGTGCGAATAATCCAATGCTTCCAAAATCTCAGTGACAATCTTGACCGCTTCATCTTGGGTCATTACAACACCTGATTGCAAGAGTTGACGCAAGGTATGACCCTTGACGAGCTCCATAACGATGTATGAATCTGCGCCATCTTCACCGGAGTCAAAGACGGCGACAATTCCCGCGTTGTTCAACCCGCCTGCAGCGAGTGCCTCTTTCTTGAAACGCGCCACAAATGCTGGATCGCGCGCCAAATCACTTCGCAGGATTTTGACGGCTACTTTGCGGTGGAGCCGCAAATCTTCAGCGATATAAACATCAGCCATGCCACCCGTGCCAATCATGGCTCCAAGTTCATATCGACTATTGAAAATTTTATTGTTCATACTTGTGCAGCTCCCAGAAGTTCTAATTGTGGTTCATTAGTACCTTCAACTATCTCAACCCAGAGAATCGTGACATTGTCGGGGGCGCCTTTTTCGTGGACCGCGTCAATCAATTGGTCGACAACCTTCTGTGGATCTGACTTCTTGATGATAGTGGCGATTTCGTGATCGGAGAGCACAGAACTCAATCCATCGCTACATAATAAGTATTGATCTCCCACCTTAGCCTCAAAGAGGTGCAAGATGGGATCAATCCCAGAGTCTCCGATAAGAGCCTGTGTGAGCAAAGATCTTTGTGGATGATTGATGACCTCATCGGGAGTTAATCGGCCTTGATCGAGAAGTTCTTGCATAACGGTGTGGTCATAACTTAGCTGCACTAACTTTTTTCCGCGCCATTGGTAGCAACGCGAATCTCCAATATGAAGTAGCTCTACATGTTCGCCGTTAAGGTGCAAAGCGGTCAGAGTGGTTCCCATACCTTGCAGACTGCGATCAGAGTTTGCAGCAGTTGCGATCTCGTGATCGATAGAGAACGAGATATTGAGCAGCAGATCTTCGCGGGATTCGGTATCGAGCGCGGGATCACTCAGTACACCGCTCAACTCTTTAACGGATGTAATGGCTATTTTTGAGGCTACCTCTCCACCCGCATGGCCACCCATCCCATCGGCCACTGCAACTAATTGCGATGAGACCAGCGCCGCATCTTCATTCCCATCGCGCACGAGTCCTAGCTCGCTTCGCGCAATTACCTTGAATGAGCGATTCATAGATTTAGCCTAACGGTGCTAACCTCTTATAAGTAAGCCCGAGTGGCGGAACGGCAGACGCGCACGGTTCAGGTCCGTGTATTCGCAAGGATGTAGGGGTTCAAATCCCCTCTCGGGCACTCAGATTTTCAGCGGGAGATGGTCACTCAGTTAGAGTTGGCGAGTGAGCACCTATGCCTATCTAGGCCCTTCTGGAACATTTACCGAAGCAGCCCTCATTGGCATAACGACTAAGGAAGATCAATTAGTCCCATATGCCAATGTCACCGCAGCTTTAGATGCCGTCCGTTCTCAAGGCGCCGAGTTCGCATTGGTTCCCATTGAAAACTCCGTAGAAGGTGTCGTAGCCCGCACCCTCGATGAGTTGGCTACCGGACAAGCCCTTGAGATCGTCGCTGAAACTACTATTCCTGTGAGCTTTTCTCTGATGACCCTTCCCGCAAACACTGCTGGAAAGATCACTCGCATCGCGACCCACCCGCATGCTGAATCGCAGTGTCGCCAATTTATCGCCCGCGAATATCCCGGGGCCGAAGTGATTGCTACGCCATCAACCGCCGCCGCCGCTGAGGGTCTGAAGGAAGGCAATTGGGATGGCGCTATCGCAGCAAAGATAGCGGCTGATAAATACGGCTTAAAGATCTTGGCCGAAAATATTGGTGACAATGATGCAGCGGTAACTCGCTTTATCTTGGCGCGGATTCCAGGCGCTATTCCAGCTCCTACCGGCAACGACCGGACCTCTCTCGTCGCTTACATCGATATTGATCACGCTGGCGCGCTGCTAGAAATCCTTACAGAATTTGCCAAGAACAATGTAAACCTGACTTTCATTCAGAGTCGACCTACCGGTCGCGAACTCGGTCATTACCACTTCATTATTGATGTGGAAGGTCATCAGAACGATAAGGCGGTTGCGCTCGCAATTGCAGGCTTGCGCACCATCTGTGAAGACATCCGAGTTCTTGGTTCTTATCCCCGAGCCGCGAATAGATAGGCTAACCCCGTGATTGATCTGAAGATACTGCGCGAAGATCCAGAGCGTGTTCGCCTATCCCAAAAGGTGCGCGGCGAGAGCGTTGAGATCGTTGATCAACTATTGGCTTTAGATGAGGCTCGCCGGAGTGCAATTACCACCTTTGAGGCGCTGCGAGCCGAACAAAATCTACTTTCAAAATCTGTAGGAGCGGCTAAAGGCGAAGAGAAGGCTGCTCTTCTTCAGAGCGCCAAGGAATTATCTGCGCGAGTAAAAGAAGCCGATGCGGCACGTGCAACCGCTGAGGCTGCGGCGGATGCAGCGCTGCTTCAGATTCATAATTTGATTAGTCCTGAAGCACCTGTGGGTGGAGAAGCAGATTTTGTCGTCCTTGAACATGTGGGCACCCCAAGAGATTTCTCTCAAGCGGGATTTGAACCGAAGGATCACGTTGAACTCGGCAAGATTCTTAAGGCGATAGATACAGAGCGTGGCGCAAAAGTATCTGGTTCACGTTCTTATTATTTGACGGGAGTCGGTGCACTGCTTGAGTTTGCTCTCGTTAATTATGCAATCTCATCTGCGACCAAAGCGGGCTTCACGCCAGTGATTCCACCTGTTTTGGTCAATCCTCCTGCGATGGAAGGGACTGGATTTCTTGGTCAAGCGGCAGAGAATGTTTATCGCCTAGAAGAAGATGACATGTACCTCGTTGGCACCAGCGAAGTTCCATTAGCCGCCTATCACATGGATGAAGTTATTCCGGAACTACCGTTGCGATATGCCGGCTACTCCACCTGTTTTCGCCGCGAAGCTGGTACCTACGGTAAAGATACTCGCGGCATTATTCGGGTACACCAATTCGATAAAGTGGAGATGTTTATCTTCTGCGAACCGAAAGATGCGCTCGCAGAACATCAGAAATTACTGCAGTGGGAGAAAGAGTTTCTCAATGCGATGGAGATCCCATATCGCGTAATAGATGTTGCATCAGGTGATTTAGGGGCTAGCGCAATCCGCAAATTTGATATCGAAGCTTGGATTCCAACTCAAAGTGCGTATCGTGAAGTCACAAGTACTTCTAACTGCACAGAGTTTCAGGCGCGCCGCTTAAATATTCGCTATCGCGACGGCGAATCCACCAAGCCCGTTGCCACACTTAACGGAACTCTCGTGGCAATTCCACGGATGATCGTTGCAATTCTAGAAAATCACCAAGAGGCAGATGGTTCAGTTAATGTTCCGCTCGCGCTTCGCCCCTTCTTAGGAGTCGACAGATTACTTCCGGCATAGCAGGAATCAGACCAAAGGTCATCGCAACAGATTTAGATGGGACTATCGTCTCCTCATACGAGCGCATAACAAATCGAACGATCGAGGCATTCACCGCAGCACATGAGCTAGGCCTTGAAATATTCTTTGTAACTGGTCGTCCACCACGTTGGATGCCTGAGATCAAAGAAGCCTTTGGCTTTGGAAATGCGATTTGCGCCAATGGCGCGATGCACTATGACTTACTCAATGAAACGGTGCTCGAAGAGTGGTTAATTCCGCTGGATTCTCAATTCGAATTTGTAAAACGGATGAGGACCGCTGTGCCATCAATCTCTTTTGCCACTGAGTACGGAAACGAATTTCATCACGAGAGCGCCTACGTACCTCGCTGGGATGTGGGAGTAGATCATTCACCCGTCATCTACATTGAAGAGAAATTAGTTCAGCCAGCTTTTAAAATGTTGGCCAGGTGCTCAAATTTTGAATACACCTCCGACGAGCTCTTGGTGATTGCGCAGCGTGAGGTAGGGGATTTAGTGATTATTACCCACTCCAACGCGGGAGAATCTCTTTTAGAAATTTCCGCACTCGGTGTAAGCAAAGGTCAGACCTTGGCCAAACTCACGGCGCGAATGGGATTTACGGCAGCAGATGTAGTGAGCTTTGGTGATAATCCAAATGACTTCTCTATGCTCTCGTGGGCAGAGCGATCCTGGGCGATGGCAGATGGCCACGTCGACGCACCTAAATATGCAAAATTCGTAGCAGATCCCCACCACATGGATGGGGTAGCAATTGTGATAGAAGAACTTCTTAAACTTCCGGCTTAAGTGGCGCACCACAAAGGGGCGCTCTCTCCCCATTTAGCAGTTGAATTTTGCCTCCTTGTAGGTGTGCCACTAAGTTTGCCCACGGAGGGCTCGCATAGCGGCCGAGTGCACCGGTCTTGAAAACCGGCAAGGGAAACCTTCGTGGGTTCAAATCCCACGCCCTCCGCCACTTTTAGGCTTATTTCGCGCGCTTGTGTGCGATTTCACCCCTACCAACTAGGTACTTACCTAGCGTTAATTGGGCTCTGGTACGAAACTTCTCCCATGGCAATTGATACCTCAGGCAATGGCGTCTTCTCAGAGGGTCGAGCAAAGTTAAGCGCTCGCACGTTACGTACAGATAAGTGGTGGATCCAACCGGCGATCACAGTCTTCGTACTCTTCTCGTTTATCGTTTATGCGACCTTCCGTGCATTCGAAAATGGAAAGTACTTTGCCGAACCGTTGATCTCACCTTTCTACTCACCGTGTCTCTCAACGGCGTGCGTAAAGGGTTCCCCTTCTTTTGTCGGAACAATCTTCGGCACCTATCACATCTTCGGGATGACGGTCTCTCCATCACTCTTTATTTTGATCTTCCCGTTGGCATTCCGCATGACCTGCTATTACTACCGTAAGGCCTACTACCGTTCATTCTGGATGTCGCCACCTGCATGCGCAGTTGCAGAACCACATGCGAAGTACACAGGCGAGACCCGCGCTCCACTCATTATTCAAAACGGACACCGTTACGCTTTTTATGCTGGACTCGTATTCAACGTATTCCTTACTATTGATGCGATCGGTGCATTTAGAAATGAAAAGGGTCAATGGGGTCACATGTCCGTTGGCACATTAGTACTACTCGCAAATGCAACCTTCTTGTGGTTGTACTCGATGTCGTGCCACACCTGCCGCCACACTGTTGGTGGTCGTTTGCGTAATTTCTCGAAGCATCCAATTCGTTACAAGCTCTGGACCTGGGTTTCGATTCTGAATCACAAGCATCAGAACTTTGCTTGGATCTCACTCTTCGGTGTTGCGCTCGCAGATCTCTATGTTCGCCAGGTCTCTGGTCACTCCATCCGCAATCTCTACTTCTTCTAAAAGGCGACTGACATGACAAACACTATTGAACGTCACAAGTATGACATCGTCGTTATTGGAGCCGGCGGAGCAGGTTTGCGCGCAGCGGTAGAAGCGCGCGAAGCTGGTTTATCCGTTGCCATCGTTTGTAAATCATTATTCGGTAAGGCTCACACCGTGATGGCTGAAGGTGGCGCCGCCGCATCGATGGGTAACGTCAACGAGAAAGATAACTGGATGGTGCACTTCCGCGACACCATGCGCGGAGGAAAATTCCTTAACCACTATCGCATGGCAGAACTTCACGCTAAAGAGGCCCCAGATCGCATCTGGGAACTCGAGGTATGGGGTGCACTTTTCGATCGCACTAAAGAGGGCAAGATTTCACAACGTAACTTTGGTGGCCACGAATATCCACGCCTTGCTCACGTCGGTGATCGCACTGGACTTGAACTTATTCGTACCATGCAACAGCGCATCGTTGCATTACAGCAGAAGGATGGTCGCGAGACCGGAGATCCTGAAAAGAACATTAAAGTCTTTGCCGAAGTAACCATCACCGAGATTCTCAAAGAGAATGGCAAGGTTGCTGGGGCTTATGGTTACCGCCGCGAAAATGGAGCAGAGGTTCTCTTCGAAGCACCAGCAGTTGTTATCGCAACAGGCGGGGTTGGAAAGACCTTCAAAATTACCTCCAATTCATGGGAGGGAACAGGCGATGGCCATGCCCTCGCGCTCAAAGCAGGTGCCAACTTGGTTGATATGGAGTTCTTGCAATTCCACCCAACTGGAATGGTTTGGCCACTTTCGGTTAAAGGAATTCTCGTTACCGAGTCGGTACGCGGTGAAGGTGGAATTTTAACGAATACTCTCGGCGAACGATTTATGTTCAAATATATTCCAGATGTCTTTAAAGATAAGTATGCAGATAACGAGGCTGAAGCCGATCGTTGGTATATCGATCAAGATAACAACCGCCGCCCTCCTGAGTTACTTCCACGTGATGAGGTTGCGCGTGCGATCAACAGCGAAGTAAAGGCCGGCCGTGGCACAGAGCATGGTGGGGTCTTCCTCGATGTTTCAAAGCGCCTCTCTGCAGAAGTTATTAAAAAGCGCCTGCCATCTATGTGGCATCAGTTCTACGAGCTCGCCGGTGTAGATATCACTAAAGAACCAATGGAAGTTGGCCCAACGTGTCACTACGTGATGGGTGGAGTAGAAGTGGATCCAGATACTGCAGCTGCTGTTGGTGTTGATGGACTATTTGCCGCCGGTGAAGTCGCAGGTGGAATGCACGGATCAAACCGACTTGGTGGAAATTCACTAACCGATCTCTTGGTATTTGGTCGCCGCGCAGGCAAGGGCGCCGCAGATTATGTGAAGTCACATGGTGAAAATCCAGTAAGTGAGGAAGCTATTGCTAAAGCTGCAGCGAAGATCGCCCATCCATTTGTAAGTCAGGGTGGAGAGAACGCTTATTCATTGCATCAAGAGCTACAAGAGGTCACTCACAATCTCGTCGGCATTATCCGTACCGGTGCAGAACTTACTGAAGCAATTGCAAAGATTGCAGATCTTCGTAAACGAAGCGCCAACATTTCGGTAACTGGTGATCGCCGATTCAATCCAGGTTTCCATCTAGTTTTCGATCTCGACAATATGTTGTTGGTTGCAGAGAGCACTGCGAAATCTGCGCTCTTGCGTGAAGAATCACGCGGAGGACATACTCGAGATGATTTCCCTGGAATGAATTCAACCTGGCGTCAGGTTAACCACATCGCCAGCTTTGACGGAGAGCAAGTCAACATCAAAGCACAGCCACTCCCTGCTCTTCCAAAAGAACTATTCGATCTCTTTGATGTACATGAACTCGAGAAGTACATGACTCCAGAAGAAATTGCGAAAGGTGGTTCCAACTAATGGCGCGCACACTCAAACTCCGCATCTGGCGTGGAACCGATAAAGATGGTGGCTTGCAAGATGTCACCGTTGAAGCCAATAGCGGTGAGGTAGTACTCGACGTCATCCACCGCGTACAGGCAACCCAGATGGGTGACCTTGCCGTCCGCTGGAACTGCAAAGCTGGAAAATGCGGCTCGTGCTCAATGGAGATCAATGGTAAGCCGCGTCTGGCCTGCATGACCCAGATTTCTGCCTATCCCGAGGATGAAGTCATCACGATCACCCCACTTCGCGCCTTCCCAGTGATCAAAGATCTCGTCACCGATGTCTCTTTCAACTACAAGAAGGCTCTGGAGGTTCGTGCCTACGAACCCCCTGCTGATCTTGCTCCAGGCGAGGCTCGGATGCAGCAGGTCGATGTGGAACGCTCGCAAGAGTTCCGCAAGTGCATCGAGTGCTTCTTATGCCAGAACACTTGCCACGTCATCCGCGACCACGAGGAGAACAAGAAATCCTTCGCTGGTCCTAGATTCTTCATCCGCTTAGCGGAGTTGGATATGCACCCATTAGACACTCTGCGCAATCGCAAACAGAGCGCTCAAGAGGAGCATGGGCTCGGAATGTGCAACATAACCAAGTGCTGTACCGAGGTCTGTCCCGAGCACATTCGGATTACCGATAATGCAATTATCCCAATGAAGGAGCGGGTTGTGGACGTCAAATACGACCCACTGCGCTGGCTTGGCTCAGTTATCAGAAAGCGAGACGGTATCCTTTAAGCATGAGGATATTAGTTCGTTGGGGTGTATTAGCTCTTGCAGTATGGGCAGCTACCGGTCTTGTTCCAGGAATTAAGGTTCACGGTGGAGCATGGGATTTCCTCTGGGTGGCTCTCATCTTCTCGCTTATTAATACCTTCCTTGGCTCATTTCTAAAGTTGATGACCCTTCCAGCCGTAATCCTGAGCGCTGGATTATTTTTGATCGTGATTAACGCTGCGATGCTTGAGGTAACAACCCACATCAGCAGCGCGCTCACCATCAAATCATTCTGGTCAGCTATCTTTGCCTCAATCATCATCAGCTTAGTTTCTGGCGTGGGCTCAAGGTTCACCTCAAAAAGAAATTGGAGCTAAAAAAACTCTCCGTTGTCTCACTCGGCGGAATCGTTGGCTCACTCGCCAGATGGGGAGTTTCGCTAGCGATCGTTGATCCAGGATTTCCTTGGGCGACCCTCATGGTTAATTACATCGGGTCAATTCTCTTGGCTGCCATCATTCTTTATGTAAAACATCATGATGATCCACGTTGGTGGTGGCGTCCTGCACTTGGAACAGGCTTCTGCGGTGGATTTACTACTTATTCAGCCTTTGCAGTGAAGATTGATCAGGATCTTAATGCCCACAATTACCATGGATTTGCAACATATGTAATTGCTTCACTAGTAGGAACATTTATTTTAGTTTATGCGACGAGCGAATTCCTCGAAAGGCGTTGGGTCAAAGGATGAGGGCGCTATTAATTACAGTTGGGGCGGGTATAGGTGCGCCCTTGCGCTACTTGGTGGATAAACATTTAAGTAAGAGACACTCAAGTTTAGTACCACTTGAAACATTACTCATAAATGTCGTGGGATCTTTTATTCTGGGAGTAACAGTTCATCGTTCAGCAAATATTGGGTACTTTTTTGGAACAGGTCTGGCCGGTGCATTTACCACTTGGTCGGCTTTTGCTCTTGAGACTCACGGCCTTTTCAAGAGAAAGAAGCACTGGCACGCCTTCGCTTACTTAATCTCAACCTTAGTACTCGGTGTTGGCGCAGCCGCGCTCGGCAACTTGATTTAGCGGAGCAGGTTAGCAACCCAAACTTCTACCTCATCAGGATGACTAGGTAGGGCGCGACTTAGTACCTGTGCACCGCTCTTAGTTACGAGTACATCATCTTCGATCCGCACACCGATCCCACGGTACTCGGCTGGGAAGAGCAGATCATCAGGTTGAATATAAAGACCTGGTTCTACTGTTAATACCATTCCCTCTTGTAGTACGCCTCCCTTATAACTCTCTTCACGTGCTTGGGCGCAATCGTGGACATCGAGCCCCAACATATGCCCCGTTGCATGAACGGTCCAACGACGATGAAAGCCTGCGTCTTCTGCCAGAGATTCTTCCGCAGTTCCAGGTAGAACTCCCAGATCTTCCAAGCCTTTAGCCAGCACAGCGCTGGCAGCTTCATGAAAGGCAATCCACGGCGCTCCCGGTTTTACTGCGGCGATGCCTGCCTTCTGGGCTTCATAAACCAAGTTATAAATTGTGCGTTGTGCAGGTGAGAATTTTCCACTCACTGGAATAGTTCGGGTGATATCTGCGGTGTACATAGACTCAACTTCGGCACCCGCATCGATCAAAATTAAGTCACCTGGCAGGACGTCGCCATCGTTCTTTATCCAGTGCAGAACGCAGGCGTGCGATCCACTAGCGGCGATAGTGTCATAACCTAACTCATTGCCCTCAAGCCTAGCGCGACCATAAAAAGCAGATTCAATGATGCGCTCACCGCGCTTAACAGAGATCGCAGCGGGAAAAGATTGAATCATGTCGTGGAATCCGCGGGCTGTGACATCAATCGCCTTCTGCAACTCGGCGATCTCATAACTATCTTTAATGAGTCGCATCTCTGAAATTGCAGATTGTAACTTCGCCTCACGCTTCTTATGTTTTTCCACCAGAGAATCAACTGTTGGATCCTCGCCGCGAATAGTTAACGTATCAACATCATCTGATAAGAGTTCGGGAAGAGTGTCGATATGGCGAACTGAAATCTCATACCGTAACTCCGTCTCACGTGCAGACAAACGGCGCCCCACCCAGAACTCACCGTGTCTGCGATCAGAGTGAAATTCAGAGGTATCACGTGGTGAACGTGGATGAATGTAGAGAAAGGCATCATGACCAATTTCAGTTGGTTCTAAGACCAGAACCGAATCGGGAACCGAATCTGATGCCGATATGCCGGTGAAGTAAGCGTATGCAGTATGAACTCGGAACTTATAGTCGGTGTCATTGCTGCGAACCTTGAAAGTGCCGGCGGGAATTACCAGGCGTACTCCGGGATAAAGAGAAGATAACTTGGTACGACGTATTGCCGCATACTTAACGACATCAGCGGCTCGAACGCCCTCTAGTGCGGAGTCAGACCAACCCTGCGACATAAATTCGGCTAAAACTTCACCCTTCGGAATGTCATGAGATTGGGTGCCAGCGGTGCGCTCCGGTAGTTTGTTCATGGAGAAAGTTTAATGGGGTTAAACAATGAAACCATCAGGGAATGGATCACTTGAATCTAGGATCCAAGTCGCCTCACCCATAATCCAGGCTCGACCGGAGATCGTCGGAACAATCGCTGGATAGCGCCCCACGGTCGTGTGGGATTTCACTCGACCTTCAAAACGAGATCCAATCCACGACTCGTTAATGAGAACATCATCATCGTTGAAAGCTCCGCGGGCTACCAATTGTGCCAATCTGGCACTCGTTCCGGTGCCACAGGGTGACCTATCGAACCAGCCCGGGTAGATGGCCATGGCATTTTTCCAATGCAGTGGACCTTCGCCAGGTGTAACAAAGTCGATGTGGTGACAGATCGCGATCTCGGGATTTTCGGGATGGACTGGACGATTCTGCTCATTTATTGCATCAGAAATTGCGAGTCCAGCCTCCAGGAACTTGGGCCCATTCTGACGCTCAAAAGCTATCCTCACGCGCTCAATGGGGACTATGGCATAGAAATTACCGCCGTATGCCATGTCGTAGGTGATCTCACCGTAACCCGGAACGTTTACGACTTGATCTTGTTGATATAAAAATGATGGAACATTAGTAATCGTTACAGATAGCGCCTTGCCTTCTTGAACCGCCACATCCACTACTACCAATCCCGCCGGTGTATCGAGTCGGATTGTTGTCACGGGCTCTTTGACGGCAACCAATTTCTTTTCAACAAGTACTGTTGCAAGACCAATAGTTCCGTGTCCACACATAGGGAGGCATCCGGAGACCTCAATGTAGATAACTCCTACATCTGCATCAGGTCTGGTGCTCTTTTGGATGATGGCACCACTCATTGCACTATGTCCACGTGGTTCAAACATCAACCACTGTCGTAGATGATCCATGTGTTCCATGAAATATGCACGTTTTTCAAAGGCGGTTGCACCCGGGATCTCACCAATGCCAGAAATGACAACACGAGTGGGCATTCCTTCGGTATGTGACTCGACCGTCTGTACCGAACGAAGGGTTGTCATTTAACGATTCTTAAAGAATTCGATTGCGCGAGCGGTATCGGCTCGAACCTTCGCCTCATCCGCCGCTGGAAGTGGAAGACGAGGTAAGCGTGTTGGGCCACCATAACGTCCAACGATATTCATCGAGAGTTTGATCGCTTGAATAAATTCCTTACGAGAATCCCAATTGAAGAGTTCGTGAACTGCGGCATACATCGGTGCAGCCTCTGAGTACTTTCCAGATAACGCCAGGTTATAAAGTTCAGATGACTCTGCAGGGAAGGCATTTGGAAAACCAGCGATCCAGCCGACAACACCAGCCGTTGTAAGTTCGAGCATCACATCATCTGCACCCACTAGCACTTCAATGCGGGGCGCTCTATGGTGAATCTGCCAGACCCGCTTCACATCACCCGTAAATTCCTTGATTGCAACAACGTTCGGTACTTCTTCTGCAATTCGCGCAACTAAATCAGGGAGCAGATCTACCTTCGTATCAAATGGATTGTTGTAAGCAATGATTGGGATTCCAACCTTTCCAACTTCCTTAAAGTGTGCGACAACTTCATCATCATTTGCGCGATAGGCATTAGGAGCAAGAAGCATGACCGCTCCTGCACCCGCAGTTGCGGCGTGTTCGGCCCAACGACGTGACTCTGCAGCTCCGTATGCACCAACGCCTGCTACGACATGAAACCCACTTGGAGCAGCGGCAATAGCTGTCTCGAGCATCTTGGCCCGCTCCTCCGCCGTAAGAACTTGGTACTCACCGAGTGAACCATTGGTCACAACTCCATGAGTTCCATTCTCTGCCAACCACTGCACATGCTCCACATATTTATCAAAGTCAACTTCGAGATCTGCAGTGAATGGAGTTGCGGTTGCGGTCAGAATTCCATGCCAAGGTTTTTCAGTGCGAGAAGGATTTGTCATGGCGTCACAATAATCCCTCTTGAGCGACTTCACCAAGGGTGATGGGCGAGAGGATTGGTCTAGTGGTGGCATTAATTCTCTCCTGCGGGGTGCTATTCATAAGGTCTGCAATGGCACGACCGCAGATTCGCCCTTGGCACAAACCCATCCCGCATCGCGTTAATAGTTTGATACTCCGTGCATCGTGCGCATCAAATTCCTCTTTCGCGGCATCGATATCAGAATACGAGATCTCCTCACAACGACAGATCGTGGTTTCCTCGCTCAACCAACTCTTCCAACCAGGCAACACGGGGTAAACCTTCGTTAGCGCCTTTGCGAATCGTTGCAATTTGTTCCGTCTCTTCTTAAGCGCTTTAAGATCGCTAGTTGAATCTGCAACCGCTAACCCCGCGATCGCACCTTCAACAAGGGCCAAGTCAGATCCACCAATTCCCGTGAGCTCTCCTGCGGCATATATCTGTGTCGCGCTATTGGATTGCGTAGCGCATTGATCGTCATCAACAACCACCGTTACAGCACCTTCTTCATCAACTTCCAGGGTGAGGCCAAGGGATGAAGCGATCGCCGTGTCCGCTGTGAAACCCCAACCGACCGCGACTACATCACATGAGAGTTTGTAGGTTGAACGGATCTGCCACGCAGAATCTATATTTGCAATCGTGACCGACTCAAGCGTTCCATCTGCTCCTGCGTGCGCTGCAACAACTGCCTGTCGAAAGCGCAAGGCAACTTTTCCTCTCCGAAGCTCGAGCAGATAGCCGAGACCTTCGACGGCTTTCGCGGGATTTCGTAGAAGCTCGAGCGAGTTCTTAGCCCATGAATACTTGCCTGAAGCCTCGAGTAGGCCAACCAAGCTAGCGCCGTGGTTACTCAATCCAGATGCGACGGGGAGTAAGAAGGGGCCAGTTCCCGCAACAACAACTCTTTTTCCGGCTAATACACCTTGCCCTTTAAGTAGTGATTGCGCTGCTCCTGGCGTCATAACTCCAGGTATATCCCAACCCGGGAAGGGAAGCGTTCGATCGTAGGCACCGGTTGCAATTATCAACCGTTGCGTGATGAAAGCGCCATCTTTAGTGCGCAACACGATTTCATCATTAATGATGGAGACACTCCAGATTGTCGTGTCGCTATGAATAGTTATACGAGGATTAGCGAGAACAGCATCCATTAAGAGCGATCCCTGATCAAAATTATGATGAACAGTTTGATCAAATTCTTCGTGCCCAGTGTGTCGCCAGTACTGGCCACCTAATCTAGTTCCGGCATCTATAAGGCCAACTTCACACCCTGAGTTAGCGGCATATTTTGCCGCGTTAAGACCTGCAGGTCCGCCTCCCAAAACGATTACCTGATATCTAACTTCCACGCTGCACCTTCACAACCATTCCCTCTTTCACAGTCGTAATGCAGCTACGTTGATTTGGCTGGCCATCTACCTCAATCAGACAGTCAAAGCAGGCTCCAATTCCGCAGAATAATCCGCGCGGGTTAGAGTTAAATCGGGTGAGCCTGGTGATCCTTTCTCCATGAGTAATGAGAGCGGCGGCGATGGAGATTCCAGGTTGTACTTCGAGAGGAAGGCCTTCAAATGTAAAAGTGATCATAAGCCGCTTACCGATAAAAATCTTGATGGCGCGAATGGAGCGCTGTTCATAAATGATTTCCGCTCCAAGATCGAATCGGAAAGCAGTTGTGCACTGGCTGGTGCAAGACCGATTCCTGCGCCTTCATGACCTGCGTTATGCCACAAACCTTTGATCATCGGATCTTGACCAATCACTGGCAGATGATCAGGTGCATATGGCCTAAAACCTCGATATACCCGCATTAATTGCACTTCGGCTAAGAACGGAAAGAGTGCAATAGCTTGACGAGCCAAAATGCGAACCACAGAGTAATCAATTCCTTCTTTGAAACCCACGCGCTCGCGCGACGCGCCAATCAAAATCGTTCCGCTTTGAGTGCCTTCAACTACTGCACTCGACTGCAGGTCGGCATCTCCACTAGCCACATTTGCCACATAATCTGCGCTATAGACCTTGTGGAAGATTTTGTGCGTTGTCGGAACTGAAACCAGTATAAAACCCCGTCTTGGCGCAATGGGAAGATCACTTCCAGCCAAGCGCGCGATCGAACCCGCCCAGGTTCCTGCAGCATTTATGACAACAGGCGAGCTGAAACTTCCTTTACTTGTCACCACAGAACTCACTACACCGCGCTTGCTTAGAATCTCTTGAACCTCGGCGCCTGTAATTATTTCACCACCACGCTTCTTTACAGCTTGCAGAATTCGCGCAGTTGCGAGCATAGGCTGGCACTGTGCATCTTGGGGATAGTAGGCACCAATTGTTATATCTCGTGAGAGGTGGGGTTCAAGATCCCAGAGTTCTGCTGACGTTATATCTCGTGCATCGATTCCGGCGCTACGTTGCTTTGCAGTGAGATGTTGCAAACCGCTTGAGTTGTTAGCGGCAACCACTACACCGCCTTTAGCTTCTAGTTCAAAACCGCCGCCGATATCATCCGAGAGTTCAAACCAAGCGTCGCGTGATCGCAGGGCAAGATCAAGTTCCGCTCCCGGCTCCTTATCGCTGACAAGAATGTTCCCTTCACCAGCACTTGTTGTTCCGCTAGCGATGGAACCACGATCAAGAACTAAAACTTTTAATCCCGCGTTTGTTAGTGAGAGTGCCGTAGTTGCACCGATTATTCCGGCTCCGATGACGATTGCGTCAGGGCTCTGGCTCACACCGCAAGACTATTCCAGATTGAGTAATTTCAGCACTCTGGTTTAGAGAACCCTAATTCCTCTACAATCGCCAAGTAACTAATTCAATCTTGAATCGAGAGAGAAGGCGCTAGGGATATGAGTGGACTACGTTGGGGTTTTTTAAGCGCTGGCGGAATAGCTACAGCGGTCGCCGATGATTTCAAAATTGCAGGAATAACGATTCAGGCTGTTGGCGCGCGCGATTTAAATAAAGCCAACGACTTTGCAGATAAGTTCGGTATTCCTAATCGACATCAAGGGTATGAAGATTTGGTCAACGATCCCGAGGTAGATGTCGTCTATGTTTCTACCCCTCACCCTTGGCATCACCAGCATGCCCTCCTCGCACTCAACGCCGGCAAGCATGTTCTTTTAGAGAAGCCATTCACGATCAATGCGCGCGAAGCGCAAGAGATCAAGGATCTCGCGGCGAGTAAGAACCTCTTTGTTCTCGAAGCGATGTGGACCCGTTTCCTACCTTCTATGGATGCCATCTTTGAAGTTATCAACTCTGGGATCCTCGGTGAGATTAAATTAGTAACTGCCGACCACAGCCAGTATCTGCCACATGTGCCAAGGCTCTGGGAGCCGGAGCTGGGCGGTGGAGCGCTTCTTGATCTTGGAATTTATCCCGTCTCATTTGCGGTTCGCGTGCTGGGCTTGCCCAACAAAGCCATTGCGAAATCAACGCTTACAGGCGACAAGGTCGATGAGACAACCTCGATCATCTTTGAATACAACAACGGGGCGCAAGCGACTTTGACGACATGTATGTCAGCCGCTGGTCCTGTAACTGGAGTTGTTGTTGGAACGTACGGGCGTATCGAAATCGATAAGCCTTTCTACAATCAAACCTCTTTCCGGGTATACAACCAGGGTGGAGAAGTTATCCAGAGTTATGACGAGAAGATCGCTGGCATAGGACGGCAATACCAAGGCTTACATCTAGAACAATGTGTAGCCGCTGGTCTATCCGAGAGCCCAATTATGAGTGCCACCGAGAGCGTAGAAATAATGAAGGTGATGGATGCTTTGCGCGCCCAGATCGGCGTCAAATATCCAACCGAGTGAGTTAATCTCTAAAGGCGGGTTGATCTACTAACTCTTCTTGTAGCGGTCCATCTGGTGGGCAACTGAAATTGAGTTCTGCAATTTCTTCTGGACTCAGTGTGATTGACGCGCCTGATAACGAATCTAGGATCGAAGCCGCTTTAGATGCTCCCGGAATCGGTATCGATGTTGGAAATTGATTGAGGTGCCAGGCAATGGTGAGAGC
>Ga0118677_10006108_pt1 | contig 20610 bp, 13 predicted proteins | sample AliMusrvi5mmetaG_FD_86154 | JGI IMG/M metagenome (GOLD analysis project Ga0118677, IMG submission 86154)
CACCGGGGTGGCCACGGCCCACCAGGCAGCTGCGAGCAGCGGTCCGCCATGCGACTGCAGCAGGGGCGCCAGCACCACGAGTGCGAAGAAGCCGTAGGCGACCGACGGGATGGCGGCCAGGATCTCCACCACCGGCTTGACGATCTGGCGCAGTCCGAATGGCAGGACATCGCTCAGGCAGACCGCCGCGGCCACGCCGAGCGGCACAGCCAGGATGGTCGCTCCGATGGTCACCAGGGCGCTGCCGACGAAGATTGCGAGCGCGCCGAACTCCGCCGGCTCGCGCGACGGATACCAGTTCGCCGAGGTGAAGAACTCCCGGAAACCGCACTGTCGGAAAAATGGCAGGGCGTCGCGCGCGATATAGCCGATGATCAGCAGCACCGCAGCTGCCGCGACGGAAGTCAGCAGCAGCAGCGTGCCGCGGCCGACGCCGGCCAGCATGCGCAGGCGCCACCGCTGGCGCGATGTCAGAACCATATCTCGCGGATTCATGACAACGGGATCCTTTTCTCGTCGTTGCACAGTAGAGCGGAAAAGCATGAGGCGGTTGTTGTCTAATGGTTAGGATTGTGTTTTTGCCTGACCACCACCCAGATGGTCCTCGCGCGAATCTAACGCAACACTTGCAAAACTAAAATATTCCCAGTCTTTACTAGATACACCGGAAGGATGGACCGCACGCTGTCGGCCTGTTCGCCGGTCTAAAAGGGAGCGTTCCGATGAAGATCACATGTCACCTCGTTCTGGCCGCTGTGGCGGCGCTGGGCGCCGGGTGTTTTTCCAACGACTTCCATCAGGCCTATCCGGGTGCGCCGCTCCTGCCGGAGGAGACCTGCACGCTGCGGGTTCCAGCGATGCTGGATGTCCGGGCGATCGACGGTGTGCCGACGAGCTGGAGCCTGCGCATGAAGAAAGGGGCCATGCAGGAGCTGAGCCTGCTGCCTGGCCATCACCAGCTGCTGGTGCGGTATTACGATCCGACGGCCGACGAGTCCCGCCAGGAGATTTACGAGGTTGACCGGATCGAGGTCGCGCTCCAGGCCAATCCGCAGAGCGTGCATGAGCTGCAGTACGAAACCTGGACGCGCAATGCAGAGATGAGACGCGCGAGGGAAAAGGTGCGCATCCGGGTCGTTGAAATCTCGCCCGGAAAGCCGTCGCCGGATCCGCGCGCCGCAGTCCAGCGGCCGACTCCTGCTGGCCAGCCTGCCCTCGGCGGCGCCCGCATCGACGCCCTGCAAAACGGGTGGAACGGGCTGACCCCCGCCGATCGCGAGACGTTCCTGAAGTGGCTGCTGGCGCAACCGCAGCGCTGAAAGCGCGCCATCGGTTAGGGCGCGCGCTCATAAAAAACTCACACGACGCTTGCAATGCCCAAACGGGGTTTGTGTGTACTGCCTGCGTCGCCGCAAATGGGTGTTGTGCAACAGTAAAAGGAGAGTGTCACATGACGATGCGATGGAGAATGGGCGCGCTGGCATGGATTGCCGCGGGCGGAGTTTCCCTGGCGCAGACCGCCCCGAGCAACGAGCAACTTGTGCAGTCGTTTCGCGCCCTGTTATCCAGCGGTAGCGACACGCAGGCCGTGATCCGGGCCGTGTCAGACGCGGTGCGACAGGCCCTGCAGCAGGGTCCCATGTCGTCGGCGCAGGCACAGGAACAGTTGAGCGCTCCAGCCATGATGGCTATGCCGGCCGCGGCAGCTCCGGCGATCACGCCACCGAAGACCTGGGCGGATTCCATCGTAGTCAAGGGCGACGTGCGGTACCGCACGGAGTTTCGTCAGGATCATGGTGGCAACAATTACGATCCGAATGGCAACGCCGAGTACGACCGGCTGCGCGTGCGGTTCGGCTTGGAAGCTCAGTTGAATGACAATGTCAAGGCCGTGGTGCGTCTGGCGACCGACAGCATTGGCACTGGTGGCAAGGGAACCGGCGGCGATCCGCAGTCCGGCAACCAGGACCTGAACAACGGCGCTTCCAAGAAGCCCATCTTCCTGGACCTGGGCTACATCGACTGGAACCTGTTCGGACCTGCCAACAGCGAACTGCACCTGCTCGCCGGCAAGATGAACAATCCATTCATCACCCTGAACGACGACACGGTTTGGGATCCGGACACCACCCCGGAAGGCGTGGCTCTCAAGGGACAGCTGGACCTGAGCCCCGCGACGGTGTACGGCAATGCCGGCTACCTCATCGTGAACAACCAGAACGTCGTCCAGACCGCCAAAGTCGGCGGCTACGTGGCGAATGACCAGATCATTCTGTACGGCGTCCAAGGGGCCGTGAAGTACGAGTTCTGCCCGGAGGTCGCCCTGACGCTGGGCATCAGCGACTACTACTTCAATAACATCAAGGGCGCTGCTGCGAACAACTTCGACATCATGAACAAGCTGTCGGCCACGGGCTCAACGACCTTCTATGGCAACGACATGGATAAGGTTCCCGCTGGCAGCATCACGAATTCCTGCTTCCCATACGGGTTCGACGTGATCCAGCCGTTTGCCGTGCTCGACATGTATCCCACGGTGTGCGGTCGTGTCGTGCCGGTCTCGCTGTTTGCAGAAGGCACCCGGAACGTCCTAGCCAATTATCTTTCCGACGGGTATATGTACGGCCTGACGCTCGGAAAGGCCAAGAACCCCCAGACCGCCGAAGTCGGCGCGAGCTACTGCCGTCTGCAGCGCAACTCCACTCTTGGCATGTGGACGGATTCTGACCGCTGGGGCGGCGGCACCGATGGCGCCGGCTGGAAAATGTACGCCAAGTACATGTTCCTCAAGAACCTGATGGGCTCAATCACCTATTTCAACGATCGCAAGGGGATCCAGGGCGCGGGCGGCGGGACCGGATACGATCGCTGGCAGTTCGATCTGACGGCCTCGTTTTAAGGCTGTGCGTGTGCGGGGCGGAGAATGGGCCTGCTGGCCCGCCGCCCCGCTCTTGACTGGCTAACAACAGAGAAACTAAAGGAGCATCAAAGCATGAACAGGACACGGAAAATGGTTGCAGCGCTGGCATTGGCCGGCGTATGCGCGGGCATCGCCCAAGCGGGTGGCAATGCGATTGTGGTGGACGGTTCGACGACGGTCGGCCCGATCGCCAAGGCGTTTGCCGGCTACTACATGAAGCTGCATCCGGATGTGACGATCACAGTCAGCGAGTCCGGCAGCGGCAACGGCGCCAAGAGTCTGATCAACGCGGCTTGTGACGTGGCGACCATGTCGCGCCCGATGAAGGCCTCGGAGAAGAAGTCGGCGCAGGACGCCGGCGTGCTGCCCATTGAGAACACCGTGGCGTTGGACGGCATCGCCATGATCGTCCATCCGCAGAACCCGGCGAAAAACCTGACGATCGAGCAGATCGCCAAGATCTACACCGGTGAAATTCGGAACTGGAAGGAACTGGGCGGTCCGGATCAGGCGATCGTGATCATCAGCCGCGACACGAACAGCGGCACCTACGAGACCTTCGAAACCAAGGTCTTGGAAGGGAAGAAGATCACACCCAAGGCCGAATACGCCAACAGCAACGGTGCCATCCGCCAGCGCGTGATGTCGACTCCGGCTGCGATCGGCTATGTTGGCATCGCCTTCATTGAGGGCGTCAAGGCCTTGACCGTAAACGACGTGCCCGTTTCGATTGAAACGGTGCTGAACGGCAAGTACCCGATCGCCCGCCCGCTGTTCATGTATACGAACGGCCGGCCGCAGCAGGGGACCCCGCTCTACGACTTCATCAACCTAGGCAACACCGCCGAAGGCAAGAAGATCGTGACGGAGACGGGCTTCGTGGCGCTGAAGTAGTAAACCAGCAGGATCGGTTGGTTTGATCAAAACGGCCGGACGGGCAACCGTCCGGCCGAATCGTTTTCAGGCCTGGCATTTCCGTGCCGTGCCAGACAGCAGAGCGCCGGTTAAAAGACGACGGCACTCACTTTCGCCAGATTCAATAGGAGTGTCGGGCTGTCGGGCAGTCCGGAAAGTCTCGTGCGGCAGATTCCGCCGGGGCGCCGGGAAAGTCGATCCGGGAGGAGTCAGGCGCGCTGACTCGTTCAGGGCTGATCCGGTATGGCGCGAAGAATCCTTCTCCGGGAAGCGGGAACGACGCACGCAAGCGATTGCATCAATCTCCTGCCGTGTACACCGGTTCATCCCGCCGCTTCCGTCTCCGTTGGCAGCCAGATCGAGAAGACACTTCCCTTGCCGGGTTCACTGGCCGCAGCAACCGTGCCGCCATGGGCCAGAGCAATGTGGCGGACGATGGCGAGGCCGAGCCCGGTGCCGCCGAGTTCACGGCTGCGCCCCTTGTCGATGCGATAGAAACGTTCGAACAGGCGGTCCAGATGCTCCGGCGCGATGCCGTGGCCAAAGTCCTGCACGCAGATGCGAACGCCCCCGTTGTTCGAAATGGCCTCTGCCGCGATTTCGATCCGTCCGCCCGCGCCGCCGTATTGAATGGCGTTCTCGACCAGGTTGCCCAGCGCCTGTTCCAGCAGGCCGGCATGCGCGTACACCCGCAATCCTGCCGGGATTGCGACGTTCACCTCCACTTGTCGGACCTGGGCGCGCGCCTGGCAGACCTCGACTGCGTTGCCGACGATTCCCGCCAGCGGCAGCCACTCCCTGGCAAAAACGCCCTGCTGATCCTCCAGACGCGAGAGCAGCAACAGGTCCGTGACGATGGATTGGACATGGCCGGCCTGGCGCCGAATGATCGCCAGGAACCGTCGGACCGTCTCCGGATCCTGGGTGCCCTTTTCATGCAGCAACGTCTCCGTGAAACCGATGATCGAGGTGATCGGGGTGCGCAGCTCGTGCGAGACGTTGGCCACAAACTCCTGCCGCACGCGCTCCAGGTGGCGCACGTGCGAAAGGTCGGCCAGTACGACCAGGGTGCCGATGCGTGCATCGCCCGCGCCGCGCAACGCCGAAACGCGCGCCCAGATCGTCGTCTCCGGTGAGAATGCGCCGGGATCCGATAGCTCGCGCTCTATCTCCCGGTCGACGGCGGCGTCCACGAGTGCCAGCAAGTCGGCACGGCGCACCAACTCGTGCAGCGGCATCTGGGCGACTGTCGGCCGGCTCTCGATGTGCAGCAGGCGAAAGGCGGCGGTGTTCATGGCCACGACCCGGCCGCGTGTGTCCAGCGCGATCACCCCTTCCGCCATGCTTGCCAGAACGTGCTCGCGCAGGGCGCGTTCCTCTGCCAGGGCGCGGATCTCCGCCTGCAGGCGCTCGGCTGTCTGGTTGATGGCACGCGCGAGTTCGGCCAGCGGCGGCAGGGATGGCACGGAGAGGCGGGTGTCGAGACAGCCGGCGCCGATGCTGGCGACGCTGGCGCGCATTTCGGCGACCGGGCTCACGACACGCAGGGCCAGCAGGTAGCTCAGCGCCGCGGCCACGGCGCAGGCCAGCAGAATCAGGAGAAACGCGCCGGAATTGGCGCGCAACAATTCGTGGAAGAGCTGATTGCTGGGGATTGCGACGCGCACGACGCCCACGGTGCGGCCGTGGCGGATGATCGCGCGGGCGGCGTAGAAGAGGTGCGTGCGGAGGGTGCTGCTGTAGCGATCACTGTAGCCGCGGCCGGTGTGCAGGGCTGCGAGGATTTCAGGCCGGTCGGCGTGCGAGGGGAGATGGGCAGCAACGGCATCGGTCTCGGCAATTACGCGCCCGTCCGGCTCGATCACCGTGAACCGCAGCCCCTCTTCGTCGCGCATGAGGCGGCAGAACCGCTCGATCTCTCCGGCGGCCTTGGGCGTTCCGTTTTCATCGAACACCGCCTGCGCGACCAGCTCGGCCTGCGCGTACATGACCGTCAGCCGCTCGTCGCGGCGCACGACCCAGCCGGTGTACCAGGCATAGAGGGCGACTGAGCCGAGGCTGAGCAGGAGAATCAGGACTTGCGGACCGAAGAACTGCAGGAACAGGTTACGACGCATCGTGTCCGCCTCTCCCAGGGCATCCGCCCGGTTCTTGCGTCTGCGTGCGATTCGAGGAACCGCGCGTGCCTAGCTGGCGGCATCTGTTCGGAACCGGTAGCCGACGCCGCGCACGGTCTCGATCTGGTCGCTGCACTTGCCCAGCTTGCGCCGCAGCCCGACGATCTGCACATCCACGGACCGGTCCGTGACGGGATAATCAGAGCCGTGCACGGCGTCGACGATCTGGTAGCGCGAGAAGACCACGCCGGGCCGGCGCAGCAGCAGCTCGAGGATGCGAAATTCACTGAGTGTCATGGCCACCGGACGGCCGTCGATCCGGACGGCGTGGCGCGTGCGGTCCAGCTCGACGGGACCGCGCACCAGCCGGTCGGCGCTGTCCTCCGGCTCCACGGCCCGGCGGCGCAGCACGGCCCGCACGCGCGCCAGGAGCACGCGGGGGCTGAACGGCTTGGTAATGTAGTCGTCGGCGCCGACCTCAAGCCCGGCCACGATGTCGGCGTCCTCATCGCGCGCCGTGACCATGATGACGGGCAGGTGCTGCGTGCGTTCCTCGCTGCGCAGCCGGCGGCAGAAATCGTATCCGTTCTCGCCGGGCAGCATCAAGTCCAGTAGCACCAGGTCGGGCAGCTGTTTGACCAGCATCTTGCCTGCCGCTTCGACGGAGTCGGCCGAAAGAACTTTGTAGCCGTCGCGTTCCAGATTGAAACGGATCAGCTCCTGAATGTCCTTCTCGTCCTCGATCACCAGAATGATATCATGCGCCATGCGGGACCACCCTCCTGCCTTGCGCCTCTGTCCTTCGCCCTTCGTGGCTCGCTTCCAGCCGAGAGAATAGCAAAAGACGGGCGAAATGTCTCATGCAACTGAAACAATGCCCGCGCCGCGTTAGACGCCGATTAGGTCGCTGCGAGAACTGCGTGAAGCCGGCCTTCGGCTTCCGGCACGGTGATGGGTTGCCGCTGGCAAATGGAATGTCGCGTCGGTTGCGGACGGACGAGTTTCGGCGCCATAAAGGCGGTGCGGCCAGGACGTCGCGGCTGCGGTGGCCTGCACAGGAATGGCGGGTTTTGCCCCCATGATCTCATCCAGCAGTGTTTCCCAGTTATACGAGGAGCGGATTTCTGCGCGGATTTCTGCGCGCCACCGCGCAAAATCGTCCGGATTTTGTCGGCGCGCCGTCAGCAGGCGCATCAGCGTCTGGATCCACAACTCCGGGTCGTCGGCCGGCAGGGCATAGCCGGTGCTGCCGTGGCGCACGATCTCCGGCGGGCCGCCCGCATCGGCCACGAGGGTCGGCAGGCCGAAGGCCTGCGCCTCAAGCACAGCCATGCCGAACGTGTCGGTCTTGCTGGGAAACACGAAGATGTCAGCCAGGGAATAAAAGGCCCGCAGCGTCAGGCGCTCCTGTCGCCCCGCAAAGACGATGTCCGGATTCCTCGCCGCCTGTTGCTCCAGCTCGGCACGGGCCGGGCCGTCGCCTGCCAGCACCAGCCGGACATCATGCCCGCGGGCCGGCAGTTCCTGCACCACCTGCAATAGGAGCCCGAGGTTCTTTTCCTGCCCGAGGCGTCCCGCGTACAACAGGGTGGGGCGATTTTCGGCGAAGAAGCGACTGCGCACAGTCTCAAGGGTCTGCTGGTTCACGACCGTGAAATTCTGGTCCAGACCGCGCGGGAAGAGCTTCAAGGTGCGTTGGTCCATCCCCTGGTCGACCAGGCGGTTGATATAGGCCATGGAAGGAACGCGGATGTCGTCCATGCGCGCGAAGAACCAGCGGGTGTAACCGTCCACCAGAGCGGCAATTTGCTGGTCGTTGGTGATCGACTCCGCCTGCCTGCCGAAATCGGTGTGGTAAATGCCGGTGCAGGGGATGCCCAGCAGGCGCGCGGCGGCCAAGCCGACTAGGCCTACGGGGCCGGGCGTGGACACGATGATGCGGTCTGGACGCTGTGCGGCAATCAGGTCGATCGAGCGCAGCAAAGATGGAATCCGCACCGTGTGTGCGTTATAGAAGCCGGGTGTGACGGAATAGATGCAAGGCAGGTTGAGCGTATCGGGGAGAGGGGCGTCCTGCTGCTGCTCGGCCGGCGTCAGGCAGCCGACCAGCCGCAGAGGACGGTTCAGGCGGCGGGCGCAGGCGGAAACCTCCCCAAGGGTGACCGACACGCCATTCAGGTCCAGCAGCGTGTCGGAAAACCAGAGCACGCGGGTGGTCTCGTGCGCCGACGGCGGGACGAACGCATGCAGCAGCGCGGCGTTGATCTCACGCGAGCGGCTGAGGTAGTACAGCGTGCTGAAGAACGGCGCGGCGAACAGGGCGGCCGGCAGGGCCACAGCCAGATATTGCAGCAGGTCGGTCGTCTCCTCGCCCCGCACGCTGCGTTCCACGGAGCGCGCGGTCTCGGCAATGCAGTCGTCCAGCAGGGTGGTCAGCGCGTCGTAGGCGTGCACCACCTGCTGCTCGGGATTGTCGTTGGCGCGGGTGACCTCCAGAAGCGTCTCGAAGAATCGCGCCAGCATGCGGTCGCGTGCGGAACCCCCCAGGCCAAGTTTCTTGACCAGGAGCCGGTCGCGCAGCGCCGGACCATTCTCATCGAAGAGGATCGACGACAGCAGGCTCGGCAATCCCTTGGTCCCGCCCTTGCGCCGGGCGTATTCGCTGGCAACCTTGAAAATGGCGTAGGCCAGCGCCTTGTGATCGCCGTAGCGGCCGTCGGCCAGCGTACGCTTGGTGCGGATGGCGTCCAACAGCTCGGGAATCGTCCGGGCGCGGGCCAGCGTATAAGTGGCGCCGATGAACAGGCCGGCATGGTCATCAGATCCCCCGGTGAGCCCCTTGATCCAGGATTCCTGGCCCCACAGTTCGATACCGTGCTTCCGGGAGAGGCGCTCGATGTGCGCCGGCGTCAGGTGGCGCAGTACTTTTTGCCAGACGACATTCCCCATGCGGCCGCGCGTGCCGTTGATCCCCTCGAAGACGTCGAAGAGCAGGATCAGCTTCTCGATGTGCTCGATCGTGAGCCGGCCGTTGACGCTGAACGTGGCGTGGGCCACGGAGCAGGCGATCTTCTCCAGGCGCAGGTAGTCGCGCAGATTGTAGATGTTCTCGCGCGTCTTCTGGATCGCGGCGAACTGCTCCGGCGTGATGCCGAAGCAGAGGATGTGCACTTTGCAGCCGTCCTCCGGGAAATAAGCCGTGGCTTCCGTGCTGACAAAGCAGTCTTCGGGGTGTTTTACTACCAGTTCCAGCGCGCCGTCGATGGCGTTGTGGTCGGTGAGGGTGACGAACTGTGCCCCCCGCGCCTTGGCGTCGCGATAGACTGCCTCGACGTCGGTGTAGGACTCCTGCGCGCCAATGCGCTGGAGGAACCATTCGCTGGCGTGCCGCGAATGGTAGGAATGCACATGCAGGTCGGCGCGAATCATAGTTCCTCCAGTGGGCCGTCGACGACTGGCTGATGCGCGGTCACCCCCGCGCACCGCGGCAGTTGCCAACACTCTCCCGTCGTGCCGAACCTTGCCAGAATTCGCCTGTAGAAACATGAGCCTTGCATTAGATTTCCGCTTAAACCAATCTCGCCACGGCGTGAGCCGCGCTGACGCGGATTGTCCAGCCTGCCAGCCCTGGGCTTGTGCGGCGGGTGCGGCGTCTGCGACAATGAACCCATGCGCGAGCGAACAAGAAAAGAAACGGGCAGACGCTTTCTCCGGTGGCAGGTGTTGCTCTGGTGGGCGGTTCTGGCGACGGCGCCTGCCTTCCGCGTCATGGCCGAGCCGGCGCCGGCGATGGACGCGTCGTTGTCGGCGGCCACGAATGCAGTCGCGCCGACCGGCACCAACGTGGCGCCACGGGACGCGGTCTATGACGACATCGCCGTGTTCACCGAGGCGCTGATGCTGGTCCGGCGGCAGTACGCGGAGGAAAAGCCGTTCCGCGACCTGATCTACGGCGCGATCGACGGCATGCTCGGCTCGCTCGATCCGCACAGCGGCTTTCTGCCACCCGAGCAGTACCAGGAGCTCTGCGAGGACACCAGTGGGCGCTTTTCCGGCATTGGCGTACACGTCGGCATCAAGGATGGCCGCATCGTGATCCTCTCGCCCATGGACGGCACGCCGGCCCAGCGTGCCGGGCTGCTGGCCGGCGACCGGATTGTGAAGATCGACGGCCAGGCCGCGCTTGGCATTTCGATGGACGAAACCGTGCGCCGTCTGCGCGGCCCGCAGGGATCGCCGGTCACGGTGACGATCGAACGCGACGGGCGTGATCCCTTCGACGCAACGCTCCGGCGCGAGGCGATCAAAGTGGCGAGTGTCAAGGGTGGCGCCATCCTCCGCGATGGTGTGGGGTACATCCGGCTGACGCAGTTCGGCGAGGACTCCGGGCCCGACTTTCTGCTGGCGCTGCGGAAACTGCAGGGGCAGGAGATGACGGCGCTGGTGGTGGACCTGCGCGACAACCCCGGCGGTCTGCTGAGCACGGCGGTTGAAATCGCCGGCGCCCTGCTGCCAAAGAACGCAGAGATCGTCTCCGTGCGCGGCCGCGACGGCGCACGCGACGAGGAGTGCTACCGCGCGGAAGGCGCCCTGCACGTCACCGACATCCCCCTGGCCGTACTGGTCAACGCCCGCAGCGCGAGCGCGGCGGAGATTGTCTCCGGCGCCCTGCAGGATCACCACCGCGCGGTTCTCGTGGGGGAGACCACCTTTGGCAAGGCCTCCGTGCAAAACATCCTGCGGCTGACTACGCGGCCGGACTGCGCGGTGCGCCTGACGACCGCCCACTACTACACGCCCGCCGGGCGCATGATCCACGGCAAGGGGATCGTGCCGGACATCGCCGCGCCCGTGCCGCTGGCGATCTGGAACCAGGTACTGCTCAAGCGCGCGTATGTAGAACTGCCTGACGCCTTTCCCGTGGCGACCCGCGAGAAGCTCGACAACATCGAGGATACACAACTGGCCCGCGCCGTGGACGCCGTCATCAGCGCCCGGGCGCTTCAGAAGAAATAAGTCATTTGTCATTGGTGTCTCCATCCCCAATGACCAATGACCAATGACCAATGACCATTCTCGGAATAGAAACCTCTTGCGACGAAACCGCCGCCGCTGTCGTGTGCGACGGTCGCGAGGCGCTTTCCAGCGTGGTCTACAGCCAGGTCGCGCTTCACCAGCCCTACGGTGGCGTGGTGCCGGAGATTGCTTCGCGCAGCCATGTGGAAAAGCTGCCAGGGGTGGTGTTGCAGGCGATGCAAGATGCGGGATACGGGATACGGGATACGGAGTCTCGAATGCGGAGCCCGGAAGGTGGAGTTCGGAATCAAGTAATTGAGACCCATGCGAAAAACTCCGCACTCCGCATTCCGCATTCCGCATTCGACAGTCTCGACGCCATTGCTGTCACCTACGGGCCAGGGCTGGCGAGTTCGCTGGTGGTTGGCCTGGCGGCAGCCAAAGGGCTTGCGCTGCGCCTGAACAAGCCGCTGATCGGCATCAACCACATCGAGGCGCACATCCATTCCGTCTTTCTTTCGCCGGGCGCACCGGCGCCGGCGGAGGCCGGTCCGCTCCTGGCGCTGGTGGTCTCCGGCGGGCATTCGCTGCTGGTGGAGGTTCCGCAGCCGGGCAGGTACCGCGTGATTGGGCAGACGCTGGATGATGCGGCGGGCGAGGCGTTCGACAAGGCGGCGCAACTGCTTGGGCTTGGCTATCCCGGTGGTCCGGCGATCGACCGCGCGGCGCGGCAGGCGACGACGCGCGGCGAGCTAACATTTACACAGGGGCGGGTGCAGGCCGGGCATCGCCGGGTCTCCGGCGACCTGCGGCCAGAATTGTGCGTGAGCTTCAGTGGACTCAAAACCGCGCTGATGTACCACCTCCGCCGCCAGCCGGCGCAAGAGCCGGCGGAGGTGAACGCCGTGGCTGCCAGCTATCAGGAGGCGATCGTGAGTGCGCTGGCGGACCGTTGCGACCGCGCGCTGCGTGCCGGACGGTATGACTGTCTGGCCGTGGGCGGCGGGGTCTCTCTCAACGCCCGGCTGCGGGAACGGTTGCGCGAAGTAGCCGACCGCCGGCGTGTGCGGCTGCTGCTGGCGGAGCCAAAGTACTGCGGCGACAACGCCGCCATGATCGCTGGCCTGGCGGGCATTGGGTGCGGCGTGCGCGGCGCTGCGGCGCTGGCACTGGATGTCGCGCCAAGCCTGGCGCTGTAGGCGGTCGCCCGTGGGTTGCCGCGCAGCCAAATCCAGTTGCGCCGCCGCCGAAATCCGCTATGCTGCATTCTTCCGGCTGGATCGAATGGCGCCCTGCTGCCAAGGCGGCGCGAGCGGCGGCAAGAGGAGGTCGTATGCGTCAGGGGCAGGATTGGCACGGCGCGGAGACGATGGCGCCGATTCCGTCGGCATTCAAATATTTTATCGGCGCAGCGGCCATCTTCATCGCGGGATGCTCCGCGTTCTTCTCGGTCTGCGGCCTGGGCATGCTGTTTGTCGGGTCCGCCACGGCCGTGATGATCATGGCGAGCAGCTTGGAGGTCGGCAAGCTGGTGGCGGCCTCGTTTCTCTACTGGTTCTGGGGGCAGCTTACCATCCCGCTGCGGATCTATCTGACCTTGGCGGTCCTGACGCTGATCGGCATCACATCGCTCGGCAACTACGGTTATCTGGCGCGGGCGTATGAGCGCACGCACACCGGCGTTGGCCAGCTGGAGGAGCAGATTGCCGGCCTGCAGAAGGAGATCGCCGACACCCAGCGGCAGATCGACGATGCGCACAGCCGCATCGGAAAAGTGTCGGCGGACGGCCGCGAGGACGTCGGCGTCGTGCGGCAGCATCTGACGCAGGCAACGGCCCTGTTCGAACAGTCCCTTTCCCGGCTGCAGGAGCAACGCAAGACCATCCAGGACCGGCGCGACAAGGACATGCAGGCCGTGGCCGCGCGCATTGGCGAGCAGGCCGAAGCGCTACGAAAGGACATTGCCTCCGAGGATGCCGCCATCGAGAAGCTGCAGCAGAACCTGGCGACTCTCGACGAGGCCGTGAACACCTACACGCAGATCGGCGGGCCAGGACTGCTGCCGATCGGCGGTCCCTGGATCTTTCACGTGGACGGCGTCAAGCGCGGCCAGGAACTCCGCGAGCAGCAGCGCAGCGAGCGCGAAACCATCGCCACAGGGATCACGGCCTGCCGGAGCCGGCAGGACCAGCTGCGCGCCGCACATGGCAAGCGTGTGGAGGCCGCAGACCGCGAAATCGCCTCGATCCGAGACCTGGCCGCGCAGGACAGCTCCCGCTTGGACACGGAGGAACAGGCGCTGCGCAAATCGCAGGCCGAGGCCCAGGCGCAGTTGCAGGCGCGAATCGACGGTGTGCAGACCGCGACCGCCGCGCTGCGCAACACGGGCGACACCCAGCTCGAGGCGCAGCACCAGCGCATCCGGACCTGCTCCGACGAAATCCGCGGCTTGCAGTCGCAAATCGCCACTACGGACATCGGATCCTACCGGTTCGTCGCCCGCGCCTTCGACGCTGCGGCCGACGATGTCGTCAAATGGCTGATCCTTGCGCTGGTGATAGTTTTCGATCCGCTGGCGGTCTGCCTCGCCGTTGGCTTCAACGTTGCCCTCCTGCGCGAGCGGCATGGCCGGGTTTTCGCTGCGCCGCCGGCCTTGCCGCCAATTCCCTTGCCGGCTGCCAACGAGCCGCCGGCTGCGGACGATTCCCCGTCCGACCGAAGCAAGGGGCGCTGGACAAAATTCGGCGCTAACCTGCTGCTGGGCTTTCTGCTGGCTGGCACCGGATGCCTGGGGCTCTACTGGGTGCTGGCCGTCGCGCCACGCCAGGCGCAGACCGCCCACGCCCGGTGGATTCCGGGGGAGAGCGTGGCAGTGGTGACACTGCGGCCGGCCGAGCTGCTGCAGTGCACATCCACCCGGAGCCTGGCCGAGTGGTCCGGCGGAACCAACCGTACGGTGCTGGGCTCGCTGCTGACCTGCGCGCAGGGGGATGGATTCGACCCGCGGGCGGACGTCTATCTGTTCGCCAAGGTTCCTGCCGGAGCGGCCGTGGACGTGTCGCTGCGCCCCGTGATTTTCTGCGGGCTGATTGCGCGCATTGCGCAGCCGGCCGCTGCGGAAGCGACCCTTTCGAGTTTTGCCGAGCAGGTTACCCGCGATCTACGGCCGACCCGCGACCCCGCTCTCTCCCTGGCGCGCAACCGGACCATGATCCGGTACGGTGAAGGGCGATACATGGATCCCGAGGGCGGGTTCTTCACCTTTGCGATTGCCGGCCAGGTTGCCATTCTCCTCGTGGAGTTTGAGGGAAACCCGCAGGCCCCGCAGACGGAGAGCGAAATCCGCCACTGCCTCGCAGACGGCAGGCGCGTGGCCCCCGCCGCGTTTCATGTGCCGGCGCCGGGGGAAGTCCTGGGATTCTGGTTTGACGCCGGCCGCTTCTTCCGGGCTGTTCCCAAGAACGCGGCAGCCTCCGCTCGCTACCAGCAGATACAGCGCTACCTCGGCTTCGACATGGCACTGGGTGTCTGCCCCGCCGGCGGTAACCGGCTCAACGTGACGGCCAGCTACAACTATCAGGCGGATCGCTTCAACCGGCCCGGGCTGCCCTCGGCGACCGAGGCGCTGGCGTCCCTGGACTCTGGCCGCGAAGCCGGCATTGTTGGCCGGCTTATGGATCGCTGTGCCGACACACTGGATTTCGATTCCCTAGTGGATCGCCTGCGCGCGCAAGTCGGGACCCGCGACCGGAAAGGCCTGCAGGACTTGGTGGTGGAGAAGACCTATTCCTCGGCGCGCTCCGCCCGGTTTATCCTGACCGCCTGCTGCAGCGACAAGAGCAAGTCGCCGCTGCTCGCCGCGTTCCAATCCCTCTGGCAATAAGCCCATGTGTAGGACTGTGCTGGTAGGCATTCTGCTCCTCGGCGGATGCCGGGTCACGACGCCGTTGACCGCAGGGAGTTCTTCTATGCCGGCGGCGCGAAACGTGCCGCAAGCCATCCCGGCGGCGGTAGGTCGGGAACAGGTACAGGTTGTTTCGGCCGCAGAATGCCCGGACAGCGGCGGCGGAAACGCAACGATAAAACGCAACGGTACATCTGTGCAACCGACAGTTGGCGCGCTGCCGCCGGCACCTGCGGCGCCTGCTGTTGCCATGACGCGCGACGCTGCGTCGGCCCTCCACGCATGTGTCCTGCCGGAGAAGTCACGGGTGCTTCCGGTTCCGGTTGGCACGGATTCGCGGACACGGATCGCGGATTCCATCCCAGCGGAGAATCCGCCGGCGCTGCCGGCTATTTCCGCCGCGTGCGCGGATCGGCCGTTCCCCGCGCCACGCATGCCGATACCGGCCCCCGAGCTTGTCCCGCATACAAACCCTTCCCGCAAAGAGCCGTTGGCGCTTCAGGTCGGCGTGAACGCGCTGACGCGGAATCAGGACTTCGCTCCGGCGGCACTCTTGCTCGTCCGCGAGCTCGGGTCGGCCGGCTGGAGTGCGGTTGGTGCAGCCGGAACAGCTGCTACAGAACATCCGACCATTATGGTTCGGGCTGCCGCCGCTGCGGAACCCGGCCCCACGCCATCCCGGATTTCATTCCCTGTCTTTGCGCCTGCGGCACAGGAGATCGTCGCCTCGGGCGCAGGAAACCGGCTGGCCCTGCCGTGGCAAGGAACGAACGTGACGGGCACGGTTGGGGGCGCCCAGTATTCGCTCGGGCCGCGGGAACGAGAGGCAGAACTACAGGAACTGCGCCGCGGTTTTTACAGGTTTCTCGCCATACCGGTGGACGAATAGGTGCGGAGACAGGTTGCTGTGCTGCGGAATCAGGACATGCAAAAGACGCTCCTGCTGCTGATCCTACTGCCGACGTTAGTATACGCTGCCGCTGCGGAGACACCTGCCGCCAACCGGCTGGTGCTGGCATCGTGGAATGTCCAGAACCTGTTCGATCCGTACAACGATGCGGCCAATCCCGGCGCGGCGGATTTCACGCCTGATGGCTGGGAGCACTGGACCTCGAAACGCTATGCGCTCAAGCTGGCGCATCTGGCCGAGATCATCGCCGCTATGCGGCCGGACGTGCTCTGCCTGACCGAGGTGGAGAACCGGCGTGTGTTGGAGGACCTGGCCTGCGTGCTGCGCGTCTCCCACCAGTTCGACTTGCCCGTGATCCTGCACCGCGAGGGCGGTGACCGGCGCGGCATCGATGTGGCTATGCTCGCGCGCGTCGCGCCGGTAGCCACGAACTGGATCGCGCCCGTGCCGCAGCAGCGGGACATCCTGGTGGCGCGGTTCGAGATTCAAGGGCGGCCATTAACTGTCTGCCTCAACCATTGGAAGTCATGGCTCGGACCCAGGGACCAGAATCTGGCGATCCGCGCCACCGAGGCGCACGCCGCGCGTGCCGAGGTGCTGCGATGCCTGGCAAGGGATCCCGCCGCAGCGGTGGTGGCGCTGGGCGACTTCAACGACAACATCGACGCGCCGAGTCTGACCGTCGAGGCGGGCTTCGCGCTCTGGAACCCGGTGGCCTTTGCGGCCGCCAGCGGACCAGCCGTGCTGTTCAATCTCTCCGGCCTGCTGCCGCCCGAACAGCGCGGCACGTTCTATTACGGCAAGGACCGCGCCTGGAATTCGTTCGACTCTATGAGCGTCAGCGGCGGCATGCTCCCCGGCGGTGCGCGGACCTCCATGTGGCAGGTGGTGACGAACTCCTACGGCCCGTTTGTGCTGCCGCAACAGCGAGACCGCTACGGGCATCCGCTGTCGTTCAACCGGTCGCGCAAGAAGGACGAGGACGGCATCATCCGCGATTCCTATATCACCGGCTACTCAGACCATTTTCCTGTACGCGTCGAACTGCTGGCAGCGCCGTAGGTGCTACCGGCGTCTTACCACGTCCGCTTCATGCTGGCATAGACACGCGGCCCGGCGGAGGGCTGTCCCGGATAGATTTCGAGGCTGCTGTCCCACGGATTGACAATGCCGGCTGCCAGTTCCACGCCTTCCTTCGGCCAGAACCGCCAGCGGAGTTCCGCGCTGGCTGCTAGCGAGACGTCCGTGCCGTCCCGGTCAGGGTTGCCCGCATACACGGCACATTCCTGCCAGCAGGCGAAGGCCAGATCGTCGATCAGGCGTACGCGCACGCCGAGGCGGATGGACTGTTCGGGATAGTCGAGCACATAGCGACTCGCGTAGACATCGGTAGCGCAGGTTTTTGCCAGCGCCTGATAGGCAAAGGTGGCCGCCACCGTGTGAGTGATCGGTACGGCGGCGTCAGCCAGGAATCCATAGGTGCGCACATGGTCGAGGTTGGTGGCGACCCAGCGTCCGCCAGGAGTCGAGCGCACCCAGTCCACCAGATTCCGGCCGTCTTCGGCAAAAAGAGCCACGCCGCCTTCGGCGCAGGCGTGCGTTTCTCGCCAGGCCAGTTCCAGCGTGCGCGTATGCTGCCGCTGGAGACCGTTGTTGCCAAGCGAACCGGGGGATTCATAATCCAGTTCCGTATAGGATGGCTCGCGCACGGCTTCGGTGTAGGAGAGCGCCACGCGTCGTGTGGCGCTGGGATGCCATTCGATGCCCGCAGCCGGAAGCCAGGCAGCCTGATCGCGCGCGAAGAACTCCCCAGAGCCGCCAGCTGTGCCGGTGAATTCTCCGACGGTCCAGCGCGGTAGCGCAGCAAGGGAGAGGTGTTCCCGGGCGTGCGTTCCCAGGCCGGTGTATGCCGGGGAGATTGTTCCGGAGTGCGTGCCATCCAGCCATTCCGCATCGGCATCCGCGCGCAGGTCGAGGTCGAGCCCGGGGGTCAATGCTTGGCGGGTATCGCCGTGCAGGGTGGCGGTGTCGGACAGCGTGTGGTTCGCGTACAATCCATGATTGGAACGATCCAGCCAGTAGCTGTCATCGGTTTGCGTCCAGCCCCAGGAGACATGATTGGGCGGCAGGTCGGGGTTATCCCTGCCAAGGGTCGCGGTGGCAGCTGCCAGCCATTCGTCCACCTGTTCCGCAGCAGGATAGCTCGGGCTTGTGCCGTAGAAACCACGCGCGCCGAAGTCGCGCCAGCCATAGGCGCCGAGCAGGTCGAGTTGGTTGCCATTGCCGCGAAACTGCGCCTGTGCGCCGCCGGACCACCGATTCAGGTAGTTATCGGCATAGCCGTCGGCGTGGCCGATGGAGGCGGCCTCGACAAAGGCACCCTCGCCGACGACGAGCAGGTCGTCGAGCGCGTCGCTGCGGGTCAGCCGCAGGTTGGCAAATAGATCGTTCGGCCCGCCGCCGACCTCAATGCGCCGTAGATCCTCCAGGGTGGCAAACCCGAGCGCCACGCTGCCGGCTGGATGGCCGGCTGAGGCGCGGAACTGATCCAGACCTGTCAGGAGCTGGGGTGGACCGAAGACATCGCACGGCACAGGTAGGTCGGATTGAAAATGCTCGGTCTGCGGATTGCGCAGCGAAAGGCCTCCCAGCGTTAGGCCGGAGGAACTGAACGGGGCGCCGCGAATCGAAATGTCCGCCTGCGGCTCAGCAAACCCCTGGCTGCGCAACGCGACGCCGGGGATGCCCGTGACGAACGCTGGGGCGGTGCTGCGGCACATGGGCGGCGCGATCGCGTCGGCCATGGCGGCAGCCTCGACCTCGACCCGGAAGGCGTTGGTCGTTCCGCCTGCCAGGACCGCCAGCGGCGCCAGCAGCCAGACGAGCAGCAGCGCGCGTTGTCGTGCCGGATCGCGCATATCGGCAACAGGATACCGGGCGGCATAAGAATGTCAACGCCTGGATTTTGATGAGTTAACAGATCACCGGTCGCGAAGATCGGGCGGCCGCGACCGGAAGCAGGCAGCGCCATGCGGCGCCGACACACCGCCGGCTGGACTCAGTTCCGGCGCTTCCTGTCGGCAGCGGTCGAACGCCAGCGGACAACGCGGAGCAAAGGGGCAGGCAGTTGGAGGACGAAGGACGGCGGAGGGTGGATGGGAACGTTCTTCGTTGTTGGGCGGTTGGACTGCCTGACTGTCCGACTGCCCGACTGTCTGACGGATCGCTGACTTCTGCATGCTGACCTCTGCCCTCCGGCTATTCCCCACCCGTGGCACGGAGGAGAGGAGCAGGCGTGTATAGGGGTGTGCCGGCGCCGCGAGCACGATTTCGGCAGGACCGAGTTCGACGATTTTGCCGAGGTACATGACGGCGATGCGGTCGGCGATGTGCTGGACCACGCCAATGTCGTGCGTGATGAACAGGTACGCGAGCTGGCGGCGGCTGCGGAGTTCGGCGAGCAGGTTGAGAACTTGTGCGCGCACGGATAGGTCGAGGGCACTGGCAGCTTCGTCGCAGATCAGCAGGCGGGGATTCAGGGCCAGGGCGCGTGCAATGCAGATGCGCTGGCGCTGGCCACCGGAAAAGGCATGCGGATAGCGGTCGAGGGCTTCCGGGCCGAGGCCGACGTCCTGCAGCAGGTTCCTGGCAAAGGCGCGGGCGGCCGCCGGTTGGAGCAGCCCCTGCACCAGGGCGCCTTCGGTGAGCTGATCGAGGATTGTCTGGCGCGGGTTGAGCGAGGCCAGCGGATCCTGAAACACCGCCTGCACGTCGCGCCGGTACGCCTGCAGCGCGCGGCCGCGCAGGCGCAGCACGTCGCGGCCGTCGAGGAGGATTTCGCCGGCGCGCGGTTGTTCCAGGCGCAGGATGGCGCGGGCGAGTGTGGACTTGCCGCAACCGGATTCGCCCACCACGCCGAGCGTTTCGCCGGGATCGAGCGTGAGGTTGACGCCATCCACGGCGCGCACATGGTCCACTGTGCGCGCCAGCACGCCGCGTCGCACCGGGTACCAGACGCGGAGATTGCGGACTTCGAGGAGTGGCGGTTGGGCACTCATGGCGGCTGATGGGCCGCTCGCCGGCCTTATGCCGCGCCCGGGCCGAGCGCGGTGAGGAGCTTCTGATACGGGATGAGGCGGCTGGCGAGTTGATCCTTAGGGAGCTTGAGCAGGTCGTCGAATGGAATGGCGTCTGTGAGCGTGAAGCTGCCCGAGGTGGTGCGGCGGAGCGCATCCAGACAGGCACCGCAGCCAAGCGACTGGCCGATGTCGTGGCAGAGGGTGCGGACGTAAGTGCCCTTGGAGCAGAGAACCTCGAAGGTGGCAAGTGGCGCCTCGTAGCGCAGCAGGCGGAAGCGGTAGAGGTGGACGAAACGCGGCGCTCGCTCGACCACCTGCCCCTTGCGCGCGAGTTTGTAGAGCGGCACGCCGTTAATCTTCACGGCGGAGACCATGGGGGGCGTCTGGAAGCTGTCGCCGAGGCGGGCGTCCATCTGCGCCTGAATCTGTTCGGCATCGACACCGGTGCACAGCTTTTCCTCCACGGTCTCGCCGTCGATGTCCTGCGAGTTGGTGGTGCGTCCCATGCGCATGACCCCTTCGTATGTTTTGTCGCCGCCCATGATCTGGCCAGAGAGGCGCGTGCCGCGACCGAGGAGGATAATGAGCAGGCCGGTGGCGTTGGGGTCGAGCGTGCCGCCATGGCCAACCTTGTCGATCCGGAAGGTGCGGCGGATGGCGGCCACGAGGTCGTGGGAGGTGGGGCCGGATGGCTTGTCCACCAGCAGCACGCCGTCGAACGGATCGGCTGGCGGCGGGCGGGTGGCGTT
>Ga0118677_10006110_pt1 | contig 20607 bp, 20 predicted proteins | sample AliMusrvi5mmetaG_FD_86154 | JGI IMG/M metagenome (GOLD analysis project Ga0118677, IMG submission 86154)
TCTTTGGGTCATAAGGTTCTGAAAAAAGTGTTTTTGACTTCTTTTCACTTTCTATTTTTTTTTGAGCCATATCAATAAATGTAAAGCCCAAATCTACAATTCCACTGGCAATGTTTTTTACATCTACTAAAATCTGAATTTTTTCAGATATCTTGGCATCTTCTTCTTTGCTTAATTCATAATATTTTTTGTCCCATCCTCTAGGATGAGAATCATCGCGCTGTTTAACTTGGTTAATAATCAATTTAATCTTATCAGATACAAACCCTTCCTGTTCATCTAGAATGCCCCATAAAATATTATCGAGTATTTCGCGTTGCCCCCAAGTTTCCAATTTATCCTGGAAAAAAGATAAATTCATTTTGATTTCATCAAATTTTTGTTTAGCCTTACCATAATCGCCTTTTTCTAGATTTACAAGCCCACTTGATAACAAGGAAGGCATACTTCCATGCCCAAAAACTTCTCTTAAATCAACAAATAAAGCATTGCAGGTTAAATAAATATTGCGGCAAGTGGAAAGCCGTAAGGCGAGACGCTCAGATTGCTGTTCCGTATCTTTTCCTTGGCAGGCATCAAGAATGTTTGCAATAGCCACTAAGTGCTCTGCAAACAAGATATCTTCAGGAGGTGCAATGAAGCCGGCGGGGAGGTCTTGGGGGAGATAATAATCAGTTTTTTGCATGAGAGCCCCCTTATTTGTTAAATCTTTTTAGTTTACCAATATTCCTCAGATAATGAGTAATTTCTGCAGTGCTTTTGTCTACAACGGTAGTTTTAAAAGAGGCTGTATTCCCTCTTGGCATGGATGATGGCACAAGCAGTCCATCCCCATCTTTATAAAAAGACATGATGGATAATATTTTTGCGAGACGAGTTAACGAAATCTTCCTATTTAAACGGTTTACGCTATAATTTATGCGATCAGCAACAAGATCGTGAAACTCATTTTCACCTTTTCTACTAATTCGAAAAAAATCTCCACAGTAGTTCGCTATTGTCGGAACAACAGCTCCATCATCTATTGTTCTATCTAATAATTCACTTACCAAAGACCGCCCAGTTAGTTCATTTAAATTAAAGGCATCTCCCAACTGCATCATGATCTTTATTAAATCACCAAAAGTTGGACCGATTCTTAGTCTGAGATAAGGATCTTTTATTATTTCCTCTTTCGAATAAGGCCAGCAAAAGCTGTAATCGCTAGGAGAAGAAGCGCCTGTTTTTTCTGAAAGTTCTTCAAAAAAAGATGTGAATAAATTATAAGGGGTTTTGTTTTCCCCTGCTCTTTTACGAACTAAATCAAGAAACAACTCTCCGTCAGAACTGCAAATAAAATCTCTATAAAAAGGAGATACCTCTGTTTGTGATTCTGAGTTCACAGAAATATGACCTGGCATTTTAAAACCCGTCTTTTCTGTGCCAGTGGGCAGATTTTCAAATATTTTTTGAATTCCCGGCCCAAAAAGCATGGAAGCATCCGCTAGATTAAAAGGAGCGGTGCTGTCGATTGTTAATATTTCGCCGATCTTATCAAGCATGTGCAACCCAAAATCAAGGGAATACAAGAAAAGATTTAAGCGATATTTAGATTCACCACAAAAAGTTTCTGCTTTCCCAGGAGCCGTTTCTATACTTTTGAGAAGTTCTGTTGATATGAAATTTGAAAGGCTACTTTTATACTGGGCACCATTTTCCCATATTGCAGGTATTGCAAAAGGAACCAAGTTGCATGTTTTAGCTTTCTCATTTATATATAATCTGAGCTTATAATTATCTTTTAAGTTAGATCCAACATCTACTGTAAAACGCAAAAAACCCATAGCGCTTGGAATTGGTCGATCAACTGTATGAGTTGATTCTTTCCCAAATTTGTTTTGCAACCACTCATATATTTGAGTTCCTTTCTTGTAGGGTGCTGTAAACCGGCACGATAGAATTGGAAACTCTAAGTCATAAGGTTTTGCTGTGAACCCTAATGCAAGGGGGATACTTTTAACAAGGGCGGTATGTTCATTAGTTTTTAACTTCCGGGGATTTACATAATCCACATGCGCACTTATCATATCAAGAAGGTTTTTCTGATCCACAGTATTGTTTTCTTTTGCTCCAAGTGCAAATAAATGGATGTCTCGTGCGCCACAGGCTTTAACACTTTGATATGTCTTACAGAGAGTTGTCCCGATATTTATTGAATCATCTACAATAGCTACCCGTGCTCCTTTGAAATAATTATGTGCAAAAGGAATAGCAAAATCACTGAGAACCAATGCCCCTTTGTTGAAATTTAGGCCAAGGCACTCCATCAGCCGTGGCATTTTTCTTGCGACAAGTACAATAATATCTGGAGAAAATGCAGCGACAATGTCTGTTAGTTTAGCCCAGTCAAAAATAGGAAGAACTGATTCAATATGATTTCTCTCAGCGATTGCTATGTTGGTTTCCATTTTTACCTGTTATGTTTTGATTATGACAATCCACTTTTATTCAAAATGATTAAAATATCAACAAACAAACCAATTGTCAATGTTCAAATTTATCGCCTTTTAAGATTAAATAAACTAAAAAAGGAAGCAGTTTTTTAACTACTTCCTTGTAAGGCTTGGGTTTCAATTCCCCTGCCATTACCGACATTGCGGGACATACTCGCAATCCGCACACATAAAATTGACATGCGGATAAAAAAGGCTGGCCCGAATGCCTTCTAAAACCTTCTGCGCCAGATAGAAAAGCCGTTCAAAGTCTTTCATCCCCCTGGATGATTCCAGAGTCTCCTTCTTGGCCGTTTTGTTCTTGATGAAATTGATAAGCTTGAGTCCCCGGACTTCTTTACTGAAAAGCATCCAGTAGGCATAAGCATAAACGGTCAGATCGAGATTGTTTAGAAGAGCTGCGGCGTCAATCGCCTTGGCCGTATTTTTAAATTCCCCGACCACATCCCCGTCTTCAATCACATCAATAATCCCGTTCAAGGGAACATCCAGCTCCTCTTTGGTTCGGGGATTTATCAAAGGCACTTCAAAAGGATATTCAGCGGCCACCACCTTCTTGATCGGATCGTTGAAATACAAACTCAAGATTTCTTTGCCTTTGAGCCGGAGCGTTTCCCAGGTATCGCCATTCTTGAAACGCAGATCGGTATCAATCTTTTGGCTATACCAATCCGCTTCAAAAATCTTCACGAACCGCTCAAAAGAAACTTCCTCACCTTTGAGCTTTTCCTTGTGCAGCCATTCCAAAGCCGCATGCACTGTACTTCCAAAAGCCATCCCCGAGGATATAAACGGGCGGGGCAATAAATCGACATACTGGAATTTGTATTTCAAACTGCATTCGGTATAGAGAAAGATTTGGCTCTTGCTCAAATGTTTAATGAGCATGGCTAGCACCCCCTTTCTGAGAGGCGACCAGCTTTTCAATTTCCCGGCTGGCATCAGCCTTGGAGACTTCATGCAAGGAATTGACTTTAAACCGCTTTTTCAAATCCTCCAAAGCGGCGTCGTTTTCAATTCCCTGATCGGCCAAAAGCCGGAAAAGGTAACGCTTCTGCGCGTCTGACATAGAAGCATCCCCATTCTTTCCGCCGTTGCCTTTCCCTGCCGACTGAGGATCTTCTTTTTTCGGCTCCGGTGTTTTCACAACCCCGGATTCCAAGATGACCAATGTGGCCAGTAAAGCACCGCTAGGTAAATGAATCTCGATCTTTTTAACAACCTGCTCATCAGCCATTTTTTGGCCCTCCTTAAGTTTGGGTTTTTAAAGGACTCGTCACAAAAGAACTTTCATCTTGAGGATAAGCCGTTTTGAAAACCCAAAGTAGAAGGATAAAAATGCCTCAAAAGACAACTTCACCCTTCTACTTTTTCAAACCCATGGCCGTTAAACTTGAAGAAAAACATGTTGAAAGAAAACATCACTTCCTTTGCCGTAACTGATTTCAGAAACTCGGAAACTGTTTTTGGCATCAAAGCTAAAGATCGTTTAAGCCACATGTATGTCCTGGGGAAAACCGGCACCGGAAAAACCACGCTCTTAAAAAACATGATCATTTCCGATATTCAAAGCGGAAACGGTTTAGCCGTCATTGATCCGCACGGCGATCTATCCGAGAGCCTTTTAGATTTCATTCCAAAAGAAGGAATTCAAGACACGATTTATTTAAACCCCGCCGATCAAGATTTCCCTTTCGGTTTTAATCCACTGGAAAATATCGATCCCCAAAACCGACACCTCATTGCTTCCAATCTCATTACCGTCCTGAAAAAAATTTGGAGTGAGTTTTGGGGGCCAAGAATGGAATACATTTTAAGAAATGCAATCCTGACGCTTCTTGAATATCCGGGAAGTACTTTGATTGATTTGCAGCAACTTTTAAGCGACAAGGATTTTCGAAACCGCGTCCTGGAAAAAGTGGAAACCGTTCAACTTAAAGATTTCTGGCAGAAAGAATTTGATAAATATTCCGCATGGCTCAAATCCGATGCCGTCTCACCGATTCAAAACAAAGTGGGGCAATTTCTCACCGCTCCGATTCTCCGAAACATCTTTGCTCAGAAAAAAAGCGTGATTAATTTTAGGCAGGTAATGGATGAAGGGAAAATCTTGATCGTCAATTTAGCCAAAGGAAAAATCGGGGAGGATATGTGCGCGTTGGTCGGCTCGCTTTTCACCACCAGCTTTGAGCTAGCAGCACTTAGCCGATCCGATATTCCCGAAGAAAACCGAAAGCCCTTTTACCTGTATATCGATGAAGTTCAAAGCTTCATCACCCAGAGCTTCGCCAATATGCTTTCGGAATCGAGAAAATACCGCTTGGGCTTGATCCTGGCACACCAATACCTTGAGCAATTGGATGAAAGTATCCGTCATTCCCTTTTCGGCAATGCCGGCACAATCATTTCTTTCCGCCTTGGCCAAGAAGACGCTCACATCATGGCCCGCGAATTCTATCCGATCTTTGAAGAAACCGATATTATCAATCTTCCTAACCATCACATCTATTTAAAACTGATGATCGACGGTGTTTCTTCCCAGCCTTTTAGCGCCCGAACACTTCAACCGATTGAAAACAAAAAAGAATTCCGAGAACAAATTATTGAAATTTCCCACACCCTTTATGCCCGCCCCAAAGCCGAAGTGGAAATGGAAATTTTAGCCGAAAGAAATTTAAAAAACGGTTTTCATAATAACCAAACCAATGAGCAACGACTCTTCTATTAAAACGCCTTTTCTTCTATTCCCAAATGAAACAATAATTTTCAAAACTAATCCGCACTGGATCTATTTACTCGTCCGTGGCTTACCTATTTTCCTCTTATGGCTTTTTTATGAACTCTACGCCTGTCCGACTTGTTATTTGTACTCGTTCAAAAGTTTATGCTTCCTGCTTTCCGGAGTCGTCTTTCCCCTCGTTATTTTAATCTTGTATCTCGATTGGCATTTCGACCGCTTCTATCTCACTAATTTTAGGGTAATAAAAAGCCGGGGCATCCTCGGCAAACGGCACCTGTCAATCTTTCTGGAAAACATCGAGGATGTAACGGCAAGCTACAGTCTTTGGGGAGAGCTTTTTAATTTCGGGGATATTATAATTGAATCTGCCGGCACTTACGGCAAGATAACTGCCGAAGGCATTCCCAATCCTTTAATCAAAAAATGGCTGGTGGAAAATGCGAAAAGAAGTTGATTAAAAAAACGAAGAAGCGCTTAATTTTGTAGCACAGATTTTAGATTTAATTTTTGTACCTACTGGCGCGAATACCTTCAATATTTGCATTGAACCAATCGTCCCACTGGGCCAATATTAGTTGTGACTGAATGATTGCCGCAGAATCTCCTGTTTCATTGCTTGATATAAACATCTCAATGCCTTGGATGAATTCGTCCCTAAAGTGATCGCCCAACCCAGGATAAGATCTATTCATAGCTTTAAGGTCTGCCTTTTTAGCTTCTTGGAGGGCCTTTTTGTAATAGCTTTTGATTGATTCAAAGTCCATTTCGGAAATCCCCTGATATGGACCCCCTTTATTTTGAATTAGTGTTGCCTTATTTTTATAATCAATTGCCGCAGAAACACTAGATGCAGTTACAGACATAGTAGATTCAGTTTTTTCTAATGAAGAAGAGATAATATAATATGGCCAAATGATCGCCTTTGCCGTTGCGATGACTTCACCAAAAAAAAGCCATTTCACGAAGCCATTTGTACGAGCATAGTTCCAATTGTAATATGGAGTGAATATAAAGAAAGCTGCAAAAAAATAGGGAACAAAAAAATAGGAAATGATGTTAGCGAGGATTTTAACGATTTTTTCTCCAAATTTTCTAAATAGTTCTTTCATTTATCACCCCCTATTATTTTATTTGTCCAATAAGTCAATGGCATGCTATTGAATCTGCTATGAAAAAAAATTTTTTACAATCAAAAAAGCGGGCCCGAATTTTCGGCTCCCGCTTTGCAAATCGCCCCTTAGGTTTCTATGGGAGATTTTTATGGATGATGGGTTTAAAATTGGTTTCAAAAGCACCCCTTGAAACAAATGCGGGAAATGATATTCCCGCCCTTTCCGGGGTTCAGCTTCATTATCCGGAGGACTTTCAGGGGATCGATACCTGTGAGCCCGATCCGGCAATACATAACGATTCGCTTTGATGATAATAATTTCAATTCTGCGAAGATCGTGAGTGATGTTTGAGCCGTAATATCCGAAAATTATTCCGGCGATAAACATCAAAATGGACACGATAAGGTTATAAATTTTCATATATCCTCCGTGGGTGGTTTTGGTGGGTGGATTGGGTTCTAAAAAGGCGCAAAAGGGCTGTTTTGAGCCAATAGATACAATTGGCACAATAAGGAATTTCAAATAGTTAAGGGATTTTAAGAATAACGGTAAGATTCGTAATCAGCAGGTCGTCAGTTCAATCCTGACCGCTGGCTTACAAATTTAAAAAGTGCTTCAGTCTTTCCTGAAGCACTTTTTTTATATGCAGATACGTGCCATCAGGCTACTTGTTCTGAACATGACTTCTTGAAAAAGCCTTTTTCAAAGGGCTTTTTTAAAATGATGGAATTTCTTAAAGCTATTTTTTATATAACTCCATCCAAAATCTTACGGGAACTTTACCTTGACACACAATCACCCTCATTTTATATTCGGCTTATTCCAAAGCGAGTTCCTGTGCGGCCAGGCAAGGTCAGCTCGGTTGGCCGTGGGGTGTAGGGGCCAGTTTGAGACATCTTCTTAATGCCCCATACAACAGGTGGCGATATTATCTAAAAAATACAGGCGACTGTTTAATTAAGGAACACTATGAAAATCATCGGCATTAACGGGAGTCCTCGGAAAGACTGGAATACCGCCACGCTATTGAATAAGGCGCTGGAAGGCGCGGTTTCACAAGGAGCGGAAACGGAACTCATCCACCTTTATGATCTTCATTACAAAGGGTGCATAAGTTGTTTTTCCTGTAAACTGAAGGATGGTAAAAATTACGGCAAATGCGCCGTCAACGATGCCCTGACGCCCATTTTTGGCCGAATTGAAGAAGCGGATGCGTTAATCCTGGGTTCACCCATCTACCTTGGAGCGGTGACCGGCGAGATGAGATCTTTTCTGGAACGGCTCATTTTTCCCTATCTGGTGTATGATATGCAGCGCTCATCCCTGTTTAAAAAGAAAATATCGGTCGGGTTCATTTATACTATGGGTGCGCCGGAGGATTGGATAAAAGAAATGGGCTATGAACAGCACTTTAAATTGATGGAAATGCTTTCGGGCAGGATTTTTGGAGCGGCGGAGTCGCTTTTGGTAACCGACACCTATCAATTTGATGATTATGCCAAGTATGTGGCCCCAGTAATGGATGTTGAAGCTAAAGCCAAGCGGCGACGGGAAGTATTTCCGGCGGATTGCCAAAAAGCTTTTGAAATGGGGGCTAGATTTGGCCGGTAATATTCTCAGTAGAAGAAGAGATATATCCGCATGACCAAAGCTGACCTTATTAAAGTGCTGATTGAAAAAACAGGCCTTTTAAACAAGGAATGCGCCCAGAGCGTGGAAGCTGTTTTTGAATTAATGCGGGCCTCCCTTGAAACCGGGCAGCAGGTGAAGATAAGCGGTTTTGGGGTGTTTGAGGTCAAAGAGAAAAACGAGCGGCGCGGTCGCAATCCTCAGACGGGTAAAGAACTGAAAATCGCCGAGCGACGGGTTTTGAAGTTTAAGGCGAGCCCGTTGATGAAGAAAAGAATGGAGCAGCTGTAAAGATGTGAGTGAGCTCATATAACGCGAGATAGCCGGTTGCAAAAGCCGGGTAATGTTAATGGCCAAGTTCAGTTTCGTAAGCCACTTTTCCCGATGGCCGACCATTTTTTCTATTGCGCCGGTGCAAACACAACCAGCCTGACGGTCTGCCAGGCCCCTTAAACGGAATTCCCAAGGGCCATCGGGGGTATAATAATATTGACATGCGAGACCTTGCGTCCCATACTCTCCCTATAAAAAACCTCAGCAAAAAGAATAGGAAAACAAAATCATGAAAAATGTTGAAATGACGGTTGAAGGAAATATTCTGACAATAAAGGTCGATCTGACGAAGGAATTCGGCCCATCCTCATCTGGCAAGACGATCATTATCGCATCTACAGAAGGCAATGTATCGGTTTCGGATAGTGCAGAGGCAAAAGTCGGGTTGAATGTCTACAAGAAAAAATCAGCATAAAAAAAGACCACAGTCGTAAGACCATGAGCATTTCTGGTTGCGTATGGGTTGCGGTTTGCTGTCACAGCTGGCAGAAAAAATATGAACAGGTGAATGCCCCCGGAATCCCGGCAACACCTTTACCCGCATCATTCCCGCCTATTAAAATTATCTAATTTTGCTTTAACCTTTCTTTAATTATTACCATGCTATATTCACAACAGATTGAGGAGCACTATAAAAAAGCAGTTACTACTGATACGTGCAGACAGGGTGTTCCCCCCCCTTTCATCCTGCCTGCACTAATTAGAAAACTGAACAGGAAAGGTTATTGCTCAGTACAGGTGCTACACACTTCCTCATGGCAGTGCAGGCCGGGTGTTCCCCCCCTTCTCATCCTTCCTGCACTGCCTCCTTCTTCACTGTTACTGGAAATTCAGGTGCATGTGGTCGTTCAAAAAGTTTGGATTATGATAAAAGCGCTTACTCTTGTATTCGTGTGCCTTGGGGAGGTTTCCGTCTGTCATGCTGACGGCCACGCAATTCCCGTGCTTGTCTCGGCGCCCGATTCAAGCAATGTGCAGACGGTCGCCGGCACTGTTGACGCAGTGTCTCTTGCCGATAGAGCAAAGGGCCAGCGCTGCGAAATTGTCATTGCCGACCAGAACGGACAGCAGCATGTGCTGATCGTCAAGGCCACCACCACCATGTATGACCAGGCCTGGAAACCGATAGGCCTTGACATGCTCCGCAAAAGCGATAGTGTCAAAGCGAAATATGTAATCACGGGCGAAGGTCTTACGGAAGCCCTGTCGATCAAAAAATACAGCAAATGACAAGACAATGGACATACTGCGAACTGCTAATCCCGCGCTGAGCCAGAAAACATTTACCGGTCTTGAGTATTCAGGCTCTAACGAAACCGCAATGACCGTACAGGGCACGGTGAATAAAACCGCCCTTCTGCTGGCTTGTACCTCTATGAGCGCTCTGTACACCTGGAACTTATTTTTTGAAACCAAAAATCCGGCTGCCGTACTGCCCTATACCATGGCAGGCGCCATTGGCGGCTTTATCGTTGCGCTGGTAACAGTTTTCAAAAAAACATGGTCGCCCATAACGGCGCCAATCTATGCCGTGCTGGAGGGGCTGCTGCTGGGAGGTATTTCCGCAATTTTTGAAATGCAGTTCAAGGGGGTTGTCGTTCAGGCCGTCGGGCTGACTTTTGGAACGCTTTTTTGTCTGCTGATGGCTTATACGTCCGGCCTGATAAAGGTGACCGAAAACTTTAAACTTGGAGTGGCGGCAGCAACCGGCGGCATTTGTTTGCTGTATTTCATAACAATGCTGCTCGGTTTTTTTGGTGTATGGATGCCCTACATCCACGAAAGCGGCATGATCGGGATTGGCTTCAGCCTGTTTGTTGTCGTCATTGCCGCCCTCAACCTGGTGCTTGACTTTGATTTTATTGAGAATGGCGCTGCGGACGGAGCACCAAAATACATGGAGTGGTATGGCGCTTTTGGGCTGCTGGTTACGCTGGTTTGGCTCTATATTGAGATATTAAGGCTTTTATCAAAATTGCGCAACAGGGACTAATGAGAATAACGGGATATCCCCCAAACTTCACACCTTGCCAATCCGGCGAGAAAAAAACGACTTTTCGTTCAGGCGACAAACACACAATAGGAAAAAGAATTGACAGAAGCTAAATGAAGCTTTATTAATTTTTTCATTCTTCTGATTCAAGTATATTAATAATCATCTAAACCCAATTGTAAGGAGAGAGGTAATGAGGAAAATTAGTGTTGCCCTGTTAGTTGCCGTGCTGTTTGCTTTTACCGTAATGCCGTGTAGTGCTCAGCAGGCGGATAAATCAGCCGCAAAGCCCGCCGCAACTGAAAAAACGAAAAAGCCCGCCAAGGCTACAGTGACCGGCAAGCTGAATATCAACACCGCAACGGCAGAGCAGGTTGCACAGCTGCCCGGCGTCAGCCCGAAAAAGGCCCAGGGTCTTATTGACTACCGCACAAAAAACGGCAACTTCAAAAACTTTGAAGACCTCCAGAAAATACCGGGCACCCAGCAGAAAAAAATCAACAAACTTAAAGATTTTATCATCTTTGAAGGCGAGACAACCCTGAAAGCTGCAAAATAAGCAGTGCTTTATCAAACAAAAAAACGGGGTCGAATTCGACCCCGTTTTTTTGTCGTTTTCGCATGGTCAATCCCAACCCGGCCTATTCATAAACAAAGACAAGAGCCACCCGCATAGCGGGTGGATTGAAGTCCCCTGAAAGGGGAAAACAAGCGCATGAAAGCGCAGGGTTGCCTTCCGCATCCACTGCCGACAGGAGTGTTTCAAATAGACAATAAAGCAATAATTATTTGACATGGAGGCTGGTTGCTGCGACAAGTAAATTAATAACCATAGTCGGGATGCAGCCAAGCAAAGTCAGAGGCCATTGAGGTCACGGCACTGCAGGGAAATGCCTGGAAATTTTCAACCGGCTCGATTTTAGAATACAGAAAAAAAAGGATCACCCCATAGCTATGCGAAAAATCTTTGTTACGGTTCTTCTGCTGCTCACTACCGTATTTCCTGCGGGTGCGGACACCATTTTCTTTAAAAACGGAGCGCGCCTCGATATTGGTGAAACCTGGCAGGAGGATGGCCAGATCAAGTGCCGTATATACGGTGAGGTAGCAGGCTATCCGCTCCGTGATGTGCTGCGGGTTGAAAAAAGCACGCTGTCCGCCTCTGCGGCTGCGGTAAAGCCCAAGACACCGGTTGAAATCAAGCGTGATTTGGAGGTGCTGACGCTGCACAACCAGGCCGTAGAGCTTGCAAAAGCAGGCAGGTCGCAGGATGCCCTGCAATTAGAAAAGCAGGCCTACAAGCTCAATCCGGATAATAACTCCGTTCGCGCAACGCTGGGCGCACTGTACAACGCTCTGGGCGTGGAAAGGAAAAAGCAGGGCGATTTTGAAGGCGCCGTGGAACTGCTTAACGCAGCGCTGGAGTATGCTCCGCAGGAGCCGCAGATACAGAAAAATATTGCCGTGGTGTATGTGGAAATGGCACAGCAGGCAGTCAGCAAAAATGATTTCCGGCAGGGCCGGGCTTTTCTGGATTCGGCCATGGAGCATGACAGGGGCAATCCGCATATCTACGCGCTGTCGGGAAGAATAGCCTATCTGGAAAATAATTATGCCCGGGCCGAGCAGGACTGGACCCGGGCGCTTGAGCTTGACCCGCAGCTGCTCGATGTGCGCGAGCAGCTTGCACGGCTGCGCAGGGAAAAATCCCTTGAAGACGGTTTTGAAATCCGCGAGCGCGATAATTTCAGCATCAAATTTGAAAGCGCTCACAACCGCGAGCTTGCCGACGGAGTTATGCAGGTGCTGCGCGACGCCTACCGGGAGGTCGGACGCGATTTTGATCTGTATCCTGATTCGGCAGTGCCGGTGATCGTGTACACGCAGGCGGAGCTTGGGCAGCTTGACTATTTTCCCGACTGGGCTTCGGGCGCCTATGACGGCAAAATCCGCTTCGGGGAAAATATCTGGAAACAGAATCTCCACATGAAGGCCGTGCTGTATCACGAATACACGCATTTGCTGGTGCGCATGGCAGCTGGCTCCAATGCGCCCTTCTGGCTGAATGAGGGGCTTGCCGAATATGAGGCCCGGGGGTTCAAAACACCCGGCATGACCGGCGGCCGCGAGAAGTTGCTGCACACCGCCACAAGGCTCTTTACGTTAAGCGAGCTTTCCGGCATGAATATTCAGGTTCTCTCGAAACTTCCTCCCCGGGCAATTGAGCTTGCCTACGCGCAATCGGAATCCTTTATGAAATGGGTGATCGACAAATATTCCATCCGGGATATTCGGGCACTGTTGTCACGGCTGGGCAAGGGAGAAAATATTCAGGCGGCAGTTCTAGGAGCGTTAAATGAAGAACTTGCGGCACTGGAGCAAAAATGGCGCGAGCAGCTTAAAGATACCAATCTTTCGCGTATTGACAAAAAATCTATCGCGGGATAGAAGTGAAGCCATGCTTCGAGCAGTTCACCGCCCCCCGAACAGCTCGCACGGCAGAAAAATCGTTAACCCCTCAAAGAGTTAGAGACATGAGTTTTGAATACATACAGGAAATCCCCTCGGCGGATTCAATACGTGAAGCGCTTCCTTTAACGGAAGAACTAAAAAAAATCAAGCAGGTCCGCGATATGGAAATACGGGCAGCCCTCGACCGCGCCAGCGATAAGTTTCTCCTGGTTATAGGGCCGTGCTCTGCTCATCATGAAGACGCAGTCTGCGAATATATCTCGCGGCTGGCAAAGCTGCAGGAGCGGGTTGCCGACAAAATCCTCATCATTCCCCGCATCTATACCAACAAGCCCCGTACAACCGGCGTAGGCTATAAAGGAATGGCGCACCAGCCGGACCCGCAGAAGGAACCCAATATCGCCGAAGGCATACTGGCGATACGGCGAATGCATCTGCGGGCGCTGCGCGAAACGCACCTGCCATCGGCTGACGAGATGCTCTATCCCGACAACACGCCCTATCTCGAAGACCTTTTGAGCTATGTTGCCATCGGCGCCCGATCCGTTGAAAATCAGCAGCACCGGCTTACCGCAAGCGGCATGGATATTCCCATCGGGATGAAAAACCCCACCAGCGGGGATGTCGAGGTGATGCTGAATTCGATTTACGCGGCCCAGCGCTCCCATGTCTTTGTCTATCACCGCTGTGAAGTGCGCACGTCCGGGAACCCCTATGCCCATGCCATACTTCGCGGCGCCGTTGACTCCTATGGACGAAATATACCCAATTATCATTATGAAAACCTTATACGCGTGGCTGAGAACTATATTGAACGAGGCATGGTAAACCCCACCATTATCATTGATACCAACCACTCAAACTCGGACAAGCAGTATCAGGAGCAGCCCCGCATTGGCAGGGAGGTCATGCAGAGCAGGCGGCAGTCACCCCTGTTAAAAGATATCGTCAGGGGGCTTATGGTGGAAAGCTATCTGGTTGAGGGTTCGCAGAAAATATATGAAAACGTTTACGGCAAATCCATTACCGATCCGTGCCTTGGCTGGGATGCTACGGAAACATTTGTTCTGAATCTGGCCGATGCCGTATAAGCACCTGGGGTTGCCGAAGTACGGCATACCCTTGCAATTCCGGATCGCGATTTCAAATTTAAAATCCTGGCACCCGAACCCTGAACCCCGAGCTCAGGGCCACGGGAGTCCTTATGCAGCAGGAGCATTACCCATGAGCAGAATCCACCCCACGGCTATCATACACCCCAAAGCCGCCCTTGATCCCACGGTTGAGGTGGGGCCCCATGTTATAATCGATAAGCATGTTGCAATAGGCCGGGGCACGAAAATTTACGCCAATGCCTATATCACGGGCTACACAACCATCGGGGAAAACAACCAGATTCACATGGGCGCGGTCATCGGCCACGATGCTCAGGACTTCGCCTTCAATCAGGATATCGTAAGCTATGTCGAGATCGGCAACAGCAATATCATCCGCGAATACGCCACCATACACCGCGGCTCCAAGCCCGGCAGCAAAACCGTCATGGGCGACAGCAATTTCCTCATGAGCGGCGCGCACCTGGCCCACAACGTGACACTGGGCAGCAATGTGATTGCTGCAAACTACGCCTGTCTGGGAGGCTATGTGACCGTGGGGGACCGCGCTTTTGTTTCTGGCGGCGTCATGGTGCATCAGTTTGTGAGCGTGGGCAGGCTTGCCATGCTCAGCGGCAACGGCCGCTTCAGCCGCGATATACCGCCATTTCTGGTGGCCCTTGAGCGCAACCGCGTGGAAGGCCTAAACCTTGTGGGGCTGCGCCGCGCAGGGATCACCCGGGAAGCCATACGCGAGATTAAAAATGCGTATAAAATTCTTTATCTTTCCGGCAATGGCAAAAAAAAAGCCCTCGAGACCCTTGACGGGGCGGGCTTTGCCTCGCCGGAGGCTGCGGAGTTTATTGATTTTGTAAAAAATGCCAAGCGGCCGCTGGTCATGCATATCAGCCGCGGGGTGATCGCCGGGGATGACTAAAGCATCTATACAATATGCTGTAGCAATGCGGACACCGGCAAGTTTTTGGTGAAGGCTGCCCGTGCGGTTTGAGCCGTTGGCGTATTTTTGCAGCTTGCGTATCGCGAAAAATTAGGGCGAAGGAACCAATAACTCCCCGGCGCAAAAGGCCCGGAAAAAATACATGCTCAGTACTCATGCGCCATTCTCAAGCGGCGGACCAGAAGGACAAAAAAATGGATGAACATGACGTGAACGGAGGTAGCACACAGCAGCGCAGGCGTGTCATTGTGGTGATGCCTGCATATAATGCCGCCCTGACGCTGGAAAAAACATTTCGCGATATACCTGCCGGCACCGTCGATGAAATCATTCTCGTCGACGACGCCAGCTCCGATGGCACCGCGGCAATTGCCCGCTCTTTAGGAATCAGCGTGATTCAACATGAAAAAAACAGCGGCTACGGCGCCAATCAGAAAACATGCTATGATGCGGCGCTGCAACGGGGGGCAGACATAGTAATCATGATTCACCCGGATTATCAATATGACGCTCGAATCATTCCCTATGCTCTCGGGTTTTTGACAGCCGGCATCTGCGATGTAGTGCTCGGTTCGCGGATACGGACGCGCAGAGAAACACTGGAATGCGGCATGCCGCTTTACAAATATATCAGCAACCGTCTTTTAACGTTTATCGAAAATATCATCCTGGGCCAAAACCTTGGAGATTTTCATTCGGGTTTCAGAGGATACACCCGTCGTGTTTTAGAAAACATACCGTATCATGAAAACTCCAATGATTTTGTCTTTGATACGGAATTTCTTGCGCAGGCAGCCTTTTACGGTTTTCGCATCGGCGATGTGCCCATTCCCACCCGTTATTTTGCGGAAGCATCTTCAATCAATTTCCGCCGCAGCGCAATTTATGGCATTGAAACTCTTCTGGTTATGCTCAAATACATACTGCAAAAAACAGGCCTGAGCAAATTTGCTATTTTCAACCCCCTGCCCGCACGGAGGGAAACTTCTGCACGCTGTTCAAAAAGCTTACCCTGAAACAACCTGTAGACGATTGCTGTCCCGTACATCGAAGGCCGCCTCGAAAGCCCCATCCCCCATCTTTCGCCGTTATGTGCCGGGACACATTCTAGAGCATGTAACAAAATGCTGTAGCCATATGTTCACCGGGGATTTTTTGGTGAAGCAGCCCGTGCGGTTCGAGCCACGAGCGTATTTTCCCTCGTGGCCTATCTTGCGAGAATATGGCACGGGCGAATGAACCAAAAAATCCCCGGTGTAAACGGCTACAGAATAAAGTTACATGCTCTAACCCCCATTTTTTAATGTTGGCAGAACGATGATTTTGTGGTTCATTTAGATAACTGTGCTATAAGTGAACCATACACTATTTTCATTGATTCAGCAAAGCGGACTGCGCCATGAAAAAGAACAACACTGTTGCAAATGCCGCTGAGCCGGACAGCCGTACCGAAAAAACGCTGCCGCAGTCGGAGCAACGCATGCGGCTGCACATTGAGCAAACTCCGCTGGCGGTCATCGAATGGGATACGGACTTCAGGGTGCTGCAGTGGAACCCGTCCGCGGAAAAAATTTTCGGCTTTACGGCTTCTGAAGCAATCGGACAGCATGTCGCCTTTATTCTGCCCGATAGCGCAAAGGCCAATGTGGACCGGGCCTGGCGCGACCTGCTGGCACAACAAGGCGGTCGCCGGATCACCAATGACAATGTTACAAAAGACGGCAGGCTCATCTGCTGCGAATGGTATAGCACCCACCTGACCAATGCCAGCGGCCAGATTATCGGCGTTGCCTCCCTTGCCCAGGACATTACCGAACGCAAGCGCGCCAGCGAAGAGCTGCGGGAGAGCAAACAGCTTTTAAGCGAAATCCAGAATCTTGCCCATACCTGCGGCTGGAAATATGATTTCAAAACCAATACAATCACCTGGACTGACGGGCTCTACCGCCTGCTGGGCTACGAGCCCGGCTCGTTTGAGCCGTCATTTGAACGGTACTGGCAGCATATCCACCCCGATGACCGGGACCTGGTACGATCGGTTCATGAAAGCATGGAGGAAGTAGCAGGGGATATCGAATACCGCATTGTTGCAGCCGATGGCTCTGTCCGCTACATCCTCACACGCAACAGATTTGAATATGACGGCGAGGACATCCCTGTCTGCCTCTATGGCGCCATAGCCAATATTACCGAGCGCAAGCTGGCCAGCGAAGAGTTGCAGGAAAACAAAAATTTCCTCAGCGAAATCCAGCAGCTGGTCCGGATCGGCGGATTTAAATATGACTTCAGGACTGGCTGCTCCTTCTGGTCTGACGAGCTGTACCGGCTTCTGGGATATGACCCCGGTACGGTCACGCCGTCATTCGGGCTTTATTTTCAGCATATCCATCCTGATGACCAGCCTATGATTGCAGCTCTGAGCACAAATGTAGGTTCCATTCCTCCGGATGTGGAGTGCCGCCTGGTGTCAAACGATGGAGTTCTTTATTATACCATCCACCGCACCAGATATGACTATGACAACGCGGGCAACCCCCTCTACCTGTACGGCTCCGTCGTAGATATAACCAGCAGGAAGCTTGTCGAAATTGCTTTGAAAACCTCGCGGGACAATCTTGAAAAAATTTTCCAGACATCGCCCGACGCCATAATTTTTTCGGATGCCGTGGGGAACATAGTGGCAGCCAATGATGCCGTTGAAAATGCGCTGGGATATTCTCCGCAGGAGCTTATCGGCCAGTCCTACGTCCTGCTGGCTCCCGATGAGCCTGAAGACATGCTGGAGCTGAGAAAAGTCATGGGAGATCTTTTTGAAACAGGTTTTGTAAAAGCCCATGAGGCCATCTTCCGCAAAAAAAACGGAGATAACATCTATCTTGAATGCAATGCCCGGGCATTGCGCGATGACAGCGGAGAAATAACAGGCGCTGTTTCAGTGATGCGCGATATCAGCCTGCGTAAAGAAATGGAGGCGCAGCTGCGCCAGTCGCAGAAAATGGAGGCCATCGGCACCCTCGCCGGCGGCATTGCCCATGATTTCAACAATATCCTTGCCGCCATTATGGGCTATACTGAGCTGTCGCTTGACGAACTATCCCGGGGGCTCTCCGTTGAACATAATCTCGATCAGATACTGAAATCGACCATGCGGGCCAGGGATCTTGTCCGGCAGATACTTGCCTTCAGCCGCAGGGACATGGAGCAGCAGGCGCCTCTGCAGATAAGCTCCATTGTCAAAGAGGCCGCAAAGCTGCTCCGGGCGACGCTGCCTTCAACGATCGACATACAGGAAAACATAAGCGACCAGCCCGGGATGGTCAAAGCCAACCCCACGCAAATCCACCAGATCGTGATGAATTTATGCACAAACGCGGCCCATGCCATGAGCGAAAACGGCGGTGTGCTCGGGATAAGGGTGGAGCCTTTTTTTTCTGATACTCGCCATATGCCACTGCATCACGGCCCGGGCTGCGGGGCATACGTAAAAATTACCGTCAGCGACACGGGCGTCGGAATTGATCCGCGCAACATAGATCGCATCTTTGAACCGTTTTTCACGACAAAAGGCATAGGCAAGGGAACCGGCATGGGGCTTGCGGTGGCGCACGGCATTGTTAAAAGCCATGGCGGTGAGATACTGGTTAGAAGCGAGCCGGGCAAAGGCAGTACCTTTGAAGTGCTGCTTCCGCAACTGCCGGACGGCGGCCTTTCAGGCGGCAGCGAAACAAGCCGGCCGGCCAGGGGCACTGAGCGCATACTGTTTGTCGACGATGAAGAAATGCTGCTTGATCTCGGGCGGAGCATGCTGAAATCCCTGGGATACACGCCTACCGTAACGCACAGCAGCCCTGATGCATTGAAATTATTCAAAAAAAACCCCTTCGGCTTTGATCTCGTCATAACCGATATGACCATGCCGCAGATGACGGGATACATTCTGGCGGGAGAGCTTATACGGATCAGGCCCGGCATACCTGTTATCATTGCCACCGGCTATAGCGAAAAAATATCCGAGGAAACCGCGCGGGAGCTTGGCGTCAGGGCACTTGTCATGAAGCCGCTCAATCGCCTTGAGCTGGCTCAAGCGATTAGAACAGCCTTAGACAGCAAAGCAGCATAAGCAGCGGCATGCTCATGCTGTGCCCGAAATGCGAAAAAAGTTACATCATCAGCATCGGATCCACATCAACTATCACCTTCACGCCGGCTCGTTGTACGTCTTCGGCATGATCCTGCAGTGCCCGGGTTGCGCAAGCCTTCAGCGCTCCTGCCGCTGCCCCCTTTAAAAGCATTTGATAGCGGTACCGGTTTTTCATTTTTTCCCAGGGGGCCCTGGTCGGCCCGAGAATTTCAATTGCAGCGGCATCGGATCCGTTGTGACATATTTTTCTGCACGTTTCCCCGATCTCGCGGGCAAGGGCTTCAACCGCCCTGTCGCTCACACCCTCAAAGCGAATATTGACAAGCTTGGCAAACGGCGGATAGGCAAGCTCGCGGCGGAAGCGCATTTCCCTGTCATAAAAAGTCCGGAAATCATGACGCGCCGCGCAGGTGACGCTGTAGTGATCGGGATTATAGGTCTGGATAATGACCTCGCCCGCGATCTCACCCCGGCCGGAGCGGCCCGCAACCTGCGTGAGGAGCTGAAAGGTCCGCTCGCTTGCGCGGTAGTCCGGCATGCCGAGGGACTGATCCGCGCTTACCACGCCCACCAGTGTTACTCCCGGCAAATGATAGCCTTTCACAATCATCTGCGTGCCGATCAATATATCGATGTCGCCCTGATGCATGCCGCGCAAAAGCTCATGGGTCGAGCCGCGCCGCGCCGTGGTATCGCGGTCCATGCGCGCTATGCGCGCTCCCGGGAATTGCTCCCGCAGCTCTGCTTCAAGCCGCTCCGTGCCCCAGCCCTGCCAGTCAAGCAGCATCCCCTGGCAGGACGGACACTGCCGGGGAACCGCTGTGGAGAAATCGCAGTAATGGCAGGTGAGGCGGTTGCGGTTCTGGTGATAAATGAGCGATACCGAACAGTTGGGGCAAGAAAAGGTATGGCCGCACTGGCGGCACAGATACACGGGCGCGAATCCGCGGCGGTTCAAAAACAGCAGGCTCTGCTCTTTGCGGTCAAGCCGCAGGCTCAGCGCCTCTTTGAGGGGCTTTGAAATAATGCCACCGCGCTTTCTGCGCTGAGCGGTTTCAACCTTCATGTCGATTATGGTGACCCGCGGCAGGGTCCGGTGCTCGATGCGGCTCTTGAGCTCTGCCAGACGATATTTTCCGGTGGCGGCATTGGCGTAGGTCTCAAGACTCGGGGTAGCCGATCCCAGAATTACCACGCACCGGGCATCGCGGGCTTTGACAAGGGCCAGATCCCGGGCATTATAGCGCAGCCCGTCATCCTGCTTGTAGGAGCTGTCATGCTCCTCGTCGACTATGATCGCCCCGAGATCCTGAAATGAGGCGAATATCGCCGAGCGCGCGCCGACCACTACCTGCACAGCCCCCCGCCGTATCAGGCGCCAGGCATCATAGCGCTCGGCATCAGAGAGGCTGCTGTGCAGCATGGCGATCGGCGCCTGGAGCCGGGAACTGATGCGGTCATAGAGCTGCGCTGTGAGCGCGATTTCAGGCACCAGATACAGACACTGGCGGCCCGCGGCAAGCAAGCCCGCCATGACCGAGAGATAAATTTCGGTCTTGCCGCTGCCGGTGACCCCGTGCAGCAATAACGGGTGAAATATTTTTTGCGCAAGCGGTCCGGCGAGGGCGTCAATGATCTGCTGC
>Ga0118677_10004321_pt1 | contig 20606 bp, 14 predicted proteins | sample AliMusrvi5mmetaG_FD_86154 | JGI IMG/M metagenome (GOLD analysis project Ga0118677, IMG submission 86154)
AATATCTATCCTGTGCACCGAAAGAAAGTGTAGCATCTCTGTTTCATTTTTATTTGCTGATACTTGGTTTAGCTAACAGGTTACTTGTGCAACAAACTCATCAATATGGATTTGAACAGTTTCAGAAATACACCGTAAATAATTTAAGAACAAAAAGCGAAGTTTCTTTTAGGAATCGTTTTTTTCAATTGCACGGGAATGAATTGCGAAATATCCGTTTTCTGGAGGGGCGATTTTCTCCTAAGGAGAGTGAGGCTGAAGCTCTGTTTTTACTGTCAGAGATCCAGGGGGGGTGGAAAAAACTCGTTAAAGCTCAAAAAATCATTTTCCCATTAAGGGAAGAGCCTGAATTTAAGCTTATTGCCCATTTTATAAAAGCGAAGGAAAAAGAGAAGGATTCATATATCCGGCATAAGCAATTGAGAAAAAGCATCTGGAAGAAAGCCTGCATCCTTGCTTATATGAAAGGGCGCGATAGTAAATATATTCAGGAAGTTATAGGAATCGATGCTGCTGCCAGTGAATTTGATGCATCGCCGGAGGTGTTTGCACCTGCTTTCAGAATGTTAAGAAGAAGAGGGTTTAACCATTTTACCTACCATGCCGGAGAAGATTTTTTTCATATCATAAGTGGCTTGAGAGCCATTTATGAATCGATGGAATTTATGGAGATGAAACACGGAGACAGAATTGGTCATGCCGTAGCAAGTGGCGTTGATGCACAAGTATGGATAAACAATGTAGGGAGTAAGATCCTTATTCACCAGGGCGAATACCTTGACAATTTGCTTTTTGCCTATTATTTAATAATTGAGGGGAAGATTGATTCCCTCAAATCCAAATTACCCTATATAGCGCTCGAAATCTCAGAATTCTGTTTTAAAATTTATGGAGAATTTTATTCTGTAGAATTACTTCTGGGAGCCTGGCAGCTACGGAAATATTGCCCGATGCTTTTATTGTCTGATAAGCAAGAATTTGCAGAACCTTATTCGGTTTACAGCGAGTATGAATGGGGGGAAATTAAAAAACAGGTACCTGGTGGTAAAAATGATAAGCGATTTATCATAATTCAGAAATATCATGATTTGAGCTATCGGAAAAACTATGATAAAATCATTGATATAGATGCGTTGGCGTTGTTTGATGTTAACGGGATAAAGGATTTGCAGCTGGCCATTTTGAAAATGATGCACAAAAAAGAGATTGTGATTGAAACATTACCCACCAGCAATGTGCGCATTGGTCAGCACCATAATTTTGACACATATCATTTATGGAATTGGGTAAAATGGGAAGAAGAGGGTCATAGTATTCCTCCCATAGTTGTTGGAACAGATGATGCTGGCATTTTTGCAACCAATATTTATAATGAATATGCTAATATTTACTGCCACTTGACTTGTCAGTGCAAAATGGTACATCATGATGCGATGGACTTGATTGAAAAATTGGACAAAAATGCAAGTATTTATAAGTTTGAATAATGCATTGACTTGGGTTTCGTTTTAAGGGAAAACCCATGATATACAAGAAAAAGACCACAGAGTGGCTGATAAAACAGAATTGAGATGAAAGGACAGGATCGATTTTTAACAGAGTTTATTGACGGTTCGAAAAACCGATTTATCATTCCGGTTTATCAGCGGAATTACGACTGGAAAAAAGATAATTGCGTTCAACTCTTCAACGACCTGGTTAAGACAGCAAAATACAACAAAACAAGTCACTTCTTTGGCAGCATCGTTTATGCTTCAGCGAATAACGGCAACAGAAATGATTATTTAATTATTGATGGGCAGCAGCGGCTTACCAGCATTACGCTCATACTGGCTGCAATAGTTAACCTCATTAAGGAGGGTGTTATTACTCCTCAAAAGGAAAATCTGTGCAAGTATATCGAAGAAACATTTTTAATCGACAAGTATAATCCTGCTGAACGGAAGATGCGGTTAAAGCCGGTTAAGAATGATTGCGATGCTTTCGACAATATTATAATGGGTAAAAAAGATGGCTACAATCACAAGTCGAATGTTACGACGAATTACATCTATTTCTATGAACGAATTATGTTAAAGGAAATTACACTTGATGAATTATGCGATGCTGTTGAAAAATTGAAAATTATCGACATTTACCTTGAGAAAGAAGATGAGCCTCAGTCAATATTTGAAAGTTTGAATTCAACCGGTCTCGACCTGGAGGAAAGCGACAAGATCCGCAATTATGTATTGATGGGATTGAGTGTCGATCTTCAGGATGACTATTATGAGCGCTTCTGGAATCCAATTGAAAAGCTGACCAATTTCAAAGTAAGTGCTTTTGTCCGGGATTATTTATCACTGAAACAAGGGCGCATTCCTGTGATCGATCAGGTTTATCCAACCTTTAAGGAGTTTATTGAGAACCCCAAAGTCCCGATGGTCGTTCCGGAGGTTCTGGCAGAAATGGTAACGTTTGCCCGAATCAGTCATGAGTTTACAGAGGCGACAAAATACACCCCCGCAATTTGTGATATTCTAAACCGTTTGGCGCAAATGGATATGAGTATTATCAACTCATTCCTGATGGCTTTTTTCAAATATGCCGAAGAAAACATTGAACTGGAGGACGCCTACGTTAAAGTATTGTTCGCTATCGAATCATTCATATTTCGAAGACTGATCTGCAGTTATGGCACCAATGCCCTGAATAAAATATTTTGTACCCTGCACAAAGAGGTTTTAAAATTGAAATCCGAACATGACCGTTATTCCGATGTGCTGATCTATATTTTATTGAACAAAAAAGGATCTTCGCAATATCCCGATGATGTCGAGTTCAAACACGCATTGCTGACACGTAATGTTTATTCGATGAATTCGAAAAACAAAATGTATCTGTTTAATCGCTTTGAAAACCGGGACAGTAAAGAACGGGTTGAAGTTATCAAAGCAATGGCGGATGGTGTTTTCTCGGTAGAACATATTATTCCACAAACACTTACTGAACAGTGGAAAAGAGATTTGGGCCCGGAGTATGAACGTGTTTATGACGATTGGCTGAATACTCTTGCAAATCTGACATTAACCGGATACAACAGTAAATATAAGAATCGTCCATTTATCGAAAAACGGGATATTAAGGATGGCTTTAAAGACAGTAATTTAAGACTAAACAGTTATGTTTCCAAATGCGATAAATGGGGTGAAGATGAACTTTCAACACGCCGTTCAGAGTTGTGGTCGCTGGCCAAAGACTTATGGAAATATCCGACAACCGCATTTGAACCTGTTGTTCAGTTCCCTGAGATGCATACTCTCGATGAAGAATTCGCATTTAAAGGAAATAAGATTACTTCCTTTACTTTTTTAGGAACTCAATACAAAGTGTCGACCTGGTCCGAAATGTTGGTTGAAGTCACAAAATTAATATATGAGATAGATTCAGCACCCTTATACCAGTTAATCGATGGTGGTTCTCCTGATTTTGTAACAAAGCAACAACAATGGTACACAAAAATCGGCGATAATCTATATCTATACACGAGCAACGATACCATGACAAAGATTCGGATACTTAAAAAGATATTTTTAAAATATGAACTGGAAGAAAGTGAACTGGAATTTGGCATTCCAATTCAATCTGAAACTGTTGAAATTGAATTATTTTAAATTTCTAAATACTTCCGTATGAAAGAAAAACGAGGGTATATTTCTTACTTTAATGCATATATCCTCAGGGTTTTCGACATTTAGCGAATTTGCAAGTTCTTATCAGAAGAAATACGTGCGTAACCTATAAAAGATATTCACTTCTAAATTATTATCATATGAGATGTAACAATTGTGGATGGGACAATCCCTTAGGATTAATGCGCTGTGAAAAGTGCAATACTCCTCAAAAAGACTCCTTGGTTCAGGAACCTATTGCTGTATCGCCTGATGCTTTATCAGGAAATTTAAATGAAACCATCAAAGGTGCCCGACCTTCGGGACCTTATATTGATGCACCGAATGAATCTGTAAAATCGGATGCCTTATCTGCCGCATCCCTTTCTTGCCCATTTTGCGGGTACCCGAATCTCGCTGACTCGGTGAAGTGTATCAGTTGTAAAAAAACGCTGAAGAACATTTTTACCGATGATGAGCATTTGGAAAATAGAAGACCGGGTTATGACGATCATCTGAAAACCACACCTCCTGGAAGGTTGAAAACTGAAACGCCCTGGTCAAAAAGAAAAGAATTGAAGTTTTCATTGAAACAACTGACAGCGGAAAACCAGATTAAGCAAACATTGGATTATGACGGAGAGAAGGTGATCCTTAACCGCGCCAATACAATTCCCACCAATTCTACTATAACAAGCAACCAGCAGGCAGTTATTACAAGCATAGAAGGTAAATGGTATATTACGGATTTGAGTGGTTTGCAAACAACATTTATCAGACCTAGCACCCCGGTGGAATTAAAAAATGGAGACATTATTCTTCTGGGAGATTCACGATTTGAATTTGATCTGTAAATTCATTTTCTATGGAAGTTAATTCTCCCAATGGGGCTTCAGGGAATGATTTCTATGAAATACCTTTTGCTTGCAACCCTGAAAAAGGCGACATCATTGATCTTTACCGAATAGAAAAAAGACTTGGAGAAGGAGCGTTTGGCAGTGTTTTTAAGGTTACTGACCAGCGCAACGGAGAAGTAAAGGCACTGAAATTGCTAAACCTGTTCAAGATTCCTTATGAAGAGGAACGTAAAGGGATCGTCCGGCGCTTCAAGATGGAATATGATACAGGAAAAATTGCAAGCGAATATCTCGTTCATTCCCGTGATTATGGTAAAATAAGCGGTAACCCTTACATCGTTATGGATTTTTGCGCCGGCGGTGATTTAAGATCAGTTGTCGGAAAAAACATCCCTTTTGAAACTGTCAACCGCTGGGCTCATGAAGTATTAATGGGATTAAACGACCTGCACATCAATGGAAAAGTTCACCGCGATCTTAAACCTGAAAATGTACTTCTTACAATAGATCAGAAGGCCAAACTGACCGACTTTGGTATTTCAGGCCATAAGAATATGCGCATGACCAAGGTTAATATATTCAACAAGCCTACGGAAATTTTCGGAACAATTGCCTACATGCCCCCTGAACAACTCAATCCGACAAATAAGCATGTGACAGTTCTGCCAACAATCGACATTTTTGCTTTTGGTGCAATGTTTTATGAGGTTTTCAGCGGACGTTACCCATTTGGCCCGCTTGGAAATGATGCCGACCTGGCTAATTACAGCCTGAACGTTAGAGAGGGCAGGATCATTGATATTAAAAAATTCAACTGCAATTTACCATCCGAATGGGATAAAATATTCAACAAATCATTGCAGCCAAATTATAAAAACCGTTTTCAATGTACCGATGAAATTTTATCATTGCTAGGAAAGCCAGTTGAAAACAGAAATATATCATTTAATTTTTATAAACATACGCTGAGTTTGATGATTATGCAGGGTGAAGAGTATGGCAGACCATATCACTTGGGGGACCTATGCAATGATGAACAAGGCGTTATTAAGATTGGACGTATAGATCCTGATGCCCGGAATTCTGTCGAAATAAAGGAGGAGACTACCTGCTATATATCTCGGCAACATTCGACAATTGAAAAAACATCTGGCAATTCACCTGGCTATTATATACTTGATGGGCAGTGGAACAACGCAATGCGTCAATGGCAACCATCACTTAACGGAACTTTTATAAATGCTGAAAAACTATACGCTGGAGAACGAAGAATGCTTTACCCCGATGATATTATTACCATAGGCGATGTTACCCTGAAAGTTGTTAAAAACGAAAATAGTATTCGGTAAAAATAATTACACCACCCAATGGGAAGAGAAGAATTTAGTGGAATTTACAATTCATAACAACATAATTATGGCAACCAGAGAAACTGAACACAAGGAGAACAACCAATTCTCAAAATCAATAGGTGCCGGCGTAAAGTCAGTTTTTGGCAGCAGTGGCAGAACCTATTTTATCCTGGAGCATAAAGTAACATCTGATCGCTACAGGGCAGGGCAAACCCAGGAAATCATCATTGATTATATTGAACTGGGCCGTGACCCCAAATGCCAGATTCAGTTTGGAGATATGTTCCCAACTGTGAGCCGGCGTCATGCAGCCATTGCACGCGAAGGTAACAACTGGGTTATAAAACAGTTGTCTGCATCAAACCCGACTCTGATCAACGGTCGCCCCATTAAGAACCAATGGTTTCTTCAGAATGGTGATGAAATACAGCTTTCGATGGAAGGGCCTAAAATCGGATTTCTGGTACCATCCAATCCTGGTATTAAATCTATCGGACTTTCTCGTAGGCTCAGCCTTTTCAGGCAGCAGGCGCTTAAACCCTATAAAACAGCTATAACAGCGCTCTCCGTTTTTTTCTTAGCAGGTATATTGATTGCCGGATATTTCCTGTATCAGGGTCAGACCCAGATTAAAGATCTAATGGCTAAAAACAAGGAATTATTTGAAACTGCCAAAAATTTTAAAGGTGATGTTGACTCTCTTCAACAAAAGGTGAAAAACAGTGATGATGCACGCCGCAGGCTTGAGTCGCAAATGACACAACTCTCTCGGAGTACCCGTATTATGCCTTCAGGAGGCACATCAGGAAACTCAGTACCTACATCAATGAACATGAACAGCCTTTTCCCAAGTGTATATTTCATGTATGTTGATAAATTGATTGCAGAATATAATGGCAAGAAGAAAGAGATAGATTATAAATGGAGTGGCACAGGGTTCCTCCTGAATGATGGCAGATTTATAACGGCTCGTCATGTGATTGAACCCTGGTTCTTTGTCAAAACTGAAGATGAAACTGGCCTGTTGCTCAATAGCATCGCTTCGAATGGCGGGTGCGTAACTGCATACATTACTGCTTACTCACCCGATGGTTCCAAAATTTCGTTTACTTCGTCAAACTTTAAATGCAACAGGTCATCCGACGAGATAAAGGCAGAAACAGATGAAGATGGCTCACCCGTAATGTTCAGGGTTGCAAACAAGAACGCTGACGACTGGGCTTATACCAATGCCGACAAACAAGGCGTAATATTTTGCTTAATCGACATTCCAGCCAACCTTCAGCAACAGCAGAAACTACATATCCTTGGATACCCTCTTGGGCTTGGTGCAAATTCTCCTGCTAATATTTCTCCTATTTATGGCAGTTGTATTGTTTCTTCTTCACAACTGCAAAACGGGTACATTCTGGTTACCGACAGAAACTTTGAACACGGTAATTCGGGTGGCCCTGTTTTCGTTTACAATGAAGCAGAAGCCAAATACTATGCTATAGGCATTGTTTCGTCAGCCGCCGGTGACAATACAGGCATGATTGTCCCTCTATCATCAATTAAATAATAAATTGAGTAAAACATAAAATTATTGGCATATGAAACTAAAATCTTTTATTCTAATTATTATCCTCCTGAGTGGCATGATGCTGCAAGCGCAGCAGGATTTCAGATTACTGAGCGGCAACCAGGAAATTGTTCAGAATTGCATCGATAGTGTCGTATATCTCATCCGGCAGGATTATGTACTGCAATCAAGTAAAAATCCGGCTCTCGTTTATGGCAGGGGTGAAAATAAATACTTTGGCAGGATATATAACATTGCGGTGCTTGCAGATGGTAAACTCTGGTGCGACAATAGGGTACTTACCCCATGGGAAGGAGATCCCAATTATCAGGAATATTTGGCCATTGACACGCTTAAACCTTTACTCTCTGATGCAACTGCCAGACCTGTTTACGGTAATAAATTCATCCCGGTTAAACCGGATACATTAATGAAGATTGTGCCGTATGATTCGTTGATGAAAAAATCAGGAATTTTTACATATGGAATAGATGCCACTACAAAGGGGTTGCAAATCCTTCATCTAAGCAAAGCGGATGCAGGCTGGCTCGTGATTGGCAATGCCGAAAATGATCTTGCTCTGAATGATTCCACCCGGATTAAACTCGCAATTTACAAAGACAAACCTGACTATGCTGATAAAGAGTTGCCGGGTAAAATCAAAAACCCGAATAATCAAACCCGGGTAGCCGGTGGATTCTATATTCTTCCGTTGTATAGCGCCGGTAACGTTGAATGGCAACTCAGCGGCATCATTCTGAAAAAACCATCCCACTATAGCGTCGCAATAATCCCTGAAAAACCTGTAATAAATACATTGGAAGCAAAAAAACCACTTACACCGATAAATCAACAACCGCTGGAAGACCAGGACAATAAAAAAATAAAAAACAAAAAGTCAATAAAAAACAAATAATTCGGAAAAGAATAACCGAATAAAGTGCCTCCTTAAAATAATTCAGAAATGGCAACCAAAACCGATTTATACATAACCGCTCTCACCGACAGGGGAATGGAACGCGACCACAACGAAGATTACCACGGGTATATCCCCGACTTGGAAAGCGGCGAATGGGTCTTTTTCGACTCAAGGGAAGTCAAGGGCCTTTCAGAAAAAGGATCGCTGCTGATTGTAGCTGATGGCATGGGCGGATCAAATGCCGGAGAAGTCGCCTCAAAAATTGCGGTTGACTCCGTTAAAACCTTTATACAGAAGCAAATTGCACAGGCTATGCCCGACAAGGAAGCTGCAGTAAAATCCATTCTTTTAGAATCGGTTAAAACTGCACAAAAAGACCTTGTTGATCATGAGAAACAGTTCCCTGAAACTAAAGGCATGGGAACAACACTTGTGGTTTCCTGGGTCATTAAAAACAAAGCGTTCATCGCCTGGGTTGGCGACAGCCGGCTTTATCTGCACAATAAGTCAGGACTGATCCAGCTTTCTCATGACCATTCGTTTGTACAGGAGTTGGTCGATGCGGGTAAGCTAACGCAAGAACAGGCTTTCTACCATCCGCAAAGCAACATTATTACCCAAAGCCTTGGGGATGCCAAAAGGCCGCCAAATCCGGGCTACACAACGTATAACATTCAAACGGGCGACATTATTCTTTTTTGTTCTGATGGGCTGAACGGAATGGTAACGGATAGCAACATTGAGTATTTTTTAAACAGTAACCCGGTCGCATCAGAAGCTGCCAAAGTACTCATTGATGAAGCTAATAAAGCGGGGGGCCACGACAATATCACTATACTTCTGGCATACATGACCAATGTTGACAGTCCGCTTCCGGTGGCACAGAGGCCGGTGGCAAATTACAGCCAACAGGCTACTTCCTCAAATGGCACTGTGGGCGTCCCTGTTCCCAAGCAAAAAATAGGTACAATGCGCGGTAAAATTTCGCTTCTTGCAATCATAGTCGTTTTGCTTGGATTTCTTGCCTGGCAAAACAAAGCAACAATTATTGGCCTTTTAAAGGGCGACAAAACAAATTCAACCAAAAAGGGAGATACCGTTAATCAAAAAATCAAGCCCACACCCAGTAACAAGAATATCAAACCCAATATTAACAATACCAAAGAGAATACACTGAAAACTGATGAGAGGGAGGTAAAAGCCGAGAAAACCAAAAAAATTACAAGCAATTTGTTAAACAAAGCACCGCGAGATAATGTGGAAGTCGAAAATACAACTGAGAAATTTATACCCACACTTGATGCCTTAACTAAAGTAAACAAGGCCTATAAACCGATACAGGATGACTCCATCTCTAAAGCCTTTAAAAGTGAACTGGTAAAATGCATTAAAAAAGCTAAAGCAGCCACGCTTTCAAGTGATGATATTAAAACGTTGTATAAAACAAAAAATGCACTTCACAGCTATGACGAAACAGGTATTTCTGATCTGAACAAAGCGGTGTATGATCTTTTCAAGTTTCGTCCGGACCTGAATCCAGGTGAAATTTAAACACAAAATTCATTGGGCAAATGGCAAATTGAAAGATAGAATATACGCCTCATTTTTAATCAGTTCATTCAACAAATAAACTCGTTATGCTGCGATTAGAGGCAAACAATAGACTCAAAGACCGCTACCGGCTATTATCCCGTATTGGCTCTGGCGGTTTTTCGGTTGCATGGAAAGCTACCTATGAAAAAGCAGGCAGTATGCATGTGGCCATCAAGATATTTATGCCTGATAAAGGTTTGGATAACAGTCTGATCCAAATGTTTCGCGATGATTATACGCTATTAAGTCACCTCGACGACAAACGATTGGCTAAGATGACCGATTATTTTGTAGCGGATGAATCGCCCTGCCTTGTAATGCCTTTCATGCCGGGTGGATCGCTTTACCAAAAGTTGCAGCAGGAGAATGAACCGCCTGAACGGGAGATTGCACATATCCTTTATCAGGTATGCGGCGCCCTCAATTATCTGCATGCTCAGGAAAATGAGATGCTGCATCTTGAGATTAAACCAGAGAATATTCTTGTTGATTACAGTGCCAAATACTTGCTTGCCGATTTTGGCAATTCGCTGCAGAGGCAGGGCTCGCTGATTGTTAGCATGGCTATATAACTATTGACAAATCTGCATATAACGGTAGGAGATTTTAAAAATAACATACAAATTGTAAAATATGCCATCCCTTCAAATCAACGACAAATTTGCCAACCGTTACCAGCTTAAAAAGCTCATCGGTGTTGGCGGCTACAGCCAGGTTTGGCTTGCAGAAGATACAAAGGCTGGTAATCTGGAAGTTGCCTTGAAAATATTTGCCCCCGAAAAGGGACTGGATAGCAAGGGACTCGAAGTTTTTAGCAAGGAGTATTCTTTGGTTTTCAATTTGAATCAAAAGAATTTGCTTGTTCCAAAGCACTTCGACGAATTTGAAAACTCGCCATATCTGGTTTTGCTTTACTGCCGGCAAGGTTCAGTATTCGGCAAGATAGGTGAGGTCACGGAGCAGGAGTTTGCCCTGTTTATGCAACAAGCATGTTCAGCCTTGAAATACTTGCATAACCAGGATCCGCCCATTATTCATCAGGATATCAAACCCGATAATTTCCTGATTGACAACCAGGACAATTATCTGCTGGCCGATTTCGGAATCAGCAGTAAGATTCGACGGACGCTCACAAAAAGCATGGGCGCACAGGCTTCAACAGGCACCATGGCATACATGCCGCCTGAGAAGTTTTCAGCTGATAAGCAGATCATCAAAGCCGGGGATATCTTTTCGCTTGGCGTCACCATGTACGAGTTGCTTACAGGCGATCTACCTTTTGGCGACAATGGGGGCCTTACTTTAAAAGCCGGAGCAGAGGTTCCTAATTTACCCGAAAATTTCAGCCCGGAATTGAACCGTTTATTAATACGCTGCATGGCCAAAGAGCCATGGGAACGACCAACTGCAGAGCAATTGGAAGAGACAGCAACCAAATTCCTGCAAACAGGCCGATGGCCAAGCGTTGGCAAGGATGCTCCTGAAACTGTTCAGGAACCTCACAAAGAACATGAACAACCTCGTGCAGGCCGCAAAACAGAAACCATACAACAACAACCTGACCCACAACCTCAGATTATATCTCAGACTGATCCTGATAAAAAGAAAATTTTTCTTCCTGAGATTATTCTTGTGGCAGCAGTGCTTTTAGTGGTAGCAGTGCTTGTAATTGTAGTCGCCATCATTTCGCCGAAAGGACCAAACGCACATCAAAAGGAGATGTCCCGGTTAGCCGATAGTATCCGGATAGCCGACAGACTAGCTGTGGTTCAGGCTGAACAGAATCGCATCGCAGACAGTATTGCAGCAATTCAAAGAAAAGTAATGGCCATGGTTCAGACTGAACGGCAGCGCATTACGGATAGCATTGTAGCAGTTCACAATAGCAGAATTGAAAAGGTTCAGAAAAAACAGCATCCCATTGTGGATAATACTACATCTGTTCAAAATAACAGACTTCAAATAGGGGATCATTATGCCGGAGGTATAATTTTCTTTTTGGATAACACTGGTAAACACGGAAAAGTTTGCTCAGCTATAGACCAAAGTGAAAAGTCAACATGGAAAGAAGCAAAATCTATTTGTAATAATTTGAATCTAAACGGTTATACTGATTGGCATTTACCTTCCAAAATCGAACTTAACGTAATGTATGAAAACGTCAATAGAAATGGTCTTGGCTTTTTCGGTAATGCCGCTTTCTGGAGTTCCTCTGAAACAAGTGTGGGCTATGCATGGTTCCAATACTTCGGCAATGGCCACCAGTACAACGCCCATAAGGAAGGCGTAAACTATGTGCGGGCTGTCCGGACTTTTTAAATACTAGCTTTTTTTAAAGCAAACTACAAAATATGCCACAACTTAAAATTAGCGACAAATTTGCCAACCGCTACCTCCTTAATAAGATAATCGGTGTTGGCGGTTACAGCCAGGTATGGTTGGCCGAGGATATCAAGGCTGGCAATATGGATGTAGCCATAAAAATTTACGCTCCAGAAAAAGGTCTTGATAGCGATGGAATTGACACCTTCGGGAAAGAATTTACCCTTGTATTCAATCTTAATCACGCACATTTGCTCAGGCCAATGCATTACGACGTGAGTGATAGTTCTCCCTACTTTGTCATGCAGTATTGTTCGAATGGATCACTGTATAAACGACTTGGTGAAATAAAAGAGCCGGAACTTGCCATGTTTATACAGCAGGCATCCTCCGCCCTGAAATACTTACATAACCAGGATCCGCCAATCATTCATCAGGATATCAAACCCGATAATTTCCTGATTGATAGCCAGGGAAATTACCTGTTGGCCGATTTCGGCATAAGCAGCAAAATCCGCCGAACCCTTACCAAAAGCATGGGCGCCCAAGCTTCGACAGGTACATTAGCATATATGCCACCAGAAAAGTTTTCAGCTGATAAACAGATCATCAAAGCTGGGGATATCTTTTCACTTGGCGTTACAATGTACGAACTACTTACCGGCGATCTGCCTTTTGGTGATAATGGGGGACTTACCTTGAAAGCCGGTGCAGAAGTTCCTAATTTACCTGAAAATTTCAGTACGGAATTAAACCGCTTGTTAATACGCTGCATGGCCAAAGAGCCATGGGAACGACCAACTGCTGACAAACTGGAAGAGATAGCAACCAAATTCATTCAAACGGGTCAATGGTCAGAATTTGGTAAGGTTATACCGAAATCTTTGCCGGAATCAACCAAAGAACCTGAGCAACCTCATGGAGGCCGCAAAACAGAATTCATACCACAACGACAACTTGAAGCACCATCTCAGATTGAACTTCAGACTAACCATTCTAAGAAGAAAAATCTTGTTCCCTGGATTATTGCAATGGCCGTGGTGGTGATTGGCGTGCTTGGAATTGTGGTCGCCATCATTGTGTCTAAGGGACCAACAACAAATGACAAGGAGATAGGACGTGTAGCAGACAGTGTCAGAATATCAGACAGTATGGCCATAGTTCGGAAAGGAGTGTATGAAAAAGCCAGAGAAGCCAGAATAAAAACAGCAGATAGTTTAGCGATAGTTCAGGCTGAACAGCAGCGCATTGCTAATAATATTACAACAGGTCAAAATAACAGACTTAAAATAGGGGATCTTAATGCTGGAGGGGTAATTTTCTTTTTAGCTGAAAATGGAATACATGGGAAAGTATGCTCATTTAGAGACCTAAGTTCAAATTCAACTTGGCTTAAAGCAAAATCAATCTGTGATGACTTGATTTTATATGGTTATGATGATTGGTATTTGCCATCTTCCTACGAACTTTACGAAATGTATAAAAACCTTCATAAAAATGGCCTTGGCAATTTTGCTGGTAATTACTATTGGAGTTCCTCCGAGAATGGTGTTTACAAGGCGTGGTCGCAGTACTTTGGCACTGGCATCCAATACTCCACAGATAAAGACTACGCAGGCTTAGTGCGTGCTATTCGGGTTTTTTAACCATTAAAGAATCTTTCAGTCCATTAAAATCCGGAAGGTTTAAAAGTAAAATGTAATATATGCCAACACTTCAAATCAACGACAAATTTGCCAACCGCTACCTCCTTAAAAAACTGCTGGGCGTTGGCGGCTACAGTCAGGTATGGCTGGCCACTGACGCCAAATCAGGCAACCTTGAAATAGCCGTTAAAATATTTGCCCCTGGTCAGGGAATGGACGACAAAGGGTTGGAGCTTTTCAGTAAGGAGTATTCATTGGTTTTCAACCTGAATCACCCGGGATTGTTAAAACCTACATATTTCGATGATTTTGAAGGTTCGCCATACCTGGTCATGCAATATTGCAACCAGGGTTCGGTCTTTGGAAAAATAGGCGAAATCAGTGAAAAGGAAATTGCTCGATTTATGCAGCAAGCAGCTTCATCACTGATGTATCTGCATAACCAAGATCCTTCCATAATTCATCAGGATATCAAACCTGATAATTTTCTGATTGATAGCCAGGGTAATTACCTGTTGGCCGATTTCGGCATCAGCAGCAAAATCCTCCGAACCCTTACAAAAAGCATGGGCGCAAATGCTTCAACAGGAACACTTGCATATATGCCACCTGAAAAATTTTCGGCTGATAAGCAGATTGTAAAAGCCGGGGATATCTTTTCTCTTGGTGTTACCATTTATGAGTTGCTTACCGGCGATTTACCTTTCGGTGACAATGGTGGCCTTACCTTAAAAGCAGGTGCAGAAGTTCCCAATTTACCCGGAAATTTCAATCCGGAGTTGAACCGTTTGTTAATACGCTGCATGGCCAAAGAGCCATGGGACCGACCAACTGCAGAGCAATTGGAAGAGACAGCAACCAAATTCCTGCAAACAGGCCGATGGTCAAGCGTTGGCAAGTATGCACCTGAAACCATTCAGGAGCCTCATAAAGAACATGAACAACCTCGTGCAAGCCGCAAAACAGAAACCATACAACAACAACAACCTGACCCACAACCTCAGATTAAATCTCAGACTGATCCTGATAAAAAGAAAAATTTTATTCCTGAGATTATTCTTGTGGTAGTAGTGTTTTTAATTGTAGTCGCCTTCATTTGGCCAAAAGGTCCATCTGCACATGATCTGGAAATTACCCGCTTAGCTAACAGTATCAGAATAACCGATAGCATAGACATGGTTCAGGCTGAACAACAACGAAGGATGGAAATAACAACAGGTATGCGAAGTAATAATCTTAAAATAGGAGCAGCTCACGCTGGAGGTTTAATTTTCTTTTTGGATGGAACTGGTGAGCATGGGAAAGTATGTGCGGCTGAAGACCAGAGTTTAAACGCAACTTGGACAACAGCAAAATTAATCTGTAATAATTTGAATTTAAATGGCTATGACGACTGGTATTTGCCATCAATAGACGAACTTAGTCAAATGAATGCTAAATTATATAAAAAGGGCATTGGCGACATTTCCAAATACCGCTATTGGAGTTCCACCGAATACCAAGCAACCGATGCATGGTATTATGCCTTTAACAGTGACTTCAAGTTTAACTACCCGAAGCACTTCTTATGCTATGTTCGCGCTGTCAGGGCTTTTTAACCTTTAACTTAAATAAAAAATGTAAAACATGCCCTCCCTTAAACCCAATGACAAATTCGCCAACCGCTATCTACTTAAAAAGCTAATTGGTGTTGGTGGTTTCAGCCAGGTCTGGCTGGCTGAAGACTCCAAATCAAGCAATCTTGAAGTGGCTATTAAAATATTCGCCCCAGGTCAGGGAATGGACGAAAAAGGTTTGGAGCTTTTCAGTAAAGAATATTCTTTGGTTTTCAATCTGAATCACCCAGGATTGTTAAAACCAACCTATTTCGATGATTTTGAAGGTTCTCCATACCTGGTCATGCAATACTGTAACCAAGGTTCAGTCTTTAGGAAAATAGGTGAAATCAGCGAAAAGGGACTTGCTCGCTTTATGCAGCAGGCATCTTCCGCTCTAAAATACTTACACAATCAAGAACCACCAATTCTTCATCAAGACATCAAACCCGATAACTTTCTGATTGACAATCAGGGAAATTACCTTTTAGCTGATTTTGGTATCAGTAATAAAATTCGTCGGACGCTAACAAAAAGTATGGGTGCACAGGCTTCTACTGGTACGTTGGCTTATATGCCACCGGAGAAGTTTTCGGTTGATAAGCAAACCATCAAAGCCGGGGATATTTTTGCACTTGGAGTGACGATGTATGAGTTACTTACCAGTGATCTGCCTTTTGGTGACAATGGGGGATTAACTTTAAAAGCGGGTGCAGATGTGCCTAATTTGCCCGGAAATTTCAGCCCGGAGCTAAACCAATTGATAAGAAGCTGTATGGCCAAGGAACCGTGGGATAGGCCAACAGCAGAGGAACTGGAACATGCAACAGCTAAATTCCTTCAAACAGGCAATTGGCCTTCAGTTGTCAAGAATGCTAAAGTCTCTACCCCCGATATTCATAAAGATATTGAGCAACCCAATAGCGGTCGAAAAACAGAGCCTATACTCCAAAGACATCCTGCACCTCAACCTAAGGATAAACTCCACACTGAAGTACCTAAGAAAAGAACTTTTATTCCTGAGATTATTTTTGGTGTGTTTGCGGTGGCGATATTAGTAGGCGCTGCGAGTCTCCTATTGCCAAAAGGGCCGTCAGTACGTGAAATTGAAGAAACCCGCATTGCTGACAGTATTCGGATAGCGGATAGCATTGCAATGGTTCTGGCTGATCAGCAGCGCATTGCCGATAGTATTGCAGCGGCCCAAATTAGAAAAAATGAAATGATTCAGGCAGAAAAGCAGCGCATTGCGAATAGTAATGCACCTGTTCAAGCTGATAAAATAACTAATGCTTATGCTGAACAGCAGCACATTACAGATAATACTCCATCGGTTCAAAATAACGAACTTAAAATCGGGAGTTATTATGCTGGAGGTGTAGTTTTCTATATCGATGGAACTGGTGAGCACGGGAAGGTTTGTGCGACTAAAGACCAGAGTTCAAATGCAACTTGGTCTCAAGCAAATTCCATTTGTAATAATCTGTATATAAATGGTTATGGAGATTGGTATTTGCCCTCTAAGAACGAACTTTATAAAATTTATGAAAATTTAAATAAAAAAGGGAATGGGGGCTTTGACCAATACGGCTATTGGAGTTCTTCAGAGTACCTTATAACAAATGCTTGGCTTCAATACTTCTCTACTGGCACCCAACAAACCCTCGACAAGGCTAATACATACTGTGTACGTGCTGTCAGGGCTTTTTAACCATTGTCTTAAATAGAAATTAAAATATATGCCCTCCCTTCAACCCAATTACAAATTTGCAACCCGCTACCTGCTTAAAAAGCTAATCGGCGTTGGTGGTTACAGCCAAGTATGGCTGGCTGAGGATATCAAGGCTGGCAATATGGAAGTAGCCATAAAAATCTACGCCCCAGAAAAAGGTCTTGATAGTGATGGCATTGAAATATTCGGGAAGGAATTCACCCTTGTATTTAATCTCAATCATGCCAATTTGCTTAGGCCGATGCATTATGATGTAAATGATGGATCTCCCTACTTTGTCATGCAGTATTGCCTGAATGGATCCCTATTTAAGCGAATCGGTGAAATAAAAGAGAAGGAACTTGCCCAGTTTATGCAGCAGGCATCTTCCGCCCTAAAATACTTACATAACCAGGATCCACCAATCATTCACCAAGATATCAAACCAGATAATTTCCTGATAGACAACCAGGGCAATTATCTCTTGGCCGATTTCGGAATCAGCAGTAAGATAAGGCGGACGCTCACTAAAAGCATGGGTGCACAGGCTTCAACAGGCACCCTGGCATATATGCCGCCTGAAAAGTTTTCGGCTGATAAGCAGATCATCAAAGCCGGGGATATCTTTTCGCTGGGTGTTACTATTTATGAGCTCCTAACCGGCGACTTGCCTTACGGTGACAATGGTGGTCTTACCTTAAAGGCAGGAGCAGAAGTTCCTAATTTGCCAGGGAATTTCAGTCCGGAGCTTAACCACTTGTTAAGGAGCTGCTTGGCAAAAGAACCCTGGGAACGGCCAACGGCAAAACAATTAGAAGATGTGGCTGGCAGATTCCTGCAAACCGGCCAATGGCCTATAGTTGGCATGGGTGCACCAAATACTGTACCGGAATCTTTAAAAGAACCTGAACCACCACGAGGAGGTCGGAAGACGGAACCCTTCCCACCACAAAAACCTGAATCACAATCTCAGAATGATCCTCCTAGGAAGAAAAAGCTTACTCTATGGATTAGTGCTGTGGTATTGACAGTAGTGGTTATTGGTATTGTGATAACTGTCTTTATGCCCAAAGGTCTGACAGCACATGACAAGGAGTTAAAACGCTTAACAGACAGCATCCGGATTGCAGACAGCATAGCCATGGTTAATGCTGAGCAGCAGCGTGTTGCAGATAGTATTGTAAAAGTTCAACAAAATAAAACAAAGGATTGGGTTGAGAAAAATCCGTCCATTACGAATAATACTACAACAGTTCAAAATAGCAGATTTAAAATAGGGGATCTTTATGCCGGAGGTATAATTTTTTTGTTGGATAAAACTGGTGAACATGGAAAAGTTTGTGCGGAAACAGATCAAAGTAAAAAGGCAACATGGAACCAAGCAAAAACCCTCTGTGCTAATTTGAATTTAAATGGTCACAAAGATTGGTATTTACCCTCTAAGGCCGAACTTAACGAAATGTTTAAAAACCTACATAATAATACAAATAGCGGCCTTGATGGTTACTTTTACTGGAGTTCTACGGAGTATGGTTCAGGTGTCGCATGGGGACAGTTCTTCGAAGATGGCACCCAGAACTACTATGTTAAGGACGATGGAAGCAGGGTGCGCGCTATTCGGGCTTTTTAGCTTTAAATCTTCCATGTCTTACAAATATGGAAGGATAAAAAAACAAAAAAATGCCGACACTTCAAATCAACGATGACTTCGCCAACCGCTATCTGCTTAATAAGCTCATCGGTGTTGGCGGCTACAGCCAAGTTTGGCTGGCTGAGGATACCAAAGCCGGCAACCTTGAAGTTGCCCTGAAAATATTTTCTCCGGAAAAGGGATTGGACACCAAGGGACTGGAAGTGTTTAGCAACGAGTATTCGTTGGTTTTCGGTTTGAACCATAAGAATTTGCTCATCCCAAAGCATTTTGATGAGTTTGAAGGCTCGCCCTATCTGGTTTTGCTTTATTGCAGTCAAGGTTCAGTATTCGGTAGAATCGGAGAGATGACCGAACAAGAGCTTGCTCGCTTTATTCAGCAGTCAGCTTCTGCACTGAATTATCTACATAATTTGGATCCGCCAATCATTCATCAAGATATTAAACCCGACAATTTCCTGATTGATAGCCATGGAAATTATCTTCTCGCTGATTTTGGCATCAGCAGCAAAATCCGCCGCACCCTGACAAAAAGCATGAGTACACAAGCCTCAACAGGCACCCTGGCATATATGCCCCCTGAAAAATTTTCGGCAGATAAAAAGATTATAAAAGCCGGGGATATCTTTGCGCTTGGCGTTACCATGTACGAATTGCTAACTGGCGATTTGCCTTTCGGCGATCATGGTGGCATGGTTATTTTGACTGGAGCTGAGATACCTAACCTTCCATTAGGCTTTAGTTCGGAATTGAATACACTACTAAAACGCTGCATGGCAAAAGAATCCTGGGAACGACCAACAGCAGAGCAACTGGAAGAAGCAGCAACCCAATTCCTGCAAACCGGCCAATGGCCTATAGTTGGCATGGGTGCACCAAATGCTGTATCGGAATCTTTAAAAGAACCTGAACCACCACGAGGAGGCCGGAAAACGGAACCCTTACCACAACTAAAACCTGAATCACAATCTCAGAATGAACCTCCTAGGAAGAAAAATTTTACTCTATGGATTAGTGCAGTGGTATTGACAGTAGTGGTGATTGGTATTGTGATAACTGTCTTTATGCCTAAAGGTCTGACAGCTCATGATAAGGAGTTAAAACGCTTAACAGACAGCATCCGGTTAGCAGACAGCATAGCTATGGTTCAGGCTGAACAGCAGCGCCTTGCGGATAGTATTGTAAAAGTTCAACAAAATAATTTCACAGTGGTTGAAGAGCCACCCAGCTACCCCGGAGGTGAAGAAGCCCGTATTTCCTACCTGCAGCAAAACATCAAATATCCTGAAGAAGCCAAGGAATTGGGTATCCAGGGGAAGATCTTCATGACATTCTTTGTTGAAGTTGATGGTACAATTACAGATGTGCGCGTTCTTCGTGGAATCGGTGGTGGTTGCGATGAAGAAGCCATTCGTGTCATCAAATCAATGCCAAAATGGAATCCAGGGAAGCAGAAGGGAATATCAGTACGTGTTCTGTTTAATCTGCCAATTAAATTCACTCTTAACTAACTATTATGGCAACACTCACAAATAACCAGATATTCGCCAAACGCTACTTGATTAAAACGCTTATCGGTGTTGGCGGATACAGCCAGGTTTGGCTTGCAGAAGACACCAAAGCTGGCAATCTGGAAGTTGCCTTGAAGATATTTGCCCCAGAAAAAGGACTTGACAGCAATGGTCTTGATGTATTTAGCAAGGAATATTCCCTGGTTTTCAATTTGAACCATACGAATTTGCTTATCCC
>Ga0118677_10006111_pt1 | contig 20605 bp, 16 predicted proteins | sample AliMusrvi5mmetaG_FD_86154 | JGI IMG/M metagenome (GOLD analysis project Ga0118677, IMG submission 86154)
GGGCCAGCCAATGGCGCAGCTTTTCCAATTCGGCCAGACTAAACTGCCGTCCGCAAAAGCGCAGCGATTGCGCGGGGCAAACTCTCATGGCGCACGAGCTGTGGGCGCGGGCGCAACCGGGGCCGCCGCTTTGAAGTTCCAGGGCAGCCAAGGGGTTAAATCCTTGGGCGCTTGGCTCTGGTTTTGCGCGCACGCCTCCAGATACGCCCTCAAATACCCTCGGTCATCCACCCCGTGCAACGCCAGCGTTTGGAACAACGTCATGAGCATCGCCATCAATTGCCCGCTCCACTCCGACCCGCTGCCATAATAGTTCTTTCGTCCCACGGCGACGGGGCGTCCAGCCCGTTCCGCCCCGTTGTTGTCCAACGGAATCTCCGGGTGATCCAAAAACAGCGTCAACCCGGCCCAATGTTCCCGCAGGCTTGCCAGAATCTTGCGGCGCGGGCCCGGCAGCGCCCCTTGGGCCAGTTGCGCCTCCCGAGCCTGAGCCAGGCTCTCCACCTGTTGGACCAGCCCCTGTTGGCTTTGGGCATATTCGGGCTGCTTCATCCGCTCCGGGTCCATCCGCACAAAGGGAGCCGGCAGTTCCGGGGCTTGCAAATCCCGGCCCGCTTGGATCCGCAACTTATTAAGCCGATATAATTGTCCAATGTCCTCGATCCAGCGGTCGGCCCAGTCCTGTCCCGCCGCATCGGCACCAGCACGGAACATCAGAAAATCCCGCCGCACGTGCGCCCAGCAGAAAGCCAACAGGAGCGCCACAGCCAAAAACTTATAACTGGCAAAGCGATCCACCATCAAGCTGCCCGAAAAACGGCACGTCTCGGTCTCCTCCTCCCAGCCGAAAAACTCTTCCGGCACTTTAGCCCCACGCGAGGGTTTGAGCAGATACACCCGGCTAATCGAACTGACCACCACCCACACCCACCACCGGTGGGACGCCTTGCCCTCCACGTTGAAAAACATCTCCCACCGCGTCTCGTCCATCAACCACTGGCCGCTTTGGCGCGTGGCTTCCAGGATGGCCAAGTAGAGCGGGCTCAACAGGGGCACCAACTTCTGCCAGATGCCGCAGACCGTACCGGGGCTCAACCTTAAGCCGGAGTCCTGGGCCAGCCCCAAGATCCGCTGCAAGGGCAAGTGATACTTATACTTCAAGCGGAGCATCTCGACGATAGTGCCCACACTCAACAACCCCTTGGGGATCAAGCGCGCGGGAGGCGCGGCCACGATCCCGTCCGGCACCCCGGGGCAGTCGCAGGTCCGCCGATAGCGTTGGCACCGATAGCCTTTGCGCACCAGGCGGACCTCCCATTCGATTTCCTCGTGCGCCGCCTGCGTGCCTGCGGCTTCAAAGGGCAAACCGCATCGCGCACAAATCCGTTGCGCCAGCGGGGCTTCGACCACCACCTCCTCCCGCGGCAAGGTGGTGCGGCGCCGACGACCATGCCCCCGAGTTCCGCGTTGCTGGCCACGGCAACGGTGAAGCCGTCGTTTGGCCAACCACGCCTCCGAGGAAAATCCCCGTTCCCTTTTGCGGCCAAACAGACGCTTCTGCAATTCGGCGACCTTGGCTTTGAGGACCTCGATTTGGCCCGCCTGCTCCTGCTGCTTAGTCAGGGCTCGCGCATGCAGACTCTGGTAATAATGAGCCTGCTGGCGCAACTGGATGTTTTCCAGCCAAAGTTTTTCCTCAGCCTCAGTCACTGGATGCCAAAGCTAACAGGGGAGAACCCGCGTGTCCCGAACAAAATGCATTCCCGTGAAAATAGTTGGTGGATCCGATGTACCCGCCGCAACCCCGTTCTGGCCATCCACCGAATATTTACGAATAAACAGTAGCATGTAGTTGCGAATCCCAGACATACCAATCGGATCCTTGGCCGCCGAAGGCCACGAAGTGCTCGTCGGGAGTGGCCGCGACCGGCAGCGCCCGCGAAAGACTCAGGTTGTTGAAAGCGCTCACGGCGTAAGTTGTGGCCGACCCCAATTGACGCCAGAAGAGGTTTTCGACAGAAGTAACAAAGGAGCCCGGCAGCAGATCGCTCGCCTGACTGTGAAAGAGCACCGCGCCACCATCGGACGTGATCATGGGGGAATAGGAAGCGCCATTGCCGCTGAATCCGTTGAGGTTGAGGCTGACCAGCGCCGTGGTGCCGGTCAATAAATCGCGCACGAACACGTCGGACGCGTTGTTCGTATCCCTTGGGGCGAGATTGCTGGCGCTGCTGCTAAAGGCGACGAAGCGGCCGTCGCTGCTGATAGTGGGCTCGCCGGAGGGGCCATTTCCCGACCAGGTCCCTGAAGCGTCTACGCTCACGAGAAGGTTGCTGCCGGACAACAGGTCGCGAACGTACACGTCGGGGCAGCCGTTCGCATCATTAAGCACGAGATCATCGGCGGCACTGGCGAACGCGACCAGGCTGCCTTCAGAACTCACCGACAAAGACGCCAGAGTGCTCGGGCCGTCGGGGGTGTGGCATGGGAGCGTGGAATCCCGCTTTGAGATTAGGTCCGTGGTGCCCGCGACCGAATCGCGCACAAAGACATCCGGCAACCGGTTGGAATCATTCGGGACAAGGCTGCCGTCATCCGCCTCGAAAGCGACGAAGCGACCGTCATCAGTTATCTGAGGCACGGTAAGGCCGGTGACCCCGGAGCCGAGACCGTTGGTGTCGGCATCCACGAGTTGGGTGATACCAGCCTGCAAATCGCGGACATAGACATGGAACTCGCCCGTGAGCGAGTTGGTAACGAGATGGGTGGCGGTGCTCTGGAATGCCACGAACCGTCCATCCGGGGTAATTGCGGGCCAGATGCTCATGTCGTTGGTAGGCACCGCCCCGCTCAAATCGCTACTCACCAAGGTGGTGGAGTTAGAAAGGCCGTCCCAGATATAAACGCAGGCCGCCATGCCGGGACTGGAGTTCGGGTTGGCGATGAAGGCGATGAACCGCCCGTCCGGAGTCATCGCTAGTGTTTGGACGTCCGCCGGCGCGCCGGCGAGGATGGCCGCGTTGGTGCAGACGATGTCGGTAAGGCCGGTTTCGAGGCTGTAACGCAGGACGATTCCGTTAGTAACCGAAGGGAGAGGGGGGGCAATCATCCAGGTAGTAGGCGAGAGGAAAAGGCAGACCTCATAGGCGACGAATTGTCCAGTGGCGCTGATGACGTGACCGAAGCAGACCGGGTTGGTTGCGTTCTGGAACGACTGCAGTGCCGTCCGCGCATAGCTGCTGGCCCAGACCGTAGTTTTGCCCACTAAATCGCGCATGTAGATCTCCCCTCCGCTGGCGGGAACGTCGGGCACAAGATTCGTCGCGGTGCTGAAGAACGCGACATAATGCCCGTCGGGCGTCAATCGCGGTGCCTGCGAGCTACCCGACAGCGACTGGGCCCCGACACTGGCCAAGGTAGTTGTGCGGGTCTGGAGGTCGCGAACAAACACATCCGGAATACCGTTGGTGTCCCCGGCCACAAGATTGGTTGCGCTGCTGCTGAAGGCGACAAAGCGGCCGTCGCCGCTGATAGTGGGCTCGCTAGAGAGGCCATTCCCTCCGCCGGTGCCGGCGAGGTTCACGCTCACCAGCGCCATACCAGCGTTGCTGCGGTCGCGCAGGAAGACATTGAGTGGCGCTACAACCTCGGACGGCAAGGGGGCGTTGGTGTTTGCAGAGGGCAGATTGTCGGCAGAGCTGCTGAAAAGGACAAATCGTCCATCGTGGGACACCAGTGGGAGTGCCGAGTCGCCGTTGCCGCCGGCCGCGAGGGAGCGGCAGGGATCAGGGACCGTGATCAATTGGGCCGCGTGAAGTACGGTAGCAGAGAGCAGGCAAGTCAACGAGACTAGCAGCCTGCTTGGTTTCTGGTTGAGGGTCTTTATACTCATACTTTGAGATGGTCTGGTGGCGATGGGCGGTGTGGCATTGGTGCTGTCCAATTCCACATAAAGCATGGCCCCTGACGCTGGTCCGGCGCCAGCGAACTCCGGAACGAAGGCAAGCGACATTAGGTGCATCTTCATAAACTGTTTCTCTCTGTTCTTTGTGGGCGATCTGCCCTTAGCTTTATCAATTCACTATAAGCTCGTAAGCGCGGAGACGGTTCTTTCAACAATCTTCAAGAATCTTTCGCGCAGTGGCTCGACGGGCCGCCTTCGGCCCCAACAGCATTTTAGAATAATTCCCAAGTGACTGAGAATAAGTAACTTGCGAATCTCCGAACGGGACTTCGCGGTCTTTGGTGGACTCTCTTACCATGTGATCGTACTCGGAAACTCCATTTGACTCTTACGGGAGCCCTACCGGAATGGCGCTTAAATAAGGCGTAAATCATTTGACCATAGGCAGATGTGAACGTATCGGAAGTTTTTCGGTGGCAGCCATTCGGCAAACCCGCGGGTATAGGAGCGCGGCCTTCAGGCCGCAGAAATGCAGGATGAGGCCAAGCGCCGGTTTTCTCCATAGCGCCAGCGCATTCGGACATTGCTGCGGCCTTCAGGCCGCGCTCCATGAAAACAGCCAGCACCCCGCCAGCCATCCACAAGCCACCTGCAAGCCTGCTGCTAGCCAGGGGATAGCGCGTTGATACGGTATCTTAGCGCTAAGATACCGTATCAACGCCCTATCTGTTGCCTAGTAGTGCGCTTGCAGCAGGCTCGCAGGTCCCCTGTTGGAGTGGAACCTGGCAGGCCGTTTTGCCACAAAACCGGCGATGAACGAGCGGCATGGCCCGAATCGCCTCAACCGAAACCACCGAGGAACCTCGACGGTGCTGGCCCCTATTCGCGTTCATCAACGAATCAGCCCGAGCGCGGAAATGGAGTTTCTATACGGAATTCGTGCTGGCTTCCGGCAACTTCGGACCGACATCACCGGTCGAGACCGTGGGGCATTTACTTTATGGCTTGTGATTCATGAGCCAGATGAACCGCCAAATGAGGCCGCCCACAACGCCAAGGGCGGCAATCGCGCCCAGGATGCCAATCACTATGGTCAGCAGGTCCGTGTTCTTCCTCCGGCGCAGGGCGGCTTTGTCGAACTGAAATGCCAGCAGCGCCAGCATCATTTCCTCGGCGGTTTCGTAGCGTTGCCAGGCCTTCTTGCGGCAGGCCTTGAGAATGATCTTGTTCAAGAGGATCAAGTCCCGCGTTTCCGCCCGGCTGCCCTGCATGTCCGGCAACACCGGATACTCATTCCGATCGTTGCCGGTGCTGATTTCGTAGAGGACTTTTCCAAGCGCATAAATGTCGGCGCGGATCGTGCCCGAGCCTTCCGGCGCCAGGAAGCCGTCCGTGCCGACAAACGACCGGCCCTCCGAAGCGTCCGTCACCAGCCCGATGTCGGCGAGTTTGGGCATGCCGTTTACGAAAATGATGTTCGACGGTTTGATGTCGCGGTGGAACAAGCCATTCTTGTGCAGGAAGCCCAGCGCCGAAGCGATGGCCGCGCCCAAGCGGACACATTCGGAGACCGGGAGCCGCTTCAGCCGGTGCTTGTCCTGTTCCAAGGTTCGCGGCGAATAGGTCGCCGGATGGATGATCGAGCCAGTCGTGACATCATCCGCTAATTCCATCACGCAGTAGAAGTATCCGGCGGCCTCGTTGCGCCCGGCCTGCAAAACATCAACCAAGCCATCGTGCAACCGTGAGACGGGCTCAAACTTCAGGATGCCGTTGAACTCACGCTCAAAAGGCCGCCGGTGCTTGAACATTTGTTCCTGCACGATCTTGACCGCGCGGTAGGAGCCCAGGGCATTTCTGGCCAGCCACACCTGCCCGCCGCTGCCGCTCCCGATGGGGCGAAGCAGTTCGTGCTCTGGAACAATTGGAATGGTCTCTGGTTCCCTCACACTTCAATTCAACCCGTCACCATTGTCTTTCGAGCGCGCGGACTTCCCTTTTCATCAACGCCAGGATCCGATGTTTGGCGAGATAGACCTGCGCGATATTGACTTCAAGTACCCTGGCGACCTTGCTGGCCGGCCATTGTCTGACCACGTTCAGATCGAACATTTGATAATGCTCCTCTTTGACGCGCCGCCTGACCCGCTCCAGGGCGGCCTCCATCAATTTGGATTGCCACTCAGCTTCCCAGACCTTTTCGAGGCCGCCGTCTACTCGGTCGGTCAGTTCCGTGGGTTGCGCCAAACCAGGGTTCCCGTCCGACGAAGGCTCCTCCCCGGGCGGGTTCGGCTGGCGCTTTCTCAATTGGTCCGCGATCCGCCAACGAGTGAGATTTCGCAGCCAGCCTTTGAACGAGCCGAGGTTACGGTCGCGTTTGAAACTCTGGATGTCCTTGGCCACGCAAATGATCGTCTCCTGCACAACATCCTGTGCCTCGGCCTCCGTCAAGCCGGACTTGAGCGCAACCGAGTAAATCAACCGCCAGTAGGTGTCAAAGAAACTCCTCCAACTCTCCTGGTCGTCCCAGTTCTGCAAGCGACTCAACAGGCTGTAACGCGTCGGAATGAATTGTTCCGTTTGCGATGTCACTGTCTCGTTCATACCTGATCTGCTCGCACAAAACGACTCGTTTCTTGCACGATTTCCTCGCACCACACTACAACAAGCCAAGCAAACCCATCCGGAATGCAGAAAGGAGAAAGCCGGCAGAACAGAGGCCTGGAACCGATTGGCCGTTCTCAGAGTCTGTTTGGGTGCGCCGTGGGAAGGCGCAGAACTCCAGTGGGAGAGTAAATAAACCCGCCCGGCAACTTACGTTCCAGCCGGTAGCAGCCGGGGCGAGCATGGAAGTGATGAAATGTTCGAAGCCCTTGGTGCAAAAGGCCCGATAGCGGGTCAGCGAGGCAGCAGGCCGTAATGCGAATGAACATCGAGCAAGTCCCGAAACCATCTGATGTGGATGCCGACCCAGCTCAAACAGGGGGAAGGCTGCCACCGGACAGTACGAGAGCGAAAATAGCGCGGTTCGGGTCCACCGGCGAATTGATGACCGCATGTTAGCGAGAGGGGTTCTGTAGCAACACGGGAGATCCCGTCCAGTGCGACGCCCAGCGGCGAAGCAACTGGCCACCCGCGAGGGCAGGGCGGGGCTGGGTGGAAAGTCGGAGAGGCCCATATTACCGAAGAAGCCGGGTAAGGTCGGTGGAGGGAAGGGGCCTTGGTTCAAGGGCAATGCCAGCAGAAGCAAACGCAAGGAGTTGGCGTGAGCCTAATTTGCCCGAGGAGAGCTTTGATTTCCTGGGATACACCATCGGCCGGTGTTACTTGCTCAAGGACGGCCGGGCCTTTATCGGCACTCGCTCCTCCCGCAAGCGAATCGGCGCCATCTGCCAATCGATCAGCCAAATGACCCGGCCGGCTTTCCGTTGGAAGGCGGTCGAGGAAATGGTGGAAGACCTCAATCGGACCTTGCGCGGGTGGGGCAACTATTTTTGTCTCGGCGCGGTCAGCCGAGCTTACCGGGCGGTGGATAACCACGCCCGGCATCGACTGCGTCAGTGGATGAATGGCAAAGAGCGGAGTCGGGGCGTGAATGCGATGCGCCACGCGCTCCTTTATCTGCACCGGGAGTTGGTATTGCTACGACTGGCCCCAAAGACCGCCAACCGAAAGGGCCGGACACCGTTACGGCCCGCCTTCACGCCACCGCGCCACTCCTCGACTCCACAAAAGACCGTTGAGAGCCGTTGCGGCAGGTTTGGAGTTCCGCCTTTAGGCGGTTTCTGAGCCGCGCCGCCTAAAGGCGGGACTCCAAACCTGCCGCAACGGCTCTCGATGTTCGTTTTCAAACAGGCTCCCAGGCCTTAGTATCCGGGCATGTTTACAGGAATTGTTGAAGAAACCGGCGTCGTCGAGCGGATTAAGCCAACGGCGAAGTCGATCGAACTGACGGTGCGCACGACCCTGTGCGGTGGGGGTCTGAAGGTAGGCGCGAGCCTGGCGATCAATGGGTGCTGCCTGACGGTGGTGAAAGTAGTTGCGCGGGGCAAGTCCAGGCTGGCGCAATTTGACTTGCTGAAGGAGACCTGGCAGCGAACGAACTTGCAGTTCGCCAAGCCCGGCTCGCTGGTTAACCTCGAGCGGCCGTTGCGCACAGATGGCAATTTGGGCGGACATTTCGTGACCGGCCACATTGACGGCATTGGCCGGATCACGCGGTGGGAGCGCATGGGGCAGGATCATGTCCTTGACGTCACCGCACCGCCAGAGGTGATGCGCTACGTGGTGTTCAAGGGCTCGATGGCTGTCGATGGCATCAGTCTGACAGTCGCTGGCGTCGGCAGGGGTAGCTTTCGCATTTGGATCATCCCGCACACCTACGAGGTGACCGCATTAAGCGAGCGCAAGACCGGTGACGCAGTGAACCTGGAAGCCGACCTGATCGGCAAATACGTGGAAAAGTTCGTCGCTGCCCGGCGATCCCGGCCGAGCACGCGGTCGGCTACAAATCATACCAATCGCCGATAAGAACCGGTGGATTGGCTGGCAAATCCCTCACCCGGGCTTCGGCCAACGTCTCCCCCTCGGACGGGCAGAGGGACGAGGTGAGAGGCGTCTGGAAAACTCCACAGCTTCGCTTCCCGGGCGGGTATCAGGCCAGCCAGAGAAGGTACCACTTTCGCTTCTTTGGCGTCTGCGACTGCATCGGCTTGGGCTTTTTTTCCTTTGCGGCCACCGAGGCCGGCGCGATCTCGAGGACACGGCCTGCACCCACAAACTGCTCCTCGCCCTTGGCATCTTTGAAAGAGTAGGTGCCCTCGCTGAGCTTGGGTTTGGAAGCCGTGGTAAGCTCCATGCCATTGTTGAGCCTCATCACATAGTGATGCGCACATCCCGTCAGCACGAGCACGCCGATGAGAAGAGGTAGAGCTGTCTTTTTCATGATGGAATGTTATTGGTTGGCACGAGTGCGCCCCGCGGGCCGCGATTAGTCTTCCGCCTTATCCTCAGAGCGGGCAAGGAACTCCATGTTCGCCTTTCGGGCCACGCCCTGTAGGAAGGCCTGCATCGAACTGGAGGAGCCGAGATACAGTGGATCGAACAGCGCCAGCAAAACCCTGGGTTGGATGCCCTTCGGTTTAAGCCAGAGGTCGATCCAGCTCTTGACTTCGCTCGGCAAGCTTTCGCTGTGGTGAACGGAGATGATGACCAGGTCCGCAACCGCGGCTTCCCCGGCCGCGACGGCGCGCAGCTTGGGTGTCCGCAACTCGGTCAAAGGCCACAGCTCTTTGGCGATTTCACAGTCCTCCCCCAGGCACCTGGCAAGGGTCTGACAAAAGTCGTCGGCCCTGACACCGGTCGCAAAATCCTCATGCACTACGGAAATCACAATCCGGCTCTGCTTCTGCCAAGCCGGCCATACCCGCAAATTTGATAATATCGCGTCCATGCAACGGAGTTCTGCTTTCTGCATGGAATCGTCTGCTTAAAATAGCGGGGGGGGTCAAGGGGAATCTGCGATAATCTGCGGGGTGAGAATCAGTTAGTGGAGGCGCCATTCACCAAGCGGGCCGCGTTGGTCACGAGGTAGTTGGCCATAGCTTCGATGCCGCTGATCTGGGCGCTGACCCGCTTGCGACCGAATTGCCTGGTGATGCGGTAATGGATGAGCCTCTTACCCAGCGCCACTATTTCAATGTCGGCCGCTGTCGTCTTCCATACCTGGCCTTTGGCTAGCGGCCGCAGGCTATTAGTTCTGATTTTCACTTCGCCATTGGACGGTGGAATCTCTGATTCTGTTCAATGTGGGAGGGCAAGAAGATGGGAAGCGGGGGAAAACAAACAAATCTGGCTGCCGAGAGCCATTTAGACTATCTCAGAGGCCGATGAAAGCGAATAAGTTATCACGCCGTGAGGCCCTGACCGGCGCCGGATTGCTGGTTGGAACCGCGGTGATCGGGTCAAAGTCCAACCTCCTGGCGGAGCCGCCCAGCTCATCGGCCCAAACCTCATTCCCGCCATTTCAGTACTGCTTGAATACGGCGACCATTCGCGGCCATAAGCTGGGGATCGTCAAAGAAATTGAGGTGATCGCCCAAGCAGGCTACAACGCCATTGAGCCGTGGGTGGATTCGATTACTGACTACACCCGGAATGGTGGAACCCTGCCGGATTTGAAGAAGCGCATCAGTGATGCCGGGCTCACAGTCGAGGGTGCCATCGGGTTCCCGGAATGGGTTGTGGACGACGACGTTAGGCGCGGCAAGGGCCTGGAGCGAGCCAAACAGGAGATGGACATGGTGGCGCAGATCGGTGGCAAACGGTTCGCGGCGCCTCCGGCGGGCGCCACCGGGTTGCCGAAACTGGAACTGATCAAGCTGGCGGAACGGTACCGGGCTCTGCTGGAATTAGGCGAACAGATCGGCGTGGTGCCCGAGCTCGAGGTGTGGGGCTTCTCGCAGAACCTGGGCCGCCTAAGCGAGTGCGTCGCCGTAGCCATGGAAACGGGGCATCGGAATGCTTGTGTGCTGCCCGATGTATTCCATTTATACAAAGGCGGTTCGGACCTCCGTGGCATTAGACTGCTCGGCCCCGACGCAGTCCAGGTGCTGCACATGAACGATTATCCCAATGACCCGCCGCGAGACAAGATTGATGACGGTTTCCGGCAGTATCCCGGAGATGGGGTGGCGCCGCTGACCGACCTGTTGCAGACCCTGCGCCGGACCGGCGGGCGCAAGGTCCTGTCCCTGGAATTGTTCAATCGCAAGTACTGGTCTGAGGACCCGTTGGCAGTGGCCAAGAACGGCCTGGCCAAAATGAGAGCCGTGGTGGACAAGACCCCGCTGTAACAACCGCGGATTTGAGTGGTTGGCCGTCGTCGCTTCATGGTTGCCTTTCTGCCCGGATTTCGGATGCTGACTGCATGGCATGTCCGGTGATGTTTTATCCTGGTGCTAGTAGGCATGAATCTCGCAGATTCACTGCCCAGTGCGTTGTTGCTAGTCGTTAGCTCGCTATGTCCGATTCTCCCAAAATGAGCGACTCGCAGGTCGCTGGGCGGCCCGTTGCGCTCACCCGGAAACCGCGTCGGCGTTTGCTAAGCCTCGCCGTCCTCGCGGTCGTGGCCATGGTGGGTGGCCTGGCAGTGGTGATCGCGTTCCGAAATTCGGTCACCCGTTCGGCGCCGCGCGGGAGCGTTTCGCGGCAACCCGTGGCCGCGCTGTCTGTTACGCCCGCCATCGTCGCGGAGCCGAACGATTTGTTTGAGGATGTGTCGGAGAAGGCCGGCTTGCGGTTTGTGAATCAGTTCTGCGATTCCAAGATCGCGAATATTATCGAGTCAAACGGAGCCGGAGCCTGCTGGCTGGATTATGACGGCGACGGATTGATGGATCTTTACCTCGTCAACCCAGGTCCCCTGGAAGGTGTGACACATCAGCCGCCGGGCACGGTGCGCCGGCCCGATGCTCTGTATCGCAACCGCGGCGACGGCACATTTGAGGATGTGACCAAGAAGGCTGGGGTGGAGGGCGCCGGATATTGCACCGCAGCGGTGGCCGCGGATTATGACAACGACGGGCATGTGGATTTGTTCGTCACGGGGGTGGGGCGCTGCATCCTCTACCACAACCGGGGCGATGGCACGTTCGAGGACGTCACGGACAAAGCTGGAGTGGCCAACGCGGGCGGTACGGGGATCGGCGCGGTGTTTCTGGACGTGGACAACGATGGGTATCTGGACCTCTTCGTGGCGAACTATCTGACCTTCGATCCCAGTTACCAGTTGTATTTCAGCGCCGATGCCTACCCGGGACCGCTCTCCTATAAACCCCAACTCAACAAGCTCTTCCGCAACCGCGGCAATGGCACTTTCGAAGACATCAGTGAATCGTCGGGCATCCAGATCCCCGGGCACCGGGCGATGTCGGTGGCGGTGCTGGATTATAACCAGGATGGGGCACCTGACCTTTACCTTTCCAACGACGGCACGCCCAATGTACTGCTGGCGAACGACGGGAAGGGTCATTTCAAGGATATGGCTCCCCAGGCAGGTGTGGCGTTCAATGCGATGGGCGAGGCAGCGGGTTCGATGGCGGCCACTGTCGGCGACTGTAATGGCGATGGTTACGACGACATCCTGGTGACGCGGTTGGGCTACGGCTCGCTCTATATGGGGACGGCCAAAGGGATCTATGATGATCGGATGATGGCCTCGGGACTGGGCTCGCTGACCGCTCAGTTCGTCGGTTGGGGCGGTTGTTTCCTGGATTTCGACAATTCCGGCAAGCTGGACATTCTGATCGCCAATGGCGACGCCCATTACCTGGTGGGCTGGGAGAGCCTGCTGCTGGAGAATCGCGGCGACGGCACCTTCACTGATGGGGCAGCCAAAGGCGGTGCTTACTTTCGGACTAAAGTCCGGGCGCGCGGCTCTTGTGTGGCCGATTATGACAACGACGGACGCATGGACTTCCTGGTGACCGCGATGGGGGACCGCTGTTTCCTCCTCCACAACCGTGATAAATCCGGGAATCACTGGCTCACTCTCGATTTGGAGGGAACCAAGAGCAACCGAGATGGCTTCGGCGCCCTGGTCAGGGTCAACTCCGGTGGCCGGCAGTATTCTGCTCAGGCGCGTTGCGCCTTTGGTTTCCTTTCGCAGGGTGATCGACGCCTGCATTTTGGGCTGGGCAAAGCCGCGACAGTGGACCGCATTGAGATCCGCTGGCCCAGCAAACAGGTGCAGGAGTTGACGAATGTCAGGGTGGACCAAATCCTGAAGGTTCGCGAACCCGGGGAGCGCAAATGAGCGGGTGGCGGAAGCTCTGCGCAGCCTTTTTGTGCGGTTGCACTGTCTCTGGCATGGGGCAATCGCCCGTTCCGACAACGCCGCTCGTGGTCGCGCAAATCCCGCATGGCGGCCGCGCGGGGACAGCCAAGGATAGACTCGACGAGTGCTATCCCGCGGGAAGCCGGGTTGTTTTCGCCGCCGCACCTTGTGGCGCGACGAACGTCCGCGTGCTATCCGAGGGCCTTTACGCGGCCGGCGGCCCGGTGCTGGCTTACGACGGGGAGCACGTTTATTTCACCGGGAGGACAGGAGCCGCAAGCGAATGGCAGATCTATGAAACGCGCCTTGATGGAGGTCATCGGCGAAAGGTCACATCAATGCCGGGCGGAGCTGGGACTCCAGCATTGCTCTCTGATGGGCGGCTGGTCTTTGCCTCTCCCGTCACGAAGCTGGGCGAACCGGACGTCACTGCTCCGCAGCCCCAACTCTACACGCAATTGCCGGGCGGCCAGCCGCGCCAACTCACCTTTGGGCTTTCGGGGGCAGCCGATCCGACAGTGCTCCTGGATGGCAGGATCCTCTTTGTTTCGGCGACCCCCGCGGGTCCTGGGGGGGCATCGCGAGGCCTTTCGCTGTTCACTATCAACAACGATGGCACCGAGATCACGGCCTTCGCCTGCCAGCATGATCCACCCGCGACCATCGGCAGGCCTCGGCAACTGCTCGACGGCCGGGTGGCTTTCTTGAGTTCGGGTCTCGAAAGCGCGGTGGCCGAGGGTTCGGAGGAGTGCGTCCGCATGGCGCGCCCGTTTCTAAGCCGAGCGAAGTTGCTGCCCGGCCTCGGGGCGCGCGTCCGATCAGTGTGCTCTGAGGGAGAGAACACTCTTCTGGTCTGCGCGGAGAATTCGCAGTCTTCCTGTGCGGTGTATCGGGTGGACGGGAAGGAGGAGAAGTTGGGCGCGCCGCTGTCTGTGGACGCAAAGTGGGATTGTGTTGAAGCGGTCCTGGCGCGTTCGCACGAGCGCCCTATGGGCCGGCTGAGCACGATGGATCCGGCCAAGAAGACCGGACAGATCCTTTGCATGAACGTGAACGACACTACCTATAGTGCCGAGAAACAGGGGGTCATTGCTCGGATTCGGGTGCTGGCAGAGGTATCGCCAGGACGCTGTCGCTCCTTGGGAGAAGTGCCAGTGCAGGCGGACGGCTCATTCATGGCGGAGGTCCCTGCTGATATCCCGATGGGGTTCGAGGCCTTGAGCCAGGATGGGGAGGTCCTGCGCCGTGTCGAACCTGTCTTTTGGGTCCGCCAGGGGGAGAATCGTTCCTGTATTGGTTGTCATGCCGCACACAACCGGGCGCCCCACAACCATCGGCCGCTGGCCGTTTATGCCACCGTGCCGTGCTTGCGAGCCGAGCCGGAGCCGGGCCAGACCCAAACGACGCGGTGAAATGAAACCAAGCCGCATTCTCATCCGGGTTGGCATCGTGGTATTGATGGTCACAGTCGCGCTCCTGGGCCATCACTATGGGAGCAGTGCCCACATACGCAGAAGGATCGGTCAGGAACCGCTAGCCAAGGCAACCTGTCTCAACTGCCATTTCGTCTCTACTGACCGACTGCCCTGGGCCAAGCCGCGGCCGCATCACGATTCGCCCGCCGGCCTGGTAACCAGCCACGACGGCAAAAAGCTCTATATTGCCCTGGACGACCGGGACGAGGTGGCGGAAGCGGACATTGCCACGCGTAAGGTTTTGCGCCGGGCAAAGGTCCCGGGTGGACCTTACGGACTGGCTATGGATGCGAGTGGCAAGAGCTTGTTCGTCACGTGCAGGCAGGCTGATCGGTTGGCCTTGCTGGACATCGAAACGCTAAACGAAACCGGGTCGGTGCCGGTCGGAATGGGGCCGACCGCAGTTGCGTTCTGCCGGACGGCAGCGGGTGACCGCCTCATAGTGGCCAATTCGATGTCGGATGATGTTTCGGTGATTTCCCTGGCACCACTGAAGGAATTGGGGCGTCCTGCCGCGGGTCGGGAACCGTTCGCGGTCGCGGCCACGTCCGATGGCGCACGCGCGTTCGTGGCGAATCGTCTAGTTGGCTTGACCAATCCCAAGACAACACCGGCTTCCGAAATGACGGTGATAGATCCGACCACCGCTCGCGTAATTCGGCGAGATGCCCTGGAATCGGCCCACCTCTCTGAAGGGGTTGGCCTGGACGAAACGCGTTCCTGGGCCCTGACTCCGCTGGTCAAGGTGAGAAACATGGTGCCGATAACCCAGGTAGCCGGTGGCTGGGTCATGTCGAGTGGCCTGGCAATTTCTGACATCAAACGGGGAGACGTGATTCAAGTGCCGCTTGACGAGGCCAACGATTATTTCGCCGATCCCTCTGCTGTGGCGGTTGATGCTGTGAGGCACCGGGCTTTCGTGGCCTCTGGCGGCGCGGATGTGGTGACCGTGGTGGACTTGGACCGCCTGGCCGGCTGGTTGCAAAAGGCCACCGCGACCGAGAGACAGGAAGCGATTTACGACCTGTCGCTCTCGGCAGAATATGTGGTTGGCCGGATCCCCACCCGGCGCAATCCGCGCCAGCTTGTCCTGAGTTCGGATGGCGCCACGCTGCTGATTGCCGAGCGCCTGGAGGACTCGATCCTGGTGGTGGACGCAAACAAGCTCGCTCCGTTGGGCCGAATCGTACTGGGTGATGGGGGAATGGATGATGCGATTCGACGGGGCGAACGGATGTTCACCACTGCCGCGTATACGTTTCAGCATCAATTCTCATGCCGGTCATGCCACCCCGACGGCCATGTGGATGGCCTCAGCTACGATTTCGATGGCGATGGCATCGGCGACAACCTGTTGGACAACCGCAGTCTCCAAGGCGTGGCCGGCACGGGACCGTTCAAGTGGAATGGAAAGAACCCCACGCTGGAGATCCAATGCGGCCCCCGGTTTGCCAAAGTGCTCATGCGCACTGACCCGTTTCCTCCGAAGCAGTTGCACGACCTGACGACTTTCATCCAATCGCTGCCGCCGCCACGAGTCGCACGGAACAAAGACGGCATGCTAACGCCGGCCCAGGAACGCGGCCGCGCGATCTTCTTTGCGGCCAAAACGCCAAACGGCACGGAGATTCCCTTATCCCGCCGCTGCGTTACGTGTCATCCGCCCCCCCTGTATTCGGTGCGGTTGCCGTTTAACATAGGCACCAAAGGGAAGTACGACAGCACCGAAGCGTTCGACACTCCGCACTTGCTTGGGGTGGTCGATACCGCGCCCTATCTTCATGACGGCCGGGCGCAAAGCCTGGAAGAACTCTGGACCATCTACAATACCAATGATCTGCACGGCGTGAGCAGCTACATGAACAAGATTCAGCTCAATGATTTGGTCGAATTCCTAAAGACACTCTGACATCCACTGAACCCACCATGAAAGAGATTCGCTTCATCACGGCGACCGCGCTGTCGCTGCTGGTCCTGGCTGGCCTGGCCGTTCGGGTCCAGGCGGCCACAAATGCGTTGGGCCTTCCCTTCCCGCTCATCGAGAGATTCGAGAATACAACGATCAAAGACGGCATTCCATCGCATAAAGTCCACTGTGTTCTGCCAGCCGGCGACGGCAAGCTTTGGGTGGGTACATACAAAGGGGTGCTGGTTCGGGAGGAAGGGAAGTTCCGCAAGATCGGCACGGAAGATGGCTTGACCCATCCGATGATCATGTGCCTGGCGGAGGACCCTCGGACCGGTGACCTTTGGATCGGCACCATGCGTGGACTCAACCGGTACAGCGCCGGACGCATTACAACCTATACCCAAACCAGTAGCGGCCTACCCAACAATGTCGTCTATGGCCTGGATGTGGTTGGCGAGAGCCTATGGGTCGCCACGGCTGCGGGGCTCGGCGTGCTGGACCTGAAAAGCGGCGCATGGACCATTTACGACCAGAGCAACACTGTGATGCACGAACCGTGGGTCTATTCGGTTAAAGGGGCGAAGGACCGGGTCTTCGTCGGAGTCTGGGGTGGCGGCATCCTGGAATACGAGTTTTCGTCTGCGGTCTTCAAGGAGCATCGCGATCCCGATCGGGATTTCCATTTTGACCTCGTGCCGGACGATGGACCAGTTGCTGACATCACTTCCTGGATCGCCTGGGACCAGGGCATATTGTGGCAGGCGACCTATTTCGGCCTGTCGCGTTACGATGGGTCGCGCTGGCGCACCTGGCAGGAGAAGAAATCGCCCCTGCTGTCCAATTTCCTCAATTTCGTCTGGGCGCGAGGCCGCGTAGCGTGGGTGGGCAGCGACCGTGGAGTGTCGGTGACCGATGGCGACACCTGGGTGAACTATCGCACCAATGAAAAAGGCGAAGGACTGATGGAAATCGCGCGGCCAGGGCAACCCGTGGAGACGAAGACGATGTCAACCCATCTTGCGAACGATTTCGTGCTGGGCGTATGGGCAGACGACCGTGAGGCATGGTTCGCCACCTCCGACGGATTGAGCCACGCTACGTTCATCCCGTCCCCGGAACCCATGACCCACGCCACGAACAAGTAACCCGAGAAGCCTTATGCGAATCACCGCTACTTACCTCCCCACACGGGGCCAGGTTTCATCAATGATAACTGTTCAGGCCTGGGGAGCGCGCCCGCCCCGGGCGCCGTGGCTGGCGCCCTCGCTGGCCACGCGTGGTCGCCCTCCAGCCATCCGGCGAGGGCGCCGGATGGCAGCGCCCGGGGCGGGCGCGCTCCCCAGACCTGAACAGTTACCATTAATGCACATTGATGCCGAGGAAGTTGATCGGACCACCCTTATTGTCCTGGAGGCGGCATGAACAAGACTTGGCTCATGCTGCTCGGCTTGCTGGCCTTCGCGTCTCCCGGCACGGCCCAATACAAATATACGGACAAGCCGGACGCGAACACGAACTACCCGGCCGAGCCGATTCTTCCCCCTGGGGCCGCTTCAGTGCAAAAGCTGGAAGAGGGAGACTACCCTTACTACGGCAACGTGCCCGACGAATTGCTGCCTTATCGCAATATCCAGCCTTACTCCCGTTATTGGCTCACCCGGCTGCCGTTCCGTGGTCCCGGGAAGGATTACCTGGATCCTCCCGGCCTCAAGTCACTCAAGATCGGCTTGTTAAGCCCGGCGCCCTATGGACTCGAGGCAGTTCGAGGCGAGATGAGCAAGAAGGGAGTGGTGCTGGCGATCGAAGAGGCGAATGCCGCCCGCCAACCTGGCCAGCTTCCGTTCGAGCTTTTTGAGAAGGCAGACTCACCCCAGTGGGGCAGCGCGGCGAACATAGCGGTCGAGTTTGCGGACAATGAGGTGCTCGCCTTCGTCGGCACGATTGACGGCGACGCCACGCATGTCGCACTCCGGGTCGCGTTGAAGATCGAGACGTTCATGATCAATTGCTCGGATCCCGACCCCACCCTCACCGAGACGCAGATTCCTTGGCTGCTCCGGGTTTTCCCTGACAATCGGCAGGAAGGGTATCGCTTGGCCCTGCATATAGTTAAGGAGAAGGGTCTGAAGAAGATCGTGGTCATGCGATCGAATAGCCGCCCAGGTCGAGCCGGCGTCCGGCCGTTCGTGGACGCTGTTCGGCGCTTGGGGTATCCGGTATTGCAAGAGATCAACTTTCGGGACGGCGACCAGGCAATCACTGCCCAGGTCGCCGTGGTGAAGCAGGCGGATCCCGACGCGGTCGTGTTCTGGGGCAACCCGGCTGACGCGGGCCTGGCGGCAGCCCAACTGAGGGCAGCCGGGGCGAAGGCGGCGTTCTTCGGCTTTGACAGGGTGGTCGAGCCCGCGTATGCCAAGACGGCGGGGTCGGCCGCCGAAGGCACAACTGCGGCTTACTTCTTTGATCCGGACAAGACCGACGCAGCCTGGAAGGGATTCCGCGAGCGCTTTCAGAAGCGTTTCGGGATCAAACCCGACGTGTATGCTGGCTACAGCTTTGATGGGACGCAGATGCTCATCGAGGCCATCAAGAAGGCGGGTCCGAACCGATACCGGATTCATGACTTGATGAACGCGATCGATGAGTACGACGGGGTCACGGGCTATATGCGCTTCGATGGACGCTGGGACAACATCGCCCCGGTAATTCTCGCTCAATACAAAGGTGGCCAGTGGCATTACGAGCCGGCCGCGCCGGTGAAACACGTGCGAGAGGCGCGCGCTCCGGCCAAGCCCTAGACTTCGGGTTCGAACGTGCTGCCAGCTAGTCAAGTTTCCCGCCGACTTCGCGCCGTGTCGTTACTTGTTGCGACCGCGCTGTTGGTGGTCTTCAATGCCGCGAGGCCGGCCCAGGCGGCGACCGAGAGCGTGAGGATGGTGATCGGGTTGCTGCTGCCGCCTGAGGAAGCCGAGGGGGCGAGTTTGCGCGCTGGGGTGACGCTCGCCGTGGAACAAGCGAACCAGGGGCCCTCGCCAAAGGTCACTCTCGTGACCCGGGGGCGAACCGGACAATGGGGCGCGGATGCTGTGGAAGCGGCCCGCATGGTACTCGATGATGGAGCCCAGGGCTTGATCGCCCCCCCAAATGGGGCCGCAACGCATCTGGCATTGCAAGTGGCAGGCCGCACCGCCGTCCCGGTCATCTCGCTTTGTGCTGATTCGTCCGTCAGCAAAACGGGCGTCCCATGGATGGTCCGGATCGCTCCCGGCACGATTGAGGAGGGACGATTCCTGCTATCCGGCCTGACAGTCGACCAAGCAGACTCGATTGAGTGGGTCGCTCTCGTGCCCGATGGCCGGGCCGGTCGTGAGGTTTCGCTCGACTTAAATCGGGCCGCCACGGCTGCCCATCGCCAACTTAAGAGGGTTTGCGAGGTCAGCTCGACCCTGACCAACCTCGAATCCGTCACCGCCCAGGTCCTGAAGGAGCAGCCCAAGGGGGTATTGGTCTGGCTCGACCCCGCGCCGGCGGGAAGGTTGACCAGGAGCCTTCGCGAGGCCGGTTTTGTCGGAAGGCTGGCCGGGCCAAGTCGCTGTAATTCGCCGGCCTTCTTGTCTGCCTCGGCTCAGGCATCCGAAGGGTTTCTAGTGCCGGCCATCGTGTTAGATAAGCTGGGCGAACAGCACTTTCTGTCGTTCCAAACCGCCTTCCGTCAGCGCTATGGAATCCAGGCGGGCGTTACGGCGGCCGAAGGTTATGATGCCGCCAGACTGCTGGTGCATCTTCTCGGTAAATACGACTCGCAATCGCTTCCGCGGGCCTTCCCGCTGGTGTTCTCCCTGCCGGGCGTATCGGGCGAACTGAGCTTCGACGCTGAAGGTAACCGTAAGCTCGCGCTCCGACTACTCGTCGCCCGGCGAGGGTCTTTTGTGGCGGTCGAACCCGCGCAGAAGTAGCCACTAGCCCGCATATTCACACCCTCCGGAGCGCCGGTCTCCGACCCGGCGTCGGCCAATTGGCTGGAAGACGCCGGGTCGGAGACCGGCGCTCCGGCCTGCAGGCGTTTCAAGGCGAGTGTGAAAGATCCAGGGTAGAGGCTTGGTTCCGCTGGACAGTGGAATGACAATGAGTGTTCAATAGCCCCATTCATGAAAAGCCGTCGAACTGTCGTCCGATTTGGCAATATGGTGCTGGCTGCCTCGCTTCTTTTCGCCGGCGCCGGCTGCGTTCCGGATGCGCCCACAAAGCCGGAGGCGAGCCAACCGGTGGTGACTTTCAAACCGCAGGAAATGGCTGACGCCCTGCATGCGGTGATCGCGGCGGACCGCGAGGTTTATGCGCGGCTGGTAGTTCAGCGCCTGGCCGAGGTGAAAAATGCCAACGTCTCGGAGGCGTGGAAGACCAACGGATCTTCTGCCTTGCCCGCGCACCTGTTGCGCCCGGCCTCGGAGTCTGTCCAGCAGAAGGGCGCCGAATTCCAC
>Ga0118677_10006114_pt1 | contig 20602 bp, 24 predicted proteins | sample AliMusrvi5mmetaG_FD_86154 | JGI IMG/M metagenome (GOLD analysis project Ga0118677, IMG submission 86154)
AGGTAAGTCGGCGTCAGATTGATGAAATGTGTTCAATCTCGTCCAGGCGAAACCGGGTGCACCTGTGTCCGAGCTTGACTCGATGAATCTTGCCTCGTCTCGCAAGGCGCCAGACAGTTCCGAGACTCGCATGTAGTATCTCCGCAACTTCTTTCGCGCTTAGGAACTGCGGGCGGGATTGGGACTTCCGAGCAGCTTGCTGTTCCGAGGCCTGGCATGCACCAAGGGCGGCGTTTCTCTGAGAATCAGACATGCTGGTGTCTGCCTCCAGAATCGCCTTAATTGCTCTATATGTTGCAGGATTCATTGCCACACACCCCAGAAGAACACTCAATCGTTGACGATAGTGTAGACGCCGGGGGCCGAAGCGAACAGGGAACAGGATGGGCTGTACAGGGCGAGAACGGGGAAGAGCGGAGCCGGAACAATAGCGGGACCGCACTATTTTGGCGCCGAGAAAATTCACTGGCGGCATGCATAGGAGTAAAGATGAGCGGTGTCAATTATTCTTCCTTTGATGCACCGCAGTTACACATAAATCAACACATGAAACCGTATGGACAGCCCCATTGGCCGGTATTATAGTGTCATAAGTATTTTCTGGTAATGGTGCGGCACTAAGGGCTCCCATTGGTAACGTGCGAGAAATTGGATCAAGGACAATACCTAACAATAAGGAGATGGCCCAATGGCAAAAAGACAAGTGTTTTACAGTTTTCACTTCGACAATGATGTCATGAGGGTGCAGCAGATTCGCAACATGGGTGTTATAGAAGGCAACACTCCAGTGTCAGCCAATGAATGGGAAACAGCCCGAAAAACACCCGGCGGTATTGAAAAATGGATAGACGACAATATGAAATACCGAAGTTGTGTTGTGGTTCTAATTGGTGAGGAAACAGCAAAAAGACCCTGGGTAAAATATGAAATGAAAAAAGCCTGGCAAGATGGTAAAGGCTTGCTGGGCATACACATCAATAATATTAAAGACCCCAAAACCGGAACTTGTTCTAAAGGGCCAAATCCTTTTGACCAGTTCACATTCAAAGACAGTAAAGGGAATGTCAAAACCATTCCCTGCAAATCTCCTTTGGCAACTGACGCATATAACGACATAAAGAATAACATCGATGACTGGATAGAAGAAGCTATCACCCTGAGAATAAGCTAACAATAAGTCGTTTCGCTCGGAATTGAACGAATGCCGCGATCAGGGCAGAAGTTGCAGCCTATCAAGAGGCAGGCTCAGGATCACAAGTTTTTAAGTCATGGCGAATAATAGAATACCTTTTTTAAATCCTGAATCACTCGCTGGAGCACGTATCTGGCTTTCCGGGGCAGTGCCGGAAGCTGAGGGTTCCACCGAAGATCAGCGAACTGCGATTATTGATTTCGTTCGCCAATTCTCTTCTCTCGTTTTTCAGCGCGGTGGACACATAATTCACGGTAGTCATCCGAGCTTTACGCCGACCCTTCTGAAAGAAGCTCAATACCATCAGACAAAAGGTGGATCCAAAGACAGCTTGGTTCTTGCGGTCTCTCGCTTTTGGTCGAAGGATCCGGGAAACGCGCCCGTAGATGAGTGGCGAAAGGCCGCTATTGTTTACGAGACACCCGAAGCCTCTGGGCCACGAGCTCGCGACGAAAGCCTTGAACTGCTGCGTAAATGGATGGTTTCCCGCTGTGATGCAATTGTGGTTGTCGGCGGAAAATGGTGGCAGGCGGTGAGCGGACGTGCTGGCATTCCTTTGGAGCTCGGGCTTGCCGTCGAACGAGGCCTTCCGTGTTTTCTCTTGGGTGGCCTAGGCGGAGCCGCAGAAGACTTCATTTCAAAGTATCCTGTTATCTTGAGGCAACTTAAGAACGGACTTGATGAAGAAGAGAACAGAGAACTTTCCACTAAGGCAGACGTTGGAGCCCTTGCTGAAAAAGTATGTGAACAATTGCAACGTCTACCGCTCGTACATGGACGAGGCTCAGACGGAGTCTCCTTCCGAATATTAGCACTCGATGGTGGAGGGCTGAAGGGCGCATTCACAGCGTCAGCAATTGCGACATGGGAGAAACAGACTGGTTTGCGGGTGGTTGACCACTTTGATTTGATCGCGGGCACCTCTACCGGCGGAATTTTAGCTCTTGGGTTGGGGTTGGGACGATCAGGACAGGAAATGTTAGAATTCTACAAGAAACGGGGGCCTGTAATATTTCCAGTAACTAGCTTCCGTCGCCGGTTCCGGCACGCATTGAGACATCTATTCCTGCCAAAATATTCTCAGGAAATTCTACTGCGTGAGTTAGAAGACGCTCTCTATACGCATGGCCAGCCTGTCTGTCTCAAGAATTCTCAATGCAGGTTAGTTATCCCTGCATATCACGCGGTGGCAGGCGAATCTCATCAGTTCCGGACGCCTCACCACCCGGATTTGACAGCAGATGCGAATACCCAAGCTGCCCATGCCGCACTTGCTACGTCGGCAGCACCAACGTTCTTCACTGCGGCGAAAATAGCCAACATGGTTGCTGAAAGCAGTTACTTCGACGGCGGCGTGTGGGCAAACTCCCCTGCGATGGCAGCCATCATCGAGGCCGTGTGTTTTCTGCGGATTCCAGTGGAACGTATTGATGTACTCAGTGTAGGTACCACTGAGGAGCCGTTCACAGTGCGAGGGCAAATAGGTGCAGGAATCTTCAATTGGTTGTGGAAAAAGAAACTCCTATACTTGCTGATGAATGTGCAGCAGGAATCTTCATTAAGACTTGCTCAGAATTTAGTCGGCACCCCTCGTTTTCTCAGGATCAACACCATGACTGCTCCAGGCTCCTATTCATTGGATGGACCAAAGGAGATTGGGGAGTTGGCTGACCTCGGCAATCGAGCTGCGCTCCATAGTGACGTCCTTGGACAAGTAAAGTCACGCTTTCTGAATGGGGTTTCCGTGGCCCCTTGGGATCGGTTTGAGTAACGGTTATGAGGAGAGTAAGATGAGCTTCATTTCGCAGCGAGAGCTACGTCAGTACGCCGCCCGAACATCCCTCCAGGAGTCGGATGGAAGTATCAAGGTTGCGCGTGCCAGGGGAAGAAAGACGGTGTTCTTGTCACACAGTCACAAGGATTATGAGGCGGCAAAGGGTTTGAAGAATAGACTGAAAGAGCAACAGGTTGATGTCTACATAGACTGGGAAGACACGACCATGCCAGAACAGCCGGACAAAATCACTGCACAGAAAATCAGAGACAAGATTGTTGAGTGCCATATCTTCATGTTTCTTGTGACACAGAATTCCGTTACCTCTAGATGGTGCCCCTGGGAAATAGGCTATGCAGATGGGAAGAAGATATTCGAGCAGATACTTGTTGTTCCCACAGTTGATGATCAAGGGACGTTTCATGGGAACGAGTACCTTCAACTGTATAGGCGTCTCATCATTTCCGATCAGCAACAGAAAGTGGCCGTTTTCGATCCAGGGCAAGAACGCGGCAACCTGTTTGAGTCCTACATGCGAACTCTATAAATGTAACTCAAACGGGAGCAGTTAATACCCCTTCAATACGCGCGCCTTCATTTCCTTGCCTGGCTTTAACTTGACCACCCGGCGTGCAGGTATGATGACGGTGTCCTCGGGCTTGTGGGGATTGCGTCCGATGCGGGACTTCCGGGTGATGACCTCGAACACGCTGAAGTTACGGAACTCGATGTCCTCCCCACCAACAATCATGGTACCCGCCGCTTCCTGGCCCAGGATGCGGTCATATCCTGTCACCCCAGAACTTCGTCCATGCTCGGCCGAAATCGGATGCGCATCCTGAAAGGGCCATTGTCAACCCCAGGATCATGAGACCAAGCAAGGCCCTAGAAACTAGTCTCTTCATGCCGATTGCCCCTGGCGTATTGGTGCAGGGCGCCTGGATACCCTTTTCACTGGCATAAGTTGATTTGCAGTGTATTTCCATAGTCATAACATTCTCCTTGTATCTAACATCGACTACCCCGGAGAAACCGAGTCATGGCTTCAAATTACACGCCGTTTCTTCCCAGCCGTTCCATTCCCTCGTGTAGCTGGCTTTGCGCCTGCCGATAGCGTGTGTCCGCCTCACTGGGCTAGGCTATTCATGCCGGAGTGCCTCAATGGGATCCAGGCGGGCGGCCTTACGAGCCGGGAAGAACCCAAAAACCATGCCGACGGTTGCTGAAAACAGGAAAGCAACGAGGATGATCGGCACATTGAATACGAGCGGGATTTGAAGGGCATTTGCGAGAATAATGGCGGATCCCAGCGCCAAAACAATACCGATCAGGCCTCCAAAGGACGATAGCACCACCGCCTCCACCAGGAACTGCAGAAGCACCTCCCTCTCCAAAGCCCCGATGGCCAGCCGGGTGCCGATCTCGCGGGTGCGCTCGGTGACAGAGACTAGCATGATGTTCATGATGCCGATGCCGCCCACCAGGAGACTGACCGCCGCCACAGCGGCCAGGAGGGCCGTGAGGACTTGCGTCGTGCCGGAAAGCATCGAGGCGATCTCCTTCATGTCCATCACATTGAAGTTGTCATCGTCATTGGCCGAGAGATGACGACGAACACGCATCAGCCGAGTGATCTCCTCCTTAACCTTGTCAGTCGATACGCCATCCCGAACCGAGACCTGGATCATAGAGACGTCTTCATTGCCGGCGATCCTGCGATGAAACGTGCGGAGCGGTACGATGACGATATCATCCTGATCGGAACCCATTGTGGATTGTCCCTTGGCTTCGAGCAGACCGATGACTTCGCACGCGAGTTTATTCAGGCGGATGTGCGCGCCGATCGGGTTTTGCCTCCCGAACAGCTTAGTGCGGACGGTCTCGCCTATGACACAAACGGCCGTACCCGCCTTCGCCTCGGCGGCCGTGAATATCCGGCCCTCTTTTGTCCGCCGATTACTCACGGTAAAATACGATTCGGTCGAGCCGGTTACCGTACTCGACCAGTTCTCGTTTGCAAGAATGGCGGTCGTAGAACGACTCACCACCGGGGCAACTGCCGCAAGCGAAGGAATGTCGCGGGCCAGGGCTTCCGCATCAGCCAATTTAAAGGGAGCCGCTCCCGACGATTGTCCCGGCCCCATGTGCTTACCAGGGGTAACCATCATCAGGTTGCTACCCAGACTGGCAATCTGTTCAGTGACTTGCTGGGTAGCGCCACCACCAAGGGTCACCAGGACAATGACGGCCGCCACGCCAATGATGATGCCGAGCATGGTCAAAAAAGAGCGCATCACGTTGCGGCGAAGTTCGCGTAGCGCCAATAACAGGGCGTTTCCGATCATGGCACGACCTCCGTGTGAAGGTGGTCGGTTTCGATCAGCCCATCCCGGAAGTGTACGGTGCGCTTGGCATACGCGGCCATTTCCGATTCATGTGTAACCATGACAATCGTGATCCCGTGATCACGGTTGAAAGCGGTCAACAGATCCATTATCTCAAGACTTCGAGCAGTATCCAGATTGCCGGTTGGTTCGTCTGCCAACAGGAGTAAAGGCTGGGTTACGATAGCCCGGGCAATTGCAACACGTTGCTGCTGGCCTCCAGAAAGCTCGCCGGGAGTATGGTGCTCCCAACCCTTCAATCCTACTTTGGACAAGGCCTGGCGCGCTTGCAGATGGCGGCCGCTGGAGGGTTCCCCTCTGTAGATCAAGGGAAGTTCCACATTCTCAAGGGCCGTGGTCCGGTTAAGGAGGTTGAATCCCTGAAATACGAAGCCCAGATAGTGGCGACGCAGCAGGGCGCGCTGGTTGCGTGTGAGTTGGCCGACGTCTATGCCCTGGAAGCGATAGGATCCGGCGGTGGGCGTGTCCAGGCAACCCAAAATGTTCATGCAGGTGCTCTTGCCCGACCCGCTGGGCCCCATCACGGCGACGAATTCGCCCGGGAAGACCCGCAGGGCAACGCCGCGCAGGGCCTCCATGGCGGCACTGCCCGTACCATACACCTTGGTCACGCCGCTCAGTTCGATGAGTGGCTCCACAGTGCTATTGCGGGAATCGGAAGCGCTCATCATTTGACCGCCACAATGTCAGTTACCAATTCCATGCCCGGCTCCAGCGAACTTCCAGTTACTTCGGTCAGTACACCGTCGCTTAGCCCCTTTGTGACCGTCATGGCCAGCAGTTGGCCCTGGCGAAGTGTCCAAACCCGCTGTTCCCTGGTCTTGCCATTGGCACCTTCGTCCGGTTTTTTCGATTCAGACCGCGGCGGGTGCGGAAGGATGGCGCTCATCAGGCCGCCACCGCGGGAAGTCGCCGTGACCTGGGGTGTTGGCGGCGTAAAGCGCAGGGCCGCATTGGGAATCAGCAACACATTATCCACTTTGTTGACCGTTATGACGGCTCTAGCAGTCATGCCCGGCCGCAAGACGAGACTGGAGTTGTCCACCTGCATCACGGTCTTGTAGGTAACAACGCCATCGACCGTTTGAGGGCCGAAACGCACCTGGGTGACATGCGCAGGGAAAGTCCGGTCCGGATAGGCGTCCACGGTGAACGTGGCTTCCTGCCCTTTCAACACCTGCCCGACATCGGCTTCATCAATATCGATTTGAAGTTCCATTTTCGCAAGGTCTTCAGCCAGCGTGAACAGCACGGGCGACTGTAGCGAGGCGGCCACCGTCTGCCCCGGTTCAACCGAACGCTTCAAGACGACTCCGGCGATGGGTGAGTGAATGACGGACTTGGCGAGATCGGTTCGGATCACGTCAAGGGACGCTTGGGCCTGGGCCATGGATGCCTTGGTACCGGCTTCATCGGCCTTGGCCCTCGCAAGTGATGCCTTGGCGGCATCCGTGTCGCTTTGAGACGGCATCTTGCCGTTGCTCAACGCAAAGACCCGTTCCAGCCGCGACATCTGTGCCGCCGTCTCCTGGACGGTGGCCTGAGCTTGAAGTACCTTGGCTCGAGCGGATTCGAGCGCCGCCTCGGATTGGAGCACCTGAGCTTCAAATCTCGAGGTATCGAGCCGGGCCATGACCTGGTTGACCTTAACCCGATCATTATAGTCCACCTCCACCGTCTTAATGGTGCCGGAAACCTCAATGCCGACTTCCACCTGATTGATCGGCTCAAGGGTGCCCGTGGCGCTTACCGTCACCACCAGGTTTCCACGACGGATCGGTTGTGTCACATACTGGACGGAGTCCTTTTTGCTGTGCGAGCCGTAAAGCAATGTAAGGGCCACCACTATAACAAGGGCTGCTATGGCGAGAAGCCAGCGCGTGAGATGCAATTTGCGCTTACCGACCTTATCGAGGCCCAGAGTGGCCGTGATATCCTGTTGTGACTGCGTTTTGGAAGTGGTCATGGTATCTCTCCTCCTGAATGGGTTGTGTTCGTTTGTGCCACGGCAGGCGAGAGCGCTGTCCACCCTCCGCCAAGAGCCTTGTAAAGACGGATCATATTCGAAGTCACCTCAGCATCGCTGGTGGCACACTGGGTTTGCACTGAGAGCAGGGATCGCTGCGCATCCAGCACGGTTTGGAAGTTTGCCAGGCCGGAACTATATTGATCACGTGCCAGTTCAAACGCACTTTGTCCGGATTTCATGGCCTCTTCTAGTGCACGACGACGGGTGCGCTCATTGGCGTTGGCGACCAGTGCGTTCTCAACATCGAGGAATGCCGTCAGAACCGTGGCCTTGTAGAGATTGAGGGCCTGTTCCTGCTTGGCCGTCTGTACGGCGATCCCCTGTTCGATGCGTCCACCGTCGATAAGTGTCCAGGCGGCATCGGCTGCGGCCGTGGCAGTCCGGGCGCCGACGGTGAAGAGGTTGTGAAAGGCCAGGGATTCAAGACCAATGGAACCGGCAAGCGAGAAACTGGGGTAACGTGCTGCGGCGGCGACACCAATCTGAGCGGTTTGTACTGCTAGTTGGCGTTCCGCACGGCGAACATCCGGCCGACGACGCAGGAGATCGGCAGGGACACCGATGGCAAGTTCCGTCGGTGCCACGGGTATGGCTTTGCGGTTGGCAAGCGCCTCCCCCTGCGTGCCCGGCGGTTGCCCCATCAGGACAGAAAGTTGATATTTGGCTTTTGCCAGGCCTGTTTGCAACGTGGGAATCTCCGCACGGGTCTGCTCCAGGCTCAGTCTGGCTTGATCTTCATCCAGTTGGGTCGTCAGACCCGCCTCCCGCCTCCAGCGGGCAATGTTGTAGGTATCGCTTTGGGCGATGAGGTTGGTCTCCGAAATGGTCAGACGCATTTGATAGGAACGAATATCCACATAATCCAGCGCCACTTCGGCAAGCAGGCTGACGAGCGTGTCATGCAGGTCCTCTTGAGAGGCTTGCAGAGTGGCATCTGCGGATTCAAGGGCACGTCTTTTCTTTCCAAAGAAGTCCAACTCCCAACTGGCGTCTAGACTGGCTGAGAAATGCTCTGAGGACGTGCCAGTCCCGGATTCCTTGCTACTCTGGCCCTGGCTGGCCGATCCGGAAGCGCCTAGCGTCGGGAATCGGTCAGCGCGTGCGATACCCCGTTGAGCACGGGCCTCATGAAGGCGGGCTTCCGCCTGCCGCAAGTCCAGGTTATTTGTCCGGGCACACTCCATCAGGCCGGATAAGATCGGGTCATTGAATACCGTCCACCAACGACTTAACGCTTTCTGATCCGTTGCGCCGCTGGTCACACCTGAGTTCAGTGCGGTACTCCAACCCCTTACAGCTGGTGTCTCTGGCGGAATATAATCCGGCCCGACCGAAAGACACCCCCCCGCCAGGAGCAGACTGCCCGATAGAACGAGTGTTAAGGAGTCCGGAATAAGATGAGAAAAATGTTTCATAGTAAAACTCGAACTTCACGAATACCTGCAAGACTGAAACGAAAGACATGTTCCGCCAGAACCGAACACTCTATTTCCTTTGAGTACGGCCCCATGCGTTTGCGCCCTTTCGGAAGATTCCGCCTGTGCCGCTCATGCATCAACGGCCCGAAACACTGGGCATGAATGCTGATCTCACAGAGACGCACCTGCTGTTCGGTTGCCTCGGTGCCCAGGAGTTCACGCACAACCTCCAACGACTGCTGACGCAAGGGTTCGATTGAGCGCCTCATGACCTCGGACAAAAGTCCCGTTGGATTAGCCATTTCCTTATGCACAATGTCAAAGTCCAGACTGGCGGGATCCATGATCCGATGCATGAGGGCCAGTATCTGACCACGAAGCCTATCTTCCGCAGGCGCGTCAGCAAACACCCCGCCGTCCGGGGGATACTTCTCAATGCTGCTCTTGAATGCATATCGCCAAGCCTCCACGTAAAGTTCCTCCTTGCTGCCAAAGTGGTAGTTCACCGACGCAATGTTGGCTTTCGCCATTCGGCATATCTCGGCAACTTTGGTATCGTGAAAGCCCTTGAGGGCGAAAACTGACTCTGCGGCATCAAGCAGCCTTTTCCGAGTCTCCACCCCATCGCTTCGATTCGTAGTCATTGCATCCCTTTTCTTTCAAATAATTAAAACGTATACTTTAAACGGTCATTTGAATTAGTCAATACAAAATCAATACGTTTATTGCTACGTTTATTGCTTGCACTGAACGCTCCATCATATTTTAGAATGAGTGTGTGGCGGAACCAGGGCGTCCACCATACTCCGTGACCCATGCCCGGTGGACCACCCAGCCCCGGGAAGCCACCCATGCTTCCCGTGCCGCCGCATCGAGAGTGGCCTGCAGGATTGCCGCAAGGGTCATTCGGACAACGCCCCCTGCTCCCGCAACCTCCCAACAAGTCCTTCGCCCAGGATTTCTCTCATTCTCACCTTGATCAGGACGTCCAGTTTGACCAACTCGCCCCGAGCTTGATTCAGTGTTCCAATGGTTTGAGTGACGCTATCCCTGTCGGGTACCGCTTGAGCCATGAGACGAATCAGCGTTAGCTGAGCCTTGTCTGCTGCTCCTTGAAGTTCTATACGAGAGAAGTGATACTCAAACAACGCTTCGGATATCGCCTTGATCTGTTTTTCAGTCACCCCTGCAGCCCGCATCTGCTCGACATTTGCCGGCAGTATCGACCCCGGGGTCTTCTGGACAGTGGGGGTGGGCGGTGTTGTCAGTTGAGAGATCGTGGCTGGCTTATCCGGCAGAGCCGCAAACGCCCATCCGGGGTGCGCACCTGATGCAATTACTGCAACCAGAACAACCGCTGCCACCACGCTACTGCGTTTCCTCCTGTTCATCTCATGCTTCGATTCGCTCGGCTGACTGATTTTCGCGGTTTCCGCCCGATGTTCATCATTGGACGCTTCCGTTCTGTCAGGTCGTTTCCCGTCATGCTCAACCGCCGCGCAAACTGCCGGGACGAGGGTTTTGATGTGCGTTTTCGACACAAAGCTGATCGCGCCGGCAGCCATCATTCGCTCGACAGTTGATTTGTCATCAGTGAGGCTGAATCCAATCACTTTAACCTCAGGCATCAACATGCGCAACCGTGCCGTGGCCATAATTCCGCCCATTCCCGGCATATTGATGTCCATGATCACAACATGCGGCCTCAGCTTCGCCGATAGTATGATCGCCTCTTCACCTGTTGACGCCTCGCCGACAATCGCAACCCCCGCTTGCTCCAGAACAAATGACATTGTGCTTCGCATCATACTGCTGTCATCAGCAAGAAGCACTTGCGTGTTCCTGGACAAGGAAGTCCTTTCGCCAAGGACAATTGAACCAGTTTTGTTAACCATCGAATCCTCCTTTGGCTGAGTCATCAGTCTGTTTCAGAAACTTCATGGTCGCTATTCCTGTAGGATGACCGCGCTTGCCGTATTGCCGTCTGAATCCATCACTGTAATGGTATTAGTTCCCGCCGTTGTAGTGCTTTGGTAAAGGGCCATGTCATCGTTAGGATACAGGGTTCCCAACGTGCTGGAGGACGCAGACCATGTAAAATTACTAGAACCTCCACTGGCATAGAACTTGACGACGGTGACAGTCGCCGAACTAATGTATGCTGAAGAGGGGGAAATGGCGATGTCCGAGGTAGAAGTGGTCGACTCTCCAACATCACACCCGGCAAGCCCAGCAGCAAAGGCAAGCGTTAATAATAAGTTGAACCACGATCTCGTTGCAGTCATATATACTCCTCCCGTGTTTTCTTGTTATTTTGCCTCGTGCCTCTTGTCAAAGTCATTGAACAATTGGGATGTGGCTTCCGTTGCCACATTTGTCCCCCCAGTCATTTGCCGCCTTGCTCGGAGCGCCGCAAGGCGTTGTCGCACCAATGAAGCGTCCTCCGGAAGACCTTCCGTCCGCTCGACTGTTTTGGAATTGGCAAGTCCGACTGTCACAAATATAACGGTCTCAGTTTGAGTCCGTTTTGAGTGGGTATGACTGAACAGATATTTGCCGATGAGGGGAATGTCGCCGAGCAGTGGTATCTTCTTGACCTCCTCGCGCTCCGAGGTCTCGGTCAGGCCGCCGATGACGGCCGTATGCCCGCTGTCCAAGCTGAATATCGTATCAATGGTTTTCGACGCTTCTATGGGGTATGTGTTCGCATCCGGCGCCGTCTTATTGGACACGAACCTCGTCAGCGTTGGACGTATTCGGATAGTGATATTGCTCGTGGTATTGATGGTGGGCGTGACGATCAAGGAGATGCCAAATTCAAAATATGGTTTCTTTTCATCCAAGGCGTATGTTGTGCTGTTTGCCTGCCCCTGTTGCCCCGGAGTAACAGTCCCTTTGATATTGGGCTCCATCTCGCCAATATGGATTGTCGCCGTCGCCTCATTGGCAACCATAATCTTGGGGTTGGAAACAATGCTCACTCCATTGATTTGCTGCAAGGCGCTCAGGACCACATTGAAGTCGTCTGCGCTGAGGATTGCCGTCCTGACATCAGACACATACTGTCCGGCGATTTTCTCGGCTTCATGTGAATAATTAGCGGTCTTTGTGGTGGTTTCCGTGGTGCTGCGTTTGCCCGACGAGGCGACCGTGGAAAGAAGGCCATCGGCTGTACTATCGCTCAACGACACGCTATTTCCGCTCTCACTGGTGTCGCTTGATGTCCGGCTATCTGTTGCCCCACTGCCGGGAGTGCCTGACCCCGAGGCCCCTTTTGACCTCAGATCTGAATCAACAGTGCCCAATCCAGTTCGGTTCCCATTGAACTTGCTGCGCTCATCCGAAATAGTCTGTTTAATGCCGGTGGCGCTGATTCCGTATCCTTCCAGTACCTGCCAGTTGACTCCGACATCCTTGATTGCCTCATCAGTCAGTTCAAGAAACTTGGCTTCTATGTAAACCTGCTGACGCGGACTGTCGACCACCTGAATCACTTTGTGGATTTCATTCAATTTTCCGATTGTGGATTGCACGACGATGGTATTGGCGAAAGGGAGGGCGGTAACCGTGCCTGCTTTTCCAATCATGGGCCCGACAAATTCTGTCACATTGGACACCGATGCATAGTTCAGGACGAATGCCTGGGCAATCAATGGGTCTTGAGACCCGGGCGCTATGGGCACAATGATGAAGAGACCGGAAGCAGGCGGATCCTCCACAACATCCAAGCTGTACAATTTCAAAATGGACTTGAGGGCAGGACGCCATTCAACATTGACGTAGTTAACGGAGACTCTTCCCTGTATGTTCGTGGTGGTTGTGGCAAGATTGGCCCCGGAGACCCGCGCAAACAACCGCAGCACATCCTGAAGCGGGACATCGTCCAGCGAAATTGAAAGACGATTGTCCTCAACAACCGGCGAGTGATGATATTCCAGGTGATCAATATCAGGAGGTGATGTTTTCCCCGCCCCCGACAAAACTCCCTCTTCAGCCTTTACCCAAGGTGAAATCATGACTATCAAGAGACCCATCCAAAACATACGCAGGTTTTGGTCATTCATATAGGGACAATCAGTTCTTGCTATTAGTCTTAAAATCGAAAAGCCCGACAAGACATTGCTCGGAGCTATTTCCTGTCGGGCTGCCACGATGCATAATGGCCTCCTTTCTATCTCCGTGGCATGGCGGGCCGGTATTCGTCAGCCGTTAATTGTCCATCTCCGTTTTTATCAAGGGTCTTCAAGGCCGCCGAGGCATTAGCGATTTCTTCGGCGCTGATGACGGCGTCGCCATTTGCATCCAAGGCTGACTCGATAGGCGGCTTGGGACGGTTTCCTCCACCTGGAGGAGGACCCTGTCGAGTTCCCGTATCTTCCTGGGCGGAAACATGAATGGCGAAAACCGCAAGTCCCATAATCGTCAAAGCCATGATTCTTTTCATTCTGATATCCCTAATCTTAAATTGTTTACTTCATTTCATCTGCAGAATCGTCCCCTTCGCCCTGATCAGCGGGGGACTTGCCCCAGCCACGAGGAACAGGCAGGCCATGGAGTCTGGGCGGCGGCGGAGCCATCTCATGCAGTTTCTTCATCACCGCCTCACCCAGCACCTGTTTTTCCTTGAGCATGGTGGATATATCCAGTTTGAAGAGTTCAGCCCGAGCTGTGCTGAGTGCAGCCACAGCCTGCTGGATGGCTTTCTCGTCGGTGTTCTTCGCCCTCATGAGGGATCCCAACCTGAGATCGGCCTTGTCTGCCGCCGCCTGCAGATCAATGCGCTGGATCTGTTGCTCCAGTTTGAAATCGGCCAACGTCTGGATTTGCGCATCAGTGGCCCCGGCCTGTTTAGCCCGCTCAAGATCAAGCCCCATGTGTGGACGCCCGATTGGCTCGTGACAACCCCCACCCATCCCCGGTGGCTGACCACCACGCCCCCCATGCGGCCCATTTCCGAACATGCCCGGACCACCACGTGGATCCATCCCCTGCGGCCCATTTGACTCCGCAACCGCTCTCAGGCTGCCCGCCACAAAAACCGCCAATGCCAACGCACCCAACATTCCAGTAGCCTTCATTTTGCTTTCCTTTATATTTGGTTAATTATGACCAACAACATATTAATCGTGCTGAGACTGGCAAAGGTTACACATACCTCACTGCCAAAGTAATTTCATCTGTGTTCAGGGTTGGGTAATAACAACCGACACACTGTTTCCGGCGCTGTCTTCCACTGTCACCGCATTTGAGCCATCCCCCGTGCGAAGGTATGTCGTACTGGACCCTGAGGTGGATGAAATTGTCCCAATGGCGGAATTGAACACGCTCCAAGTGTAGGGAGATGTGCCGCCAGACGCAGTAAAACTCTGCGTTCCATTGGTGGCCACTGATGCCGATGACGGCGAGACCGCTAAGTCACTTGAGGATGAAGATCCCGCTCCATTGGCATAAGTGATCTGCGCATAACCATCCACCTCGTAGGCGGCATTGGTGGAGGAAGAGTTGGTTGAAGTTCCGCCGCTGCCCTCAATTGTTGACGCCACCCGAACCAGTTTCGGCGTCGTCCCAATGTTTGTGGCTAGGCAGGTGTAGGTCACTTGTGACCCGGTTAGAGCGCTCAGACTGCCGCTGCCATCATTCGGGTCAAGACTCCATGTGTAGGAATAGCCGCCCGATACGTTAAATGTGACGGTCTGCCCGGGCGACATCACAGCACTTGCAGGGGTAATAACGAGCGCCTCGGTACTGCTGGCGACATCGCAACCGGATACAATGAAGAGGCAAATAGCAAAGGATAGGAAGGTTAAAAAGCCAAAGGTTAGAAGCCGGAACTTTGCGAGCATGGTTTTCCCTTTTCTTGCTCGTTTTACGAGCTGATACCCAGTTAATCGTCGGGGTATTTTGAAAAGTTACAAAGCCATGCATAAAGTTTCCCCAAACCGGCCCATTGAGAGGGCGGCGCGATGCTGGAGCGAGGAAAATGGTTTCGAATTAAGCGCCAGGGGCGTTGATGCCTATCGTTCACGCACGCCTGGGTGATCACCCTGCGGGAGTGGCGGTAATAATCTGTCGCCCCGACCTTCACCCGGTGGAGGTCCGGGCCGCAAATCATCCGCATCCATGCGGTCGAGAATGGCCTGCTGTGAAACATTTAGAAGAGGCCTGATCTCCGCAAGCAGATTCGTCATTCTCGACCGCATCATGTCGCCCTGTCTGCGGAATTCCGATTCCGCTTGCGCAATCACCACTTCCACCTTGGCTCGAACCGCCTGAGCCTGGGTGGTGTCCAAATCAAGGTGATGGATCAGTCGGTCCGAGATCATCGCCTCTATCCGTTGCGATCCCTGCTGCATGAGATGATGCATCCGTATACGGTCAACATACTGGCCGAGAAAATAGCCGACGGTAAGCCCGGAAACAAAAATAACCAGAAACACACCATAGATCTTGATCTTCATGTTTATTCTCCCATCCTGACGGATAACTGCGCCATTGCCCCGCCCTTGTATAAATCCCACATCAAGCGGTCACGGGTAGGCATGGCCGTAAGGCTGAGCACCGCAAATATGGAGGCCGCAACGGCAACCACCCAGCCTGATCGCCATGACACCAACTCCAACACTGGTTCAGCACCATTGCGAACCGGTGCCTGTTCCTGCCGAACCCGGCTCATAACGGACTGTATCCATTCTTCCCGGGGCGTGGAAGCAGGCTGCTCCCTATAGGTGTCGCGGATCATCCGCTCTAGTAGGCCGAATTTCTCATTCATGGTTTTCATTCATTCCCCCACTCTGAAAGATTGATTCCATGATCAATCTCAACTTCTTTCGGGCACGGTGCGCCCTGACCTTTGTTTTCACCATCGACCAAGCGAACGTGGCCGCAACTTCCTTCAACGGAACTTGCTCGAAGTAAACACTTTCTATCAAGACTCTGTCCTCCGGATCAAGCTCCCACAACCCTCGGCGCACCCGTTCCATGGCATCCTGCCTTGCATTCTCCTGATGGAGCACGCTGTGTGACAGCCCCGCCAAAGTCCGCTCCATCCACGGGCAATCGGGATCATCCATGCTGGCGGACTCAACCCGATCCGATCTTTCCCGATTACGCCAGTAATCACAGCACCGGCGCCGTATTATCCTGGATAGCCAGTTCTCGAACGGTTGCACCGCCTCGTAAGACCCCAACGACCGGAAAGCGCTCAGGAAAACGTCCTGTGCCACGGCCTCAACATCCGACACGGGCACCTTGTGACCCACCATCGAAAACACCCTGGGGCTGTATTTCCGCAGCAACACCTCAAAGGCATCCACATCGCCACCCATGATCTTGCCGATCACGACTCGATCCTCATCCATGTTCTTCAAGATTAACGATGCCTGCCTGATAATCATGGTTTTTCCAATACTACATACAGCTCCGCAATATGTATAGTCGGAGGAAGGAAACCAAAGGTTACATCGTCGGGATAAAAAACAGTATATCCAGAGGACTTCAAGGGGATTCGAGGCTGCCTGAGCCGGAAGCATTAGTATTGGTAACAGACAGACCCGTCTTCCGGCTCCATAAATCCGTCGCGGCCATCGCAGTTGCCTCGCTCGACAGGACACGGGGGGTGACAAAGATAATCAGGTTTGTTCGCTGCTTGCTTTCCACCGTATGACGGAACAAAACCCCGATGACGGGGATGGAGCCCAGTACGGGTATTTTGCGTACAACATTCGACCGGTCCTCACGGATCAGGCCGCTGATGACAATCGTCCTGCCATCCGGCACCGTCACTGTCGTTGAGACATCACGCTTGGATATCGTTGGGGTGTACTGCCCCGCAGTTCCGGAGTCTATGATCGCCTCGATGCTTGGGTTCAACACCATGCAAACTTCTTTTGAAGGGTTGATATGTGGAGTCAACTTGAGTTTAATCCCCACATCCAGCCGCTCAATGTTCTGAATCGCGTCACGTGAGGTGCCAGATCCGCCCTGGATGGTTGACTTAAGTATCGGAATATTGTCCACCACGTTGACGCTGGCCTCCTTATTATTCTGCGCCACAATTGGAATGCTTGAAAGGATCTTGACCTTGCTGTTTTTCTGGAGCGCATTCACATTGACCAGGCCTGGGTAGCTTGACACGACATTCCCGCTGCTGTCCAGCCGGGTGCCATGCGCGACCCCCACCATGATTCCCTGGGGAAAGACTCCATTCTGGATCACATCGTTTATGGAACTGGAACTGTCGCTCAGGCGGGTACTGCCTTGAATGACCGAATCGCCCACCTTGGAAGGGGAGTTGAGCGCCGTCAGTTCCACACCCAGTTCATACGAATCATCCGCACTGACCTCGGCAATGACCACCTCAATCAGCACCTGATTCTGGAACCTGTCAAGTTCATCGACCAGTGACTTGATCATCTGGAAATCCATCGGAGAAGCGTCCACCATAAGGGCATTATTGGCGGTACTGGCCTCCACGGAGAGCCTGCGCCGTTCCCCGGACTTCGGGGGATCTTTACCCAGTGAACGCTCCAGAAGAGCATTCAGACTCTTTGCCGCCTCTTCCGATGCAATATAATTCAGAAATATGATGTGTAGAGTCCCCCTTCCCGCCGATGTTTCAACATCCACCATCGCCAGGATTTTCCTCACCCCGATGATCGCCGCAGACGGGCCTATCATGATGATGCTGTTGGACTGCGGAGAGGCAAGCATCACGAGCTCGCTGCCGCCACGGGTGGTGACCCCTTCCCGGACCAGCACGCGCTGGCCGCTGGCCGCCTGGTTGTACTGCTGGACGAATTCGGCCGCATCAGCACATTTCAGATGAACCACCTCGCTTGTGGTGCCCACGCCGTCTTTATCTATCTCCGCCATCAACTGCTCGAAGCGAAGAACATTTTCAACCGTGTCCGTGAGGATGATATGGTTGGATGACTCCAGAATGGCCGACGAACCGCCTTTCTCGCGGCCGGTTAGAGATTCAAGTGCTTTTCGCAAATCTGACATATTCGTATTTCGCAGACGTATCACACGAGTAATCAGTCCGTTCCCGGATAGCCGCCCATTCTCTCCAACAACAGGGGCCGATGGAATCGTACGGGCTGGCAAAAGCACAATCCGGTTCACATCCGGGCCTTCGATGACGGCACAGCCGATCGATTCCAGTATTTTGGCAAACAGGGAGAATGCCTCTGACGCTGGAACGTGGGGTGCCATGACAGTCACCTGTCCCTTGACGGCCTCATCCACGATGAAACGGCGGCCGGTAATCTCGCCAATCACTTTGATAAACACCCGAACATCCACCTGACTGAAGGTAAAGTTGACAGACGCCTGGGGCGTGGAGAGTGCCAACGGCTTCTCCTCCGAGGCCGGAGACGACAGCGGCATCATCAGCAAAACCAGCGTCACCGAGGCTGACCAACACAAACTTCGCACTCCACGGCAAAATATTTCAGAGCCTTGATTGAGCAAGGCATTATTACTAGTCATATGAGCTTCCCCCATCGGTTGGACAGGTATGACATCAAAATAAGAGAGAGTATTTCCTGTGTCCAGCCTCCTTTTTTCTGCCTGTTGTTTGTCATCAACGTGATGCTCGGCGAGGTTTTGCCGCTCCCTCTGCGATCCGAGAATGGGCCATAAAAGCTCGTCGGAGGATTGCAGAGGGGGCGGCAAAACCGTGTTGGACTGGTCAGGGGTCAGTAGCATGCCGCCAGCCTTCCCTTGGTCACATGGGCGAAATGGATCTCGTGCGGGGTTCGGTAGTCCAACGCCTGATGCCGTCGCTCGGTGTTGTAGTACCGAAAATACCGATCCAACCGCTGATGAGCCACCCAACCGTTTGAGTAATCGCCCGGATAGACTTCCTCGTACTTGACGCTCCACCAAAGTCGCTCGATAAACACGTTGTCCAAAGCCCGCCCCTTGCCGTCCATGCTGATCTTGACCCCGGCCGCCTTGAGCCTGTCGGTGAAGTCCGTGCTGGTGAACTGCGACCCTTGATCGGTGTTGAATATCTCGGGAGCCCCCTGTTCCAAGGCCCCATTCAGAGCATCCAGACAGAACCCGCAGTCCATCGTGTTTGACAGTTTCCAGGCCAGGACATACCGGCTGAACCAATCCATCACGGCCACCAGATAAAGGTGCCCCTGATGGAGCGGGATATACGTGATATCCGCACAGCAGACCAAGCCAGGAGCCTGTATTTCCAGCCCTTTTAACAGGTAGGGATAAATCCGGTGCCCCCGTCCTGGCTGACTCAAATTCGGTTTGGGCAAGATGGAGCGAAGCCCCATCTCCCTCATCAGTCGGGCCACCCGCTTCTCGTTCACATACAGCCCGCAGTGCTCCTCCAGGGCAAGTTTCATCCGGGGTGACCCGTAGAACGGCCACTTCAGATAAAGCCGGTCGATCTGACGCATCAGCGTCTCGTTCTCCGTACTTTCCGCACCCGTCGGCTCGTAGTAGTAGCTGGATCTGGCGATGCCCGCCAGATCGCACTGCTGCTTCACCGATAATCCTGATTGTTCGGGATTGATCCATTGCCGCCGTTCTTCCAATCCAACCTCTAGAGCTTTTTTTTGAGCCAGGCCAGTTCCATTTGAAGCCGCCCAATTTGCTCATACAGGGGGGCTGTTACCTGTTCCTCGTTCCGGCTTGCGCCCGGGCTGCGGCTGAACACGTCCACCGCCCCTTCCGTCAATTGCCGCTTCCAGTTCGCTATCACCGAGGGATGCACCCCGTGCAGGGAGCTCAACTCTCCCGTGGTCTTCATCCCCTTGATGGCATCCAATGCCACTCGTGCCTTAAATTCGTTCGTATGCTGTTTCCTTTTCCCAGCCATTTTCTGCCTCCCGTTCCTGACTTGTAGCTTACTCAAATCCTCGCTTAGCTACCTGTCCAAAAAACGGGGGGAACCGCACTCCACCCTTTGATCTTGATCCGGCGACGCCGCTTCGATAGAAACCCCACATGAGCACAACCCCGCACTACACACGGGATCATCTTCTGAATCTCCGCCCGCGCTTCACCTCGTTTGTCGGTATTGATTCCGATGGCTGTATTTTTCCCACCATGGAAATCAAACAGAAACAGTGTTTTCATTCGCTCATTATTTCATTCTGGAAACTGGAGCCCGTCGAAAGCGCACTCCGGGAGGCCGCCGAATTCGTGAATCTGCACTCGATCCACCGCGGCCAGAACCGGTTTCTCTGCCTGTTGACCACCTTTGAGCTTCTTCGCGATCACCCCGATGTCCGCCGGACAGGCTTTTCAATGCCCTCCACCCGGGCGCTCCGGGAATTCTGCGAATCGGGACTGCCGCTCGGAAACCCCGCTCTTGAAAAGCGCGTTCAGGAAACCGGGGACCCGGACTTGCAGCGACTCCTCCAGTGGAGCCTGGCGGTCAACGAGTCCGTCGCCAACACGGTCAAGAATATCAAACCGTTCCGATGGGTTCTCGAGGCTTTAAGGGATGTTCGGGCCCACTCCGATGTCATCTGCGTCTCCCAGACTCCCACAGAAGCGCTTGTGCGGGAATGGGAGGAACATGACCTTTTGCAGTATGTCGAAGTCATTGCTGGCCAGGAACTCGGAACCAAGGCCGAACACCTTACCCTGGCGACCTCGAACCGATACAAGCCGGATCGCGTCCTGATGATCGGGGATGCCCCCGGCGACCTCAAGGCGGCCCGCGCCGTGGGGGCGCATTTCTTCCCCATTAATCCCGGACATGAGGAGTCCTCGTGGGAGTGCTTCTGTCGCGAATCATACGGCCGCTTCCTT
>Ga0118677_10006117_pt1 | contig 20596 bp, 21 predicted proteins | sample AliMusrvi5mmetaG_FD_86154 | JGI IMG/M metagenome (GOLD analysis project Ga0118677, IMG submission 86154)
GCATCAGGGTCATATACCGTTACCGCAAAACTTTTAGTGCTCTGAGGAGCATTGATCCATTTCAGTGAAGGAGAAATATTTTTCCCTGTGCAGCCAAATCCCGAAAATACCTGTTCCTCCGTCAGCTGCCCCTTTAAATCATCACTTTTCAAGGTGAACTCTTCTCCATGTGCGTTGCTGACACCAAAAAAAGCAAACATAAGCACAACAAAAGCCATTTTTTTCATTCTCTTTTCTCCGTTGTATTTTTTTGATTACTCTTCTATCAAGCATTTCTTCTCCTCACCATTTTTCTCTCTTAACTGCCAAATGCCAAATGCCAACCACCAACCACCAACCGCCAACCGCCAACCGCCCACTGTCTTTCTTCACTCAGCACCCAGCACTCAGCACTCAGCACTTTCTTTCTCCCCACTGCCAACCGCCAACTGCCAACTGCCCACTGTCTTTCTTCACTCAGCACCCAGCACTCAGCACTCAGCACTTTCTTTCTCCCCACTGCCCACCGCCAACTGCCAACTGCCAACTGCCCACTGTCTTTCTTCACTCAGCACTCAGCACTCAGCACTCAGCACTTTCTTTCCTAACATACTCGTAATGCCGTAAAATGAACAATAACCTTTTTCTCTGTTATCAACAGACCGATATAGGCACTATTGGTATAGTGGAGCGGGGAGGTTCTATAGCCAACCTTCATTTTGAATCAGCTGTTCCGCTGCCGGAGGCCGAACTCCTTGAAACAAAACTTATTGCAGAGGCGTTTAGGCAGCTGAACAGCTATCTGGCCGGAAAACTTAAGCAATTCTCTCTGCCGCTTGCCCCTTCAGGGACACCCTTCATGCAGCAGGTCTGGAAAGCCCTTTGTACGATTCCCTATGGAACGACCGCGACCTATAAGGATATCGCCACTGCTGTCGGAAACCCCCTTGCCCAACGTGCGGTCGGAATGGCGAACCACAAGAACACTATACCGATATTTATTCCCTGTCACAGAGTGATAGGCAGTAACGGCACGCTTACCGGCTATCGTGCAGGCCTCGCATTAAAACAACACCTCCTCGAGCTCGAACACAGCAACCGTTGAAGAGTAGGCAGTCAGCAGTCGGCTTTAGCTTAATCCCCCTCGCCAACTTTCTCACCCCGAATTCCCGTGAGGGGTCTATCTCCTATCTTAACTGCCAACTGCCAACTGCCAACTGCCCACTGCCCACTGCCCACTGCCCACTGCCCACTGCTTATTATTACTGAAATTAATGCCGAAAACTAAATGCGGTGAATAACCGTTATGATCTCACATTATTTATCAAATTTCTTATGTTATCGTTACATAAAACTAAATGTAAAATATTGAGATTTTTGTGTCGAAAAGAGTACCTGGTTATTGTAAAGGGTTTGTAAGGGAGCCGATTCTTGCTTTCAAAGAGTCGGCTTTTTGTGTATTGGGGAATCAAATCAACTTTTTTTAATAGAAGGCGTTCGACCTCCGGAGCCGAAAGTTCCTGTTATCACAGAACGATGAGTTGAAAAGGTTTGCAGCGGATAAATTAAATGATCTATGAATAATAAACTGAGAAGCAGGTTAGTCAGGATGTCGTCAGTGATCGGAATGTGCCTGCCGGTACTCATCTATGGATGCGGACCTGGTGAGGGTAAAGATGCCGCGATGAAACAAAAGCCCTCTTTGCCGGTTATGACGGTTCATCTTTCCGATGCTGTGGTTACAACATTTTATTCATCCCTTCTCGAAGGAAAGGTCAATGTTGAAATCCGTCCGCAGGTTGACGGTACGCTTGAAAAAATCTATGTCGATGAAGGTTCCTTTGTCAAATCAGGGGCTCCGCTTTTTAAAATCGACGATCGTGTCTACCGTGAGCAGTACAACAGCGCTTTAGCTTCTCAACATGCGGCAGAAGCCAGACTTGTAGTTGCAATACTTGACGAGGAAAAGCTTCTTCCCCTCGTTCAGAACAAGGTTATCTCCGAAATTCAGCTTAAAACCGCCACAGCCAATGCCCATGCAGCTCAGGCTGCCGTTGAGCAGGCTAAAGCCGCCGCCCGTTCTGCAAAGGTTAATCTTGATTATACGGTCATCAAAGCACCCGTTAGCGGCTATATCGGAAAAATCCCGTTACGTCTTGGCAGTCTGGTAAGTAAAAACCAGTCCGAATGGCTCACTCTTCTCAGTGATGTCAGTGAAGTCTATGCATATTTCAGCATGAGTGAAAACGACTTTATGCGTTTTCGTCAGAAGTATGCCGGAGAAACCGTTCAGGAAAAACTGCACCAGCTTTCTCCCGTCTCATTACTCATGTCGGATGGTACCCGCTATAGTGAAAAAGGTGTTATAGGCACCATAAGCGGGCAGTTTGATCAAACAACCGCTTCAGTCAGGATCCGGGCGGTTTTCAAAAATCCGCATGGCCTTCTCCGCACAGGCAATACAGGAAAGGTTGTTTTTGAATCTCAATTTCATGATGCGCTCCTTGTTCCTCAGGCCGCGACTGTTGAGTTGCAGGACAAGATTTTCGTTTTTCTCCTTGATAAAGCCAATAAGGTTGCGCAGCATGTTATAACAGTTTCAGGAAAGAGCGGAAACAACTATATCGTCAGTGCCGGTCTGAAGCCAGGTGATAGTATTGTTACTGCCGGTACAGAAAAATTAAAAGATGGAATGGTTATTAACCCTCAGCAAGGTATGCCGGCGCCTAAAAACTCCAAGGCATTGAAAGTCAAGTGAAATGAGCTGTTTTTTGTACAACGATCCGCTTTAGAGCTAAACGCACCTATTCATGTTTGAACGATTTATTTCAAGGCCGGTTCTTGCTACGGTCATATCGGTAATTCTGGTTATCCTCGGTACGGTTGGCATATACCAGTTGCCGATCACCCGCTTTCCCGATATTGCCCCCCCCAGTGTGGTCGTATCGGCCAGTTATCCGGGTGCCAGTGCCGAAACTGTCGGCCGTTCAGTAGCCCCTCCGCTTGAAGAGGCAATCAACGGGGTTGAAAACATGACCTACATGACCTCAACCTCTGCAAATGATGGCTCTCTTTCCATAACAGTATTCTTCAAACAGGGAACAAACGCCGATCAGGCAGCGGTCAATGTCCAGAACAGGGTTGCCCAGGCTACAAGCCAGCTGCCGGCAGAGGTCAATCAGATAGGTATATCGACCATCAAGCGTCAGAACAGCCAGATCATGCTCATCAATTTAGCGAGCGATGCCAGGGAGCATGATCAGATATTTCTGCAGAACTATGCCAAAATCAATATTGTAGACGATCTCTCAAGGGTTCCCGGAGTTGGTCAGGTTTCGGTTTATGGTAATCTTGACTACTCCATGCGTATCTGGCTGAGGCCACAGCAGATGGCGGCCTATAAGGTGACACCTCAGGAAGTTTCCGCCGCTGTTCGGAGCCAGAACCTTGAGGCTGCTCCCGGATCATTTGGCGAGAACAGCTCCGAGGCCATGCAGTATGTGATGAAGTACAAAGGAAAAAACCCTTATCCGGGTGATTATGAACAGATCGTCATCCGTTCCAATCCTGATGGATCAATTCTCCGGCTTGGCGATATTGCCCGTATTGAGTTCGGTGCCTACCGCTACACAGTCGATACCAAGGCAAACGCTCATGATGCCGTTGTGCTTGCTGTCTATCAGTCTCCCGGATCCAATGCCAACGAAGTTGAAACGGGTCTTCGCAAAGCTCTTATAAAAGCCTCAGCCTCCTTTCCTGCAGGGGTTAAATATTCCATACCGTTCAGCTCCAAGAAGGTTGTTGATCAATCGATTGAGCAGGTTCAACACACGCTTATTGAAGCATTTCTTCTGGTATTTCTTGTGGTGTTCCTCTTTCTGCAGGACTTCCGCTCCACACTCATTCCTGCAATTGCAGTTCCAGTTGCGATTATCGGAACATTCTTTTTCATGAACCTTTTCGGTTTTTCCATAAATGTCCTCACTCTTTTCGGACTTGTTCTCGCTATCGGTATTGTTGTCGATGATGCCATTGTAGTTGTCGAGGCTGTACATGCCAAAATCGAGCAAAAGCACTATCCGGCTAAAGCAGCGACGGTTTCTGCTATGCGGGAGATTACCAAAGCCATCGTGACTATTACCCTTGTGATGTCATCGGTGTTTCTTCCGGTAGGTTTTCTTCAAGGCTCAACCGGTGTTTTTTATCGTCAGTTCGCCTTTACTCTTGCAATAGCCATTCTGATCTCAGCGGTAAATGCCTTGACGCTCAGCCCTGCTCTCTGTGCCCTTTTTCTCCACGATCTTCATCAGGAGAGCAGCGCAGGGAAACACGAAAAGCTTAAAAAATTCGGATCATTCGGCCACCGTTTTTTTGTAGCCTTCAATACTGGTTTTGAAGCGTTGAAAAAAAAATATTTAGGCAGTCTGGTTTTTTTGCTTCGCAACAAACGCTTCTCATTTTCTCTCCTTGCAATAATAATCGGACTTTCATTCTGGCTGTTTAAAACGCTGCCGACCGGATTTATCCCTGACGAGGATAACGGGTTTGTGATTGTCTCTGTCACGCTTCCGCCAGGCGCCTCTTTTGCCCGTACTAAGGTGACTATGGACCGCGCGGTCGTAACGTTGCGCAAAACCATGCCTGCTTTGGAAAAAGTGATATCGGTTGCAGGAATCAACATTCTTTCCCGGAGTTCCTCACCCTCTTCGGGTCTCCTTTTTATTCAGCTTAAAGACCAGAAGGATCGCGGTCCTGATGGTAATATCAAGACGATTCTTGCAACAATAACCAAAAATCTGAGCAACAGGGAAGGATCGTTCTTTGCCCTTGCCCAGCCGACAGTTCCTGGATTCAGCGCTGTTGGAGGTCTTGAATTTGTTCTGCAGGATCGAACAGGCGGGCGTCTCGACAAGTTCGGCAATGTGGCGGAGGGCTTTATAGGTGAATTAATGAAACGTCCTGAAATCGGATTTGCATTCACAACGTTTAAGGCAACATTTCCCCAGTACGAACTTCAGGTCGATAATATCAAAGCCGCACAACTTGGCGTTAATGTCGGTGATCTTCTGACGGTATTCCAGGCATACTATGGCGGTATGCAGGCATCGGACTTCAACCGTTTCGGCAAGTACTATCGTGTTGTCATGCAGTCTGAACCCTCCGAGCGTGCTGAGCCGGAATCCTTGAAGGGGATCTTTGTAAAAAACAATCGTGGCGAAATGGTTCCTGTCAGTTCAGTGATCACCTTGAAACGAGTCTATGGCACTGAATCCGTTGACCATTTTAACCTCTTTAATGCAATTTCAGTCAATGCGGTTGTCAAGCCGGGCTTCAGTACAGGTCAGGCTATCAAGGCTGTTGAAGAGGTTTCTAAAACGCACCTTCCCCTGGGTTACAGTTACGACTGGAAAGGCCAGAGCCGTGAAGAGATCGAATCAAGCGGGGGACTGATACTTATCTTCATGCTCTCTGTGGTCTTTGTCTATTTTCTTCTTTCCGGGCTTTTTGAAAGTTATCTGCTTCCTCTTGCTGTTATGCTTTCAATTCCAACGGGCCTGCTCGGTGTTTTCTTCGGAGTAAAACTCGCAGGTATTGCCAACAACATCTATGTCCAGGTGGCTGTTATCATGCTGATCGGCTTGCTGGCCAAAAACGCAATTCTTATTGTGGAGTTTGCACTGCAGCGAAGAGTTGACGGTATGTCACTCTCTGCATCAGCTATTTCAGGGGCCAAGGCAAGGCTGCGACCAATTCTGATGACATCTCTCGCTTTCATTGCGGGTCTTCTGCCTCTTCTTTTTGTAGCCGGTCCGACAGCTCAGGGCAACCACTCTATCGGTGCTGCAGCTATTGGCGGGATGTTCATGGGTATGGTGCTTGGTATTTTTATTGTGCCGGTGCTCTTTATTGTATTCCAGCATCTCCAGGAGCGCATTACCGGTCAGGCATCTCCCATCGTCGAAGCTGGTGATCTTCTTGACGAGGTTCTGCGAAATGAAAAAGATCTGCCCGTGAAGGCATCATGAAGAGAAATATTGTATTAACGCTCGTTCCTATGAGAAAACAAACAAACGGCTTTTTAATTGCCTGTATACGGTTATTGATATTCAGCTCTCTTTGTGCATGTAGTGTTACCCATGAGTATAAAAAACCTGATGTCGCATTGCCGGACTCTTATCGCGGTGGCTTGCCGGCCGCAGCAGCTCATGCTGATACGGCCATGGCACTCTTGCCATATAAAAGCTTTTTTGCCGACGCCATACTGCGGACACTTATCGACAGTGCTGTAGTAAACAATATTGACCTGCAGGTGGGCCTGAAAAACATCGATATTGCTCGACAGACTCTTAATTCGGCAAAGCTGGGATATCTTCCCTCTCTCAGCATTGGAGTGCAGGAAACTCGTACCACTCCATCCGATAACGGAGTTCAGACAACCCGTCAGGACTATATCGCCTCAGCATCAGCTTCATGGGAAGCCGATATCTGGGGAAAAATAAGAAGTCGCAATAAATCTGCCCTTGCCTCATACCTCAAGACCGAGGAAGCCACAAAAGCAGTGCGAACCAGACTTGTTGCAGATGTAGCCACCGGCTATTACAATCTTCTTATGCTTGATTCACAGCTCGATATTTCAAGAAAAAATCTGGCGCTTGCCGATACCACGCTCAAGATGATCGGATTTCAGTACACGGCCGGTCAGGTTACCTCTCTTGCCGTTCAGCAGCAGGAGGCTTCACGCCAGTCCATAGCCTTATCCATCCCGCTGATTGAGCAGAAAATAGCCGTGCAGGAAAATGCTCTCAGCACTCTTTGCGGCAGAATGCCCGGTACGATCAATCGAGATAAATTTTTTTTCACTACTAAGGTTGCTGATGGTCTTCCTCTCGGTATTCCTTCTGCGCTGCTTCAGAACCGTCCGGACGTTCGAGCGGCAGAGATGGCAGTCAGAGCCGCTCATGCCGATATGGGCGAAGCTAAAGCCAATCTCTACCCGACATTTACCGTTATGGCTTCAGGGGGTTTCGACTCGTTTAAATCCAGTAACTGGTTTTCGACTCCGGGTTCACTGTTCAGTTATCTCCAGGGAGGGGTGCTTCAACCGCTTTTTCAGCGCGGCCAGTTGAAAGCGAAGTTTGAACAGTCTAAAATAAAACGGGAGCAGTCGGAGCTTGAATTCAAGCACTCCCTTCTGAAAGCAGTCGAGGAAGTCTCCAATGCCCTTGTGCAGCTCGAAAAGATAAAAGCACAGGAAGGTATTGCCGAAGAACGGGTTGCAACTCTTCATCATGCTGTTGCCAATGCCTCAATGCTCTTCCGGAGTGGTATGGCGACCTGGCTTGAAGTCATTATTGCCGAGACCAATGCGTTGCAGGCGGAACTCAGCCTGGCCGATATCCGCCGGCAGCACCATTCCATAATGGCAGAGCTCTATCGTTCATTAGGCGGGGGGTGGAGGTAACCGTGGGGGGGATTCACCATTCGATCTCTATATCGTAGGTCGTCAATAAACCGGTAACCCCCGGGATTGAGAACCGGGCATTCCTGATACGGTTTATTTCCGGATTGATTGAGTAATTGGAAGCCGACCGGAAATCTGATTTTTCTAAATTTGTATGCATAAATGTCGCAAGAAGCAGATCGCAATTATCAAAAACAGCTCCTGTAAGGTCAGCTTCCGAAAAATCAGCTTCTTGCAGATTGCAGTTTTTAAACACTGTGTTTTTGAGCTTCAGCTTGTAAAAAACCGAGAGTTTTAACATGCAGTTTTCAAAATTCAGCCGAAGCAGAAATTTATTGCACTGATTAAACTGTACACCAAGAAGTTTGCTGTTCAGAAACCGAACATCCTGCAGAATGGTGTTGTTGAGTATAGTCAGACTGAAATCACAGCTATTGAATGAGCATGTTCTGAATGTAATTCCCGAAAGATCAACACCGTTAAAGTTGCAGTTTTTGAACGTACACTCTTCGTAGACGCCTTTTAAAAGGATATGTTCACTAAAGGAAACTTTCTCGAAAACCTTGTTTTCAGTAAGCATTGTGTTCAAAGGTTTACCATTGCTGAACGGTTATCACGACCTGTATGTTCATCTATATAACGCTTTAATGCATTAAATAAATTATCAGGATAAAGGAGTCAGGGCTTATGGATTCGTCAATCTATAACGCAGAGGTAATAAGTAAAATCATGGTCAATCCGGATATCATGATTGTTCAGATTAAAACCGATGAGCCAAAAAATGAGTTTGAAGCCGGTCAGAATACCTTGCTTGGTCTCTATGGATTTGAAAAGCGCTCTTCCAATTCAGCAATTGAATCTGATCCGGCTCAGCCTGACCAGCTGATCAAGAGGCCATACTCCATTGCGTCTTCAACGAGTGAAACGCAGCATCTTGAGTTTTACATTTCACAGGTTAAATCAGGTCAGCTGACCCCGAGGTTGTTCAATCTCAATATCGGCGACAGGATATATGTCGGCACAAAGATTACCGGACATTTCCGCCTTGATGAAACGCCTGACGGAACCGATATCATTATGGTTGCTACCGGAACCGGAATCGCGCCCTATATCAGTTTTTTGCGTTCCAGTATCGTCCAGCGTCCAGAAAGCAAAATGATTGTTATACAGGGCGCTGCCCACCGTTGGGATCTTGGTTACTATAGTGAGCTGACATTTCTGGCTGAGAGCTATGCGAATTTTTTTTACGTGCCGACACTTACCGAACCTGATCACCACTGGGACGGGTATCAATTACCAATTGAGGCTTTGCTGAAAAAGGATATTCTGCAGAACCAGTTTAACATAACGCCTGACCCGGAACGGACACGCTTTTTTGTGAGTGGAAAGCCTGAAATGGTTGGCCATGTATCTGACTGGCTGCATGATTTCGGCTACAGCAGGCACCATCCAGACGATCCTGGTGAAATGTATGTCGAGGAGTTCTGATCCCGCAAAGAGAGGGGATGCCAGGGAAAATCCCTGCAATCCCCTCTCTTCGCTACCGCTCAATAGTCATCCGAAAAGGTGTCTTTATCACGGGCACCATACTTTTCATCAAGTGACTCAATCCAGAAGCCCCCACCGGTGAACGACACCATAGGTCCCCATATCAAGTGCTCGTATAAACCGCAATCACCCGGCAAGGTTCTTCCGTTGGATTTGATCCCTCTGTTAAGGATTGAGGTTACAAACATCTCAGTCAGCGACTCATTTTCATACTCAATTCCATTGGGAGCATAAGCGGCAATTATGTCCAGCGCATCGTTCCAGTCCGACCAGCATAAACCTGAAAGGTCACTATTGGATTCCACACGCATTATCATCTCTTTCAGCGTAGTCATCGTTATCTCTCCGTCCAGTCATTATCATAAAGACAAAAAAAATAATAATGCGTATTCAGAGTTGTTCGTTCAAAAGTGAACTAACCTCAATCCAGAGAGGTGCACAGCAGCGGAATAGAATTCCTTGAGTTTCAGGCGCTCAGGGAGCGGATCTGTTTTAATTTACTAAGCTTGCCAATACTGGAGGGGATTCAGTTGACTGCAGTAATGCCGAAAAATTCAGATGCTGGCATGTTCTCTGGAAGGATATAAACGATACCATTTGAAGCCGCAAATATCCGCCGCATCTTTGCGTTGAAAAATTTCGTCGGCACATTGATGCAACCCCATGAAATCCTGTGCTCACGTGGATCCGGCGACACTATTCTCTCCAGACGTCGTTGTCCCGGGGGATTAACGACGGCATGAATGGCGAGGCCTGCCTTGTAATTAATCCAGAAATATTTCCCTTTCCCTAAATATTTGCCACCCCAGCCTACATATCGTCCTGCAGGGGTTATTCGTTGTTCCGGTGGAATATTTGATAGGGTTTTATTTCCGACACCCTCGAAGTCTTTATCGCCGACAGCAGCCCCAAGAAGCGCCGGAGCTGCGCCAAGAAGCTCTCCGCCAGCATTGAAGAGAAATAATTTTGCCTCTTTTTTATCAAGGATGATAAAAGGCATTTTCAGGTTATTCCCTGAACTGAGTGACCAGTCGGCAACTATTCGAACATCATCAGAGGCCTCTTCTGTCCCAAAAAAAGCTTTTCGTTCTTCCTCTGCTGCATAACATGAAAGAGGTGAAAATGCAAAGCTGCTGATAAAGGCAATAACGATAAGAAGCCATGAACAAATGTGGCGTTTAGTTTTCTGCATTACGGGGATAGAGGATTGGTTGATGGAGTGTTCGGTATACACAGGAATAGTCTATTTGACATTTTCAATAGTTACTTCTTATCCATGTGTGATGCACGCCTCCAATCATGTTGAAAAGAAAGCTCATAATTGATCTGTCTGCACTCATCCGACTATGGTATTTTCCTAAAAATATACCTATTTTCAAATTAACGTTAAGTTAGTCATTCCACAAAAATACGGAAAATATGATTCCAACTCCAGTCAAAGTAGCTGTTCCCGCAACTCTTCTTGCTCCTGTTGCTGTGCCGGTTCTTCATGGTCTTGCAGGAATAGCGGTTATAGGGCTCGGTATTTTTGCTGCAGGCTCCATTGTTACCAAAACGGTAAGAGCATTTACAGGCAGCCCGGTACCAAGAAAAAGTGTTGACGATTCACCATTAAGCTGACAGCTGCATTACAAAACTTTTCTATCAGAGTAAGTCCTCATTTCTGAGAGCTATGTTACTCTCGTTTATAATTCTTGTCTTTTCAGACGTTTACTGCAAGCCCGAACCATCAAAATCATAGCCATTTATGCGTAATTTTATCTATCGAACGAATATATCGTTCATGACACTCCTGCTTTGCCTTATTTTTGCTGTTCCAGCAAGAGCCTCTGATGGCGTTGAAACTGCGGGAGATATCATTCAGCTTGTTTTGCCTGCCGTCGCCGGCGGACTTACTCTTTCCCATCATGATCAGGAAGGCTTCATCCAACTTGCGGAATCTGGTGCACTGACGCTTGCAGTCACTTACGGATTGAAATATTCAGTATCCGCGACCAGGCCTAATGGTGCAGACCACTCCTTTCCTTCAGGTCACAGCTCTATTTCTTTCGCTTCATCAGAGTTTATCCGCGAACGTTACGGATTGAACTATGGCATTCCCGCTTATATCGCAGCATCGTTCGTCGGGTACAGCCGGGTAGAATCAAAAGCGCACTACACGCGCGATGTCATAGCTGGCGCACTCATTGGAATCGGAAGCAGCTGGCTGTTTACCACACATAACAACTCGTGGAACGCCCGACCTGTAGTAAGTAACGATTACTATGGTATCGGTATTACTCGAAATTGGTAGACGTAAGCTGCAACCTTCTGCATTCACTTCTGGTTATACTGGTTGAACAACAACCATAATAATTAACAGCGGCAAGTGATGCGTTCAGGGGTAAACAAGAGCTTCGTAAAGATTGAGGGTTTAATCAAAGTAGGTATACTGCTTACTCACCTTGTTTTTCTTTGCGCATGTACGCGTAATCAGATACCCTATATTTCTGGTTCGCCTCGCTTGACTGTTCAACAGGAGAATACCAGCATGAGTTACAACAAGTTGTCAGCTGACGAAGAACGCGTAATTGTCAATAAAGGAACTGAGCCACCCTTCAGTGGTAAATATTATTTGAATAAGGAGAAGGGACGCTACCTCTGCAGACGTTGTGATGCTCCTCTTTTTCGCTCATCCGCCAAGTTCGACTCAGGCACAGGTTGGCCAAGCTTTGACGATGCAATCGAAGGCGCTGTAAAGCAGATTTCTGATGCTGATGGTCGGCGTACTGAAATACTCTGTGCACATTGCGGAGCACATCTCGGGCACGTTTTTTTCAGTGAGGGATTCACAGAAAAAAACGTTCGTCATTGTGTCAACTCTCTATCCCTCGCTTTTCTGCCCGAAGCAGTTCCGGCTGCAAAAACGGAAAAGGCAATATTTGCCGGTGGATGCTTCTGGGGAGTGGAGTATCATTTCGGTAAAATAAAAGGCGTGCTCTCAGCCAAATCAGGGTATACCGGCGGTTTGACTGATAACCCCACCTACCGCCAGGTCTGTACCGGCAACACCGGACATGCAGAAGCGATAGAGGTGGAGTTTGATCCTGCTCAGGTCAGCTATGAAACTCTTGCTAAGCTCTTTTTTGAAATTCACGATCCCACCCAGTTGAATCGGCAAGGCCCCGATATCGGAACCCAGTACCGTTCAGCTTTGTTTTATACCACTGAAGAGCAGAAGACGGTCGCCGAAAAACTCATTGCTCTCTTAAAAACCAGAGGGTTCAATGTCGTCACCAGCGTCGAAAAAGCCGGAACTTTCTGGCCGGCTGAAGATTACCATCAGGACTACTACCAGAAAAACGGCCACCAGCCCTACTGCCACATCTATCAAAAGCGATTCTGACTATCCGGATCAAGCGTTATAAGTCCTATAGGTACCATAAGTCCTATAGGACCTATTCTTCTGTTTCTATTTCAAACACTCCCTGATTTTCTCAATAAGATCATCAAGCTGTGCAAATCCGTCAATCTCCTTTTTTGAAAGAAGAATCTCTATTTCCGCTTCCTGGCGAAGAATCACAGGATACTCGAATTTCAAGCCGTATTTTTTCTCAAACTCATCACGGTGCAGAAACTCCATTTCCGTCCCGGCACTCTCCCTGAAAGCTCTCCATGCCTGCTTTTCAGCAAATGTATCGAAAGTTAGCTGGCACAGCCCGCATGAATAGGTGCCCGGGCTGATGATTTTATGGCCGATATCAAAAAGCCCGCTGATAAGGCCGCTGTCAGCGTTGTAAACAAAAATAAGTTTCATAAAAGATCCCAGAGTTTTAACCCATTAATCTTTCCCGCTGCCCACTCCTTCATCTTCGCTCAGCACTGTAGGTTGGGGTGATTCCTGAACCCCAACAAAACAAAAGTTGTCCCGAGAGAATAGTAAAGTCTGCATGACGCAGTCCTCCGCACCGATTTTCTCAACCCTCAGAAACTGCCCACTGCCCACTGCCCACTGCCCACTGCCCACTGCCAACTGCCAACTGCCCACTCCTTCTTCGATTTCGCTCAGCACTCAGAAATCAGAACTGTTCTCTAATATTTCAAGCACTTCCTCAACGCTATTGCAGATCGAGTAGTAGCTGCCGTATTGTTCTGTTACCATATGTTCCCCGGCAATACGGTTGAAAAACAGAAGCAGGGGATTCCAGAATCCTTTCAGATTCAACAGGATGATCGGTTTATGATGGTGGCCAAGATGTTTCCATGTTATAACTTCAATCAGTTCATCAAGTGTCCCGAACCCTCCAGGCAGAACAAGATAGGCATCTCCCCACTCCGCCAGTTTCATCTTTCGCTCATGCATCGTTTCAACCACATGCAGTTCACTCAGTCCGTAATGGGCAACCTCCCGTTCTTCAAGAAACCTCGGTATGATGCCTTTAACTGTTCCACCCTCTTTCATAACTGCATCGGCAATGCACCCCATCAGGCCAACACTGCCACCACCGAATACCAGACCTATGTTTCGTTTTGCCAATGCACGTCCAAGATCTTCAGCAGCGGTAAAATACTCACGGGGCGCCAGATCGCTTGAACTGCAGTAAACGGTTACAGATGAAATCATCGAAAGCTAATAATTAAGGGTGATGCTGTCCTCGGCCCGCTGGTAGACGTATGTTTTCGGATCTTCAATCTTTTTCACTGCAAAGAGCGCCGCAGCTCTTTCCCACAAGTCAGTATCCTCGGCGTAATCCATATCACGAAACCCGTCAAGAGCAAAAAAGAGCTCACGTTTTCCAAAAAGAGTCCCACACAGGATACACTCTCTGATGTGAATGAGCTTGTCAGTATTATAGCAGTCTTTGACCCGGATCTCTTCATCGCAGATGAATCCCCCCGAAAGCAGTGCAACCTCACTGTATTCATTCAGAATTGCCACTCTGCTTTCCAGATGATTTCCCAGATAATGGTCATCACTGTCAAGAAAAGTGATATATCGGCCCAAAGAGGCCTGAATACCCGCATTGCGCGAGAGTGCCGGTTTGCGGTTCTGATGTTTCAGGTAGCGGATATTTGCAAATCGCTCGATATAAGGGCTAAGTATTTCAAAGGTATGGTCTGTGCTGCCGTCATCGACAATAATAAGCTCCCAGCTCTCAACTGATTGCGCAATAACGCTTTCCACTGCATTTTCAAGATATCTGCCCCGGTTAAAAGTGGGCATAATCACCGAAATTTCCGGACTGTAACTGAACCTCATGGCCTTGCAGCTTTAATGGCAAAAGCACATAGCAGCATACCGGCTACCAGAAAGTTCTGAGCTATGGCGTTATAGCGTACATCCATTGTGCCTGGAGAGCGGACAAGTGAGAACTGCAGAATAAACTGGGGAATGATCAGCAAGCCCACAATGACACCATAGATGGTCTGACCGATGAATAACATATAGAGAGATGCCAGAAGTTGCCCGCTATTGATCAGTACCGCTGCAATAACTGCCGCCCTCGTATCCCCGAAAACCACAGGGAGTGTTCTTATACCGTTTTGCCGGTCGCCTTCAATTGATTTAAAATCATTGATGGTCATGGTGCCTGTACTCGAAAGAGTAAAAAGTCCAGCAACGATAAGTGATGGCTGAAGCGATGAGAGGGTAAAGGCTGGGTTGAAAGCAATTTCTCCGGCAATCCAGGGGATGATAAGGTATGAAATCGCAACAATGATATTGCCGGCCCAGAGTCGTTTTTTCAGCTTTATTGGATTGGCGCTGTAAAGGTGTGCATTAATAATGCCGATGACGACATATAACCCGATCAGGGGATGAATCAGATATCCTGTTATAACCGAAAGCACTGACCAGATGGTAATAAGTATTGTGGCGTTTTTTAACGACATAGCCCCACCGGGTATCGGGCGGTTAGGTTCGTTTATTTCATCGAGATCACGGTCAAAATAGTCGTTAAGCATCTGGCAGGTTCCGCTTGCCAGAGGTCCTGTCAGCAGCATTCCGAGTAGGAATTTTATCCCGGAAATCTCATTCCATCCAAACGCACCGCTTGCTACAGCGCCACAGAGAAAGCTCCACATGACGGGAATCCACGTAACCGGCTTTAGAAACCGTATAATGAGAGCGATCCTGGAAATGTTCTCGGCAGGCATGGATCTTGCATCCACCTGCTTCCGGACACTTAATGGCGTTTTGAACTCATCGTTGTCCGGCTGCTTCAATTGCTCAGAATCTTTAATGGAATGAAAATCACTCACCCTTACAGACTTATGTTGGAGAAATATTTCCGGTATGAAAATAACATGTAAAACTAAAGAAATGAACCAGAGTATCGTAAAACAGCCAAGTTTATGTTTAATATCCTGAAATAACCTGAAGATTTTTTTTAAACTCAAAACAAGCCTGAATTACTCAACTTAATAATCAGTGCTTTTGTTTGTTTTTTTCAAACAACCATTAAAAAAGGAGATATGTTTTATGCCCGGTCCAGGATTGTTCAAGGATATGAAAAAGACATTTCTGTTTCATGCTATTGCTGCTCATTTCAGTAACGGTCTTATTCCAGTTGCAGTGCTCTATCTTCTATTGACCCTTTCAACAGGAAGCACATATTTTGAACATACCGTTGAACATCTTATTGTCATTGTTGTACTGGCTATTCCAGTCTCTTTTTTTTCAGGCGTATACGACTGGAAAACAAAATATCGAGGAGCAAAAGCTCCGATTTTTATTAAAAAACTAAGACTTTCCGGCCTGCTTTTTGTCTTATGTATTTCTGCTGTTGGCATCAGGCTGAGCACTCCCGACGTTATGAACCGTCTGGATTTTGAGCATTGGTTGTATCTTGCCCTTCTTTTTTCAATGCTTCCCGTTGTGACGCTCCTTGGTCATTATGGCGGCAAACTTTCCTCACTCCCGAAGCCACAGCAAAAACCACCTCAAAAACCATAACCCGGACTATGTTTTTTTATAAGTCCCATAGGACCTATAAGCCAGATAGGTTCTATCTTCCTACCTTATTCTTAAAAAAAACTTAAAAAATAATTTGCTGCATATCATTCCAAATGTTAAGTTATTGTTAATACAATAAAATTATGCGTAATGCAGAGTTCAAATCTTTGAGCCTCTTTTGCGCAAATTGTTCTCTTTTAGTTAACAGCGATGTTGACTTTTCCATATTTTCCTCTCATTCATTTATTACGTTTATCTGTGTTCGATGCGTAATTGTCAAGCTATTGGCCATAGAGTGTGATGCGTTTTATCTATGATTGCAGCTTTTTTTTGATATGCAGTCATAAGCAATAGGCGTATTTTCTTCTTTATTTTGTATTCCTGATACCAAAATTCATGTAACGATTTTCGGTTAATAATATTCCGTTAAGGCTGTTCTTGCGCAGGTTTTTGGTCATTACCGGTATTATTTTCGAGATACATCGTAAGGCGCATTATACGCTCTTACTACAAAGGGTGGTTTTTTAAGCTCACAGAGGCATTTTTCTTCTCAAGGGGAGCATAGCTTTTTTATACGTATCCCTTATTGATCAATCACATAAACGGAGAGAGTATGACAAAGAAAGCCGGGCCGGTTTCGGTCATTAAAAAGAATAACAGGTGTAGTTTTATTTTTCTCATCTGTAGTATAGTATCTCTTATTGTTTTATCGGCTCAGGAGAGTTTTGCCTTGCCGGTATTCGCTCGTAAATACCACACAGCTTGTTCCACATGTCACATAGCTTTTCCAGCCCGAAACGGTTTTGGAGAGGCTTTCCGCAATAATGGATACCGTTTCCCTGACGGCACTGATGAAGATATGGTAAAGGAAGAACCGATCAAGTTAGGTCAGGATGCCTATAAAGATGTCTTCCCTGATGCAATCTGGCCTTCCGATCTTCCAAATATGCCCTCTCTTGGTTTCCTTGCAAAGAGTGGTGCTTCGATGACTAAAAACTCGACAACTGGCAAGTATAAGAATGTTGGTATCGATGAGGAGCTGAATATTTTCTTTGCCGGTACAATAACCAGGCAGTTGAGTTATATCGGCGATTTTAATATCGATGGTGGCATCAATGGGTCAGATGCAGCATATACTACATTAGGACGCTTGCAGTTTGTCTGGACGTTCCAGCCAGGGCTGAGTGTAGCATGGGGAACAGTTGGTTTCCCTGAACAGTTTGACTTGATTTCAACCCGTGCAGGTACAGATAAGCATGGTTATGCCGCAAGTCTGCCGAATCCAAACAGGGGGATTGAATTGAGAATAGCTGGCAATACAGGAACCACTGGGGGATATTCCGTTCTTGCAGGAATTGGCCGGAATTCTGAGGTCGGTAATGCTGATGCTGCCGGAAATGATCTTGCCGATGCAAATCTCGCTGATACCAGATTTGTTCGGGCAACCTATAAGATTGGTGGTAACGGGTTGCTGAGCGGTGTTGGTGGAGAATACGGTGTGCAGGCTATCGGAATGGATAACTCAATTACTTTTGGTGTAGACATTGTCAACTCAGGTCAAGGTGCAAACACTGGTTCAGAAGATCAGATCGCAGGACTTACCAAAACAGCCTACTCAGGAGACGTCCGGATCAATTACGGTAAATTACGTGCTGTTGCACAATATGCCCGCTTTAATGAGGTGCTCAACGCGGGTATCTTGACCGGTGCTGCTGAAGATGGTTCCGATATTGCACGTGGCGGTTTTAATTATGGCAAACGCACTGCACTCTCTCTTGAGGCTGATTACTGGATCTATCCTTGGCTCTTTGGCCTTGTTCGTTACGAGCACCTGCAGGATGATCTTAATGGCAGGATCAACAAGGTTATTCCCGGTATTGGTGCCTTGGTCAGACCGAATGTCAAGTTTGGCATAGAGTACGTTTCTGTTTCCAAAGATGCTGTCGCAGAGGCTTCTGCAGCAGGTCAGTTAGCAGGAAACTCAATATCCCTCTATACCCAGGTTGGTTTTTAACGTTTTCAGTTGTTGATGTTTTTTTTTGTTGTGTGTTGTGTGAAGAGGTGTGCTTTCAATGCAGGGAGATTCTGTTTCCCGGTTTGATGGTACGCCTCTTTTTTTTGTCCAAAAAGAGATACTTGACCACAAACTTATTGTAACTTTCCCGTGTAATCCCAACAGAAAAAAATGCTTACATGACCGATAATAACGTTCTTCTGGCATTTTTTACGACATCAGTCATTCTTGCGCTCTCTCCCGGTCCCGATAACCTTTTCGTCATGGCTCAGTCGGCCCGCACAGGCCGCAAGTCAGGTCTGTTTGTAACACTCGGCCTTGCTACAGGACTCATCGGTCATACGGTTGCTGTCGCATTCGGTCTTGCCGCCATCCTTCGTGCTTCGTCACTTGCATTCACCATCCTGAAATTTATCGGTGCAGCCTATCTTCTTTATCTTGCCTGGCAGGCATTCAGGGCAGGTGCTGCAACCGCGAATAAAGGAGATGTTCAGGTTTTTTCCAGAGGGAATCTCTACCGGCGGGGCATTATCATGAATCTCACGAACCCTAAGGTCTCTCTTTTTTTTATGGCTTTCCTTCCGCAGTTTGCCGATCCGCGTCATGGTTCCATGATGCTTCAGTTTTTTCAGCTGGGAGCCGTTTTCATCATGGCGACCATTCTTGTTTTCAGTGTCATAAGCTTCATTGCAGGAGGAGTGGGGGAGAAGTTCAGCAACTCTCCTTTGGCTCAGAAAATCGTCAACAGAACAGCTTCTGCGGTGTTTATAGGCCTTGCTGTGAAACTTGCACTATCAGAACGCTAAAAAAAGGTATAAATCAATGCAATACACTCCTCTTATTCCTCTTTCGGACCTTCCGGAAAACACCCATAAATCAATTAAACAGGGCGACAAAACTATTGCGCTCTTTCATTACGAAGGCATTATAACTGCGCTTGACCATGCCTGTATCCATAAAGGGGGAGATCTCGGGGAGGGCTTCATTCAGATACTTGATGCAGGGGAGCGTTATGTTGCCTGTCCCTGGCATGGATGGCAGTACAACCTGAAAACCGGACAGGCTCCTCATGACTTCAAGGATCGACAGGCACTCTATGATGTCATGGTGCAGGATGGCATGATTTGCGTGTCTGATAAACCTCTTTCAGATGCGTTCAGGGCTGAACACGAATCTGATCCCCTGGCGGACTTAAGGAATCTCGAGTATCAAACCACAGCCACCTCACTCAATGTCCTTGGAATTTCCACTACAAATATGAATCGCGATCTTCCGAGACCTTCAACCTCAGAGAGTGCATTGCAAAGCGCTCTTGATATAGCGGCTTCAAAATTTGGTGCTCAAACAAAAATGATAAAACTCCGGGAGTTGAACTTTCGTCATTGTGAAGGTTACTACAGTCGTCATGAGAAAGCTTGCACATGGCCGTGTTCCATTTCAGAAATGGATGCAAATGACGGTATGAATGAAATTTACCGTTCCATGGTGTTGTGGGCAGACGCAGTTATCCTTGCAACCCCCATCAGATGGGGAAATGCATCGTCGCTATATTACAAGATGGCAGAACGTCTCAATACCATCCAGAATCAGATCACCATTCACGATAAGGTGCTTATAAAAAACAAAGCGGTATCGTTTATTATAACCGGTGGTCAGGACAATGTTCAGGGTGTCGCAGGACAGCTCAACTCATTTTTTGCTGATCTTGGTTTCACATTTCCACCCTTCAACTATCTCGGCTGGAGCAGAGGCTGGCTGGCTGAAGATATGGAAAACAATTACCCCGGTTTTATTAAGAGCCGCTATGTTAAGCGTTCAGTCGTTGATCTGGTCACCAATACGGTCAAGCTGGTCCAGCAAATAAAGCAAATGGATGATTCTCAACTTCAAGCCCCTAAACCTGAAATAACTGAGGCTGAAAGTCTTTCCGAATAGAGTGAGTTAAAGTATCCCCCCCCGCCATGTGTCAGGCTTGTTTATAATCACAAAAATCAGTACAATAAACTGTACGTAAAACAGTACAATATTTTTGTATTTTATGGACGGTATCAATCTGGAAGAAGATATAAGGCCGTTGTCTGAATTTCGGGCCAATACAGCCTCGTTAGTCAAGCATGTCAAAAAAACCGGACGACCTCTCGTGCTCACACAGCACGGAAAAAGCACAGTGGTATTGCTTGATGTAAGTCATTATCAGTCGATGGTCTCTAATATCGAGTCGTTTACAACTCTGGCCGCCTCTCAACTTAAAAGCAGGCCGGCTTCTGCACTCAAAAAGTAAACGGCAATGTTTTTGTATAAAAAAAAGATGAATTAATCACTTTTACCTTCAGGTTACTTTGATGAGTGTCAGAAAAGTTTAGTTTTCTTCTCAAATGAACATAAAGAATAGCCGCCACGACCAATGCCAAACAAAATCCTGACATTTGCGATCTCCCGATCAGGGAAACAGGCTACCCGGAACCACAGGAAATTCATTCCCGGATCTCCGTCGATTTTTCAAAGTATTACAGCTCTTCTCTTTGCGTCGGCCCTTTTGCTGCTTCTGCCGATGAATGCCCTGAGCGCAGAAGATTCATTGCAAGCCCAGGTTCCGATCAACTCCTATATTCTCAAGGACATACATTCGTCGACAGTTCTGATGGCGAAAGATAAATAC
>Ga0118677_10006118_pt1 | contig 20595 bp, 20 predicted proteins | sample AliMusrvi5mmetaG_FD_86154 | JGI IMG/M metagenome (GOLD analysis project Ga0118677, IMG submission 86154)
AAAGGCAATTTAGAACCGTGCATAATAGTGCCTGAACGTAAAGACCTGCGACTATGACAGGATTTACATTCAAAGTGCATCGAAGTTGGAAGCCATATATGTTCCTTATTTCCGCAATGAGAACATACAATACCGGATTTAATCCGAAGTTCTTTGAATTTTTCGATACAAACAGCTTCACTTGGGAAATGTTTGTCAAAGTCTAATAGTTTCATGTGATTGATGTTTTGCTACTATAAAGATACGAAAAATTATCGAGAACTGTGTTTATTGCGGATAATCATATTATTTTTTCCTTTTATCCACTACTCTCACTGCTTTTCCTTCGCTGCGGGCAATTGTTTTAGGTTCCACTAGGGTGACTTTCACGCTCAGACCAATAGCACTGTTAAGTGCATGTTCAATTTTGCGTGAGAGCATTTGTAGGTCACGGATGGTGTCCATCATGTTGGTTTCGTCCATTTCCACTTGCAATTCAAGTGTGTCGAGATTATCTTCACGATCTACATAAAGCATGTAATGTGCACTAGTTTCGCCCATTTCGAGTAATACGTGTTCAATTTGCGATGGGAAAAGATTAACACCGCGGATAATAAGCATATCGTCGCTTCGTCCAGTGATTTTCTTCATGCGCACAGTTGTTCTTCCACATTCGCAGGTTTCCCGGTTCAAGGTTGACAGGTCACGTGTATTGTAACGCAACAATGGAATTCCTTCTTTGGTTAATGTGGTAAAAACCAGTTCTCCTTCAGTTCCGTCAGGCAATGGTTGTTTGGTGTCTGGATGAACAATTTCAGGGAAGAAATGATCTTCATGGACATGTAGCCCTACATGCGCAGGGCAGTCATTTGCCACGCCGGGTCCCATAATTTCGCTGAGTCCGTAGATGTCATAGGCTTTGATTCCCCATTTTTTCTCCAATTCCAAACGCATGTTTTCAGTCCAGGGTTCAGCCCCGAAGACGCCTGTTTCTAATTTCATATCTGCCAATGAGTACCCGTTTTCAGTAAGTGCATCAGCCAAATGAAGTGCATACGAAGGTGTACACGCCAATACGGTTGATCCAAAATCGGACATCAATTGCAACTGGCGACGAGTATTTCCTCCCGAAATGGGAATAACAGCACAGCCCACGGTTTCTGCACCGTAATGAACGCCGAGTCCGCCTGTAAACAGTCCGTAACCGTACGAAACCTGCATAATATCATCTGCGGAAATTTCTGCCATGGTCAGGCAGCGTGCCAATACTTCGCGCCAGTTCTCGATATCATTTTTGGTGTAACCAACGGTTGTTGGTTTACCTGTTGTTCCACTGGATGCATGTATCCTCACAATGTCTTTCATTGGTACAGCAAATAAGTTGAAAGGGTAATAATCGCGCAAATCTGTTTTGTAAGTGAAAGGAAGTTTTACTATGTCATCTATTGTTTCAATATCTGAAGGTTTTACGCCAATTTCGTCCATTCGTTTGCGGTAAAATTCCACGTTGGCATATACGCGATTAACTAATTGTTTCAATCGTTCACTTTGTAGTGCACGCATTTCTTCGCGGCCCATGCATTCAATTTCTTTATTCCAGATCATATGTACTATTGTTATGACCCCTAACTCCTTCCTTAAAAGGGGCTTTGTGGAGTGTTTCGAGTTTTGTATTGATTTATATCAGGTGTTTCTTGTCCTCCTTTAGGGGATAGGGGTTTTATCTCAAGTCTTCTTCCCGAATCGACTTTAATCCGTTGCTGTTGATTATTTCAATTGCTTTTTCACAATTGTCGGTACGAATCATAAGGATGGATTTACTGCCGAAACTGAAAGCGTAAACATATTCGATGCAAATGTCGGCTGCGGTAAATAGGTCAAGAATATGTGACATTGAGCCTGGAGCAGCACCCATTTCGAGCGAGAGAATTTCTTGCACACGAACCGTGAAATGCTCAGCGCGCAAAGCTTCCATAGCTTTTTCAGGGTCAGAGACTATCGCACGAAGGATACCGTAATCGCTTGAATCGGCAACAGTCAGTGCTATAATATTTATATTGTTTTTGGCCAAAACGGATAGAATTTGATTGAGATGACCAGTTTTGTTTTCAAGGAAAACGGAAAGTTGGCGGATTGTCATATAGGTAGATTTCTGATTGTTTTTTTAATTTTGGTTAGCGTGCCACAAATTTAGTAAATCTGCTCATATAATATAACTGTTCTGAAAAAAAATAACTTATTTTTCTGTGAGGAAGTTTACTTCAACGTTGGTTTGTAAATAGATATTTAAGTTATTTATCAGTAGGAAATGATTATTTTTGCAGCTTTGTTTATCAATCTAAATATTAAAGCATTATGCAAAATAAAGTATCCGGAATTTTGAGCCTGTTGTTAGCAATTTTTCTTGTTAAGTAGTTACATTATTTAGTTACGAGTCCCAATGAAACGGGATGTCAGTTTTACTTCCATTTCAAGTCTGTTTATCTGAATATTAATCACAAAAAAATATCATCAAATATTTATTGATTACTTATATTGCAAGAAAATCAACTTTTTATACTTTAATTGTGTTTTTATTATAGGTCTGAAAAATAATTGATTGAAAACATAACTATTTAGTATAAACAATTAAACTTCTTGGATTATGAAATTATTAAAATACACAGGGCTTGGTATTATAGTTCTGATAATATTTGTTCTTTTTGTTGCTCTTTTTTTACCAACGACTTTTGTTTATGAAAAATCCATTACTATAAATGCTCCAATTGACAGCGTGTGGCAAAATGTGAACAGCCTCGCAGCCCTTGATAGATGGAGTCCATGGAATGACCATGACCCCAAAATGATTAAGGAAACTTCAGGACTGGATGGTACGGTAGGTGCTATTCAAAGTTGGGAAAGTGAAATTGTCGGAACTGGTAGTCAAACTATTGCTAATGTTCAAAAACCAACGTTGTTTGAAACAAAACTTGATTTCTACAAGCCTCGCGAAAGTCATGGCAAAGCTTATGTTAAACTGCTTACCGATGGAGTTGGAACAAAAGCAACTTGGGGGATAATAGGCCGCATTCCTTATCCGTTCAATATCACGATTTTGTTTATGAATATGGAAAAAGATATGGGTAATGATTGGAATAAAGGGCTTTCAAAGTTGAAAAGTTTGAGTGAAAAGTAAAGTCTGAAATGATAATTTGTTTCAATATTTGATTTCCCGCAAATCACACAGAAGAACGCAGAAGATAAATTGCGAAATACAGCGTGGTTTGCGGGAGATATTTTAATAATGTGTACTATGAATAGCTTAATTGAATGTATGCCCGTGCTGTTTGTCGGACATGGAAGTCCGATGTATGCCATTGAGGAAAACGAATTTGTGCAAACTTGGAGAAATCTAAACGAAGAACTTCCTAAGCCTAACGCAATTATTGCTATATCGGCACACTGGGAAACACGTGGAACACAGGTAACTGCTATGCAGAATCCACAAACGATTCACGATTTTGGTGGTTTTCCACAGGAATTGTATGAAGTTCAGTATCCCGCACCCGGAAATCCTGAACTGGCGAAAGAAGTTATAAGATCAATTTCAGGAGCGCAAGTTTCGGCTGACGAAAAATGGGGTCTCGACCACGGAACATGGACTGTAATTCGCCGGATTTATCCAAAAGCGGATATTCCCATTATCCAATTAAGTCTGGATTATCATAAATCAACCAAGGAGCATTATGAACTAGCCAAAGAATTGGCTAAGTTTCGCGATAAAGGTGTGATGATAATTGGTAGTGGTAATATTGTTCATAATCTTCGCCATGTGTCCTGGAATAAACCGGATGATGAAGAATATGGCTATGACTGGACGATTGAAGCCAATGAGCTGGTAAAAAAACTGATTGTTGAAAATAATCATCAGGCATTGATTGATTATAAATTACTTGGAAAAGCGATGCAATTGGCAACTCCTTCTGCCGATCATTTTTTGCCATTGCTCTACGCGTTGGCGTTGAAACGTGACGATGAAGAACTTTTATTTTTTAACGATAGAGCTGTTATGGGGTCTTTGACTATGACTTCCGTGAAAATTGGATAAGGTTTAATTCAATTTTACGTATCTAATGAGCTAGTTTTCAACGTCCATGCAAAATTATGATTGATTAGAAATTATTTTGAATCAATGTTTTGTACATTAAAAATAAAATTGTATTTTTGCAGTCCATTTCGGATAAGGTAAACAAGAAGCAATGCCACGGGCAACTCACCTTCCCGATGTAATCAGAAAAGTCATTAAAATAATGTACGCAATCGTAGAAATTTTGGGACAACAGTTTAAGGTGGAAGCCGGAAAAAGACTGTTTATCCATCGTATGGAAGAGGCCGAAAGAGGTTCTCAAGTAGAATTTGACAAAGTATTGTTGATCGACAATGAAGGTGCTATCACAGTTGGTGCTCCAGTAGTTGCAGGTGCAAAAGTTGTTACTGAAGTATTATCACACGTTCGTGGCGAGAAAGTAATTGTTTTCCACAAAAAACGTCGTAAAGGATACCGCAAACGTAACGGTCACCGTCAAAACTTCACAGAGTTATTTATCAAAGAAATTATTGTAGCTTAACCGATAAAAATTAGAAGAAAATGGCACATAAGAAAGGGGCGGGTAGCTCAAGAAACGGTCGTGAATCGGAAAGCAAACGACTTGGCGTTAAAATTTACGGTGGTCAATTTGCTAAAGCAGGTAACATCATAGTTCGTCAACGCGGTACAGTTCACCACATTGGTCAAAACATAGGCATGGGAAAAGACCATACTTTGTTTGCATTAGTTGACGGAATTGTAGAATTCAGAAAAAAGAAAGACAACAAGTCATTTGTTTCTGTAAAACCTATCGAAGTAGCTGCTAATTAAGTTCAATCGATACACAACACACATAAATCTCCTGTTGTTTTACATCCGTGTAAAATTGCGGGAGATTTTTTTTAAACGAGAGAATAAGGACGAAACAGTAAAGACTTTGTTAGCAATCGTAAATAAAAATCAAAAAATTGTAAATTGAAATATGTTGACAATCAAATATATAACTGAAAATTCAGACGAAGTTATTACCCGTTTGGAAAAAAAATATTTCGACGGAGCGGCAATTATTGCTGAAGTAGTAGAATTAGATAATCTGCGTAAGGCTACACAAGTTCAGGCTGACACAGCTTCTGCCGAATTAAACAACTTGTCGAAAGAGATAGGTTTACTTATGAAGCAGGGCAAGCAGGATGAGGCCGTTCAGGCAAAACAAAAAACGGTTGAATTAAAAGAAATTATCAAAGCATTTGGCGATCAACAAAATGATGTTGAGCAAAAATTGAACGAGTTGTTGGTTCAAATTCCAAATTTGCCACATGCATCAGTTCCGGAAGGAAGACATGCTGAAGATAATTTAGTTGAACGTTCAGGTGGTGAGATGCCTAGTCTGCATGTTGATGCAGTTCCGCACTGGGATCTTGCAAAAAAATATGATTTGATTGACTTCGAATTGGGTGTGAAAATTTCCGGGGCTGGTTTTCCGGTTTACAAAGGAAAAGGAGCCCGTTTGCAACGCGCTTTGATTAATTTCTTTTTGGATAATGCCATGGAAGCAGGTTATCTGGAAGTGCAACCGCCTTACGTGGTAAATGCGGCATCGGGTTATGGTACAGGACAATTGCCGGATAAAGAAGGACAAATGTATCACTGTACTGTAGACGATTTATATTTAATTCCAACGGCTGAAGTGCCAGTAACCAACATCTACCGTAATGTGATTCTGAACGAAAATGAATTGCCGATGAAAAATACGGCTTATTCGGCTTGTTTCCGTCGCGAAGCTGGTTCGTACGGCAAAGATGTACGTGGATTGAACCGTTTGCACCAGTTTGATAAAGTGGAAATTGTACAAATTCAACATCCGGATAAATCATACGAAACACTTGACCAAATGGTGAGTTACGTTCAGACTTTGGTTGAAAAACTGGAGTTGCCTTGGCGTATTCTTCGTCTATGTGCCGGCGATATGAGTTTTACTTCTGCATTGACTTTCGACTTTGAGGTTTATTCTGCTGCGCAGGAACGTTGGTTGGAAGTAAGTTCGGTTTCGAACTTCGAAAGCTATCAGGCTAACCGCTTGAAATGTCGTTTCAGAGCATCTGACAAAAAAACGCAACTGGTTCATACTTTGAATGGTAGTGCAATGGCATTGCCTCGTATTGTAGCTGCTTTGCTTGAAAATAATCAGACACCTGAAGGTATTCGTATTCCGAAAGCATTGATTCCTTATACAGGATTTGATATTATCAATTAGTCTGTAGTTGCATTACAAAAACGGTCGGTATTCAACTAAATGTTGTATGCCGACCGCTTTTTTTATTGGACTAAAATGTTGAAATAATTCGATTTATTAAACTAATATCTTATTTTTGCTTTTTGAATTTGTCTTATACAGTATAAACTCAATTATTATGAAAAAAAGAATTCTTTTAATTGTTTCTGTTATTTTTGTATTTGCACTTGCATACGGAGTTTATTATATTAATTCGCTTATGCCAATTATTACAGGCTATGCAGCTAAAAATCTGGCTTCTGACGTATTTGTGGGTAATCGCACTCAAGAAAGTGTAGAAGCAACTGATTTGAATTTTTCGTTTATTAAGTTCACTAAAAATACAGTCGATTACGAAAAGAAGGAGGTGACAAGTCGTTTACTTTGGGCTAAATCGAAAGCCATTTATATCGAAGGTTTTGGGTGCACCTTGGTTCGTGAATTCGATGAAGCAACTATCCGCAGTCGCCCTTATGTTATTGTTCCACTCCCGGCAATAAATCCAGATTTAGTAGCTTGGCCTGCCGGTGATAAGTTGGCTGATAGTTTACCTGCCGGAGTCAATATGGAAAAATTAAATAGGGCTTTGACTGAAGCTTTTAAAGATTCTATAGGAACTAAAGGCACTTTTTCCGTAGCCGTTGCATATAAAAATCAATTAATTGCTGAAAAATATCGTGTTGGTTTTTCCTCCAAAAATCGTTTTCTGAGTTGGTCTATGGCTAAAAGTTTCACCCATGCGTTGGTAGGGATTATGGTGAAAAAAGGATTGCTAAAAGTTGATGAAAAGGTAGATATTCCGGATTGGAAAAATGACAAAAGAATAAATATTACCCTAGAAAACCTGATGCACATGAATAGTGGGTTGGAATGGAATGAAAATTACGGAAACGTTTCGGATGTAACCATAATGCTTCACAAATCAGCTGATATGTCTGAGTTTACCTCTAAAAAAAGACTAGTTGTACGACCAGATTCGTTGTGGGTTTACAACTCGGGAGCAACAAACATTGTAAGTTTCCTGATACGAAAGAAGATTGCCAATGATGCTGAATATTATGCTTTTCCACGTCGGGACCTTTTTAATCCAACAGGAATGCGCAGTGTAATTTTCGAGACTGATGCTTCCGGAACATTTGCTGGTTCGTCATATATTTATGCTACGATGCGCGATTATGTTCGTTTCGGATTGCTTTATATAAATAAAGGAAACTGGCTCGGGAATCAGATTTTGCCAGAAGGTTGGACGGATTCTGCTATGAAACCCGCCAATGGTTCGGGTGGAAAATACGGATCATTTTTCTGGCTCAATCTATCCGGTGATTATCCTGGAGTGCCGAAGGATTTATTTATGTGTAGTGGTCACGATGGACAATTTATTTATATCATTCCTTCGCTTCAATTAATAGTGGTTCGAACAGGTTTTTCAAAAAAGGGAGACTTTGATTTTACGAAATTCCTTGCGGGGATAGTTGCTGCGGTAAAACACCCCTAACCCCTAAAGGGGAACAAATTCACTGCTGATTATTAATTAAATAAAAATAAATAAAGAAAGAAAGCAATATATTAGATAAAACACTCAATTCTCTTTTAGGGGACGGGGGTTCTTTTTTACCTTCTCTTCATTCTTTGCAATATAATCTTTCCAACCATTATAGGCTTTCTCCGAGTTTGGTTTTCCCAGTTGCAGGAAATGACAATACGCTGCTGCCAGTCCATCGGTGGCATCCAATTGCGGAAGCATATTTTCTTTTGGTATATTTAAGTAACGGCGTAGCATATCAGCCACTTGTTCTTTGGAGGCGCTTCCGCTTCCGGTAATGGCCATTTTTATTTTGAGAGGTGCGTATTCTGTAATCGGAATGTCGCGATATAAAGCAGCTGACATAGCTACACCTTGTGCCCGTCCGAGCTTCAACATCGACTGAACATTCTTGCCGAAAAAAGGTGCTTCGATAGCCAAATGATCCGGATGAAACTCATCAATCAACGATAATGTACGTGAGAAAATCCGTTGCAACTTGAGGTAGTGGTCGCTGTATTTTTTTAAATCCAGAATCCCCATAGCTAACATTTCTGTTTTATTGCCTGTGACTTTCAGAATACCATAACCCATTATGGTGGTACCAGGATCAATCCCTAATATGATTTGCTCTTTTACCATTCTCATTCAACAAGTTCTAATATTGTGGCAAAGAAAATGACTTCCGTTCCAAATTTTTCGGCAAAATTCCGTTCAAAAACTTTAGCATATTGTATATGCCAGTTTTCAAGTGTCAGTATATCAGATACATGAAACTGAACGGAATAGGATGTGCCTTCTTGTTCTTCAATTGAAAGCACTTTGGCAACCTGTGGTTTCGAAAACATGTCTGATTCAAGCATAAAGGGAATATGTTGTTCGCGAACCCATTTAAGCCAAGGGCCATGAACTTTGTCGGAAACTAGAAAAGTTGTATTGAAAATAAGCATAAATGTGTCAGCAATTTATAAATTTACGATTTGTATTTTACAATTAAAAGCAATTGGATAAAAATAACCATTAGTCAACGAGAATTGCCGTTATTGTTAGAAAAATTCTAAGCAAAAGTACGCATAATTTCATAAATTTCCTTATCTTTGTACTGCAATTTCAAAATCAAGCACGGGGGTTTAGCTCATCTGGCTAGAGCGCGACACTGGCAGTGTCGAGGTGACCGGTTCGAGTCCGGTAATCTCCACAATATGGCTTGGTAAACAAACTGTTATAGTTTAATGGGACTAAATAGAGGTTTAACACCTTGTTTTAGTCCTTTTTTTTTGACAAAACGCCATCAAATATATTAAGTAAAGAATTTAATTAACAGCATAAAAAAAGACGGACTTGCCTTTTGGCTGATCCGTCTTTTTATTTTATTTTATCAATGATGATTTTATTTTCCTTGTTCCAACAGTAAAGTGTGGGTAGGTTGGTCGCAAACTTCGGTTGGACCGTAGTATTGAATAGGACCAGGATAAACGTAGCTTGACTGTTCGTCAGCCCAGCTTTCACGTTGTGAAGCAAAGAATTTGAATGGAGCACCATCCAATAGTACCAATGCTTTTTGAATAACCGGTTTCATTTTTCCATGACGTTTTTCCATATTCATCATCATGGTAATAGGCACACCACCTGCAATCCATTCTGTTGCAGGAGCTGTTAAGTTGCGAATTGATGACATATAACCAGTTTTTCCTTCAGAAATAAGAATAGAAGCTGTATATCCTAATGAATAAGTGTAGTCAGCATCAAAATTTGAAGGGATAGCACAACGTCCTTCGTAGCCGAAGAAGTGGTTGATGGCTGAGAATTTGCCTTTGTATTTACCTTCAGCTTTGAATTGAGCCAAACGTTTTGCAACCATTTCGATTAATAATTTTTCAGTTTCGATCAATGAAACCTGAACGTTACCGTGTGGGTCGCGATCCAAAGTCAATTGTTTTGCAATTCCTTTTGGAAGGCTTCGGTAAACGTCTGAACTTTCTTTCGACAATAAACCTTTAACATACTGACGTTTTTCTTCGTCAGTGTTCATAGCATTAAAATCTTCATTATGAGCTAGTAGATCATTTAGTTCAGCAATGAGCTTTTTCATGGCAGGAATAAATTCGATTAACCCTTCTGGTATAAGGATTGTTCCAAAGTTCAGCCCATGGTTTGCTCGGTGAACAATTACATCTACTATGTCATTAACTACATTGTTCAATGTTTGATTTTTAGCTTCAACTTCTTCAGAAACAATACAAATGTTTGGTTGGCTTTGCAATGCACATTCCAAGGTGATATGTGAAGCAGAACGACCCATCAAGCGGATAAAGTGCCAGTATTTTTTTGCAGAGTTAGCGTCGCGTTGAATGTTACCAATCAATTCCGAATAAACTTTACATGCGGTATCGAAACCGAATGAAGTTTCAATCATCTCATTTTTTAAGTCACCGTCAATCGTTTTCGGGCAACCTATAACCTGAATTCCTGTGTTTTTTTGAGAATAATATTCTGCCAATACGCAAGCGTTGGTGTTTGAATCATCACCGCCAATTACGACGATAGCGTTGATGCCTAATTTTTTGCAAATTTCAGCACCTTTTTCGTATTGCCATTCTTCTTCCAATTTTGTACGTCCTGAACCAATAATGTCAAAACCACCAGTGTTACGGTATTCATCAACAATTTCTTTAGTCAGTTCAATATATTCGTGATCAACCAAACCGCTTGGACCACCCAAAAAACCATACAATTTATTTTCAGGATTCAAAGCTTTCAAACCATCGTACAAGCCGGAAATTACATTATGTCCTCCGGGAGCTTGTCCTCCGGAAAGAATTACACCAACTCCAACAGTTGGATTTTCTTTTTTTACACCTGTTTCGAAAGTTATTAACGGCATTCCGTAAGTGTTTGGAAATAGGCTTTTAATGTCAGCCTGATCAGCAACCGATTCGGTAGTTGCACCTTCTTTTAAAACTACATTGCCTTTCAATGCTGCCGGCAATTTAGGTTGGTAACTGGACCGTGCAATTTGCAAAGGGCTTTTTGTCATTGGTTTCATAATATATTTTTATAATAGATTGATATTCAATTGTATGTTTTTGTAAGAAATCGCTTGCAAAATTAATGAAATATTTCAATAATACAAGAAAATTGAAAGGTTGAAATTCAATCGTTATCTCAATGTTTTGTAAATATCATGCAGTAGAATTATAATCAGCAAATTGACCAAAAAACTTATTTAATTTCAATCTGCAAAATAATCAAATCTTTTCACTAACTTTGCACCCGATTTAAAAACAACTATACGTTGTGGGTAAATATCCGATTTATACTGCTTTAACTTTAGCAGTCTGCTTAACAAAGGGTACGCGTTTGTAAAACGAATGAGACCCGAATCCAATTTTTGTTCTTTTTCTGAGAATAAAATGTACATGAGGGTTCTATGAGTAGTTGAATTCAGTATGAATTTATTCTCATAAAAATATCACCGGATGACTACTCGTAAACGTGTACTAAAAACAAACAAATGACATTTAGAGAATTGAATTTGAAGGACGATATCCTATCGGCCATCGAAGAACTTGGCTACGAGCAACCTATGCCCGTGCAAGAACAAGCCATCCCGTTTATGTTGGAGAAAACTGCCGATTTAGTGGCATTAGCTCAAACAGGAACCGGAAAAACTGCAGCTTTCGGGTTGCCTGTGTTGAACCTGATTGATGCCGGTCGCAAACAAGTACAAGCACTCGTGCTTGCACCGACCCGTGAATTGTGTATTCAGATTGCCAACGACCTGAAAGGGTATTCCAAAAACATGCGCGGTATTCGTATTGTGCCGGTATATGGTGGCGAAGACATTCGCACCCAATTACGTCAGTTAGATACACCTCCTCAAATTATCGTGGCTACTCCGGGTCGCCTTATCGACTTGATTGAACGTGGTAAAATTGAACTTGGAAGCATTGACTTTCTGGTACTTGATGAAGCGGATGAAATGCTGAACATGGGTTTCAAGGAAGATATTGAAACCATTCTGGAACGTACGCCCGATACCCGTCGTACGATGCTTTTCTCGGCTACCATGCCGAAAGAAATTGCCAATATAGCCAAACGCTATATGAAGAATTTCGAAGAAATTACCGTTGGAACTAAAAATGCGGGTTCGGAAAACGTAGAACATATCTATTATATTTCACAGGCAAAACAACGCTATATGGTGTTGAAACGTATTGTGGATTTGAATCCGGATATTTATGGTATTGTTTTCTGTCGTACCCGTCAGGAAACTAAAGAAGTAGCTGATAAACTGATGCACGATGGTTACAATGCTGATGCACTACATGGAGATTTGTCTCAGGCTCAGCGCGATACGGTTATGCAGAAATTTCGTATTCGTAACATTCAGTTGTTGGTAGCTACTGATGTGGCTGCTCGTGGACTGGATGTAAGTGATTTGACGCACGTTATCAACTATAACTTGCCGGATGATGTAGAAATTTATACCCACCGAAGCGGTCGTACCGGTCGTGCCAACAAAAAGGGCATAGCAGTATCGATTATCCATTCTAAAGAAAAATTTAAAATCAAAGATATTGAGCGTATGCTCAAAAAGAGCTTTGTGCAGGAACAAATTCCAAACGGATTAGAAGTTTGTAAAAAACAATTGTTCTTTATGATCGACCGCATGCAAAATGTGGAAGTGAATGACGAACAAATTGAACAATATGTTCCGCAGATTATGAAACAGTTGGAAGATCTGTCAAAAGAAGAAATTCTGAAACGTTTTGTATCGCTGGAATTCAACCGCTTCCTAGATTATTACAAAGATGCAGAAGATTTGAATTATCACGAACACGTCAGAGAGCGTGGAGACAGACCAGAACGTCCCGAAAGAGGCGAAAGAGGTGAGCGTGGAGCCAAACCGGGTGGACGTGTTCGTTTAAAAATGAACGTGGGCGATCGTGAAGGCATTGATCCTAAACGTTTTTTGGGGATTATCAACGACGTAACAGGAGATAAATCAATCAATATCGGCTCTATTGAAGTAACCAATAAATTTACTTTCTTTGATGTTTTTGCTGATCAACTTGATCAGGTTGTAACTGCATTTGCAGGACAATCAGAATTAGAAGTTAGCGAAGCCAAAGGTAGTAAATCATTCGAAGGTGGTGGCAGTCGTAAACCCGAATATCGCTCACGGGGTAGTTACGGTGGTGGCGAATCTCGTTCAGGTGGTGGCTATCGTGGTGGTGACAGGGGAGGAGATCGTGGAGATCGCCCTGCGCGTCCTGCTGCAAGTGCCGGAGGAGGTGATAAACCTTGGCGTAATCGCGAACTAGGCGATAGGAACACTCGTCCTGCTGCAGGTAGCGGCGAGCGTAGAAGTAGTGGTGGTTCTGGCTACAAAGGTGGTGGCTCTTCATATAAGAAACGATAAGTAAAATACAATAAATGATGAAACGGATAATTCAGAAATGGGTTATCCGTTTTTTTATAGATTTCAAACTGAATGATTATCTTTGTAACCAAATTTAAAGAAAATGGAAGAACCTGCACTCAACGAGGCTAAAAAACAATATGCGTGTGATATGCATACCTGCGAGCACATTTTAAACCAAACCATGGTTCGGATATTTGGTTGCGGTCGTTCGGTAAATGCACATATTGAACGCAAACAGTCAATTACTATTGTACATTGTAGTTAAACTTTTATAGAAGAGTATCTTATGAGTATAGAATTGAATTCTCACAATAAGAATGAATATCCACCCATGCATTCAGCGGAGCACATTTTGAATCAAACAATGATTCGCATGTTTGGCTGTGAACGGTCTAAAAGTAGTCATATAGAACGTAAAAAAAGCAAGTGTGACTATTTTTTACTGATTGCACCATCAGCAGAGCAAATTGCAGAGATTGAATATCGGGTGAATGAAGTTATTACACAATACTTGCCTGTTTCAGATTCTTTAGTTAGTAGAGAGAATGTACCAAACTACATTGATTTGAGTAAATTGCCTGAGAATGTAAGCCAAACATTGAGATTAGTTTATGTTGGTGAATATGATATTTGTGCCTGTATTGGCGAACACGTTCATAATACTAATGAAATTGGTAAATTTAAAATTATAAGTACTGACTTCACAGAAGGAAGATTGAGAATTCGCTTTAAATTAGAAGATTGCCATTATGTTGAAATAGATTAAGTATAGAACAAAAAAAAGCCGCTCCAAATGGAACGGCTTTTGAATCTAATTTGTGTTGCAAACATAAATATTATGCTACAATTTCTAAAGAACGTAAATGGGTGCTGTTTGCTACATCTTTTCCGTCTGCGGTGATAAATGCAAGATAAACTTGTACTGTATCGCCAATCCATTCGGCTGGTAAATCTGCTACTTGTGTCTTTACTGATCTTTCTGCACCTGAAGTTTCATAAACTGCATCGCTTTTTGTAGGATTGTAAACTACATACATCACTTTGTCTGTTGCTTTAGCTGAACCGCTTCCAGAGTTATCATCCCATGTAAAAGTGATTTCTCCACTATCATAAGTGAAAGCAGGATTTGCAACTGGTGTCAAGTTGCCTTTTGATACTGAAATTGCTGCGTAAATAAGCTCTAAGTTCGGTGCTTCGCCTGCGATTCCATTTGTAAGTACATTTGACATGGCAGCGTTAAATGCTGTCTGTTTAGCTGTAAACAGCTTGTATCCCACGCGTAAAAACGGTGTGATAGGTTGTAAGAAACTTAACGCAGTTGTGAATTTTGTACGTTGATTAACTTGTTTGTCAGAATTTGGATTAGTTGGTTTGGTAAGGACTCTCATATAATTGATTCCTTTCCAATTTCCACCAACTACGTTTCCAATTTTTCCAGAGAATCCACCGAGGATTCCTTGAGTGATAATTGCCATAGTAATAAGATTTGTTTGGTTATTTATAAATATTTGATTGTTTGGACTTGGTACGAAGGAAACATGGAAAAAACCTTGTTTTTCATACTTAATCACTTGAATACAAAGGTAATAAATAAAAACAAACAAAAATACTAAAATACTGTATATTAGCGATATAAGCATGTATGACGCATTCCGTTATATATGCATCGGAATTGTCAAACGATTGAAGAATGTTTCATGCTGTGAATGCTAATACAGTGATTCAGTCAGTTTATTTATTATGTATTTGTTGAGATTTACAACTAACAATCTCGTTAGTGTTCAAAATCTCGTTTTTGAGGATTAGGCTTATTTGAGGTAGTTTAAAGGCACTTTATTTTGTCGGGTGGTAATTTTTGATTTTTGATTTTTGAGCTAATAGGCGGTATTTATGTACAGAAAAAAGGTATTGTAACCGGAATAAAGATATTCAATTAGAATTGTTAAAATTGATTTGGTTTTCATATAATCAACGCAGTAAACACTTTCTTTCTCTTTCTTCACACGAAGTGTAAACCATCTTATATTTCAATTCTTATAGGTAAAAAAATGAATTTGAAGGTGGTAATTCACATTATATTGCACGAAGTGCCTAACACGTTTACAAAGAATGAAAAGCGATAAATGCCCCCTTCAAAATGGGGGCTGGGGTTTTCATTTTTTGTATTCCGCTGTCCCTTATTTGCAAAAGCTCTTTGGCTCTAAATAACTACCATTAATAACTTATACGTTTTTAGAGCCAATGTGCTTTTGCAGGGCTTTAAAAGTCAATTCGTCACATGGCTTATTTTTATTTTTAAAACTATTAAGCGGAGCGGTTTTGGGAAATAAAAATAAGATATGTGTTCCACTCTGCCTGTTTGAGAAATGGTTTTGATAAGCTATTCGGTTATCAATATCATTTTTAGGCGATTGAGTTGAAGTTGAATTAAAGTGACCAATACAAACTATCGCTTTAGCGCAGCAACGCACAGCTGTTTTTGCCGTTTTCGAAAAAAGCCAAAAAAGGGGCAAAAAAGCTGACCATACTGCCCGCCGCTGGGGGTTCTGGGGGTAGCGGGTAACCTGCCTGCCCATTTTTTGCCATCTTTGGATTAGGAGAAGTAAGGGCAAAAATGGAAAAGCGGGCAGGCGGGCAGCTAAATAGCCACCCCCAGCCTCTTCCGTGGTGGCTTTTTTATCGCTATTTTACTACAAATCCTCATTTCCTTCAAATGAAGAAAATGAGGATTTTTGTAAATTTTAATTGACTGTACTTCGTTATTGAATTTCAGTTGATTAATTGTTTAAATATGCAAGGAAAAACCATGCTTCTAACTACGACCTAGGCAAAGCCATACATAGAACAAAAGAGCCTACGCTTTAATAGGGAATTTAGTTGATAAAATACAACCTAATTCTGCTAACTGCAACTCTGTAATCGTGTCTATAATAATATGCTTACTTGGTAAAGTGCCATCCTCAGAATATACTGTATATTCATTGTTTTCTTTACCGCAGATTGCAATATCTGAGGACTCAAATTCTTGTATTGATAAAATGTATTCTTTAGAACCTGTAAGTTGAAATATACTAATTTTAGATTCTCCAATGATTAATTGAAATAGTTTGTCTGAGAGATAACTAGCTACTTTGTCGCTCATGATCATTATACAAGAAGTATTAAGTTGATAATTTATATTTTTTAATTCTAAGTGAAATGCGAAAATCGTAAAAATAAAATCTTAATTATGCCCGTTGAATTAGCTTCCATGTTACCCCTTTGTCTTTATAAGGAGGCATAATATTTCCTACCGAAATTGGTGCTGTCGTTGTTGTTTCACCAATAACTTCCCAAATTCCACTATATGGACATTTTTGTCCAGTTTTTGCTTCTGTCCCAATAATTAATTTCATAATAACAAGTATATCATTTTATTAACTTACCTACTCTTAAAGCTTTTCGGTTTCCGCTTTTATTAGAAAATTTCACCACTAAGATAAAGCAAGCCTAAGGTAATCCATAACTTATGCTCAATGAAGCATTGATTATTTGTGAAAATTATTTAGTAGTTAAAAAATAAATAGCTGTCAACATGGCTATTTAAATCTTTTGATTTTTTTATTATTAAATCCAAATCATCCTGAGTTTGACAATTGTTCATTTTGCCAACAAGGTCGCTCAAAGTGGATTTGACATATTCAAGTTCTGACTTGCCTTTATTCTCATTATTAGAAGTGTTGCTTTGATTATTCACATTATCAAGCTGAAATTGTAAATCCGCAATTTGTTTATCCTTTTGAGAAATTTGGTGTTGGTAATCTTGTGCTTCTTGCTCCAACTTTAATTTATCATCACAGACAGCTTCATACTCAGACTTCTTAACGCAGGAAGTCAAACACATACACGTTAATAGAAAAGCAAATGAAATGGTTACGAATTTAATTCTCATATGTGCTATATTCTTATATTATTTATTATTAACAAGTTTGAAATAAGTTGTTGTTTTTATCGTTTAAAATTGAACAGCTGTATGTTTATCAATGGTTAGATCATTATTTGAAATACTTTATTTATTTAAGTTCCAAGAAAAGCCGTATATTTTTCCATTAACTGGAATTTTTAAAATTAGCTGGCTACCCTTTTTAAAAATGTATTTAGTATTTACGTTTCCAGTTATAGATTCACCAGGATTGATAGTATTTGATTGTAAATAGCCTTGATCTAATGCTTGTTTGTATTGTTCAAGTTGCTCATTATACTGGTTGGCATTTTGGCGAGCAGTTTGATTTGCTTGATATTGTGCTGCGCCACTGTATGTTTTATTACTTACGCTACCGTAGGAAGAAGAAATCCCAGCAGCTGCATAACCTTGATTGTCTACAGCAACTCCCGCTGAGTTGACATAACCTGAGGTAGTACTTGTTGTTGTCCCCGCATTCATTGTTGCTAAATTTTCACCAACAGAATTCCAGAAAGATTTTCTCCTGATTTTTTTACCAACTAAAGCCGAAAATTCATCACTTGTATAAACCTTTAAACTCTCAACTTTATCTCCATTTTCCAGATAACAGATAATTTGATTTGTTTCAAATGTAAATGGTTTGTTAGTATTATTGCCAATAACTAAAGACGCTTCCCAAAATTTATCTATTTCATTAACAGCATTTATATCAACTGCAATAAAAATACCATTCATTTGATAATAATAAAAGTTTTTACCGTTTGAAATTGTTGATTTTCTATCGTTTGCAGTAGGGTCATCTGCAATTATATTTTCTAAATTTTTATCGTATTTTGTTCGGTTGCCATTTTTATCAACATAAGTGACATACTCAAACTTAGGATTTCCATCTTGCATTTCTGTTTCTAGGTGTCCGCTGCCATCTTCGTAATACTGGTACATTGTACCATTGATTTTTTCATTTACAAAGGTTGCTTTTCCTTTTATATTTCCATTTTCATAATAAACAGTTGAATTTTGAATTTTATTGTCAATAAATTCATCTATTTCATTTGGCTTGCCACTTTCGTAAAATGTTTTCATTTCACCTTCAAGCAATCCATTGTTATAATTACCTATGCCTTTAGAATTTCCATTTTCATAATACTCAATATACTGACCGTGACTAAGAGAAGTATCATTGTAAGATCCTTCTGACCTTTTCTTTCCTGATTTATAGTAAGTTGTATATTTGCCAATAAACTTGCTTTTATTCAGGTCAAATTTATCAATAAAAACAGGTGTAAATTCGCCCTGAAGTTCTCCAGTAATGTAAAAGGTTTTTTCCATGTTTGGATAATTTGGATTATCAGACATGTAAACTATTGACATAAATGTTGCAAATGATTTTATCGGCACACCCTTAAAATTTGAGTCATAGTAAAGTGTATCAACTTTTTGAGAATAAACGTTTGATAAGCAGAAAAATAAAAAGGTAAGTGTCAGTGATTTTTTCATAATGAATATACTTCAATTTATACCTACTCTTAAAGCTTTTCGGTTTCCGCTGTATTTTTGCATACTAATGGGCATAAAAAAAGCGTGGAACTAAACTTCCCCGCTCCTAAGGTACCGCCAAGCACCTGTACAAACGAATTAGAATAGCCCACGCCGTTGGCGTAGGCGTATCACTTAATTCTGTTTGCACTATTAAAAATTGGCGGTTTCTAGGAGCAAAAATTAAAGCTAACGCTTTCCAATATGTAATGCAATTGTCGCTACAATTGACGAGTTTAATTTTTAAATGGTTGGTACTTATTGGGTACGATTCCAGTTAATTGAGATACAAAAGTAAGCATTTTTTTGTACAAAGACAGGTTTCTAAATAAAGTTATAAAATATATTCTTGTTGACTTAAAAAAGACTGTATTTTATTGCTGTATATAACACCAAAAGGCAACCGAAAGGCTGCCTATTGAAATGATATTATAAATTAGAAGTTGTGAGTATTGTTATTATTTTGTACGGTTTTTTCAGGTTTTATGGCAAACAAATTGAAAGAATCTGACGGTAAAAAGGCATTGCTTGTATTAGATTAAAACGGATAATAATTTGAATTCCCCCTATAAAGGGTAAATATGAATGTTTTTTTATCCGTTTTTATGTAACTAGCTGTTGGTCTGTAATTTTGATAGTATGTTTGGCAAAATACTTATTAGTGTGTATGTGCGGTCATCTTTGTTGTTTTTTCCCTCAAAATACTCAAGAATCATCAATTGAGTGACTGCAAGTGGTATTCCTGATTTTTTGACCAGATTGTATTTGTCATAAATTTTCTGTAATCGCTCGTTAATGTTTGTTTTTGGAATAAGCTTCATTGGGAGGGGAGTAAATTCTGCAATAATTTCTAAAATCACTTCAGGTGAGAAACGTTTGAGTTCACTTACTTTGAAAAGTTTAGCTGCTTGGAGTTTTATGTCAATTGCTTTGAAAGTTGTTTTAAGGTTTGCGGGTCCTAATAACTGATAAGCTTCAATTACAGTTTGAACTTGGTCGTATCTTTCGGAATACTTAACATCTTTTAGAGCTGAAAGTATTGTTTCGGAAGATATGCCTCTGTCAAGTTGATAGATTATATCCTGTATAATGACATTCTGCGCTGTTTTAGGGTTGCTATATCGCTTTGCAATGTCTTTGGGAGAAAAATCAAAGTTGAAAGTTCTGTCTATTTCGTCAATGTAAGTAATATCAAAATATCCGGTTTCTTGTTCATAAGCATGTTTTAAAGTTTCATTTGAATAATATGCTTTTACAAACAGGTTATCAAAATTATACCCAAATTTTGCACGAAATATTTCTGTGAATCTCTTGACATGCAATTCGTTGGTATTGCTTAAAAGGTAAAACTTGAAACGGGGCTTCAGACTCTCAACATATTTCAGGATATCTGTGGGAAAATCAACCAGCATTGCATTCCAGGCCTGATCTATATCTTCATCTGAGACTTTCCCCGGAAGGACTTTTCTGATGTTATTCCGGAATTGTACAACGTCATCTTTACCTGTTTCCAGATTTTCGAAGACAGGATAACCGCCATTGGAGATGCTGTGCATGGATGCTTCTTGCCAGCCTAATCGGGTAAAGGCTTCTATGGTTTTCTTCATATCGATGGTCAGGAGTACTCCGCCCAAGTCAAAAAGAATATTTTCAATCATTTTTTGGGCTCTTTCCATTCACCATATTCTATGATCAATTTCTTGAGCTCTTCGACAGCATGCTCTATCGCCACATGTCGCTGGATTAGTTTTTGACCTTTGTACAGATTAATCCTTCCCTTTCCTGCGCCAACGAACCCATAATCCACATCACCCATTTCGCCCGGACCGTTGACGACACAGCCCATCAC
>Ga0118677_10006119_pt1 | contig 20594 bp, 17 predicted proteins | sample AliMusrvi5mmetaG_FD_86154 | JGI IMG/M metagenome (GOLD analysis project Ga0118677, IMG submission 86154)
TAGTTCGATGTGGAATAGGTGTCTGTCAGATTATTCAGCCATACAATACCGATATCTCCACTTACGTAATTCTTAGCTGCTGATGCCGGTGTGACTTCGACCAGAAATCCTGCAACCAACAACGCCATGACCACCATTGTTTTTTTCATTTCATCTCCACTATGATTTGTTGTTGCAAAGACAAAAATGTTATTTCGCGAACATACTTTTAAATTTAACAAATTGTCAGTCCATACGTATCAATAACCCTGTCATACCGTCACTTTTGCCCATTCAATCTGCATGAGCTACGAAAATGACTTTCTGGCGAAGAAGCTTATGAGGTATATTATTGGCAGATCAATATTTTGAACCCTTTTAAACGGAAAGAAATGCATGCTAAAATCATATTCAAAAGCGACTTAGAAGATGAATCTCTCATTATAATTCTTAAAGGGAATCAATGGTGGCCAACGTTTGACCAAGAATCGGGTGATGCGGAAAAAATTGTTACCGAGATGAAGGATTCTGTCAAAGAGAGCGACATCCCGCTTTTTCTCGGAAGTAAAAAATTTGTCCTTTTAAGTGCTGTAACTGAGACTCGTGGAACGTTATCATTTGAGAATAAAGCATGGGTGCTCCGACTTCTTAACCCTAACCTCTCTCTCCTGCAACTTGATTGCCAGGTTTTTGTGCATAAGTGCATTAAGCACGCGGGCCAGATGCAGAAAAAGATCACCTTTTATGAAACGCCTGTCCAGCTTGTTGAACGAAACCGAAAAGATCCTATCATTGAAGGAAAAATACTTGCCTCTAAAAAAGAGAGGCTTTCCTATGCCAGAAAACAGAAACAGGTAGAGTATGCTATCGGTGTTATCGGCTTTGCCGTCTTTATTGCGTTACTGCTTGTAACGTATCCCTGGCCATTCAGAGATCCCGGGAACCAGGTAGAGATATGGTTATTCACTATTTTTGAAAAGCTTATCGGTTCTGTTGCGATAACAGCCCTGATTTCATATGCACAATTTTACGCGTTTTACTCATCGCTGCATGAAGATGCAATAAAATGGTCAATTGCGGGTGAACCGGAAAAGAAGGCAATTAAAACCCTTATTTAAGCGAAGCGACACGCCCCGATTATTGACAATCCCCGGCTTGTCTTTACCCGTTCAAGGCAACTTTTAATCTCTTATTTTCATTGAAATTACTGCAGTATCACTCTTCCTGTTCTGTTAACAGCCAAGAAAAAGTTTGACCATGAAAAACTATTTTTTAACCGCAGTTGGCTTCGCTGCAATGCTTCTTTGGAGCGTCCCAGGTATTACCTATGCAGAACTCAACGGATCTTTTCTCGCTCTTGGAAACAGGCCCTCATTTTATATAGATGCACCGCCAACATTTATCTATGTCCCGGAGCTTGGATACTCAGTAGCAGTTGAGAGCCCTTATGATTTCATTTCTTACGACGATTACTACTACGTCTACGATAACGGCTACTGGTACAGCTCGTCGTTTTATAATGGTCCATGGATAGCCATCATCGGGGAGGGCCTTCCTCCCTTGCTGAGAGGACATCGTATTGCGGATATAAGAAGATTCCGTGATATCGAGTATGGAAAGCATGACCGGCAGTACTGGCAGAATAGTGATCAACACGATCGCAGAAACCAAAAAGAGTTTCGCATCAATAGTAGCTTGAGGTCGTTTGATGGTCGCAGACCGAACGACGGTCAAGGTCGAAATGACAATGACGGCAGAAATCGCGGAGAGGCAAGAAGCGGTGGAGATAACCGCGCTCCAGGGAACATTCGCGGTGCTGGCGACACTCATCCCTCCAGGGATCGACTGGGTGGTGATCGCAACCGCTGATACTCTGGCAGCAACTGATAGCTTCCGGAATCTTACTTCTGAAACTTGTGTTGAGGCCTAAGTGCTAATGATTCGACACTGCCTGCTCTGTTGTTAAAGCTCTTCATGTCAGTTAGCTGGCCGTAGCGATTATTAATGTCTTTTTGCTTTTGGTCTTGCTCGCCTTTCCTGTTTCTCCGTTTGTTAACATGCGGGCGATAACCCTATCTTTAAACATTACTTAAGACTTTTGAAAGAATCCGTTAATTATTACAAGGCCTTATTGATTATATTTAGAGCCGATATTAATGGATACAATTCAGAAACCAACACCTATTGAACAATCGACCTCTTATGAAAAACATGAAGCTGCTCATCGTTGATGACGAACCAGGGATAACGAGTTTTCTCAAAGAAGGACTCGAAGAGGCATCATACTCGGTTGATATAGCCAGTGACGGGAAAAGCGGACTTGATCTGGCTCTGAGCAATACCTATGACCTGATCATTCTGGACTGGATGATTCCAGTTATGAGTGGTATTGAAGTATGTAATCAGATTCGAAAGAACGGAAATATAGTTCCGATCATCTTTCTTACGGCAAAAAAAACTCTGGACGACCTTCTCCTGGGGTTCGAAGCAGGCGCGAATGACTACATCAAAAAACCTTTTGAATTTGAAGAGCTGCTGGTTCGAATTAATGCGCAGCTCAAAAAAAGTCTGAAAGAGGAGAATACTCTCAATGCTGGAAAACTCACCATTAATACCCTGCGCCATCAGGTATTTTTCGATTCGAAAGAAATTGTGCTGACACCAAAGGAATTTGCCTTGCTCGCGTACCTTGTTCACAATATGAACAGTGTTTGCACGAGAAATCGCATTCTTAAAGATGTTTGGGAAATCGAGCCTGAATCCGACACTTCAGTGGTCGACGTCTTTATAACCTTTCTACGTAGAAAATTAGAAAAAGCGGGGGGAAGAAAGATTATTCAAACCATTTATGGCATAGGCTACGTTGTGCGTGAACAAGACCTGTTATGAGCGTTCAGCCAACAGACTTTCCAAGAAACAATAGACTTTTTCGGAATAAGTTTCCCCGAATGAGTTTGCGTAATCGTATTGCGATTTATTATACCATCGCAACATCATTGTTGATTGTCCTCATTTTCGGTGGGATTTTATTTCTGGTTGACAGGGCCGTTTCGAGTCACAACGATGTCGCAATGATGTACGAGGTGACCGAGGAGATATCGAACCTGAAACTGAAAGACCAATTTTTTAATGATCTTGCTCATGCAAATAAATTTGATGATGACGGCGATGATTATAAAGAAAAAAAAAGAAAACAGATGAATTTTGATATCGATCTTGAATTTATTCAACTGGTCGACAATCAAGGAAACGTTCTTAAGAAATCAGAAAATCTCTCCGGCAGAACACTGATTTTCAAAGGCAGCAGCTCAGACACAATATACTTCAATGGAAGTATTAAAGGTTCAATGTTACGCCACATACAAGTTCCCCTTGTAAGTCCTGATGGCATCACGAAAGGATATCTTATTGTCGCTCATTCTCTTATGAATGCCTTGTCGTTCTTACAGGAATTACAGATCATCTTTCTCTTTTCATTTCCCGTTATTGTCATAACCATTTTTGTTCTAACGCGCTTTATTGCTGGAGAAAGCATTAAGCCAATTGATGATGTTATCACGACGGCTGAAAAAATCACCAAGAGAAATCTTAATCAGCGTATACCTCTTCCGATCCATCAGGATGAATTACATCGCTTGTCAGTAACCATCAATGATTTGCTTGACCGTCTGCAGGAGGCATTTCAGCGAGAGCAGCAGTTTACGGCTGATGCATCACACGAGCTGAACACACCGCTTTCAGTCGTTAAAGGAACACTTGAAGTTCTGATACGCAAACCAAGGGCTATAGAGCACTATGAGGCAAGAGTCCATTTCTGCCTTATCGAGTTAAACCGGATGAGGAGAATAATCGATAAGCTTCTTGTTCTTGCCCTTTATGAAGGGAACAAAATCAGTCCAAATATTCAGGATATAATGCTGCCTCAGCTTATTGAAGATGTTGTCGCAAGAATGCAGGCTGCCGCATTTGAAAAAGAGATTGCAATTACGCTGAAGGGGGCAGAAAACGTAAAGGTTGCTGCGGACCACGCAATGCTTGAAATGATTTTTGAGAATCTTCTTTCGAATGCAATCAAATATTCTCCGGCCAGCTCAGCAATAACAATAGCCATTGAGCATAATGGGGGTGACATTACCTGCTGTATTGCTGATCAGGGTATCGGAATACCGGAAAAAAATATACCGAAGATTTTTGACAGGTTTTATCGTGTTGATGAGTCGAGAAACTCTCAAACCGGAGGGGTTGGAGTCGGTCTCTCTATTGTAAAAAAACTTGCCGATATTCAGCAGATAGCGATAGCAGTGCAAAGCACTCCGAACATTGGAACAACTTTTATGCTGACTTTTTTGTCTGCCTGAGTCCTAAGGCTGAGGAGAAGGTGTTTCTCTTTATTTTCTGATATTTCTACGAAATAAACGGCTGATATGTCTTATACTTCATATTGATTCACAGGCTCAGCGCAAAGCACGTACATGAGAATGGTTAACACCGTTATCCCTTTTTGCTCCAACTCACCCCGCATTCCGCGCATGGGACTCTTCGCTCTCTCATCCTGTCCCGCAAACCCTATCGAAAAAAGCACGTCATATCATGATGCAGCAGTATAGCAGCAGTTCCTACCTTTTCGGAGGCAATGCCCCCTACATTGAAGATCTTTACGAAGACTATCTTGACAATCCGGGTTCCGTCCCCGAAAACTGGCGAGCGTACTTTGACGCGATGCAAAACGTTCCGGGATCAAACGGCACCGACAGTCGAGATATTGCCCATTCACCGGTTCAGGCTTCTTTTGCTGAACGAGCCCGCATGGGCCCGATATGCCGCGTCGTGGCGAGTCCCGATGCCGACCTTGGACGCAAAAGGGTTTCGGTGCAAAAGCTCATCGCCGCATACCGCAACATCGGATCACGCTGGGCAGATCTTGACCCTCTAAAACGTCAGGAACGCCCGGCACTGCCCGATCTTGAGCCCTCGTTCTACGGCTTTACCGACACCGACATGGATATTGTTTTCAACACAAGCAATACCTATTTCGGACGCGAAACCATGCCGCTTCGAGAGCTGCTGCAGAACCTGCGCGAAACCTACTGCGGAACACTGAGTATAGAGTTCATGTACATCACCGACCAGACCGAAAAGCGCTGGTGGCAGGCAAAGCTCGAAACCATCCGTTCAAAGCCTGATTTCACTGAGGTCAAGAAAAAACATATTCTCGAACGACTTACCGCAGCCGAAGGCTTTGAACGCTATCTGCATACCCGTTTTATAGGTCAGAAGCGTTTTTCTCTTGAAGGAGGAGAAAGTTTTATTGCATCCATGGATGAGCTTATTCAACGTGCAGGCAAAGCCGGCGTTCAGGAGATTGTCATCGGGATGGCTCACAGGGGCCGACTCAATGTGCTGGTCAACATCATGGGCAAAAATCCCCTCGACCTCTTTGCCGAATTCGAAGGGAAACATGACGAAGAGCTTCCTTCGGGAGATGTGAAGTACCATCAGGGATTTACAAGCGATATTTCGACTCCGGGCGGCCCGATCAATCTCTCACTCGCTTTCAACCCATCGCATCTTGAAATCGTCAATCCGGTCGTTGAGGGTGCCGTTAAGGCCCGTCAGGTTCGCCGGGGGGACAGGGATGGCTCACAGGTGCTGCCCATACTGGTTCATGGTGATGCTGCGTTTGCAGGACAGGGCGTTATCATGGAGACCCTGAACCTCGCTTTAACCCGCGGTTACGGCACCGGAGGAACGGTTCACATCGTCATCAACAACCAGATCGGCTTCACCACATCTGATCCCCGCGACAGCCGCTCAACAACCTACTGCACCGACGTAGTCAAAATGATCGAGGCTCCGGTACTTCACGTTAACGGTGACGACCCCGATGCGGTAGTACTGGCAACGCAGATGGCTCTGGATTACCGGCAGGCGTTCAAACGGGATGTAGTGATCGATATCATCTGTTTCCGCAAGCTTGGCCATAATGAGCAGGATACACCTGCCATGACCCAGCCTCTGATGTACAAGAAGATCGACCGGCACCCAGGCACCCGTAAACTTTATTCAGAGAGGCTTCAGTCTCAGGGCGTCATTTCTGACACCTATGCCGACGCCCTCAGCAAACAGTTCCGCAAGGATCTTGACGAGGGTAAATACAGTGCCAATCCAATTCTGGTCAATAAAACCATCTTTACCTCTGAACCGGCTTCAGGTCGCAACGAGATATCTGAAACCGGGGTTCCACTTGCTGAGTTAAAACGGATTGCAGAACGGATTACCAAAGTCCCCGATCAGTTCAAGCTTCACCCGCTCGTAGAAAAAGTCATCAACGACCGGGCAAGAATGGGCAGGGGTGAGCAGTCCCTCGACTGGGGTATGGGCGAACACCTCGCCTTCGGCTCACTCGTTACCGGCGGCTACCCCATACGCATTACCGGCCAGGACAGCGGAAGGGCAACATTTTCGCACCGTCACGCGGTGCTGCACGACCAGAACCGTGAAAAATGGGATTCCGGCAGTTACATCCCCCTTCAGAACGTCACCGATAATCAGGCACCATTTACCGTTATAGATTCGGTGCTATCTGAAGAGGCAGTGCTTGGATTCGAGTATGGCTACTCCATCTCCGCGCCTGATACCCTTGTCATCTGGGAAGCCCAGTTCGGAGACTTTGCAAACGGAGCGCAGGTACTTATAGACCAGTTCATCACCTCCGGAGAGGTAAAATGGGGCCTTGCATCCGGACTTACGCTTATGCTGCCTCACGGTTATGAGGGCCAGGGCCCTGAGCACTCCTCCGCCAGACCGGAACGATTCCTGCAGCTTTGTGCGGAAAACAATATCCAGGTTTGTCAGCCAACAAATCCTGCACAGATTTTCCACCTTCTCCGGCGCCAGATCACTTCGATGCTTCGTAAACCGCTGATCATTCTCACACCGAAATCGCTGCTGCGAAACAAGGAGGCGGTCTCACCGCTTGCCGATCTCTCTGCAGGAAATTTCCAGAACATTATCGGTGACACAACGGCCAAGGCAAAGAAAGTCAAGCGCCTTATCGCCTGCTCCGGCAAGGTCTATTATGATCTTATCAACCGTCGGCGCGAAAACACAGCTGAAAATGTTGCCATTATCCGCATTGAACAGCTCTACCCGTTCCCGGCGGAAGAGTTCACAGCTCAACTCGAGCACTATCCTGCACTTAAAGAGATAGTCTGGTGTCAGGATGAACCTAAAAATCAAGGGTACTGGCGTTTTCTTCAGCACTATATCATGAAAGCCATGACACCCGGCCAGCAGTTCGGCTATGCAGGTCGTCTTGCCTCGGCGTCGACAGCATGCGGGTACGCTGCAACTCATGCCCTGCAGCAGAAAGCGCTGCTGGATCAGGCATTCGGTGAATTCAGCGTTTTTTTCAACAAATAATATCCTTTTCGAATGGCAATCATAGATGTCACCATATCCCAGTTATCGGAATCCGTTGCAGAGGCAACGCTGCTCAACTGGAAAAAGAAACCAGGCGATGCAGTTGCTGAAGATGAAATCCTGTTCGAAATCGAAACCGACAAGGTAGTCTTCGATGTTCCATCCCCTTCAGCGGGTATCCTTTTTGAAATCCTTGTCAGTGACGGTGGAACGGTAGTGGCCAATCAGGTTCTGGCTCGCATCGACACTGAAGGAAAAGCAGTTGGCAGTGGGCAGTTGGCAGTCAGCAGTGAGCAGTTGGCAGTGGGCAGTGGGCAGTCAGCACATCCAGGCATCGCCATGCCGGCAGCAGCGAAACTTATGGCTGAAACAGGATTGACAGCTTCACAGGTTGAGGGAACCGGAAGAGAGGGCAGAATCACAAAAGCCGACGTTCTTGCTGCGGTGGCAAGCGGTACAGAAGCGCCTGCTCCAAGCGCCCCTCCTCCACCAAAGCTCAGTCCGGCCATGCCAATAGAAGCGCACCTCGAGAGTCCTCTCATAACCGAGCGTCCCGAACAGCGCGTTCCAATGACCCGCCTTCGCGCACGCATTGCCGAACGCCTGCTGCACTCCCAGGCGACCAATGCCATTCTAACGACCTTCAACGAGGTCAATATGCAGGCAGTCATCGACTTGCGCAACCGCTACAAGGCAACCTTTGAAAAAGAACACGGCGTCAAACTCGGATTTACGTCCTTCTTTGTCAAAGCCACAGTTCACGCACTGCGCAAATACCCGGTACTCAACGCCTCCGTTGAAGGCAAGGATATCATTTACCACGGCTATTTTGATATAGGTATTGCCGTCAGCTCCCCGAGGGGTCTTGTTGTCCCGATCCTGCGAAATGCCGACCAGATGAGCATTGCTGAAATTGAACGCAAAATCACCGATTTCTCCACCAAGGCAAAACTGGGCAACCTTTCGCTCGAAGAGCTGACCGGCGGCACGTTCTCCATCTCAAACGGAGGTGTGTTCGGCTCCATGCTTTCAACGCCGATTATCAATCCGCCCCAGTCGGCCATTCTCGGCATTCACGCCACAACGGACAGGCCAGTTGCTGAAAACGGGCAGATTGTCATACGGCCAATGAACTATCTGGCCATGTCTTACGACCACCGCATTATCGACGGGCGCGAAGCTGTTCTCGGCCTGGTAGCCATAAAGGATGCACTGGAAGATCCGGCGCGACTGTTACTTGATATCTAAGAGATAAAATGAGAAAACAACATTATGAATAAACAATTTGACGTTCTTGTTATCGGTGCCGGACCCGGCGGCTATATCGCAGCAATCAGGGCTGCACAACTTGGCTTTTCGGTAGCCTGCTGCGAGTTCAGCGCTTATGACGACCCTACAGGCGAACCCCGCCTCGGCGGCACCTGCCTCAACGCGGGATGCATTCCCCTCAAGGCGCTCGTTGCATCATCGGAGGTTTATGAAAAGATGTCTCATCACCTTCTGGACCATGGCATCACCGTCAGCGGAGTCAGCATGGATGTTGGACAAATGCAGAAACGCAAAGAGGCGATTGTCACCAAAATGACTTCAGGCATTCAGTTTCTCTTCCGCAAAAATAAAATCACCTTCCTCAAAGGCCGTGGCTCGTTTGCAGGAAAAACAGATACCGGGTACCGCATCACCATCACCGGTAAAGAGGGAAATGAAGAGGTTCTGGCTCAAAAAGTCATCATCGCTACCGGTTCAAAAGCCCGCCATATCCCTAACGTCAAGGTCGACAACGTCACCATCTGCGACAACGAAGGCGCACTCAAATTCAGTGAAGCTCCAAAAAAACTCGGGGTTATCGGTGCGGGAGTCATCGGCCTCGAAGTAGGATCGGTCTGGCGCAGACTCGGTGCAGAAGTGACCGTGCTGGAAGTTATGCCATCATTCCTCGGTGCCGCTGATGAAAGCGTTTCGAGGGAAGCTTCAAAACTCTTTTTAAAGCAGGGCCTGCATATCAAGCTCGGTGTAAGGATCGGCCAGGCAAAACAAACGGCAACAGGCACCAGCATTGACTATACTGACGCCGACGGCTCGGAACATACCCTCGAATGCGACAAGCTTATTGTATCTGTAGGGCGCACTCCCAATGCTGAGAACCTCAACCTTGAAACAATCGGCCTGCAGATCGATGAACGGGGCTTTATTCCCGTCAACGACCACTGCGCAACAGCAGCTCCCGGAGTTTATGCTATCGGTGACGTCGTGCGCGGCCCAATGCTGGCCCACAAGGCGGAAGATGAAGGTGTCATGGTCGCAGAACTGATTGCCGGACAGAAACCTCACCTCGACTACAACAGCATGCCCTGGGTTATCTACACCACGCCTGAAATTGCCTGGGTTGGTAAAACCGAACAGCAGCTTCGCGCAGAAGGTCGGGACTATAAGACCGGGCAGTTCCCCTTTGCTGCCAACGGCCGGGCACTTGGCCTCGGCGATGCAGAAGGGTTTGTTAAAATGCTTGCCGATGCGAAAACGGATGAGATACTCGGCGTACACATCATCGGAGCGAGTGCATCAGACCTCATAGCGGAAGCGGCGCTTGCCATGGAGTTCAGGGCATCATCCGAAGACATTGCCCGTACCTGCCACCCGCACCCGAGCCTTTCCGAAGTAGTCCGTGAGGCAGCCTTAGCAATTGAAAAACGTGCCCTGAACATGTAGAAGAATCAGCAGATCCTCGGCAGCTGTTCGCCAAGCGGCAGATCAATAATACGACGGCTGCCGAATGCTGTACGCATCACAACCATACCGGGATGATCGTCAACAACCGATCCAATGATAATGGCATCCCGGCCGGGTTCAAAAGAGCGCAGTACCTCAACTACCTTCCCCGCATCATCAGACGCAACAGCAAGTACCAGCTTGCCTTCGTTAGCTACGTTAAGAGGATCAATTCCGAGCAGTTCGCAAGCCCCCCTGACATCCGGCTTTACAGGAATAGCTGTTTCATCTATTTCAATCCCTACGGAAGAAGAGCCAGCCAGTTCGTTCAAGGTGGCAGCCACCCCACCCCTTGTCGGATCGCGCATGGCATGAACCGCGGGCACAACATCGAGCACAGCTGCAATCATGGAGTTCAACGCAGCACAGTCACTTGCTATCGTGGACTGAAAGGAGAGCCCTTCGCGCGAGGTCATGATAGCCATACCATGATCTCCCACCGTGCCTGAAAGGATAATGCTGTCACCCGGTTTCAGGTTGCGGCAGGAAAGAGTGGTCCCCTCCCTGACAGTGCCGACCCCGGAGGTATTGATAAAAATTTTGTCGCATTGCCCTTTGCCAACCACCTTGGTATCACCGGTCACAATCATGACCCCGGCATGGCGGGCAGCCTCGGCCATACTTTTGACGATGGTTTCGAGCTCGACTAAAGAGAAGCCTTCTTCAAGCACAAAGCCGGCACTCAAATACATCGGTTTTGCTCCGCCGACAGCCAGGTCGTTGACAGTTCCGTTTACGGCAAGCTCGCCTATATTACCGCCAGGGAAAAAAACCGGACTCACCACATAGGTGTCGGTAGTAAAGGCTGTTCGTCCTGCGGGCATGTCAAGCTTTGCCTGATCGTCAAGAAGATCGAGAAAGGTGTTGTGAAGATGCGGCATAAATACCCGCTGCATGAGAGTCTGTGATAACCGTCCTCCGGCACCATGCGCCATCTGAACAGTTTCATGCTGCAAAATCGGGGAGGGACATACCGGGGCAATCGTCATAGGGGATAAACATTACGGTGATAGTTATAATAGGCTGCACAGGCACCTTCGGAAGAAACCATAGTCGCTCCAAGCGGGTGCTCCGGAGTACACTCTCTTGCAAATGCAGGGCAGCCATCCGGTTTCAGCATACCCTGAAGCACACTGCCGCTCATGCAGAGCGGCGACTCTGCGGTGCATATATGAGTGACATTAAACTTTTTTTCCGCATCGTACTGCGAGAATTCGTCCCTGAGACCGAGGCCGCTGCCTGGAATAAGACCAATCCCCCGCCACTGGCGGTCAGTCACCTCAAAAACCTTACTGATCGTCTCCTGAGCCACAAGGTTGCCTTCACGGCTTACAACCCGCCCGTAACGGTTCACAACCTCTGCCCTGCCCTCCTCAAGCAGCTCAACAGTTTTCAGAATACCGGCGAGCAGATCGACGGGCTCGAAACCTGTGGGTACAATGGGAACATGGAAATCAAGGGCAACCGGCTCATATTCGGCATAACCCATGATAGCACAGACATGCCCGGCGGCGAGAAATCCCTGAACCAGGTTATCGGGCGATGAGAGAATAGCCCGCATGGCCGGCGGAACCATGACCTGGCTCACTATGACACTGAAATTCCGGATACCTTCGCGTGCGGCCTGATAGACGGCCATGGCGTTGGCAGGGGCTGTGGTCTCAAAACCTACTGCAAAAAACACCACCTCCTTGAGCGGATTGTCACGGGCTATCTGCAGGGCATCGAGCGGGGAAAAGACGATGCGTACATCTCCGCCTTCACTGCGTATCATAAAAAGATCTTTGGAACTGCCGGGGACACGCAGCATATCACCGAAACTGGTAAAAATAACATCTTTTCGTGAGGCAATTATGAGCGCTCTCTCGATCGATTCAAGCGGCGTCACGCAGACAGGACAACCAGGGCCGTGAACCAGCTCTATGGTATCAGGAAGCAGTTGATCTATACCGTTACGAAGAATGGAGTGGGTCTGACCGCCGCAGATCTCCATGATGGTCCAGTGGCGGGTTGTTGTCTGCCTTATTTTGTCAAGGAGGTTCCGGGCAAGCTGCGGATTGCGATATTCGTCAATATATTTCATTGGCGCGGGCCTCACAGAGATAGAGGTGAAGGTGGCTCTTCATCGGGCAGAAACGCGCCACTCTCGAAAAGCTCTTCCCATAGCTTCAGGCTTTCGGCAGCCTCCTCTTCGTCAATAATTTTCAGGGCAAACCCTGCATGGATGATGGTGTACTGCCCAAGCTGAATGTCGGGCACATATTCAAGGCACGCCCTTGTTTTTGAGCCGTTGACATCAACAGTTCCCATTTTCAGACCGTTTTCATCAAATATTTCAAGAAGTTTTCCGGGTATGGCAAGGCACATTGATGAGTATGGTTTATTGATTGAGGAGAATCAGAGGAAATATAATCAAACTACATTGCAATGAGATCATCGCGTTATGGCTAATAAACACCTTGGTACCGACCGGCGAGATAGCTGCGACCGATGACTGCCTGACCGAGAGAGAGGCCTCCGTCGTTTGATGGAACAAGGGAGTGGGTAAGAACCCTGTATCCAGCTTCTTCGAGCTCAAAAACAAGGGCTTCAAACAGAAGAGCATTCTGGAAAACTCCGCCACTCAAGGCAACTCTCTTGATGCCTGTTGCTTGAGAGGCCTTTTTGATAACATCCGTAAAACAACAGACCAGGGTTCGATGAAAACGCCGGCTGATGTCAGCAACCGAAACCCCATTCTCGACTGCAGCGACAACATCCCGAATAACAGGTGACACGTTCATGATCCATCGACCGCTATGTTCCTCAATGGCATACCGGAATGACGAACTACCCATGATCCCGCCTGCCGCCAGCATCAATTGAATAGCGGCCTCTCCCTCATAGGTTACCACGCCCTGCAATCCGCAAAGAGCGGCTACAGCGTCAAAAAGTCTGCCGCAACTTGATGTTTCATAGAGACTGACTCTCTTTTGAAGCAGTTCAATAACAGGCTCAACCGTCCTCCCTTTCATAAACGGCAGATCGGGTATGGTGGAAAAACTTCGGGAAAGGTAACCAAGTGCGGCTCGCCAGGGCTGCTCGACTGCTGCATCACCACCCGGAAGCGGCATGGGCTCAAACGAGGCAAACCGATGCACTCCGTCAGCATCGCCAATCAGCACCTCTCCTCCCCATATCGTTCCTTCTGTTCCGTAACCCGTACCATCAAGGATAAGACCTATTGCCTGCCCTTCAACCTTGTTTTCAGCAAGGCATGAAGCAAGATGCGCATGATGATGCTGCACACCAAGCAGAGGAAGTTGCTGCTTCAGTGCCCACCCGGTTGTCATGTACCCCGGGTGAAGGTCATGAACCAGAAGTTCCGGCGTGGCCTGAAAAAGATGCTGAAGATGAGCTGCAGCATGCTCAAAATGCCGGTATGCCTCGTAGTTTTTCATATCGCCGATATGCTGGCTTATCAAGGCATGAGTGCCCTTCAACAGAGCAAATGTATTTTTAAGCTCACCTCCTGTACCAAGCACAACCGGCCCATCCTGTTTCAGGTAAACCGGCGCCGGCACATAGCCCCTGCTGCGCCTGATCTGGCGGAGCGAACGGGAAAGATGGATGGTTACTGAATCGTCGCATTTCAGGTGGATCGGCCTGTTATGCATGAGAAACGCGTCAGCAATACCCTTGAGCCACAAGAGCGCTTCATCATTTTCATTGACAATAGGCTCCTCGCTGAAATTTGCACTGGTCATTACGAGCACATCAATCCCGTTATCGAAGAGCAGGATATGCAATGGTGCATAAGGAAGCATAACACCAAGCCTGTCGTGGAGCGGCGCAACTGATGGGGAGAGCCCGTCATGTGTTTTCTTTTTCAGCAGCACAATCGGGGCTTCAGGAGAACTCAGTGCTGCACATTCGGCATCACTGAGTTCACAACAATCCCGGACAACCGCCATATCTCGCATCATAACAGCGAAAGGCTTTGCTTCACGACCCTTCCTCTCTCTCAATCTGCGAACCGCTTCTTCATTACGTGCATCAACCGAAAGATGAAACCCGCCAACTCCTTTCAAGGCAACAATACGCCCCTGTTTCAGAAGCGCTGAGGTTACAGCGGCGGCATCCGTTACACTGCAGGGATTGCCGGAAGAGTCAAGCAGAGAGAGTACCGGGCCGCACACAGGGCAAGCATTGGGCTGGGCGTGAAAACGACGGTCAAGAGGATCGTGGTACTCCTCGGCACATTCGTCGCACATTGTAAATCCATGCATCGATGTAAACGGGCGGTCATAGGGAAGGCGCTCTACAATAGTGTAGCGAGGGCCGCAATTGGTGCAGTTGATAAACGGATAGCGAAACCGACGGTTCAGAGGATCCAAAAGTTCACGACGGCAGTCGCTGCAGAGCGCAATATCAGGAGGAATGAGAGTCTCGACTTCAGTGCCTGCGCTTGAGTCGCCGATGATAAAAGCATCTTCGGATATAGAGTCAATGGCGCTCTCCTCGATTGCTTCTATTCGGGCAAGCGGCGGCGCATCACGCTTGAGTGTTTCACAAAATTTTTCGAGGAGAGAAGATGAGCCTTGAACCTCAATCAAAACGCCTGATGAGGTATTGAGGATAAAACCTGTTAAAGCGTATAGCGTAGCAACCCGATAGACAAACGGCCGAAATCCAACTCCCTGCACAATACCATTGATCAGCAGTCGCCTCCGCTCTACAGCGGTTTGATCCTGGACAATCAGCGCGCTTTCAGTTTATTTTCAATCCACTCCTGCAAAACAGGAAGACCCTCGCCGGTTTTCGCCGATACTTCAAACCATTCCAGGGTGTGATTAACCCGCAGGGCATTCTCCCTGCACTTCAGGGCATCAAAGTCAACGTAAGGGAGAAGATCAATTTTGTTGAGAATGCAAATGTCTGCCTCATGAAACATTGTCGGGTACTTCAGAGGCTTGTCGTCACCTTCAGTCACACTGATTATAACCACTTTAAGGGCTTCACCCAGATCAAACATTGCCGGACAGACTAAATTGCCGACATTTTCGATACAGAGCAGCGAGTTATCCTGAAGCTCAAGCTCCCTGACTGCAGTGTGAACCATTAAAGCATCAAGATGACATCCGGAACCGGTATTAATCTGGATAACGGGCACACCGAGAGCATGAATTCGATCGGCATCGTTGGTGGTCTGTTGATCGCCTTCTATAACAGCAACAGGAATATGCCGCTGAAGTGACGGAATGATTTTTTCAAGCAACGAGGTTTTTCCTGAACCGGGAGAACTCAGAAAATTAAGCGCAAAAATATTGCGTGCCTCAAAATATCCACGATTTCTTTCGGCAAGAAAATTGTTTTTTTGAAGGACATCCTGTTCCAGAGCAATAGTGCGGCTCTTTGTTTCATGATGATGACTGTGTTGATGATCATGACCGGGCTCATGATGATGATCTCCATGACCACCACTCTCACTTACATGGACATGATAATCGCTTTCGCCTGGCTTGCGGAGCACCGCACCGCCATCCGCTGAACAACCGCAGGTATCGCACATTCTCTTATTCTTCTATAGTTATTGACTGAATCAAAAATTCTTCTCCCGACACAATCTTTATCCGCAGGGAACGACAATCGGGACACTCTGCATAATAAAAAGAAACGGGAAATATTTTTCCACACTCTCCGCACTCGCCTATCCCTTCCGGTTCCTCAACATTAAGCAATGCCTCTTCAGCAAGCGTTCCTTTAGCGGCAGCTGAAAAACAAAATTTCAATGACTCCGGCTCAATTCCGGCCAGTTTTCCTATAACAAGATCAATTCCGGAAATGCTTGCGGCTCCTTCAGCTCGCGCTTTGGCATCGACTGCTTCTACAATGGAAAGCGCTATACTCATTTCATGCATAACAGCCTATATTAGATATAGTTGGCATCAATTCTACCTGTTTTTTTACCCGGATCAGATTCCTCACTTCGTTCGGAATGACTATTGCAGCGTTGATGATAAGCTCATGTAAGGTAGTTTTTGATCGTCAATTATTTTGTACCTTTGATGAAAATATTTTTCTGAAAAAAGACAAATAAAGGTCGAATTTGAAGCACCTTACTGGATTATGCAATGTTCCGGCCAGTGATATCACCCGCATACTCGACATGGCCGCCGGCTTTAAAAAAGAGTTGACAACCGCCAACCCCTCTTTTAAACCCACCCTATCCAACAAACGCATTGCCCTGGTTTTTTTTGAAAACTCAACCCGTACACGTTTTTCTTTTGAGTTAGCTGCACGGCATCTTGGTGCCGGAACGCTGAACTTCAGCGCAGCGTCAAGCAGCGTCAGCAAAGGGGAGACGCTGAGCGATACGATCAAAAATCTTGAAGCAATGCAGGTTGATGGCTTTGTGCTGCGCCACCCCTCTTCCGGAGCTGCGGATCTTATAACCGGAATAACATCGAAACCGGTTGTCAATGCGGGTGACGGATCTCATGAGCACCCGACACAGGCTCTGCTCGACATGTTTACGCTTCGGGAATATTTCGGAAAAATTGAAGGACTCAAGGTGATCATTATCGGAGATGTTCTCCACAGCCGGGTGGCACGTTCTAACATATACGGGCTTCTTACCGCCGGTGCAGAGGTTGGAGTGTGCGCTCCTGTAACCCTTATTCCGCCTGATGCTTCCGAACTGGGTGTGCAGCTGTTCACCGACCTTGATCAGGCCATTGCCTGGGCTGATACGGCCATTGTGCTTCGTCTGCAGCTTGAACGCGCTACAGGAGGATACCTGCCCTCACTGGAGGAGTACTCAGTTTATTACGGCCTCACTGACGAACGCCTTGAAAGAATTCAAAAACATCTTCTGGTACTGCATCCCGGACCGATAAACCGTGAAATTGAAATATCAAACAATGTTGCCGACCGCATCCAGCCCCCAGGTTACTCGAAAAGCATGCTGCTTGAACAGGTGACCAATGGTGTTGCTGTCCGCATGGCGGTGCTCGACACTCTCCTTGCACTATAAAAAAACAGTGAACCCCTTAACCGCTTTATTATTTAACCATGAACAACACCTGTCGAATCTGCAGAATCGCATTTATCTTTACTGCACTGCTCCTGATCTCAATGAACAACGCCCCGGCGGATCAACTTCTGAACCCTGCGACCAAAACAATATTCACACCACTCATGGCCGACCCTATGGAACCGCAGGTTTCTGTAATGCCATGGGTTGGCCAGCGTTTTCTGAATCTAAATATCGGAACATCGGCTGATCTCTACCAGAACGAAAGTAAAACCTTTGCCATTGGCGTTGATTTTGGAACCTGGTCACTTTTGAGGGAAGGTGACAATTTCAAATTTCCGGTGGATGCTGTCAGTTATCTTTTTGGCATCAATTCAAGCTGGAAAGAAAAGATAAGCAGCCAAACAATACCCTTTGATGAATTCAGCGGAAGAGTTCGTCTTAGCCACATCTCTGCACATTTTGAAGACGGACACTATGAACCAGATGGCAGCGGATGGATTGCCGAACCGGCTGGACCTGCTATTCCCTTCACCTTCAGCCGGGAGTTTCTGGATTTTGTTCTGGCGCTGAGTGCCCCCGGGCACCGGGTCTACGCTGGTTACCAGTATATGTATCACACCTTGCCGAGCGGTATTAATCCAAGCTCTTTCCATGCAGGTGGCGAAATGTCCACTCCAGGCAACACGTATCTTGCCGCGGATTTCAAACTTCTGCCTGTCTGGCAGTCCTCAGTCAGGGAAACAAGGGGGTACAGGGGAACATGGAACCTCCAGGCTGGGATGCGCCTCAAAGCCATAGGTCTTGAAAAGGTTAGAGTGGCATGCAGCTATTTTTCGGGAATGAGCACGCAGGGAATGTACTTTTACCGCCCCGAAAGCTTTACAACTCTCGGGATGATTATTGATATCTGAACCATGAGTATTGCCCGTCACTCCAGCACAACAGATTACATGCAGGAGGGAGGCTTATTGCATAGCACTGAAAAACTCTGGTACGGCATTTTGAACCTCTTCAGGCTTTTGGGCAAGAATGTAGTGGTGAAGAAAGGGCGGATAAAGGTCATATTGATCAAGATCGGTTAACGGAAGCCAACTTACCTTAATAATTACCTGCTGGTCATCGGCATATTCAGGGTCTTTACCCGTTATCATCTCACCTCCAGTCACTGTACAGAAAAAACCAAGCGATACAGAGTGATGAATACATCCCTGTTCCTCTATGCCGGGATGTGGATAGAGGAGCTCCTTGATAAAAAGCAGAGTCCCTACCTCACACTCAAGCCCCGTCTCCTCCATCATCTCCCTCTTTACAGCTTCGTCAAGAGTTTCACCCCGTTCGACGACACCACCAGGAAGAATCCAGTAACTTTGGGGAAGCTCGGGATCTTCGGGAGCAAAACTTTTATGTTCAATAAGAAGAACTCGACCATCCTTTATGCATAATGCACTGGCCCTTAACTTGACCTGAGGCATAGTAGATTAAGTGTAAAATTGAAAAAAGTGTACTTATATATAGTAAAACAGTATTCCGCTAAAGTCTATATTTAACAGTAGGATAACGAAAAAAGCATAACACTGGAATAAAGGTACAAACTGGTCATATTTGGTCGTTTCATTTTATTTTTATTACATTTAACAATATTGTAACAATGTACGTTCTTTTGCAACCGGTTCCGAGCCATGCCACAAAGGCCAGGGACTTTTGTTTCTTGTTAACACACACACAACCTAACGGAGAACACACATGAAAAAAATGATATCGCTTGCTGCAATGTTTGCAGCACTGTCATACGCATCACCGGCATCGGCCGCACTGGATATCAGCGGCGACGCTGCTACTCGGCTAAGAGGAGAGTTTAAAAATTCCGAAACAGCTTTAGGTGCTAAAACAAATACTGATGATCTCAAGTTTCAGTACCAATTGCGCCTTAGAGCTGCAGCTGATCTTGGCAATGGCTACTTTTTTAAAACTCAGATAGCCAATGAGGAGAACAATAATGGAGGAACTCCAGGATGGGCCACAGTAAGCAACAATAACGGAGAAAGATTTCAACTTGAAGTTAACAACATGTACTTCGGCCATATGGCTGAAGAGTGCCACTACATGTTAGGACGTCTTCCACTTAACAGCTTTAACAACCCGATATTTGACCTTGCTCTCTATCCAATTCCATTCGCAGCTACCATTTATGCCGTTGACGTCCCTGTTTACCAGTGGAACTACGACCGTATCTTTGGCTTAAATTACGGCACCAAACTTGGCGACGGCGAATTGAACACCACCCTAGTAGTTCTTGACAACCATTCTGTGGCAAACACAGGCGCTACTGGTGACGGAATCTTCAATGACGGTTACGCACTGCATGTCACCTACAAGGCAAACATTGGTGATGTCACGATTGACCCGCAGGCAGTCATTACGTTAACTGATGGCTATGGATCAACCTATGCAAGGGTTTCACCAAATACTTTCGGTACAAACGTCAGCATCCCTGCAGGTAAATCAAAAATTGGTCTTAGCGGCTTCTACACTATCTGTAAGGACAGTAATGGTACATCATCCATTGTGACACCTTCGACAACTTTAGGTGTACCAAACACTGTTGCAACAGGTGCAGCAGCGAACGTTGACTACAGCGGCTACTTACTGAGAGTCAAAGGCGAGTCAGGACCGTTAACCGCATGGGTTGACTACAACAGAACCGTTGACAAGACAAGCACTGAAACCACATACAGCAACTTCTTTGTATGGGCTCAATACAACATTAATGTTTACCAGTCAGCAAGTGGGGCCTTCAACTTGACCCCAACAGTACGCTACCGTGCAAGCGGAACGGACATTGCAGGCATTGCTGGCACTGCCCACAACAACATGCTTCGTACAGAAATCGTAGCAAGAATGAGCTTCTAAGTTGTTGTCTATCTGGTTAAAAAAAAGCCGCAGGAAACTGCGGCTTTTTTTCCTTTAGTTTCGCCTATTATATTTCGTTAAGGTCACTGTTTCGTGAAAAGAAACAATTGTTACTTCAGGAATTTTAACGATATTACAATAGAGCCATTCGTGAAAGCATAACTAAGCAAACATGAACAGACGGCACGAAACGGCTTTTTTACATTTTCCTTTACATTTTCTTTTCGACATACAGCAATCGCCTTGGCACAAGGCTTTGATCCTGTAGTACTAAAAGATTCTGCGATTTTAATAACTAAAGTTGCAGGCTTTTTTTGTTGAATCCCGTTTTGCTACACCTTATGGCGTAGCTTTTGTACACTATTTCTTGCTCTTTTTTCGCTATCAATCAACATTCAACCGCATTATTTCAATAACTAAAACACAACAGCGGTACTATGATTACCATTAAAAAAATCATTTGCCCGGTTGATTTCTCGGGTTTGTCGCGCAAAGC
>Ga0118677_10006120_pt1 | contig 20585 bp, 15 predicted proteins | sample AliMusrvi5mmetaG_FD_86154 | JGI IMG/M metagenome (GOLD analysis project Ga0118677, IMG submission 86154)
TTACGATCTAGTCCCATGGTAGAAGCCTCCTAATCTTGCGTGATTACTTAGCCTTATACCATCCTCACATTTCGGACATTTGACTTGCTAACTAACTCGGACATATGACTTGTTGGTAACAGTTGTCTGATTTTTGTTGCAATTTGCCCTGAAAATTGGTATACTCGCGGATAACACAATCTTTAGAGGAGGCGTTTTTATGAAGAAATTATTGTTTTTAGTGATGTTGTTTCCATTACTGGTGTATGGAGAAAACAAAGTGGGAGATAAAGTAAAAGTATCCTGCTGGTATTGGAATACAGACCCAGACGTAGTAGAGAAGGTGGTTAATAACAAAACTGTTGAGTTTAAATCTTCAGATGATAATTCACAAATAAAAGTTCTCCTTCCTAAATATTCTCTTGACCCTAAAAGCTATTATTTGGTGTTAGGAACTAGCAAGAAAATTACGTTCACAAATGGTGTAACTCCAGCGTCAGTAACTGTATGTATCAATCAAACAGGGCTAGGGTATGGGGCAGGTTGTGGACAAAGATGCTCCGACGACAGCCTAGGAGCAGGTGGTTTCTTCTTGCATGATATGTGTGCATACTCGGATGAATTTAAAACTAATGTTTCTGTTTTTTGTTCCTGTGAGAAGATTTAATAGATTTTAATAACACTATATAAGAGGCTATTCTTTTTTGAGTAGCCTCTTTTTTTATGCCCGTTAAAGTAGCCCCAAGGTAGCCCCGACATTTTACAAATAAAAAAGGCTTCAAAGCGTTTCCGCCTCAAAGCCACAGTAGTCTTGCGTTTTTTTTGGTGGGTGATATAGGATTTGAACCTATGACCCGCTGATTAAGAGTCAGCTGCTCTACCAACTGAGCCAATCACCCACACAAGTGCTAGTTTTTGCTACACACAAATACTTTTGTCAAGATGCCATTGATTTTTAGCCGAAATATAGTTACTAATAAGCCACTATGAAAGACAACTTGGCGTTTGAATTCTTTAATATAATACTGCCTGCCTCCAAAATAGAGACCACTATTGGTAACGTGAAGGAGCTTGTGCGCTCTGGTGACGTGAATGAGGAAGTGGAAGAGAACATCCTTAAGGCAGAGCTATATATAGCCAACCTTGCACAAAAGAACATTCCTTTAGGCGTTAGGATACTTTCTGAAACGTCTAAAATAATCTATGGGAAAATATATTCCTGGGCTGGCAAGCTCAAAGTTGAATCTCGTCCAAAGCTAGAAGAACTTTTTTCTCTCATAAAGGAGCAGTGGGAACTGTCTTTGGTCGACGAAGAATTGCGATTAGATCTTCTGGCTGCTGCATACCACGGTGTGTTGAACATTAGACCTTTCTTTGATGGGAACGAAAAAATAGCGCGTCTTTTTGCTAATTACATTGCACTAAAATATGACCTTCCTATGTTCGAGGTCGCTCCATCTACAAAAGATGAAACTCTGTACAAAAAATATTTAAAGGCGTTAAAACTTGCTGATACAGGGGACTTGAGCCTTGTTAGAGAAAGAATACGCAATGTCCTTTCTAATAGTGCAAGCGGAATATCAACATCAAAACTTGGGCCTTCTGGCTCTGTAGGAGATTAAGGAATGAAGAAGAGTGAGTGGTCAGACAAATACAAAAAGATGATAGAAAAATATTCTGAAAGGAAAAAAGAATTCCTTACAGGCTCGGGCACCAAGGTAGATAATCTGTACACACCAGAGGATATGGGTGAAGCTACAACTGCTAACTATGATGCAAAAATAGGTTTTCCTGGAGAGTTCCCATATACAAGAGGCGTTCAGCACACAATGTACAGAGGGAAATTCTGGACTATGCGTCAATATGCGGGTTTTGGCGACGCTGAAGAATCTAATGAACGTTATAGATATTTATTGAACTCTGGACAAACAGGACTTTCTGTTGCTTTTGATCTTCCAACCCAAATTGGTTACGATTCCGACGACCCAAAGTGTAAAGGCGAGGTTGGTAAGGTCGGTGTTGCAATAGACAGCCTTAAGGATATGGAAATACTTTTTAAAGATATTCCACTAGATAAAGTTTCTACGTCCTTGACCATAAATGCCCCAGCAGCGGTGTTGCTTGCAATGTATATAGTTAATGCAGAAAAGCATGGCGCAAAAAGATCTGAGCTCACAGGGACCATTCAGAACGATGTTCTAAAAGAATATGTTGCAAGAGGCACTTACATTTTTCCTCCTGCACAATCCATGAAAATAATAACGGACATTTTTGATTTCTGTTCAAAGGAAGTTCCAAAGTGGAACACAATCAGTATTTCTGGCTATCATATAAGGGAGGCTGGCTCAACGGCAGCTCAGGAAGTTGGATTTACTCTCGCTGATGGTATTGCGTATGTTGACGCAGCAATAAAAGCAGGGTTGAGTGTAGATGATTTTGCACCAAGACTTTCTTTTTTCTTTAACGCACACAATGATCTTTTGGAAGAAGTTGCAAAATATCGCGCTGCTCGTAGATTGTGGGCAAAAATAATGAAAGAACGTTTTAATGCAAAAGATGCAAAATCTTTAATGCTAAGATTCCATACCCAAACAGGTGGCTCCACTTTAACAGCGCAACAACCAGATAACAACATAGTTAGAGTCGCTGTTCAAACATTGGCAGCTGTGCTTGGTGGAACACAAAGCTTACATACCAATTCAAGGGATGAAGCGCTTGCGCTTCCAACAGAGCAAAGCGTCACTATAGCTTTAAGAACACAACAAATAATTGCAGAAGAGTCTGGTGTCACTAATACTGTTGATCCTTTGGCTGGTTCATATTATGTTGAAGCCCTAACAGATAAAATAGAGGCTGAAGCTGTTGCGTACATAGAGAAGATAGATAAGATAGGTGGAGTAGTTAAGGCAATAGAAGGTGGATATATACAAAAAGAGATACAGGATTCCGCATACAAATATCAAATTGGGATAGAAACAAAAGAAAGGATCGTAGTCGGTGTTAATAAATATACAATGAAAGATAAACCTCACGGAGAGCTTTTAAGAGTTAATCCTGCGGTAGAAAAGAAGCAGATAGAAAGATTAAAGGCTGTAAAAGCAGAAAGATCGCAAAAGGATGTTGAACAAAAACTTGCTGCAATAAAAAAGGCAGCTGTTGAAGGGACAAACCTAATGTATCCAATTATGGATGCTGTAAAGGTCTATGCAACAATAGGCGAGATATGTGGAGTGATGAGAGAAGTGTTTGGTGAATACAAAGAAAAAATAGTTATATAACTTTGGAGGCTTTTAATTTATGAGCGGGAAAATAAGAGTTTTAATAGCAAAACCTGGACTCGATGGTCACGATAGAGGAGCAAAAGTAGTTGCACGTGCTCTAAGGGATGCTGGATACGAGGTCATTTACACAGGCCTAAGAAGAACTCCTCAAGAGATAGCAAGAATGGCTGTGGAAGAGGATGTTAACGTCGTGGGTTTAAGCCTTTTAAGTGGTGCTCACAATGAACTTTTTCCGGCAGTTATTGCGGAACTAAAAAAAGCTGGATTGAATGACGTCGTAGTATTTGGTGGTGGCGTCATACCGGACGAAGACATAGATTTTTTAAAGAAGAGTGGTTTGTCCGCAGTATTTACTCCGGGAACTCCATTACAGACTGTAGTTGATTTTGTTAAGAACAATGTAAAACCAAGGTGATAAATTGAAAACACTGGTAGACATTTCCAGAGCTCTTAGCAACGTAGAAAATCGCAAAAGCGGATACATAGACCTTTTAGATTCTTTGTACAAAAAAGGAAAACCAGCAAGAGTAATTGGCATTACAGGATCTCCTGGCGTTGGTAAGAGCACTTTAGTTGATTCCTATATAAAAGTCTTGATACAGAAAGGAAAAAAAGTAGCTGTAATTGCTGTGGACCCAAGCTCGCCATTCTCTGGTGGAGCAATACTGGGCGACAGAATAAGGATGAACACTTCCAGCGATGACGTCTTTATAAGAAGCGTTGCAACGCGCGGTGCAATGGGTGGAGTTAGCGACGCTGTTTTTAATATGATAGTGGTATTTAGGGCTGCAGGTTATGAATATATTTTGGTAGAAACAGTTGGTGTTGGACAGAACGAAATAAGTATATCTAAACTCAGTGATATAACCGTACTTGTTTTAAATCCGGCTTCCGGCGATGACATACAGATGATGAAAGCAGGAATAATGGAAACTGGAGATGTTTTTGTAATAAATAAAAGTGAACTTGCAGGAGCAGATGAATTAGAAACATATCTTAAATCATCATTTCCAGAAGCTGGCTCAAAAGTTGTAAGGACCTCCGCAAGGACAGGCAAAGGAGTGAAGGAATTCAGCGACCTTATAGACAAAATATACGATACAGAAAAACAAAAAATAAAGGACAAAAGCAAAGTCATACTAAAAGAAGGTTTAAGGACCTTGATGTTGCACGAAGCATCAAAAAGAGTTGAAGCAATGATATCACAGGCAGATCTAAAGTTAGACGAAATAGTTGAAGCTAAAATAAGTCCATATGAAGAAATGAAAAGACTTTTGTCGGAGGTTTAAGAAATGATTTCCAAAATCGATCACATAGGTATAGCGGTCAACAGCATCGATGAACAGATATCCTATTACAGTGGTATCCTTGGTCTTAAAGTGGAAAAAACAGAAACAGTTGCAAGCGAAGGCGTAAAAGTTTGCTTTATAAAAGTAGGGGATACTCATATAGAACTGCTTGAACCAATTAGTGATGACTCTCCCATTAAAAAATTCCTAGAAAAAAATGGGCAGGGTGTACACCATATAGCCTACGCGACCGATGATGTCGTTAAAGTCGTTCTAGACATGAAAGGCAAAGATTTTAGACTACTGAACGAGCAGCCTAAACAAGGTGCTGGTGGAAAGCTAATTTGTTTTGTCCACCCAAAATCCACCTTCGGCGTTCTAACAGAAATTTGCCAGGCTACAGAAATACATTAATTGAATATTGTCTTGCCCAACGCTGTTTTGTAGGCTACAAAATGGGGCAATGGGGGGCGTATGAAAAAACTTATAACTATTCTATTTGTTTTATTTTTTGCGGGATCAATGTATTCCTGCAACGCTTTTGATTGGATGGATCCTAATATAAATGCCTTGGATAGATGCCAAAGTCTTAATGATTCAGGTGATTTTGCTGGAGCGATAGAAGCTTGCAACGATGCTGATCCTGAGGGGACCAATGTTGATGCTCAAATTGAACTTGCCGATGCCAGCCTTGGTGCGTTGGGGATAAATATACAGACCCTGTCGCAGATATTTCTGAATAAATCCGGTGGGACCATTACGATAGTGGATCTTGCGGAAAGTCTTATTAAAAAGTCCATGATAAACAAAGAAAATGCTGAACAGAGTAAAAAATATGCGCAGAAATCAGTGGACGCAATGGACAGATATGGAGCGTTGATAGGTAACACCCTGCAGGACAAGCAAGTTGCTGTGTTTTATTCACTGCTTGCCAGAGTGTGTCAAGTGGCCGTTTTGATGGCGTATGCTGATATAGAATCTGCTACTCCTGATGGAAAGGTTACTAGGGATGATATCTGTAATCCTGACCAGCCAAATTGTGCTGCTGGGGCTGCTAACATTTGTAATGGTGTAGCATGTGAAGGAATGCATAGCTCTGATGCGGGCGTAGCCTTTGTCAGTATGTTGAACCTTGTTATTTTATTGGACACCCCTGCTAGCGAAGGCGGGCTTCCTAGCGGTATCGATATAGGTGCTATTGATGCCATGTTGGATATAAGCTTTGTGGATGGTGGAGTCAGCTACAATATTAGAACTGCTCCAGGGTTGATACCATCTGCCATAAGGGACGATGCTGGTAGAAAAGTTTTATTAGAAATGGCAAGGACTAATTAGGGGAAAAACAGATGAAAAAAATATTATTTACAATAACCCTACTAATCTCCACAACAGTTTACGCAACAGAATACGACATGCTCTATAGAGGCGCACGTCCCATGGGTATGGGTGGTGCCTTTACAGCTGTCAGCGATGATGAAAATGCATTGTTTTACAACCCTGCAGGACTTAATAGGATAAAACCTGGTGAAGGGAAAATAGTTGTTCTTAATCCTCAACTGGTCTTAAATACCTCCGCAATGAATGTCATCAGCCAGATAAAAGGAAAAATGACACAGAACCCCATAGATGCTTTGGCCCCTTATATTGGCCAAAATATGCACGTTACTGTTGCGCCTTCTATGCCTTTTTGGGTAAGGCATGATTTTGCAATAGCTTTGCTACTTCCAACTTTGAGGAACGATACCCAGTTAAGAAGGAACGTTGCTGTTGAAGCTGTAGAGAATGTTGTAGCTGATTCTGGGCTTTTACTTGGGTTTGCACATGGCTTTTTACAGGATAGACTTTCTGTTGGAGCCAATGTTAAAGTCCTTGTGAGGGGTGCAGGACATGTCAATTTTGATGCTGTTCAACTATATACAAAACAAAATATCGCCTTTAAGGATATAGCAGGTTACGGTCTTGGAGTGGATGGTGACATAGGTGCACTGTACACCTTTAACAAAGTGGCTTTTTTTATTCCTACTGTAGGTCTAACTGTTAATAACGTTGCTGCTACAAAATTCCCAACGCATTTTGGCAGTAATCCAAATATAATAAATGATAATTTTGCACTAAAGAGAAATGTGGGGCTTGGAAGTAAATTTGAACTTCCTAGTGCTTGGCATTTTAATAAATGGATAGTCGCTTTTGATGTTAACAACATTGGACAGAACGGAACTATGTTCAAGAAAGTCCATCTTGGCACAGAAGCATGGTTGTTTGATTTTTTTGGAATAAGAGGCGGTATCAATCAGGGATATTTTACCTTCGGCTTAACTCTTAACGTGCCTGTTGTTCAAATCGATTTCTTCACCTATGGCGAAGAGCTTGGAGAGAGCGCAGGAAGCAGAGGGGACAGACGCGTTGGCGTCCAGCTATCCTTTGGTTGGTAGTCTAGCTTATTTTATAGTAGATAGAGTTTTGTAAATTATGAGTTCAATTTTTAAATCAGGTTATGTTTCTGTTTCTGGCGTGCCTAACGCAGGTAAATCCACGCTCATAAATAGGATATTAGGCACAAAATTACTCGCTGTGTCGGATAAACCACAAACAACAAGGAACAAAATACTTGGCATCTTTAACATTAAGGATGCTCAAATACTTTTTTTGGATACTCCAGGTTGGCACGACATCGACAAAGACATCAATCAGTTTTACGTCAACGAAGCGATGTCGGCGTGTAAAGACGCAGATGTTATAGTTTATCTTTTTGATTCTGCCAAAATAGATCAAAAGGGCTTAAAGCTTGACGACGCTTTTATGGAAGAAATAACTAAAACTGGCCTAAAGAATAAAGTGCTTCCTGTGCTTTCAAAAGTAGATATGCTCAGCGATGAAGCCGTTGCAAAACTCGCTGCAAATCTAAAAGGTAGGTATTCGTTCAAAGAGGACCTTTTGTTATTGTCTTCAGAAAAAAGTTTAGGTGTTAATGAACTTATTTCCAAAGTAAAAGGCCTTTTAAAAGAAGGTCCTGCGTATTATCCGCAGGACGAATTAACAGATAGGAACATGCGTTTTTTATGCGCAGAAATAATACGCGAAAAGATCTTTTTGCTTACAAAAGAAGAAATACCATATTCAGTCGCTGTGCAGGTAATGGACTATCAAGAAAAAGATACTTTGCATAAAATATCCGCAGAAATATATGTTGAACGTGATTCACAAAAAAGCATTTTAATAGGCAAGAGTGGCGAAATGATAAAGCAGATAGGGACGATGGCAAGAAAAGACATAGAAGAACTTGCTGACTCTAAAGTATTTTTAGAACTGTTCGTTAAAGTAAAAAAGAATTGGACCAAAGATGAATTCTTTCTTAAGGAGCTTGGATACAAGTGAAAGTTGCAATAGTAGGTAGACCAAATACTGGCAAGTCCAGCCTCTTTAATCGTTTGGCAGGCAAGAACAAGGCTGTTACAGATGACCTTCCTGGTGTTACCAGGGATAGGCTTTTTACAGAAGTTGAATATTATGGGCAGGATTTTGAACTCATAGATACCGGTGGTTACGAATTTGGCGATGGGCACATTACAAAGCACATAGTCGAACAAATACACATCGCAGTAGAAGAAGCAGAACTGATACTTTTTGTGGTCGACGGTAAGGACGGTCTTACCACTACTGATTCAGAAATAGCAAAAATATTAAGAAAATCAAATAAAGATGTGCTTCTTGTAGTTAATAAGATCGATAACGAAAAACGAGTTTACGACGAGTTCCATTCAATGGGATTTAAAAAATTATTTGCGGTATCGGCAGCACACTCCCTGGGAATAGGGGAACTTATAGATGAAATGGTAGAAAAAGCAAAATTATCTACTTCGCCTAAGGGAAAAAGAGTTTATTTCCCAGATACAATAAAAATAGCAATAGCGGGACGCCCTAATACTGGAAAATCCACGCTACTTAATTCAATATTGGGAGAAACAAGAGTAGTAACGAGCCCTGTTCCTGGCACGACTAGGGATGTAATAGATATACCGTTGACTAATAGTTATGGTGACTTTGTGCTTCTTGATACTGCAGGAATAAGACGCCATTCCAAAACAGGCTCCAGAATAGAGGACTATTCGATCTTAAGATCTAAAGAAGCAATAGAAGAAGCAAATGTTGCCTTCTTGGTAATAGATGGGGAAGAAGGTTTTACAAATCAAGACAAAAAAGTCTCCCAAATAATTTCTGAAGCTGGAGCAGCGTGCATAATCGTAGTTAACAAAAAAGATAAAATGAAAAAACGTTTTACCGATGAAGAATTGTATCAAGAAATACCATACTTAAGTTATGCTCCGTTACTCTATATTTCTGCTGCGTACGATAAAGATTTCTCTAAGCTCTTTAAGACAGCAGCGGAAGTTAATGCAGAAAGGCATAAAAAGTTAAGTACTGGGGAACTCAATCGCTTTTTCCAGAGTACAGTACGGTATAAAACCCCTCCAATGGCGTCCGGAAAAGAGGTAAAGCTAAAGTATATGGTCCAGGCAGCTAAGGAGCAGGGTGGGGTGCCAAGGTTCATTGTCTGTGGAAAGAACGCTAAAATGACACACTCGTCTTATAAGAAGTTTATGATAGCAAAAATAAGAGAAGAGTTCGGCTTTAAGGGCAACCCTATAGACCTTATATTTAAGGAGGGGAAATAATTGCGTAATCCCAAGTTGCAGTTTGGTGCAGAACTTTGTCAGTCGCTCGTCCGCTTGACGTTGGTGTTGACCAGCTTAAATGTTTTTGCAACCAGCGATGATCTAGTCCTAAAACCGCAACCACCTTTAGTAGACAAAGTAAGTGTAGAGAATGCAAAAAAACTACTGACCAAAAAAGCTCCAGAAAAAAACTCATTATATTTTATAGAGGGTGTAGCCTATTACGAAGATGCAAAATATGATGACGCATACAAAGTTTTAAATAAAGTAGGTGAACTTCCATATTTAGATGCTTATGTTAAATATTACAAAGGCATGGCTATACTGAACAGTTCAAACACAGAGGCTGATCTTAAAAAAGGATTAGAATTTATCTACTATTCAGAACTAAATAGCTCTGTGCTTGCTGACTCCATAAAAGAAAAAGCACCTTTGTTCGAACTCAAACTTGCAAAGATCATGCTGGACAACAAACATTGCAATGGTTCCTTGTATCATTATGCAATGGCCAGGACAAAAGGTTTGGCAGATAAACTGGATGACGAATTCAGCCTTGTTAACTCATATGCAAAACTTTGCGATAAAAAAGCAGCAGTTTCCTTATTCCTGGACCTTTATACTCGTTTTGGCGATAAGGCTGTAAAACTTTTTAATGATCTGAATGCGGATCTAAAGAAAGAAGTTACAGCATCCATAGAGCTTTCACAAAAGGCAAAGGAAACAACACCGAGTAAACCAGTGGTACAGAATCCTGAACAAAATATTCTTGATTCAATAAAAGGCGCAGTGCTGGTTAAAGATTATTCAAAATTTGTAGAGTCTTCTAAAGAGTATTTAAGGCTGTATTCTGGCTCACAAAAACAACAAGCAAAATTTTACTCCAATTTTAACTCATTTATAGAAGGGGCTCTTTTACAAAAAACACGTTCTGTTTCTTATTTTGAGAAGGTGTTTAACTACTACGAGAAGGATCAACTAGAAAAAACATTATTCAAAGTATGGCAATCCGAGAACTGGGATGGAGCTAAAGATATTCTGGAGATAATGCAGAATAAGTTCCCCGGCTACGACAAAGCTTATTACCTTAAGGGTTTACTGTTTGAGGATACAAAAAAATATTCCAAAGCGTATGATTCCTATAGCTATGTTGTTGATCATTTCCCAAATGGAAAACTTTATGCTTCCTCGCTATTTAAACTTGCCTGGTTAAAGATGCTGGATGGTCGTAACGCTGACTGCGTAAAGGGATTTGATCGCTACATAAATGAGGGCGCCGATAACTATGATTGGGCTATAACATCTGGTCACTATTACAAGGCTAAATGTTTACAAAAACAAGATCTCAAGGATGAAGCAAAAGCAGCTAAGCTTGAACTTATTGCTAAGTATCCGTTCTCTTTTTACTCGCTGTTGGCAATGGATGAACTTGGAATGAAAATACCAGAAGAGCTTGAAACCAGGATACAACCACAAATATATACGGCAGAGCCTATCACGGCAAAAGAACTTAGTGCGATGAACACAGCAATAAAACTTGTTCGCTGTGGACTCAACGAATATGCGAAAAAGGAACTTTCTTTTATTAATCTTGATAAATTTCCACCGGAATATGTTGAAACTATCTCTAAACTTTACATTTATGCCGGCTACAATGAGCTTGCAATGCAAGCCTCTACAGCGTTGTTAAATAGGTTAAAGGTGTTTGTTTCTAGGGAACACGTTGAATATCATTTCCCAAAACACTATTTTGATACAGTAAAAAAATATGCAGAAAAAATGGAGTTAGATCCATTCCTTGTAATGGCTATAATGAAACGCGAGAGTGCCTTCAATAAGGATGCTGTGTCCAGATCTGGAGCCATTGGACTGATGCAGTTAATGCCAGCTACCGCAGCACGATTCCAAACCTCGAAAAAAGATAACATTAATGATTCTGGCACGAACATAAAACTTGCTGCAACATATTTAAAAGACCTAGTTAAACGTTACAATGGGAACCTTGCCTATGCAGCAGCAGCCTACAATGCTGGTGAAGAATCGCTCGATAGATGGATAAAATGGTATGGTGGTAAATTGAGTGGGACAGAGTTTATAGAGAATATACCCTATTCAGAAACTCGCGCTTATGTGAAAAGTGTGCTTGGTAACTATTTTATGTACAATGCAGTGTATTTAAAAAAACACGTTACTTTTGATGAGGTTGTTAAGGGAGGAGAATATAAAAATGGTGGACTTTGATGCAATAGTTATTGGTGCGGGTCCCGCAGGAATAACTGCTGGAATATATTTAGCAAGAGCAGGAAGAAAATCCGTAATAATAGAAGCTGGAGTGCCAGGAGGACAGGTCTTTATAAATCATGCAGTGGAGAATTATCCTGGCTTTCCACAAGCTATAAGTGGTAGCGAACTTGCAAGCATGATGGAAAAACAAGCTGCGCGTTTTGGCGTTGAAATTAAAAATTTTCCAATATCTAAAATAACAAAATTAAAAGATGGTACTTTTGAGCTAGAGGCTTTTAGCAAAAAGTTTACAGCTAAGGCAGTAATACTTGCTACAGGCTCTAAGTCAAAGCCACTTGGAGTACCAGGAGAAGAAAGACTTTTTGGAGCAGGGGTCTCTTATTGTTCCACCTGCGACGGAATGTTCTTTAAAGGAAAGGATGTTGTTGTAATAGGTGGTGGTAACTCTGCGCTTCATGGAGCAGAATATTTGGAAAGGATATGCAATTCTGTTACCCTTATTCACAGAAGAGATGAATTCAGGGGTGACAAAATATTAGTTGAACGATTAAGAACTGAGGCAAAGGTAAAATTTTTGCTCAGCAACCATGTTTTAGAGATAGTTGGTGACAAAAAAGTAGAAGGTCTTAAAACAACAAGTATCAAAACTAATAAAGAAAGTCTTTTAAAGTGCGACGCCGTCTTTATTTATGTCGGCTCAGAGCCACAGAACACCCTGGTGAAGGACCTTGTTAAGTTGGATGAGTATGGTTATGTAATAACCGGCAAAGATATGTCTACCAGCCTAGAAGGCTTATACGCAGCAGGGGACGTTGTACAAAAGTCCTATAGGCAAATAGTAACTGCTGTTGCAGATGGCTGTATAGCAGCGCTCAGTGTGGATAAGTTTATTGCTTTGTTGAGCCGCTAATGGGTTTTTCTGTTTATTTTATCTTAGTAATGATTAATACATAATCATCCGCCACGCCAACAAATCTGCCACCTGTTGGGTATTTTCCAGTTTTTAAGGATTTGAACGTTATTTTCCCTTTAGATTGCAGATTATTAAGTAGTTTATCTAAAAATTTATAATCGTTACCGGCACTGCCTATTCCAAATCCTGTGGAGGGAGTATATCCTGACATTCTAATTTCCCCTCCTGGTTTTAATACCCTTAAGGATTCTTCCACGACTGTGTTCATGTCTGATGCATAGGACATGTTATTTATCAGTTTGTTTGAAAGAACAACGTCTACAGATTTATCTGCTAACGGCAAATACCTAGCATCTCCAGCAACTAAACGTCCCTGATTCTCATTTATAGATGTAAGCATGCTGTTTGCAGCCTTTGTAACTTCATCAGTGTTAGTTATATTCACTGGTATATCCGCTTTATTAAAAGATCTTGCATCATACCAAGTATCAATACCGTAAGCCTCGCTGCCCTCTTTTGTTAAGGCTGCTGTTAGTTTCCCGTCTCCTTCTCCTAGAGAAATAACTGTTTTGCCCTTATAGGCAGTAAGATCTTTTATGTCTAACGATTTTTCTATTTGATCTAAAGAATAGTTATATGGAAGTTTTGTTGCATCTATCTCAGTTTTTAGGTAACTCCTTTTTATTGGAGCTTTATATAATTTTTCAGAGAGTACCTTTTCAGCAGTCGTTGCATTCTTGTCCAAGTTTAATACTATTAAGTCACCTTCATTTACTACTGTTGCCTTTTCCGCTGTAGAAATTATAGTTTTAGTTGGTGTGCCATTTTGAAGCACAACAGGTGTATTAGTAGAAGCAGAAATTTTATCTAGGTCCATTGGGGTGAGTTTTTTGCTTTTAGCTAAGTTGCTAGGTGCATCATCTACAACGTCAAGCTTTGGTATCGTTGTGTTAATGTTTACTACTTTTTCAGATCCTTTACCACCGACTTTGAAATTCATTCCATCCGTGCCTGTCGCAAGCTGTTGCCGAGGCAGTTGAACTACGTTAGGCTCATTAGTTGGTGTAGGTTTAGGTGTAAGTTGAACTACTTTAGTCTCCCCAGTTACTACCTTTTTGGGTATATCTGCAGGGTTTGGAGTAAGTACTTTAGTATCGGTTATAATATCTTTGATAAATGGCTCGGTAGTTTCGGTAGCTGCAACGTCAAGATCTACAGCTATAGGTTTTAGCTCGTACGCAGCCACATCAAAGATAGGCGTAATCGTATATGCCCCTGACCTAAAGACAGCTTTAACGATGCCCCAAATTCTAGGTAATGAACATACAGCAGAACCAATCATGTAAAGGTCCATTGCATAATTCACAATCCTAGTCACTGTACTAAGAGCGTTTTCCACCTGTAATTCCTTATCAGTAGGGATATACAACCCCTTAACTGCTGGTGCTCCTATTACATCAGTGGATCCATACAGCATCATCTTGTAATCGTTCGCGGCTATCTTTTTTGTATTCACATCGAATTTGTTACTAGTTTGTATAGTTTTTAAATCTGCGAGTACTATTTGCCATGTCTCACCAAGATGAGAAACAGGAGGTTTAGCGTCGTTTATGTAATATCTCGCCATAAGCAGACTAGCTGTGTATATGGACGTTTCATCTGAGGTTGAAGAATCAGTAATGTATACTGGACGAGGTGCTCTGACTATAGTTCTTAAGTAATCGATTCCTCCAACAGAATAGATATATTGTAGCGTGTTGGCCTCAAGTCTTGCTACCGGAGTTTCTGGCTCATAGGAGTTAGGATATCCTGAAAAAGCACTTCTACTTCGCTCTATAACAAGCTTCTTATGATATGCAATAAGAGTATCTTTTGAGTTAGGTACTATAGCCATACCAACTAATGCAGAATTTCTTATGTTTAGGCTCTCTGTTTTACTTATGGCCAAGCCATTCAGTATCGATAGGGCCGTGGTATGACCTTCAAGATTAATATCTGGATTCTTTACAGCAGCTCTACCGAGTGAAACTTCAGCTAGCATTCTTAGCTTTTCATCGATGCTGTCATCTATGGAAATCTCTGCTAGAGTCAGCAATATTTTACTATCACAATATTTTTGCTCGCAGAGTTCTCCTAAATATATTGCAGCAAGTTTTTTGTTATCATCGTACTTGCCCCACTTAAGTAAGTAGGAAGCCCAAGTAGGATTTAAATATGTTGTCCTTTCTTTATCTATATACCATTGCTCGGGTACCGCTACTGCATATCCAGTATTTTGCAAACTAGAAGACCCTTGGTTATTGTCAGTGCCTACGGAATAGGTGCCCAGTGTCGTAGGTCCGGCTGTGCTTGTATATGGTGTTCCATCTGTTTTCCATGTGTATTTAAAATTGCTCTGAGCACGGAGGTTTGAACTAATTAAAGAAAAAATTAGTACAAACATGGCTGTGTGTATAAAAAATAACGATGCTGAACAAAAGGTTTTGAGGATTGTTCTACAAACGTACATTATTTATTCCTCTTTTCTATTTGCCTTATCGGAGCAGTGCCAGCAGAACTTTAATATTAAAAAGAGTAGTAAATACTAATAGTTACCTTGTCTAACTGCCATGGTGATGGATGCGTAGCAGCGCTCAGTAGTTAGTAGAGATCAATAACGGTTATTTTACCGCCAGGTGATATAACCATGTTTTTTGGTGTGAATTGATAAGAAATTCCCTTGGCGGTTTTACAATCAAGCACGAGCATGTTTTTATAGTAGTAGTAACTTTTCCCAACCACTTCATTTCCTAAAGCAGTGGCTACTTTCTCCAACTGTCCGTTAAATGATTTAACAAATTGGTCCACAGCAGCTGGATTATTTTTATTTAGTATATCGTAAAAGGTTGCCAGATCTATTCCCTTAACATCTGTTTGTTTGATTATGTTCCCATCCAGTGCCTTCATAGTAATGCAATCTATATCAATAACTCCTTTGTTTGAGAGGTCATGTAACTTATCAGCTACAGGTAGTAAGTTTTCTTCAGCATTTATAAAATCTTCTGTTTTTTTATAACCCTTAATAATATATTCCGTTTGCCCATTAATTACCCTGTATACAGAGCCTTCTCCCTCTCCTCCAAGATAATATATATTTCCCTCAAATTTTCCTAGCCCAAACTTTTGTATTTCTACACTGTCTAACTTTTTACCAAGCTTTATTGGTATCATGTCTGCCAGATTAGTACTTTCACCTAGGGTTATAGTTGGCATTTGCAACGGCTCGCGATATTCTTTAAATAATTTGTCTTGTGATAAGATCTTGTCGTAGCGATCTGTAACCGCTTTATTTAGTGAAATGGCTTCCTCGTAAGTAAGTCCAATATCTGATATTTTATCCCCTGTGCCTGTTATACTCACTGCTGCTTTTGGTACTTGTATTTTTGTTTTTGTGTCATCCGTGATGTTTGTGGTATTTGAACTGCCAGCATCTTTTTCTGCGTTAGAGATTACTTTAGTATCTACTGTTGTAAGGTTTTTGGTGCTAGTTGCGGCAGTAGTTGTATGTTTTACTGTGCTGCTGACCCCATATTTTGGGATCTCAGCGTTAATGTTCTTAATAAAGTTATTTATGCTATCTGCATCTGTGAGACCATTAAGCTTGGCAATTAACGGTGCTGCATCTTTTTCGCTCATACTTCCTAATTTCGCCATTAGAGTAACATAGTCCTTTTTGTTCTCACTTAAAGCGAAGATGCTCTTTAATGAATTATTATCTACGTATTTATTAAAATTATATGCTCCGGCTTGTATACTCTTTGCAGCCGTTGTTGCATCGTCAAATTCCATTCCTAATTTTGACATGTCGTTAAGTAGTTTGGCGCTTTTTATTTCTTTCGCTATTGCGCCAATGGCTGCACCACCAGCTACCGGTATTACAGAGGCGTATACTTCCCATTTAGCGGTTTCTATTGCTGTATCTTGAGCCTTTAAGGCCGTAACTATGTCGCTACATGCTAAAGATAGATCTTTATTTCCAGAAGCTCCGCCCGCGCGATTATATTGTTCCTCTGTCACAGCCTCAGACCAGTCATATGCTGCGTTACCTATGGTTGCCGTTGTTGCTACCGCCATTAAGATTATAGAGGCTGAATTCAAAGCAGCACCTATAGGGCTTCCTACTCCAGTGAACATAGCGATAGTACCTACTACAGCCGTCACCTCCGCAATAGTTTTTACAATAGTATTTTTAAATTCATCTATTCCATCTTTGTACAATAACTGTCCTATTAAATTAACACTCAGCAAATATTCCCTAGTGCTTGCTGGTTGAATGAATTTTTTATAACTGACTGCAGAAGTGTCATTAACGATAAGAGCGTCCAAGGAATCGAATTGCTTAAAAGCATATGGAATACTAAGAAGATATTTTTTGTATAGTTGGTCATTCCTCTGTGAATGGGTTACTTCCAATGTAGACGTTGTGTATCCGTTCCAAGCAAGCCCAACAAAACCTAGTGTAACTACATCTGTAACAGAAAGGCTAGGTATGTTGACTGTGGTTCTATCCTGCAATAGGTCGGCGATTAGTTCCGTTATAGAGGTCCTAAGCTCTAATACCGCTACTTTTATAATTTTGAGCCTGCTTGCAGCACTTATCTCACCGGTTCCATCCGGCAGTCTTGTGAGCCTGAATCTGGTTACTGTAGATTTGGCAACGCTGCACTTATCATCATCAAAGGTTCCAACGTAATCAGAAAAACTTTTTGTTACCATCAATTTTGCATAAGTGGTGCTCATTAATTTCTGCAATAGGTACTGAGATATTGTTTTATCGCTTTGGTCCTGTTTGGCTGAGGCTGTAAGTGCTTTTTGGTTTTCTTCCACCCTGCCTATATTCGAGGAAGTTACGTTAGCATAAGTATCGCGATAATTAGCATACTTAGTGTCTTGTATTACCTTATCGGCAATTTTTGCTGTGGAGGCACAATGGTCATTTATTGCATCCACTGCATCATTAAATTCCTTAACATTTCTATTAATAACGGTTGGGTCCAGAAAAAATTCTGAGTTACATGTAGGCACAAGTTTTGTGTAGAACCTTGCTGCGTATTTAATAAAATCGTTGTCCATACCAGTAAACTGCTGAAGCGCTATGTCATTAAAAAGGTTTGTCTCTCTACCAGTACACTTGCTCTTATTTACACTTATATTTTCATCTATCATCATCAGTGACACTAACGCATTCCTTATTCCCTGACTATTTACCCTGTTGAATAAGTTGATCATGGTTTGCTTTGATGTATCAAAGTCTTTTGCTTTCTCTATTTCTTGTGACAAAAAGGTATTGGCTAATGGAGAGTCTTTTTTTTCTACCTTAGGTACTGTATCCGGAAGTATCTGGTTAATAAGGTCCCTGTTTTTTGGATTGGAGTGAGTGGTATCAATGTAAGTAGATAGTATAGGAAATCCTATGGAAAGTATTAGGCTATTAAGATCTTTGCTTTTTGTACCAGAGTAGGTCGCATTAATATAATCCTCTGTACCTTGAGAAAGTGTTTTTATTAGTTCTACTTCGTCTACCGTGGTGCAAACTATTGACACACCCATATCGCAATATGGATATGCTGCAAATAGGTTGCTTAAAGGCTCCATACCCACTACACCAGCTATTACAGTCTTCATATTTACATATGATCTAAGGGTAACTTTTTTGCTTGCAGCATCCCGGTAATAACCGCACGACAGGTTTGCAACAGCTGTTGTTATAGTTGCTGGATCATATGTAGATGGGCCTGTACAACCTTGGGCAGCTCCACTTGTTTTCGTAAGGTTATTATAATTTTGACAGCAATTACTGTTAGAACTTGTGAAAGTAACAGTGCTTGCATCAGTTAAGGCGACTGTTCCTGCTGGGATTGTCCAACTGAAACCATTCGGTTCTACGTCGAATTGCTTAAGGGTTATTTTATACATTAGCACGTTGTAAGGAGACAGTATTTCTTTTGGAACTGCCGCTTTTAAATAATGCACTGAGTTGTCAGTCGGTAGTTTTACAGGGAATGTTACTACTACTTTATAGTTCTCATAATTACGATTTTGTAAATTGCCTTTGCGATAGTATGACTCATTGTTCCATGTAGGTATGGTAAGATTTTTTTCTCTCATGTCTCTATTAATCGTAGCTGTTACCTCAGGTACAACAACTGCTTTCTGTTTGTTTTCCATAATCGTTTGAGATAATCCACCACCGCCCGGTGCTCCATCTCTGACTTCCCACGTACTCGGGTACCTGCTATCATGTAGAAGTTGTTCTTCACTTAGTTGTGCATATAGAAGCTGTGAGTGCAGCAGACTACAAACTAGAACTAGCAATGCTGCACAAAAGGTTTTGAGGATGGATCTACAAACGTACATTATTTATTCCTCTATCTATTAGCCTTATCGGAATAGGTGCGTAAAACTTTAGTCAAAACGTAAAAACGTACCACATCCAAAAGACACCCTCAAAAGCGGGTATATTGTTATTATACAATATTAATACATAAAAGTCAACTAAAAAACATTAAATTTTATTAGTTCCACTTACATTTGGAGCAGATATGTCTACAGTTTGTCCAGTCTATAGATGGACGCGTGGCTCTCTGCTACTGGGGAGGTTCGCCGAAGACTATATTTGACATTACAGTACGGCTTCCGTTCGGCCCCATAGCGATATAAGAGTATATTTGCACTACTTCATCTGTCCCAGTTACCGACATTGGCGCGCCAAGATAAGGAACTACATTTGTCCCAGGCATTCCTCCTCCTATCTGTATCATTGGTTGATTACAAAACTCTGGGTGTTGTTCTGAAGGATCTATTGAAACTTCAACGCTAACATATGTTCCATTTAATGCAGAATATGCGGATTGCCAAACTATAGGTGCCAGACAAGTTATCATATCTGTGAAATATATATCAATGCTGTTTGTGCCAGATTGAAGAGCAGCCCCAGTAGAAGAGGTAACATAAATTGTTATAGTTACAGTCTCTTCTTTTCCTGTAAAGGTTATGCCGTCAGGTCCATAAAGAGTGCTGTCGCCATTGTTCACTTGATAATATATTTGATCACAAGCAGCAATGTCTGATGGATCTATGCTTGCACCTAAAGTTGCTGTCTCGTCATTATGAAGTTGTGTTTTCCCCATATTATTTATGAAGGAAGGGGTCATACATGTATGAGTGTGAGCCAGCCAGTCCCAAGCTACAGACATTGATTTTTTAGCTTCAAAAATAACACTAAACTCTGCATTGTCTCCGCTGTCAGGGTAATCATAAACAGAAATTGTGTCGTATGGATTTTCAAAATCAAGATCAATGTATTCAGGATATCCCTTACCGTTAGCGAATATCATGATACTAAAATCTTGCCTGTTGCCCTCTTTATCCGAAATATTTACAGGACAAGAATTGTCTACACAAACAAGGATCGCTACTGGTGTGTAGTTTGCAGAAATAAAGCCTTCGCTAGCTGGATCCATTGCTCCCTGTAGACCAACAAACACGTCCTCTTTATTAAATTGAAATATTGGTTTAACCCAGTTATAAAAGTCATTGTATTTAGTTGAATCCGAACTCAGGTACGTAAATGTAGTTGGTTCTACAACGTTGGACACTTTGTTGGACACTTTTACAGACGATACAGCTATCACCTTGTCATTTACGTAAAACCCAGAAATAGGCTGCGCTTCAAGTGTTACATACGTGTTGTCTGCTGCGAATGTAATTACCAAAGTTTGCGCCTCTCCAGTAAACCCTTTATCTGCGCTAGCAAGTCCGTCAGCAATAGTTATGTCTGTAAATAAAACGACCTTGTTTAATGCAAAGAACTTTATGAACATTTGTGCAGTACTTCTATCGGCGCTGAATACTGCATAAACAGTATCTCCATTTTTTACATCTATTTCCGGATCATTTTTTTCATCATAAGGTGCAGCAGACGCTATTTGTAACTTTAGTTCGTCGTCCGCCTCTATAGCTGTGAGATAAAAATAACTTTCCTTAGTGTCCGATTTTTCAAAGTCCATTTGGAAATAAGAAATTTCTCCAACAGGAGCCGGTGTTGGGATCGGCGTTGTGTCTGCAGGTTTATGGGTTTTTATTGCACAAGATGATGTTAAAGTGATTATTATTAACAAGGACAATAAATTGATTTTATTTAACATAGCTTTTTTCTCCTACCTTCCAC